>Ga0079224_100013314_pt1 | contig 11453 bp, 8 predicted proteins | sample Stecom2015_FD_80414 | JGI IMG/M metagenome (GOLD analysis project Ga0079224, IMG submission 80414) | Agricultural soil microbial communities from Utah to study Nitrogen management - Steer compost 2015 | ecosystem: Environmental > Terrestrial > Soil > Agricultural land | place: USA: Utah...
CCTGCTCGAGCTCGCCTCGGCAACCCGCGAGCTTCGACTTCACGTCGCCGAGCGCGTCTTGCCGCGCAGTCGCCTCCGCCTGCGCCCGGACCTGTGCGTCCTCGAGTGCCTCGAGCCGTGCCCGTGCATCGGCGAGCGCGCGGGCGAGCGCCTCGACCTTGGCACCGCCTTCCTCCACCGCAACCTTGAGCCGCTTGATCTCCTCGCCGCGCGCGAGCACGCCAACCTGCGGGTCGTCGCTTCGGCGGATGCGAAGCCACTGCCGGCCGACCCAATAACCGTCGCGCGTGACGACGGACTCGCCGTCGGCGAGCCTGCCGCGCATCGCGATCGCGTCGGCGAGCGATTCGGCGGCGAACACGCCGGCGAGCAACCCGAATGCGGCAGGCGGCCCCTGGACGTGATCCAGCAGCGACCCGGCTGCCGGGGCCGGCCGAGCATTGCCGGCGCCGCTCTCGAGCAGCGTGAGGCCGCCGCCCTCGAGGCTCGTCACCCCGGCGGCAGCCCGATCGAGATCGTCGACGGTGACAGCCTGAAGATAGGCGCCGAGCACCGTCTCGACGGCGAGCTCCCAGCCGGGCTCGACGACGAGCTCCTGCGCGAGGCGATTGCGCTCCGCCAGGCCGTGCTCCTCGAGCCAGGTGGAAACGTGCGCCGCGCTTTGACCGAGCGCCGCCTCCTGCAAGGCGACGAGCGAGGCCAGCCGTCCCTTGTCGTTCGTCAGCGTGACGCGCGCCTCGTCGAGCTCGCTCGAGATTCGCGCCTCTTGCTCGCGCACGTCGCGGATCTCTTGCCACACGGTGTTCAGCGCCCGAGAGGCGTCCTCGCAGGCACCGAGCAGACGCTCCTCCTCACCGGCGAGCGTCGCGACGCGCTCCTCGAGCTCGGCGAAGCTCAGGCCTGCGCGTTCCGAGGCGAGCTTCTGCCGCTCCTTGTCCAGGCGATCCAGCTGCGCGGTGAGCTGCTCGAGCCGTGCGCTCTCGACGTGCGTCTGCCGCTCGGCCGCAGCGAATGCCTCGGCCGCCTGGCTCCACCGCTCGCGCCAGCGTTCCATCGCGCCCTCGGCGCGCTCGAGCTCCTCCTGCGCCGCCCGCTGCCGCGCGTGCGCTTCGGCAAGGGTCGGGCCGAGCTCCTCGAGCACCTGGTCGATCTGCGCGAGCTCGATCTGATCGTTCGCGATGTGTGCCTCGATCTCCGCGAGCTGGCGCTCGGTCGCCTCCGTCTCCTCGCGCTGGCGCTGAAGCAAATCTTTGCGGTGCTGGATCGACTGCTCGAGGCGCGCGATCTCGGCGCCGATCTTGTAGTAGTTGCCCTGCACGGCGTTGAAGCGCTCGTTGCGCTCCGAGAGCTCGACGCGCAGCTTCTCGATCTGCGCCTCGACGTTGCGAAGCGCCGCGACGGCCGCCTCGAGGCCGACCTGCTTCTCGGCGAACGCTCGCTCGTGCTGCTCGACGTCCGCGCGCAACGCCGTCAGACGCAGCGCCAGGAGCTCGGCCGTCGCCCGGCGCTGCTCCGCCTTCAGCGTCTTGTACCGCTCGGCGTCCTTCGCCTGCCGCTGGAGATGCGTGAGCTGCTTGTCGATCTCCTCGCGCAGATCGCGCAGCCGCTCGAGGTTGTCCCGGGTGTGGCGGATGCGGTGCTCGGTCTCGCGGCGCCGCTCCTTGTATTTCGAGATGCCGGCCGCCTCCTCGAGGAAGCCGCGCAGCTCCTCGGGCTTGGCCTCGACGAGCCGCGAGATCATTCCCTGCTCGATGATCGAGTAGCCGTTCGACCCGAGCCCCGTGCCGAGCAGGATGTGGGTGATGTCCTTGCGGCGGCAGCGGGCGTTGTTCAGGAAGTACTGCGACGTCCCGTCGCGGGAAACGGTGCGGCGGATCGAGATCTCCGAGTAGCCGGCGTAGGCCCCGGTGACCGTGCCGTCGCTGTTGTCGAACGTGAGCTCGATGCTCGCCATGCCGACGGGCTTGCGGCCGCTCGAGCCGTTGAAAATCACGTCGGCCATCGAATCGCCACGCAGCGTCTTCGCGGAGCTCTCGCCGAGCACCCAGCGGATCGCGTCGATGATGTTGGACTTGCCGCAACCGTTGGGGCCGACGATGCCCATCAGATTGCTCGGGAACCGAACGGTCGTCGGATCGACAAAGGACTTGAAGCCCGAGAGCTTGATTTTCGTCAGGCGCATAGGCGACGCGCTTCGAACTCCGTATCGAGTCGAGTGAAGGGTTGCCGCGTCCGGCCTGGCCGCGTTGGCCGCCGCGACGGGGCGTAGTGTAAAGTAAAAGGGCGTGTAAGACGACGTTTATTGCGCGATGCTCCGACGCGCGGCGAGAGCGTGACGACGATGCAGAACCAGCCGAGCGCGGCGCGCGCGCTCGAGGCGTTTCCGAACCCCGAAGCCGAGCGGGACTATACGATCCGGATCAGGATTCCGGAGTTCACCTGTCTCTGTCCGAAGACAGGCCAGCCCGATTTCGCGACGCTGCATCTCGAGTACGTGCCGGACCGGCGCTGCGTGGAGCTGAAGTCGCTGAAGCTCTATATCTGGTCGTACCGCGATCGAGGCGCATTCCACGAGGCCGTCACGAACGCGATCTGCGACGACCTCGAGAGGCTCCTCGAGCCGCGCTTCTTGCGGCTGACGGCGGAGTTCAACGTCCGTGGGGGCATCTATACGACCGTGGTCGCCGAGCGGCGGCAGCCGGGATGGGAGCCGGCCCCGGCGGTCAGCCTGCCGCCCTGAGCCGCCGCCCGGAAATATTGCGGCGAGGGCCGATTTCCAGGCTTCCGCTGCGCGGTCGCAACTGTATAATCGCCGATTTCGTTTAGACCCTCTTGGAGGCCCGAGAGATGCCTGCAAAGAAGGCTGGCGCCAAGAAGAAGGCTGCCGGGGCTACGAAGCGCGTCGCCCGGAAGCCTGCCCGTAAGGCCGCAGCGGCTCGCACCGCCACTCGGAGCAAGCCGCAGGCGAAACGGTCTGCGAAAAAGACCCCGAAAACCACCCGTAGCAAGTCAACTTCAAGGAAGAAAGTGTCGAGCAAACGCACGGCGCCGAAGACGGCAAGCAAGAAGAAGTCCGTTGCAGCGGTCAGTTCCAAGCGTACGGCGGCGCGTAAGCCGGCCGCGACCCCCAAGAACGCGACGGCGGCAGCGGTCAGCAAGCCGGCAGCGGCACCGTCGCAGCCGAAGCGCATCGGCAGCGTCTTGAACGGGCCGTTGCGCGGCTTTCAGCCGTACCAGCCGAAGCGCGGCGAGCCCTACATGAGCGAAGGGCAGCGGGAGCACTTCCGCCAGATCCTGCTCGCCTGGAAGCGCGAGCTGATGGAGGAAGTCGACCGCACGATGCTGCACATGAAGGACGAGGCGGCGAATTTCCCGGACCCGAACGACCGCGCGACGCAGGAATCGGAGTTCGGGCTCGAGCTTCGGACCCGCGACCGCGAGCGTAAGCTGCTGAAGAAGATCGACGCGGCCCTGATGCGGATCGAGGACGGCACGTACGGCTACTGCGAGGAAACCGGCGACGAGATCGGTCTGCGTCGCCTCGAGGCACGGCCGGTCGCGACCCTCTGCGTCGAGGCGCAGGAGCGCCGGGAGCTCGCAGAGCGGCAGTTCGGCGATCGCGACGACCAGTACTACCGTTAAACCGAACGACGCGGAGCCCGCGGCGGAGTCCGCGGGCACCCGCGCCCGAGCGCCTTCGACCGCCCGGTACATCGGGCGGTTCGCCCCCTCTCCGACCGGCCCCCTGCACTTCGGCTCGTTGACGACCGCCGTCGCGAGCTACCTCCATGCCCGCGCACGCGGCGGCGAATGGCTCGTCCGCATCGAGGATATCGACCCACCACGCGAAGTGCCGGGAGCGGCCGACGAGATTCTCGCGACGCTCGAAGCGTTCGATCTCGCCTGGGACGGCTCCGTCCTCTACCAGAGCGCTCGCCACGACGTGTACGACGCCTGCGTCGAGGCGCTGCTCGAGCGCGGCCTCGCATTCCGATGCAGCTGCAGCCGGCGAGAGCTGCGCCTCGAGGGGACCGGGCCGTACCCCGGCACCTGCCGGACGCGCGCCGCCCACCGCGGCGCGACCGCAGTCCGCGTTCGCGTCGAGCCGGGCGAGGAACGGTTCACGGACGGCTTGCAGGGAGAGATTCGCGCGCGCCTCGACAGCTCCTTCGGCGACTACGTGATCCGCCGGCGCGACGGGCTGCCGGCGTATCACCTCGCGGTCGTCGTCGACGACGCGGCGCAAGGCGTGACGGACGTCGTTCGCGGCGCGGACCTGCTCGACTCGACGGCGGTGCATCTGCACCTGCAGCGCGCGCTCGGGCTGCCCGCGCCGCGCTATTGCCACCTGCCGGTGATCGTCGACGCGATGGGGCAGAAGCTCTCGAAGCAGACGGGCGCCCGGCCGATCGAACGGAGCGCCGCGCCCGCCGTCGCGGCTGCGGCGCTCGAGCGCCTGGGGGCAAAAGTGCCGAACGAGCTCCGCGGCGCGCGGCCGGCGGAGCTCTGGCGATGGGCCGCCGAGGGCGGCTGGACAGTGGAGGCGCTGCGGGGCGTCAGGCGGCTGTCAGATCCCGCATGCTGAGCCGGATCCGGCCCTGGCGGTCGACCTCGAGCACCTTCACCCTGACGACGTCGCCTTCCTTCAGCTTGTCGCTGACCCGCTCGACTCGCTCGTTCGAGATTTGCGAGATGTGCACCAGGCCGTCGCGTCCCGGAAGGATCGAGACGAACGCACCGAAGTCCATCAGCCGCACGACGCGGCCCTCGTAGACGCGGCCGACCTCGACTTCCGCCGTGATCAGCTCGATCCGTTCGCGGGCGGCCCGACCGGCGGCGCCGTCGACGGACGCGATCTTCACCGTGCCGTCGTTCTCGATGTCGATTTGCGTGCCGGTCTCTTCCGTGATCGCGCGGATCACGGCGCCGCCCTTGCCGATGACGTCGCGAATCTTCTCCGGATCGATCTTGAAGGTGATGATCGTCGGCGCCCAGTCCGACATCTTCTCGCGCGGCGCGGCGAGAACCTTGTTCATCTCGCCCAAGATGTGCAGGCGCGCCTCGCGGGCCTGCTCGAGCGCGACGCTCATGATCTCGCGCGTGATGCCGTCGATCTTGATGTCCATCTGCAGGGCGGTCACGCCGTCCGCCGTGCCGGCGACCTTGAAATCCATGTCGCCGAGGTGATCCTCGTCGCCGAGGATGTCGGTCAGCACCTGGAACTGGTCGCCTTCCTTGATCAGGCCCATCGCGACGCCCGCGACCGGCGCCTTCACCGGCACGCCTGCGTCCATCAGCGAAAGGCTAGTGCCGCACACCGTCGCCATGGAGCTCGAGCCGTTCGACTCCGTGATCTCCGAGACGACGCGGATGACGTACGGGAAAGTCTCCATGTTCGGCATCACGGCCTCGATACCGCGGCGGGCGAGCCGCCCGTGGCCGATCTCGCGGCGCTTCGGTGAGCCGATGAAGCCGGTCTCACCGACGCTGTACGGCGGGAAGTTGTAGTGCAGCATGAACGGATCGCGCCGCTCGCCTTCGAGCGCGTCGATGATCTGCGCGTCGCGTCCGGTGCCGAGCGTCGTCACGACCAGCGCCTGGGTTTCGCCGCGGGTGAAGAGCGCCGAGCCGTGCGTGCGCGGCAGCAGACCGACCTGGACGTCGATCGGCCGCACCGTGCGCGTGTCGCGGCCGTCGATACGCCGCTCGCCCGCGAGGATGCGGCCGCGGACGAGCTTCTTCTCGAGCTTCTGGAACGCGCTCTCGACGTCGCTCGCCTGCCAGCGACCGTTCTCGGCGGGCGCGAGCGCCGCGACGCACTGCTGCTTGAGCTCGGCGATTCTCGCGTGGCGCTTCTGCTTCTCGACGATCGCGTAGGCGGCCTCGAGCTCCGCTCCGGCCGTCTGCGCGACCGCCGCGGCGAGCTCCTCGTCGCTCGGGGGCGGCGTCCAATCGATCCGCGGCTTGCCGGCCTCTTTCGCGAGCTCCTCGATCGCCGCGATCGCGCTCTGCATCTGCTCGTGGCCGAACATCACCGCGCCGAGCATCACGTCCTCGGGGACGATCTTCGCGCTCGACTCGACCATCAGCACCGCGGTCTTCGTGCCGGCGACGACGAGATCGAGCTCGGACTGCTGCAGCTGGCTCGCGGTCGGGTTCAGCACGTACTCGCCGCCGATGTAGCCGACGCGTGCCGCGCCGATCGGGCCGAGGAACGGCAGGCCCGAGAGCGCGAGCGCGGCCGACGCGCCGAGCATCGACGGGATATCCGGGTCGACCTCCGTGTTCATCGACATCACGGTCGCGATCACCTGCACTTCCCGTTGGAAGCCTTTCGGGAAGAGCGGCCGAATCGGCCGGTCGATCAGCCGCGACGTCAACGTTTCCTTTTCGCTGGGCCGCCCTTCGCGCTTGAAGAAGCCGCCCGGGATTCGACCGGCCGCGTAGGTCTTCTCTTGATAGTTGACGGTGAGCGGGAAGAAGTCGCGCGGGACGCCCTCGCCTTTCTCGCCGACGGCCGTGACGAGCACGACGGTGTCCGCCATGTTGACGATCACCGCGCCGTCGGCCTGCCGAGCTACCGCACCGGTCTCGATCGAGACCTCGTGCGCACCGTACTTGAATTTCTTGATCGTTTTCACTGTCGCTGTCCTTCGAAGAATCGACCAGCGGCCGACGCGAGCGCGCGACGGCCGTGCAGGCGGGGAATCCATAACGGCTCAGAGCCGGGCTTGCCGGCTCTGAGAGGAAAACATGTCGAGATCAACGCCTCAGGCCGAGACGGTTGATCAGGTTCTGGTAGCGGTTCTGGTCGACGCGCTTCAGATAGTCGAGAAGCTTGCGCCGCTGATTCACCATGCGCAGCAGACCGCGGCGCGAGTGATGATCCTTTCCGTGCCCGACGAAGTGCTCCGACAGCTGATTGATGCGCGCCGACAGCAGCGCGACTTGCACCTCGGGCGACCCCGTGTCGTTCTCTCCGAGGCGATACTCGGAGATGATCTCGGACTTCTTTGCCGAATCCAATGCCATGCTGGTCTACTCCAAGCCGCATCTCCCGCGGCCTCACTCTCTTTCCACTCTCTGCTGGAAGCCGGCTATTCTAGCCGCAGTCCCAGCCCTCCACCAACCTGATTTGCGCCGCCGACCGACCGTGGCCGCGACCGGTCCGCACCGCACTTCCACCGTTGCCGCCGTCCGTCGGGCCCCTCTGCGCTAGTCCACTGCGTCTCGATCGGCCGACAGCACGCGCCGCGGCAGGAGCTGCCGATCGACCGTTACCTCGCCGATGCCGAGGAGGCGATCCGCCGCGTACACCCGCACCCTGCCGGCCGGCGTAGAGGCCTCGGCAGCCACCGGTTGGCCGTGCGCGAACCGCCGAGCCGCCTCCGCCTCGAGCGTCGCGCTCGGCCAGTCCGCGAGCGCACGATCGATCGGCAGCAGGGCCCCGTCGAGCGCCGACTCGCCCTCCGCCGCAAGCGCCTCGAGCGCATCGAGCGAGATCAGATCGGCTTCGCGGAACGGACCGACCGCGAGGCGGCGCAAAGCCGTGACGTGCCCGAGCGTGCCGAGCGCGGCCGCGAGGTCGATGACGAGGCTGCGCACGTAGGTGCCCTTCGAGCACGCGACCACGAACTCGAGCTCCGGCCATTCGTACCGTTCGACCTCGAGCGCGCTCACCCGCACGCGCCGGGCTTCGCGGTCGACGGTCACGCCCTTGCGCGCGAGCTCGTAGAGCCGGCGGCCGCCGCGTTTCAGCGCGGAGTACATCGGCGGCACTTGCTCGATCTCCCCGAGGAGGCCGGCGGCGGCGGCCGCGACCGCCTCGCGGCCCGGCGCCGGATCCGTCCGGCGCTCGAGCACCTTGCCGTCCGCGTCGCCGGTATCCGTGGCGACACCGAGACGGCAAACGACCCTATAGGTCTTCTCGGCATCCAGCAGGAACGCGGACACCTTCGTCGCCTCGCCGAAGCAAATCGGCAGCATCCCGGTCGCGAGCGGGTCGAGGCTGCCGGTGTGGCCCGCCTTCCGCGCGCGAAAGAGGCGCTTCGTCCGCTGCAGCGCGGCGTTCGACGTGAGCCCCGCTGGCTTGTCGAGCGGGACGATGCCGTGAACGTCGTGCAACGGCTTTCGCGCTTGCCGTTCCCGCTCCGTCACTCGCCCGAGTCGTCGTCGTCGTCGCGCGCGGGCCGCGTCGAGTCGATCAAGCGGCGCACCTCGAACTCCCGCCGAGTGCGCACGTCGTGCAAGAACCGCAGCTCCGGCACCCTGCGCACTTGCAGCGCGCGGCCGACCCGCGTACGCAGAAAGCCCTTCGCGCTCTCGAGCGCCTGCGCGGCGTCGCTTGCGTCGCGATCCGGATCGAGCGTGCCGAACCAGACCTTTGCGACGCCGAGGTCGCCGCTCACCTCCACCTCGTTCACCCGCACGCCGTCGAGCCGCGGATCCTTCACCTCGGTGAGCAGCAGCTCGTTCAGGAGCCGCGCGATCTCCGACGCGACGCGGCGCGGCCTCGTCCTCATTGCCTACACCGTCCGAGCGATCTCCGTCCGCTCGTAGCACTCAATCTGGTCGCCGACCTTGACGTCGTTGTAGTTGCGGATGCCGATACCGCACTCGGTGCCGGCGCGCACCTCGTTGACGTCGTCCTTGAAGCGGCGGAGCGACTCGAGCTGCCCCTCGTAGATCACGACGTTGTCGCGCAGGACGCGGACCGGAAGATTCCGGCGCACGTAGCCTTCGATCACCATGCAGCCCGCGATGTTGCCGAACTTCGGCGAGCGGAACACCTCGCGGACCTCCGCAAGACCGACGATCTGCTCCTTGATCTCCGGCGAGAGCAAACCGCTGACGGCCGCCTTCACGTCGTCGATCGCCTCGTAGATGACGCTGTAGTAGCGCACGTCCACGCCGCTTTCCTTGATCGCGTTGCGGGCGGCCGCGTCGGCACGCACGTTGAACGCGATGATGATCGCGCGAGAGGTCGCCGCGAGCTGCACGTCGGACTCGCTGATGCCGCCGACACCGGCCGCGACGACGACCACCTTCGCGTCGTCGGTCACGATCTTCTCGAGCGCATCGCGGAGCGCCTCGGCGCTGCCCTGCACGTCCGCCTTGATGATGAGCGGCACGGTGGCCGCGCCGCCTTGGCCCATCTGGCTGAACACGTTCTCGAGCTTCGCGGCCTGCTGGCTCGCGAGCTTCGAGTCGCGCTCGCGGCTCTGCCGGAACGACGCAACCTCGCGCGCCTTGCGCTCGTCCGCGACGACGAGGGCGTCATCGCCCGCCTGCGGCGTGCCCGATAGTCCGAGCACGACGACCGGCATGGACGGACCGGCGCTCGTCACCGACTGACCCTTCTCGTCGAACATCGCGCGGATGCGGCCGTACTCCTGCCCCGCGAGCAGGATCTGCCCGACCTCGAGCTTGCCCTTGTTCACCAGCACCGTCGCGACGGCGCCGCGGCCGCGCTCGAGGCTCGCCTCGATCACGACACCCGAGGCAGGCCCCTCCGCCGGCGCCTTCAGATCGAGCAGCTCGGCCTGAAGCAGGATCGCCTCGAGCAGCTTGTCGATGCCTTCGCCCGTGAGCGCGGAGACGTGCACGAACAGCGTGTCGCCGCCCCACTCCTCCGGGATGATGCCGTGCTGCGAGAGCTCGTTACGCACGCGGTCCGGGTCGGCGCTCGGCTTGTCGATCTTGTTGACGGCGACGACGAGCGGCACGTCCGCGGCGCGGGCGTGCTGGATCGCCTCGATCGTCTGGGGCATGACGCCGTCGTCGGCCGCAACCACGAGCACGACGATATCGGTCACCTGCGCGCCACGGGCGCGCATCGAGGTGAACGCCGCGTGGCCCGGCGTGTCGAGGAACGTAATCTCGCCGCGGTCGGTCTCGACGTGATACGCGCCGATGTGCTGCGTGATGCCGCCCGCCTCGCCCGCGGCGACGCGCGTGCGGCGGATGTAGTCGAGCAGCGACGTCTTGCCGTGATCGACGTGTCCCATGATCGTGACGACGGGCGCGCGCGGCACTTCTTCGACGTCGGCGGCCGCCTGGTCGATCGACTCGAGAAGCTGATCCTCGATCGCCGTTTCCTTCAGCGGCTTCGCGGTATGACCGAGCTCCTCGACGACGAGCACGGCCGTGTCCTGGTCGATCACCTGATTGATGGTCACCATCATGCCCATCTTCATCAGGGCCTTGATGACCTCGGTGGCTTTGATCGCCATGCGCTGGGCGAGCTCGCTGACGGTGATCGTCGCCGGAATCTCGACCTCGCGGACGACGGGCGCCGTCGGTCGCTCGAAGCCGTGCTGCGCGTCGCCGGCAACCGGGACACCGCGCCTGCGTACGCGCTGTTGCTTCTTGCGGCGCCGGCCGGCCATGCCGTCGGCGACGTGCAGCGTGTGGTCGTCGGCCGCGGCCTTCCCGCCCTTCACCTTGTGCCGGCGGTCGGGCTCGGCCCGCTTCGGCGCTTCCTTCGCGGCCGGAGCAGGCGCCGCGGGCGCGGCGGGCGCCGCGGGGGCGGCTTCCGGCGCCGCGGGAGCCTCTGCGGCCGCGCGGGCGCGCGCGGCCTCCTCGTCCGCGGCCGCTGCCGCCTTGCGGCGCTCTGCCTCGGCGCGCGGGCGCTCCTCGGCCTCGCGCGGCTCGCGCTCGAGCCGCTCGCGCTCCTCGGCCTCGCGCCGCTCGCGCTCCTGCCGCTCCGCCTCGAGACGCGCCTCTTCCTCGGCGCGGCGCTTGGCGTCGAGCTCCTCCTGCTGCTTGCGCGCCTGCTCCTCGAGCACGTCGCGCTTGATATACGTGCGCTTCTGCCGCACCTCGACGTTCACGGTGCGCGAGCGCCCTTGACCGCCGGAGAGCCTGAGCTCGCTCTGCGATTTTCTCTTCAGCGTGATGCGTCGCGGGGCCGAGGCGGACGGATCCGAGCGGCCGTGCGCGCGCCGCAGATGCGTGAGGAGCTCGAGCTTCGCGTCCTCGCTGATGGTATCGTCGGCGCCCGCCACCTTGATGCCGGCCTCGTCCAGCTGCACGAGCAGCCGATCGACCGGCACCTTCAGTACTTTTGCGAAATCCGCGACTGTCACTTCCGCCATATGCTTACTCCCCGGGCGGCCTCAGGCCTGCTGCCCGCTCTCGAACCAGTGCGCCCGTGCGGCCATGATCAGTTGCGCCGCGCGGTCCGGGTCGAGATTCTCGATTTCCTCCAGATCGTCGACGGCCTGCTCGGCGAGATCCTCGCGGGTCACGATGCCGCGGCTCGCGAGCTCCAGGGCGAGCTCGCGATCCATGCCCTCGAGGCTCAACAGATCCTCCGCGGGCTCCGCCTGGTCGATCACTTCCTCGCTGACGATCGCCTGCGTGATCAGCACGTCCCGCGCCCGCGAACGAAGCTCGTTCACGATGTCCTGATCGAACTCCTCGATCGCGAGCAGCTCGCTCGCCGGCACGTA
>Ga0079224_100013315_pt1 | contig 11452 bp, 14 predicted proteins | sample Stecom2015_FD_80414 | JGI IMG/M metagenome (GOLD analysis project Ga0079224, IMG submission 80414) | Agricultural soil microbial communities from Utah to study Nitrogen management - Steer compost 2015 | ecosystem: Environmental > Terrestrial > Soil > Agricultural land | place: USA: Utah...
CACGGCGAGCGCGACGCCGGCGCGGAGCGGACCGAGCAGGAAGCTCGCGAAGACCAGGACCTTCGGGTCCAGCGGCGCGCGTCCCGGCGATGCTTCAGCCATCGCGCTGCCCCCTGCGCAACGCGTCCGCCTCGGCGAGCCGCTGCGCCACCTTGGCCTCGAACCCGCGCGTAGCCGGCTCGTAGAAGCGCGTGCCGGCGAGCGCGTCGGGCAGACACTCCATCGGCGCGACGCCGCCCTCGTGCTCGTGCGCGTAGCGGTAGCCTTCGCCGTGCCCCCACGCCTTGGCGAGCGGCGTCGGCGCGTTGCGCAGGCGCGGCGGTACCGGGTGCTGCGGCGCGCCGCGCACCGCGGCGAGCGCGGCCTCGATCGCGCGGTAGGTCGAGTTGCTCTTCGGCGCCGCGGCCAGGTAGATCGCCGCCTCGGCGAGCGGCAGCCGCCCCTCCGGCAGGCCGAGGTTCTGCAACGCGGTCATCGCCGCGACCGCCACCTGCAGCGCCATCGGGTCGGCGAGCCCGATGTCCTCGGCGGCCATCGCCACCATCCGGCGCGCCGCCTGCATCGGGTCGGCGTCGGCTTCGATCAGGCGCGCGAGCCAGTAGAGCGCGGCCTGCGCGTCCGAGTTGCGCAGCGATTTGTGCAACGCCGACAGGAGGTCGTAGTGCAGGTCGCCGGCGCGGTCGTGCAGCAGCGTGCGGTGCTGCAGAGCCTCGGCGATCGCGGACTCTTCCAGCGTGGCGCCGTCCGGCACCATCGCCTGTGCCGCATCGAGCACGTTGAGCGCGCGCCGCGCGTCGCCGCCCGCGCCGGCGATCAGACGCGCGCGCGCGGCGGTGGTGAGCTGCAGCCGGCGCGCGCCGAGGCCGCGCTCGGCGTCGGCGAGCGCGCGCTCGACCAGCGCGCCGATCGCGTCGTCGGCGAGCCCCTCCAGGCGCAGCACGCGGCAGCGCGAAAGCAGCGGCGCGATCACCGAGAACGCCGGGTTCTCGGTCGTCGCCCCGACCAGCACCACCTGCCCGCTCTCGACGAACGGCAGCAGGGCGTCCTGCTGCGCCTTGTTGAAACGGTGGATCTCGTCGACGAACAGCAGCGTGCCCTGCCCGCTCGCGCGCCGGCGTGCGTCGGCCTCGGCGACCGCGTCGCGCAGATCCTTCACCCCGGACAGCACCGCGGAGAGCGCCGTGAAGTGCAGGCCGGAGTGCCGAGCGATCAGGTGCGCGAGCGTCGTCTTGCCGACCCCGGGCGGGCCGAACAGGATCAGCGACCCGGCCTGGCCGGCCTCGATCGCGCGGCGCAGCGGCCGGTCGGCGCCGAGCAGGTGCCCCTGGCCGACGAACTCGGCGAGCGTCCGCGGCCGCATGCGCTCCGCGAGCGGCTTGCCGTCCTTGCCCGGCTTCTCGAACAGGCTCATCGCCGCTGCCTCCGCGCCTCGTAGAGGACCACGCCGGCGGCGACGGCGACGTTGAGGCTGTCGACGCGGCCCGCCATCGGCACGCGCACGCACGCCGCCGCGGCCGCGCGCAGCTCGTCGGGCAGGCCTTCCCCCTCGCCGCCGAGCGCGACCGCGCACGGTTCGCGCAGGTCGGCGTCGAGGTAGTCGACCTCGCCGTCCTCCGCGAGCACGAACAGCCGCAGCCCGTAACGCACCACGAACGCGAGCGCGTCGGCGACCGGCACCCCGCCGCGCACCGGCAGGCGGAAGGAGCTGCCCGCGGCGCCGCGCACCGCCTTGTCGCGGAAGGGGTCGGCGCCGCCGCGCAGGGCGAGCACGCCGCCCGCGCCGGCCGCCTCGGCGGCGCGCACGAGCGCACCGAGGTTGCCCGGTTCCTTGACGCCCGCGGCGACCACGACGAGCGCCGGCGCGCGGCCGAGCAGGTCCTCGTCGCGGAACACCGGGCGACGGAACACCGCGGCGATCCCCTGCGGCGTCGACACCGACGACAGCCTGGCGCACACCGAAGGCGCGCACGGCGTGACCCGGGCCCCGGCGCGCCGCAGGCGGGCGAGCAGTTCCTCCCCGGGCGCCAGGCGGTCGGCGTCGTAGGCCGCCTCGACCGCCGCGAGCTTCGCGTCGAGCGCCTCGGCAATCAGCTTCCGGCCCTCGACGAGGAACAGGTCCGGCGCGTCGCCGGTCGCGGCGGCACGAAAGCGCGCCACGATCGGGTTCTTGGCGGAGGTGATCGGGGCAGGGTCGGACACGGGCCGACGACATTACTGTGCGCGGCGCGCGCGAGCCCGCCGCCGTCGCACCGCCCGCCGACGAGGCGTTCCTGCAATACTCTCCCCCGGCCGCGCATCGCCGCCCCGTCCGGCATCGATCCCGTGCTCCCGTTCCTGTCCTTCGTCGCCCTCGGCCCCGCGAACGGGCGCGTGCTGTCGTTCGGCGGGCTGCTCCTGTTCGTCGCCCTGGCGGCGTGGGGCCTCTGGATCCTCGCGGAGCGGCACTCGTTCCGGCGCGCACTCGTCGCGACGGTGACGACCCCGGCCCTGCTCGTGCCGGCCGGGATGATGCTCTTCGGGTCGTGGCTGCTCGTGGAGTTCAGTCCCGGCCACCGGGTGCACGAGAACCCCTTCGGCCTCGCGAACGCGAAAGACCTCGGCCTGTCGCGCCCGATCAACCTCGCGGCGTTCGCGCTCGCGACGGTGGTGCTCGCCGGCCACGTCGGCCTCCTGCGCGCCTGGAACGCGAACCGGAAGCCCGACGGCTACGCGTTCTTCCGCGGCATCGTCGACCACACGCTGACCATCGGGCTCGGCAAGCTCGCGCTGTTCGGCGGCGCGTGGCTCCTCTCGTGCCTGCGTCCCGACCGCGTCGGCAACGTCGTCTACATCATCCCGACGCTGCTGCTCGCCCCGCTCGTGTGCGCCGCCGCAGCGCACCCGCGGCGGCCGGTCACGGCCCTGTGCGCGACCCTGCGCACGAGCTACCACCGTTTCGACGTCGTCGGCGGGCTGGCTTCGGGCAAGTGATGTTCCTGGTCGCCAGCCTCTGGCTCGTCGACCGGCTGGGCGTCGGCGGCGACTGGGATCTGCTCGCGTTCAGCAGCGGCTCCCTGTCGTACAACGTCTTCCCGTTCCTGCTCCTGCTCGGCGGCGTGGCGAGCGTGCTGTTCGCCGCCGCCAATGCGCTCGTGTCGAGCGTGTTTCTCGGCGCGTACTTCATGCGTCTCACCGAGGACGAGGCCGCCGACCCGGGCCGGGCCGAAATCGAAGCGGCCTGACCGCACACCGCCGGCCGCCGCGCGGACGCGCTACGTGCGCGCGAAGAAGTCGGCGGTCGTGCCGTCGACCGGCGCGCGCGGTACGCGGTCGAGGTCGAACGCGGGCAGCAAATCGCGCGGCGTCCGCTCGACGCCGGGCGGACAGAAGCCCAGCGTCGCTCCGAGCCAGCCGACGATCCGCTCGGCCGCGACCCCGCGCGCGCGGAACGCGGCGAGCGACGTGTCGCCGTGCCGCTTGGCGAGGCGCAGGCCGTCCGGGCCGACGACCAGGGGCACGTGGCAGAACGCCGGCGGCGCGAGGCCGAGCGCGCGGTAGAGCAGGAGCTGCCGCGGCGTCGACGGGATCAGGTCGTCGCCGCGCAGCACTTCGGTGACGCCCTGCGCCGCGTCGTCGACCACGACCGCCAGCTGGTAGGCCGGCAGGCCCGCGCGCTTCTGGATCACGAAGTCGCCGCGGATCGCACCCGCTTGCGGGCCGCGGAAGCGGTCGACGAACGGCACGCTCGCAACGCGCACGCGGAAGCGGACCGCCGGGTCCGGCCGGTGCGCACGCGCGCGTCGTCCAGGTCGGCGAACCGTCCGTCGCACGTGCCGGGGTAGGCCGGTCCCTCGCCGTCCGCCTCGTGCGGCGCCGAGGCTGCCTCCTCGACTTCCTTGCGCGAGCACACGCACGGATAGGCGAGGCCGCGCGCGAGCAGGTCCGCACACGCCGCCGCGTAGCGCGGCAGCCGGTCGCTCTGCCGCACGGGTTCGCCGTCCCAGTCGAGGCCGAGCCAGCGCAGGTCGGCGATCGTCTGCGCCTCGGCGCCAGGCTTCACCCGCGGGCCGTCGATGTCCTCGACGCGCAGGAGCAGGCGGCCGCCCCGGCTGCGCACGCTGAGCCACGCCAGCAGGAACGTGCGCGCGTTGCCGAGGTGCAGCACTCCGGTAGGGCTGGGGGCGAGACGGCCGACGACCGGCATCGCCGCGACGATACGGTATGAAGTCCCACCGCCATGCCCGTCGGACTCGTCCTCCGCGTCGATGCCAAGTTCGCGCACGTCGACGTCGACGGCACCGTCCACCTGCTGCCGCTCCGCGGCCGCCTGTTCGAGGAGCCCGGCCACGAGAAGCGGCCGATCGCTCCTGGTGACCGGGTCGAGGTCACCCTCGCCGAGGGCGGCGGCGCGATCGACGCGGTGCTACCGCGCACGAACCGCCTCGGCCGGCGCGCCGCGGGCGAGGACGGGCGCGAGCAGGTGCTGGCCGCCAACCTGTCGCTCGTCCTGATCGTCATGCCCGTGCGCGAGCCGACGTTCGACCCCTTGCTCGTCGATCGCATCCTCGCCGCCACCGAGCGCGAAGGCATCGAGGCCGCGCTCGTGATCAGCAAGATCGACCGGGCTCCGCCCGCGCAGACCGAGAAGTGGGCCGAGCTGTACCGTTCGCTCGGCTACCCGGTGTACCCCACCAGCGTCGCGCCCGGCCACCGGACGGACGCCACGCTCGAAGAGCTGCGCGCGCGGCTGCACGCCGGCGTCACCGTGCTGTGTGGCCCGTCGGGTGCCGGCAAGTCGTCGCTGGTGAACGCGATCGTGCCCGGCGTGAACCTGCGCGTCGGCTCGCTCGGCAAGCTGCGCCAGGGCAAGCACACGACCACGCACACCCAGCTCGTACCGCTGCCCGGCGGCGGCTACGTCATCGACACGCCGGGCGTGCGCGCGTTCACGCTGTACGGCGCGGGCACCCAGGAGCTGGGCTTCTACTTCCGCGACATCAAGCAGCTCGCGCCGCAGTGTGCGTTCCGCAACTGCACGCACCGCGACGAACCCGACTGCGCGGTGCGCGACCGCATCGCCGAGAGCCGCATGCGCAGCTACCGGCTCATGTTCGACGAGCTGGCGAACGCGGAACGCTGAGCACGCGTTCACCCCGCGACCCGCGCCTTGTACCACCACGACAGCAGCAGGAGCGCGAGGCCGCCGAGGATCCAGCGCGCCGGGTTCACCGCGTACGCCCGTGCGAGGAACGAGCGGCCGCGTACGAGGTCGTGCGCCGCGAGCACCATCACCCAGAGCCCGAGCGCGGCGAGCACCGCGCCGAACGGCTGCACGCGTAGCGCCTGCCACGGCGACAGGTGGACGAGGTGGCACGCCGCCGTCGTCACCCCGCACGTCGGGCACGGCATGCCGAAGCGCTCCGGCCACCCGCACGGCCGCATGCCGAGCTGCTCGTGCGTGCCGAGCCCGCGCGGGTCCGGCTCGACGCCCGCGAGCGCCAGCACGATGCCGATCGCCGCTGCGACGACGGCGCAGGCGACGGCGCGATCGAGCCAGGCGGGAGCCGGCCCCTCGCCGACGGGAATCGGAGCGACCACGGCGCGGAGCGTAGCTGCCCGGCCGGCACCTGACCCGGCCGGCCCGACGGGGGCGCGATCGGCGCACCGGCCCGGTCACGCCCATCAGGCGACCGAGCGCGCCTGCCGACGCACGCCGGGCAATCGACGAGCATCGGTGCCGCGCTCGGCGCCGTGCGCCGGTGGGACGGCGCCGCGATCAGCGCGCGACGTCGCTGAAGTCGTAGATGTACGCGAGCTTGTCCTTGCGGACGATCGCGTAACTCAGCCTGCGCAAGATCGCCAGCTCAGGGTTGCCGTCGAAGTCGAGCCCGCGCACGACCGGCGAGGTCATGATGAAGTAGTTGCGCCGGTTGCCGCGCCTCGGCTCGTACGCGCCGGGCTCGACGTTGCCCGACAGCTCCATCTGCACCGAGCCGTTGTAGAAGCCGCGGATGCGGACCGACTTCTCGTTCGCCGCGAGCCGGCGCTGCGCGTCGTCGCCGGCGACGTCGATCAGCTCGTGCGCGAACACCAGCTCGTTCTGGTTGATGAGCACGCGCGGCGTGCGGATCACCTCGGGCCCGCGCAGCGACGCGAGGACGGCGTCCTCGACCGACAGGTAGGAGCGCTCGTAGTCCTCCAGCATCCGCGCAAGGCGCTGGAACTTGTTCGCCAGGCGCCCCTTGATCAGGAAGCAGTCGGTGACGAACACGTCCTCGACGAGCGGCGCCGTGGCGGCGTCCCCCCCTTGCTCTCGCGCCGCGCCGCTCATCGTGCCACAATCTCGGCGAGGAGCAGCCGGCGCGCCTCGCCCGCGAGGTAGAACGAGCCCGTCACCAGCCAGGGCGGCGCGTGCCGGCGGAGCGCGGCCAGTCCTTCCGCGACCCCTTCGACGCGGACGGCGCGCATTCCGACGGACCGCGCGTACGCGCAGATCGCCCCGGGGTCCTCGCTGGTCGTGCCTTCGACGGTGGTCACGTACAACGTATCGACCAGCGGCGCGAGGCAGCTCAACCCGGTGCGCCACTGCTTGCCGGCCGCCGAGCCGAACAACACCGCCCAGCGGTGGCCGGGCGCGAGCCGCTGCGCCTCCGCGGTGGTCGCGCGGAGCGACTGCTCGGTGTGCGCGCCGTCCACGACCGCGAGCCCGGCCCGCGTGACGAGCCTCTCGAAGCGCGCCGGCAGCTCCGGTCGGAAGGCCACCGGATCGAGCGCGGCCGCGATCGCGGCGGCCCGCTCCGGCCAGAGCGCCCGCGCGCAGCACGCGGCGAAGCACAGCGCCTCGGCCTCGAACGCGGCGGCGTCCGGCAGGGTGAACGGCAGCCGGACGCCGCGTTCCTCGACCACGCCGCGCACCGACCTCCAACCGTCGACCGCGGCCTCGACCGTGAAGTCGCGGCCGCGCACGCGCAAGGTCGCGCCGACCTCGGCCGCGCGGTGCGCGATGACCGACAGCGCCGGCTCACGCGCGCCGGTGAACGCGAGGCCGCCGGGCCGGACGACGTGCGCCTTCTCCGCCGCGATCGCCTCGACGGTGTCGCCGAGCAGCTCGGTGTGTTCCAGTTCGACGTTGGTGAGGATCGACGCGTCGACCGGGATCGCGGTGGTCGCGTCCAGCCGGCCGCCGAGTCCGACCTCGAACACCGCGAGGTCCACCCCGGCACGCGCGAAGCACTCGACCGCGGCCGCGGTCATCACCTCGAAGAAGGTGACGTCGGCCAGGCCTTCCCTGCCCACGTGGTCGAGCAGCGCGCCGACGACCTCCTCCAGGTCGTCGGCCGGCCGGCCGTCGACCTGCACGCGCTCGGTCAGGTCGCCGACGTGCGGCGACAGGTACACCCCCGAACGCAGCCCGAGCGCGCGCGCGAGTGCGCCGAGATAGAGCGCGGTCGTGCCCTTGCCCTTCGAGCCGCCCACCTGGACCGCCCGACCGCGCAGCCGCGCGGCGCCCGGACGCGCGAGCAGCGCGCGCATGTTGTCGAGCGACCAGCGCGGCTTGTCGGTCCGCGTGCGCTCGTAGTTGGTCAGCGGGCGCAGGCGGGCGAGGATGCGGTCGGCGGGCGAAGGGCGCGGATTGTTTGCGGGCACGGACGGGGCGCGAGGCGGGAAGCCTACAATCGCGTCCCCTCCGAGCAGCAAACGCATGACCAAGCCCACCCTCGCGGGCGCCGTCGCCCTCGCCGTTCTCGCCGCGGCCGTCGCCGCGCAGCGCAACCGCCGCAACGAGGCCCCGCCGCCCGAGCTGAAGCACGGAACCTACGAGGCGCGCGAGTTCGAGAGCGCGGCGCTCGGTCGCAAGGTGCCGTACGGCGTCTACCTGCCGCGCAGCTACCACGACGAAGCCAACCGCGAGCGCAAGTACCCGCTCGTGGTCTGGCTGCACGGCATGTTCGAAGACCACATGCGGTTCCACGGCCGCGGCGGCAGCGAGGCCCTCGACCAGATGATCGGCAGCCAGGAGGTGCCCGAGCTGATCCTGGTCTGCCCGTCGCCCGGGCGCACCAACTTCTACCTGAACGGCAAGAGCGCGAAGGTCGAGGACATGATCACCAAGGACCTGCTCGCGCACGTCGAGCAGACCTACCGGGTCGAGTCCGACCGCGGCCGACGTGCGCTCATGGGGGTGAGCATGGGCGGGATGGGCGCGCTCAACATCGCGTTCCGCCACCCCGACCTGTTCGCCACGGTCGCGACGCACTCCGCGGCCGTGTTCCCCCCCGACCTCGACGAACTGACGCCGGCGCTGCAGCGCGCGATGAAGAGCCAGTGGATCGCGCCGACGCTCACCGAGACGTTCGGCGACCCGATCGACCAGGAGCTGTGGCGCGCCAACAACACCCTGGCGCTCGCCAAGTCACTGCCCGAGGAAGAGCTCCGGCGCCTGGCGATCTACTTCGACGCCGGCACCAAGGACCGCTACGACTTCCACGTCACCAACGAGAAGCTGCACGAAGTGCTCGCCGAGCGCGACGTCGAGCACACCTGGCGCAAGATCGAAGGCGGCGGGCACTCGTGGCGCGACGGCCTCGCCGACACCGCCCTGCATGAGTCGCTGCGCTTCGTCGCGCGCCAGTTCGCCAAGGCCGCGGGTCAGGCCAGCCTGCGCGCCCTGCTCCCCGGCAGCGGCGGCGGGCGCGACGGCGCACCGCGCTGAGCGACGGTTGAAAGCGCGCGCGGTCGGTCGCATGCATGGCGCGAGTCAGCTCCACGCATGCTTCGCCTGCGTCGTCGTTGCGTCGGCCGACCGCGCTCCAATCACGACCTGAGCCCGTCGCAGCTGGTCCGCCGGGCGGGCACTCCTTCGTCCGTGCGCAGCGCGTGTGCGTGCTCGGGCGGAACCGCCCGTGCAGGTGGGAGCCCCGCGCGGCGCGTGCGCGGGGTGCCCTTCGGCTCGAATCGAGCCGAAGGTGCGACCGGTGGCTGCACGGTTCGGTCGATCGCACCGCGCCCGCGCCGCGACGCCCTCCGCGCGGATTGAAAAAACCTCGGCCCCACCCCCACGACCGGCATGCATCTCGGACGATAGACGCTCCACAGTTCAGATGTTCGCTCTCGAGCACAAGGTCCGGGTCTTCGTCTTCCGCATCGGGGCGACGGACGTCGAGTACCTGCTCCTCCGCAAGAAGCCGAGATCGGAGTGGCCGCTCGGCCCGGTGGTCGGGCCGATCGCGGTCGACGAGCACTTGAAGGACGCGGTGCTGCGCGAGGTCCGGATCGAAACCGGACTGTGCAAGCCGCTGCACGTCCTCGACCTCTCGACCCCGAGCAAGGAGCTGTTCGGCGACGTCGGGCTCGTCGAATGGCCGTTCGGCTACCAGGCCGGTGCGCCGGGGTGTCCCGCGCCCGCGATCGTGCCCGGCCCCATGGTCGGCGACTGCGCCTGGCTGCCGTTCGAACGAGCGTTCCAGGCGGTCGAGGTGCCGGCCGATCGCGACGCGCTCGTCAAGCTGCAGCTCCGGTTGCGCGGATGACGCCCGGTGCGCGAGCGCCGACGCCCGCCGGGCTTCGCCGGCGCGTCGCGCGGTGGTCGGCTCGCGCTCCGCACACCCCCCGCGCTCTCGCACGACGTGCCGGACGCGGTTTCGGCGGCAGGCGCCCGTTGCGCTTCCCGCCGCGTGCACCAAGTTGGCGAGAATCCGCTGCGCCGGCACGCCGCGCGCTCGTTAGCTTTCGCCTTCCCCAGGTTTCGCGTTCCCTGACAGAACTGCCGAGTCACCGTCCACACCACCCCGCATGAAGAAGCCGGTCGCCAAACCGCCCGCCGGCAAGCGCCGCAAGGCAGCCGCCGCAGTGCCTCCGCCCTCCGAGCCGACCGTTCCGTGCGCCACCCAGAACGGCGCCGCTCGCCCCGAGCAGAACGGTCAGCCCGCCGAGCCCGCGATCGTCGGCGATGGCCGCCTGCCCAGCTCGATGATGCGCAGCTACGCGCTGCTCACGCCCGACCTCAAGGAGCTGTACTTCAAGTTCTACAAGGCGACCTACGGCAAGACGCGACTCGACCTGAAGACCAAGGAGTTCATCGCGATCGCCGCGGCGCTCGCGCTCAACTGCAAGGGCTGCCTCGAGGGGCACCTCAAGAAGGCCAAGCGCGAAGGCGCCACTGCGGAGGAGATCTCCGAGGTCATCGCGGTCACGCTCGGCGTCGCCGCGGCCGCCATCGTCGACCGCTCGGACATCGCCAACTACCACCTCGGCGGCCTGTTCGAGAAGCCCGAATGAGGGCCTGCGGCCCGGCCCCGGCCGCACGCTCCGTGCTCCCGTTCGTTTCCCCCGTGGCATGAACCTCCTCCCCCGCTTCCTCCTCCCCTGCGCACTCGCCGTCGGCGCAGCGGCGCAGAACACGAACGAGAACGCGCCCGCCGCGACCAACCGGCTCGCGTTCGACCGCGACACCTCGATCGAGGTGTCGTACGCGTCGTTCACCACGGCCGGCGGCAACTGGCTGCGCCAGCTCTACGCCGAGGGCGAAGCCGGCAAGCAGGCGCGCAAGTTCTACAACGAGCGGTACATCACCGCCTTCCTCAAGGGCGCGCTGAAGGTCAGCAAGGACATCGAGCTGGGCGGGAACCCGCTGGCCGCCGGCACCTACAAGCTGACCTTCCGGATCGACGAGGACCTCGTGTGGCACCTCGTCGTGCGCAACGACAAGGACCAGGAAGTCTGCGCGATCGCGATGAACACCGAGCGCGACGACAAGCGCGTGGCGTCGCGGCTGTGGATCGCGCCGATCGCGGCGCCCGAAGGCAAGCAGGGCACGCTGCACATCCACTTCGGCCCGCTGACCGCCGACGTCGCGTTCACCGTCGGCACCAAGCAGCCGGCCAAGGCGCCCGCCAAGACGGGCGCCGGCGGCAAGGGCTGACCCGGCGCGCGCGCCGCGCCACAGTCCGTCGAGCGCAGGCCCGCCCCCGGGTACGCACGCGTGCCGCGGCCGGACGGAGACCGGCGGCAGCGACGGAACGGCGGCGCCGCACTCCTGCACTCCACGGCGCCTTCGCGGTCGTGCAGCCGGGCAGTGATCTCCCGCGGGTTGCCTCGCGACCGGGCGCACCGGGGCCGCACGCCGCGGCGCAGTCGACAAGCGACAGCACCCCACCGATCTCCAGGCTGGCCGCCCTCCGGCGGTTGACTCGACGAATCTCCTGGCCTGCCCGCATACCAACCGGCCGGCCGTGCTGTCGGCGAGCGCCCGACCGCCGCGCGTGCCCGCCGCCCGCGAACCCGAGCGCCGCGTGCCTCGTTTATCCTGACCGCATGGTCGACCTCGCCGAGATGGGGCGCCGACGCGCCGCGTTCCTCCCGATCAGGGAAGGCCCACGCGTGGCCCTGCTCGGCGTCCTGCTCGCGTTCCTGGTCTACGTCACGTTCTTCTACAACCCGGCCGGGCCGCCATCGGACGTCTCGCCGGTGATCG
>Ga0079224_100013316_pt1 | contig 11452 bp, 11 predicted proteins | sample Stecom2015_FD_80414 | JGI IMG/M metagenome (GOLD analysis project Ga0079224, IMG submission 80414) | Agricultural soil microbial communities from Utah to study Nitrogen management - Steer compost 2015 | ecosystem: Environmental > Terrestrial > Soil > Agricultural land | place: USA: Utah...
ATCTTCGTGACGCACGACCAGGAGGAGGCCTTCGCGCTCTCCGACCGGATCGCCGTCCTGCGTGACGGCCTCCTCCAGCAACAGGGAACACCGGAGGAGCTGTACCGCCACCCCGTCAACCCATTCGTCGCCGCGTTCGTCGGGCGCGCGAACTTCGTCGAGGGCACCGTGCTCTCCCGCGATGGGGGTGAAGGGGTGGTGGAGGTTGCGGGAGGTGCGCGCTGGAGGGTGCGGCTGCTCGGAGAGAGCAGGGGGCGGGTGCGGGTGATGATCCGTCCCGAGGCGCTGCGCCTGAGCGAGCGCAACGGCACACCCGGCCCGCAGGGGGGACTGGTCGGGAGGGTGCTCGATCGACGCTTCGCCGGCGCCAACACGTGGTATCGAGTCGACGCACCTGGCGCCGGCGAGCTGCTGGTCACCGTTCCCGGCCATGGCGAGGGCTACTCCGGCGAAGTGATGGTGACGGCACTGCAGGAGCCGCCGCCTCATGCTTTCCCGGCCGAGGAAGGGTGAGCGCACTGCCGCGGCCTCCCGCCGCAGCGAAGGATCCTCCGCCGCCCGCCACTGGCGACTGCACCGACCTGACCCCGGAGGTGTGCGTCCATCGCTCCACCGGCGAGGCAAGTCGGCGGCACTCTCCGGAGCCCTCGCCATGAGGTGGCGCCCTTCTCCCGCCGGCCTGATCGGCGCCGTCGTCATCTTCCTGCTGGTCTGGCTCGTTCTCTATCCCAACCTCTTCGTGTTGATGGACTCGTTACGCGAAGGGGCGGAGTGGACGACCCAGCACTACGCCCGCTTCGCGCAGAGTCGCTCGGAGCGGGAAGCGCTCTGGAACAGTGTCTGGATCTCGGCCGCGAGCGTACTCTTCTCCGGCCTGATCGGCGTCCCGCTCGCCTTCCTCTTCACGCGCTATGACTTCCCTGGCAGGAGCATGCTAGGGGGATTGGTGGCGCTGCCCGTGCTGCTGCCGCCGCTGGTCGGCGTGATCGCCTTCCTCTTCCTGTATGGGGAGAGCGGGTTCCTGGCCCGCATCATCCAGGGCGTGCTCGGCCTGGAGCGGCCTCCCTGGCGGCTCACCGGCCCGTGGGCGATCCTGCTCGTCCACGCGTACACGATGTACGTGTACTTCTACCTCTTCACCAGCGCCGCACTCGCCCGCCTCGACCGCGGGTACGCTGAAGCAGCTTACGCGCTCGGAGCTTCACGGTTCTCCACCTTCCGGCGCGTCACGCTCCCCATGCTGGGGCCTGCGCTGACCGGCGCTGGATTGCTGGTCTTCATGACCTCGATGGGGTCGTTCAGCGCCCCCTACATCTTCGGCGGCGGGTTTCGTGTGCTGAGCACGCAGATCTTCGTCAGCAAGCTCAATGGGGATCTGGGCGTCGCCGCCGTCGAGACGGTGATTCTCGCAGCGGCATCGATTCTCTTTCTCGCGCTCATGCAGTACTACGAGTCCCGGCGCGAGTACACGGCCGTCGGCAAGGGTACGGGCGCGGCGGGTGAAGGAGCCGGTACCGGAAGGGGCAGGGTCGGTCTGGGCATCCTGGCCTGGATGCTCACCCTCTTCCTGCTCCTGCCCCACTTCACGGTTCTCCTCGTCTCCTTCGTTCCGGAGGGAACCTGGACCACCCAGCTCTTCCCCCCGGTCTATTCCGGTGAGAACTACGTCGACCTGTTCTCCCGCCCGGAGATGCTGACGCCGATCGTCAACTCGCTCCAGATGGCGACGATCGCGACCATCGCGAACGTGATCCTCGCCTTCCTCGCGGCCTATCTGCTGGTGCGAAAGTCGTTCCGAGGGAAGGCCGTTCTGGGGGCCCTGGTGATCCTCCCCTGGGCACTGCCCGGCACCGTTCTCGCCATGGCGCTCGCGACCACCTTCAGCGCGAACGAGCCGCTCGCCGGCCGCTTCCTGCTGGTAGGTACCTTTACCATCCTTCCACTGGCCTACTTCGTCCGGAACATCCCGCTGGTGACGCGCGCCGCGCTGACCAGCTTCCGCCAGTTCGATCCCGCCCTCGAGGAGGCGTCGGCCTCGCTCGGCGCCACCTGGACCACCACCATGCGCCGCGTTGCGCTTCCCCTCGTACTGCCGGGACTCGCCGCCGGCGCTCTGCTCGCCTTCGTCACCGCCCTGGGCGAGTTCGTCGCGTCGATCCTCCTGTACACCCAGCGCACGCGACCCATCTCCATCGCGATCCTCTCCCAGCTCCGCGAGTTCGACTTCGGCGGCGCCGCCGCGTACGGCGTCTTCCTGATCGTGCTGATGGCGATCGTCTTCCTGTTCGGCTACAGTAAGGTCAGCGACGGAAGGATCGGGTAGGGCGGGTGCCATGAGTGACGGGACCGCTGGTGGCGTAACACGCCGCCGGGAGAGGTACCGCACCGTCCGCAACCCGCGAGTGATCACGGACCGGCCCGGCGGCCGTTCCTCCCGGCACTTTCATGCCGTCCGTGGCGTACACTAATTCAGCGACATTGCCGGCGACCACCACACGACCTTCGAACATGCTCCATTCCCTCATACGCTGGACTTGCGTCCTCCCGCTCCTCGGCGTGTTCGGCCTCGCGGGGACTGCGGCTGGGCAGGAAGTGGTGACCCATACGGTCGATGCTTCGGGTGACTGGGTGCTGATCGACTTCGACACCGGCCCCATCCAGGTCGACGATCCGGTGAACTCGCTGGAGTGGGATCTCGGGATCCTCAGCACCACGATCGCGGTCAATGGTGGGGACGGCGGTCCGGGAGAGGTGACGGCCCACTGCATCTGTCAGAACCAGTCGCTGGGGAACGATGTGGTTCAGACGCTCACCCTCGAGTCCGAGTCGCCCGACTTCGACGCCGTCGGCAGTGACCAGATCCCACAGGATGAGTCGGCGTGGAGCACCACCGCCTTCGACGACTCCCCCTGGTATCGCTACAACCTGATGGGGGAGCACAGGATCTGGCCGACGTTCGACGTGTACCTGGTCAAGAAGGGTGACGAAGTCTACAAGGTCCAGCTGACGAACTTCTACGGACCGGGTGATGAGCCCCGCCACCTGACGCTTCGGTACGCGAAGATCGCGGGCTGAGCAGCGCATGTGCGGGCCCGGAACGTGCACCCGAATGGACCTCGGCCCGCCGGGAAGGGGCGGTCGTCCAACCTGAGATCGGAGAAGTAGGGGACCAGCGTTATTCCGGAGCCCGCGCATGTCAGAACAACTCCTCGCCGCCGTCGTCCTGGCACTCCTCCTGGCGATTCCGCTGCTGATCGAGAAATACGTGCGGCAGCTGCCGGTGGCGCCGATCTGTCCGAGCTGTCACGCCATTGCCAGGGAAGTCCAGCTGGCGTGCTCCCTCCTCGACCTCTTCCCCGCCTTCGGTAAGACCTTCATCGGCGAGTGTGCCCGCTGCGGATGGCGTGGCAGGATGCGCTGGCGCTGGGCACCCGAGACCCGCGGCAACAGGATCGGCTAACCGTCGTCCATCGGACGGCCGATACTCTCTGGGGTGACACTCTGTCCCCCATTCCCCCGATGCCCGAGAATCGACGTATAACCGCGACGGAGGGAAGCCGCCCGGCGCCGACCCCGCGGGGGTACACGTTCCGGCCTCGTCACGTGCTGAGCTGGATGTACCTCGGGCGGATCGGGCTGGGCACCGCCCTCCTCCTGCGGCTTCCGAGTACCGTTCTCCAGCCGGGGGATGCGCACATGTATCTCGCCGGGCTGCTGTTGCTCACCGTGCTGTTCACCGGGGGTTCGTACGCGTACGTACACCTGATGGACCGGGAGCCACGCGGCCTCTTCCTGTACGCCCAGGTCGGATTCGACGCGCTGCTGCTCACCGCCGTCGTCTACCTCACCGGCGGACAGCGGAGCATGTTCGCCCCGCTCTTCATCCTGGTGATCAGTGCGGGTGCGTTGCTCCTGCCGATCGTCGGGGGGATTCTGCTCGGGCTGCTCGCGAGCATCCTCTACTTCGGGGCTGCCGTGGCCGCATCGGGCGCAGCGGACCCGTTGATCCTGCTCCAGGCCCTGCTCTTCGCCATCGTCGCCCTGGTGACGGGCTACGTGGGCGATCGGCTGAAGCAGACGGGTACCGCCCTCGGTGCGGTGGAGACCGAGTTGCGCAGGCTGAGGCTCGATACGGACGACATCCTGCACACGATCGGAACCGGGATCCTCACCGTCGATGGATCCGGTCGCCTGGCTTATCTCAACCCGGCAGCGGCTGAGATCCTGAAGCTGAAGCCCTCGCAGTGGTTGGGCCGCCCGATCCTCCGCGAGCTGGATCGAATCGCCCCCGGGCTGGGTCGGGTCGTCGAGCGGACGGCGATCGCTCTCGAACCGATTCGTCGCTTCGAAACCGATCCCGCCCGCGCCGGGTTCGTGCTCGGTGTGAGCACTACCGTGCTCGAGGGCGGTACGGCCCAGGAGCGGCCGCCGGTCACCGCCATTTTCCAGGACATCACCGAGAAGATGCGGGCCGAGGGGTTTCGCCGACGCGCGGAGCGCCTGGAAGCGGTTGCGGAGCTGAGTGCCTCCCTCGCGCACGAGATCAAGAACCCGCTCGCGTCGATCCGTAGCGCCGTCGAGCAGATGGCGGGTGGCCGGGTAGACCCCGACGATGCCCGACTGCTCGGAACGTTGATCGTTCGCGAATCCGACCGGCTGAGCCGGCTCCTCGGCGAGTTCATCGACTTCGCGCGGGTCAAGGTCACTGAGCCGCGGCCCGTGGACTTCACGGCGATCGTCCACGAGGTGGCGGACGTCGTTCGGGCTCACCCGGATGCCCACGACCAGCGGGTGGAGGTCACCGTCAGCGTGCCCGCCGGCTCCGCGCACATCCACGGAGCGGACGACATCCTGTATCGCGCCGTATTCAACCTTGTCCTGAACGGCGTGCAGTGGGCCGGCAAAGGCGGGCGGGTGGAGCTGAACCTCGACGAAGTCCGTTCCGACCTGCTCTCCCCGGCGCTCGGAGCGTTCCAGCTGGTGCGGCTTTCCGTGCGGGACACCGGTCCCGGGGTCCCCGAGGAGATCCGCGAACAGATCTTCGATCCCTTCTTCACCCGCCGGAAGGGTGGCACGGGTCTGGGCCTGGCGCTCGTGCAGCGGGCCGTAGAAGCACACGGCGGCGCGATCTTCGTCGACGACGCTCCCACCGTGACGGGCGGTGGCGCGGTCTTCTCGCTCTATCTACCGACACTACCTCGCGAGACGGCTACCACCGACCTCGCCGCAAGAGAGGAGTCCGCGTGCCCGTAACGAATCCGCGAGTTCTCATCATCGACGACGAGACGGCCATCCTCGACACGCTGCGGATCCTCCTCAAGCGGGACAACTTCGAGGTGCACACCGCGGCCAGCGGGCAGCAGGGGCTCGACGCACTGCCCAAGGTCAGACCCGACTTCGTCCTCACCGACATCCGCATGCCGGGTGTCGGCGGCATCGAGATCCTCAACGCAGTCCGGGAGCTCGACGCCACCATCCCCGTCATCCTGATGACGGCGCAGGCGTCGCTACAGAGCGCGATACAGGCGGTCAACCAGGGCGCCTTCCACTACGTCCAGAAGCCGTTCTCGAACGACGAGCTCCTGATGATCTGCCGCCGGGCGGTGGAGTCTCGTGAGCTGAAGCGCGAGAACCAGGCGCTCAAGCGCGAGATCCGGAGGCGGGATGCCAGCCTGGCCAGCCGACCGATCGGGAAGAGCCGCGGCTTCAACGAAGTGCTCAAGCTCGCCGAGACGGTCGCGCCTACCGATTCGACGGTCCTCATCTCGGGTGAGTCGGGTACCGGAAAGGAGGTCATCGCTCGCTACATCCACAACCTGTCGCAGCGCGCTGGTGGGCCCTTCGTCTCGATCAACTGCGGCGCCCTGCCGGAGAACCTGCTCGAGTCCGAGCTGTTCGGCCACATCAAGGGTGCGTTCACCGGTGCCGTCCGCGACAAGGAAGGGCTCTTCGTGGCAGCTCGGGCGGGCACCTTCTTCCTCGATGAGGTGGGGGAGATGACACCCGCCACACAGGTCAAGCTCCTCCGTGTCCTTCAGGAGCGCGAGGTCGTACCCGTGGGGGCCACGGAGCCGATCCCGGTGGACGTGCGGATCATCGCGGCCACCAACCGCGACCTGGAGGAGGAGATCCGCCGCGGGGTCTTCCGGAGCGACCTCTACTACCGGCTCAACGTCATCACCCTGCACCTCCCGCCGCTGCGCGAGCGTATCGACGACGTTCCGATGCTGGCCGAGCACCTCCTCGCGCGCTTCGCCGCCAGCCGCGGCCGGGAAGCGCCGCGACTCACGCCCCAGGCGAGCGAGCTCCTGCAGAACTACGACTGGCCCGGCAACGTTCGGGAGCTCGAGAACGCGCTCGAACGGGCCGCGGTACTCTCGGGCGATCGCGACATCACCCCCGATTCCCTCCCGGCCCGCCTCACCAGCGAAAAGGCGCAGCCGCTCGTCAGCGATAAGCTGCCTCCCAATCCGACCCTCGAGATCATCGAGCGCGCCTACATCCTCTGGGTGCTCCAGTCGGAGGGCGGCAACAAGACGCGGGCGGCAGAAGTGCTCGGCATCGATCCGTCGACGCTCTACCGCAAGCTCGTCCGATACGGTTTCCAGGAGTGACCTGGCCCCCTCCGCTCCACCTGGCTCCGCTCCACAGCACCGGCCCCGAGCCGGCGCTGCTTCGCCGTCTGTCGCGCCGCCTGAAGAAGCTCCTCCGGACCCGGGTCTCGGTTGTGTCCCCCATCGACATCCCCCTCTCCGACACCGCCGACCAGCCGCTATCCTCCAACCTGCTGGTCGATGCCCTTCTCGATCGCGAACCCGCCGACGTAGACCCTTTCAGCCGCTGGACCGTTCTGATCACCGACCGCGATCTCGCCGCACCCAATCGCGCTTTCGTCTTCGGTGAGGCTACGCTCGGCGGCGCCTGGGCCGTGGTCAGCACCGCCCGGCTCGCCACCGCCGACGATTCCATCGACACCCTCGTCGATCGCCTCCTCAAGGAGGTAGTCCACGAGATCGGCCACCTCGCGGGCCTCCCGCACTGTCGCCGCTCACACTGCGTCATGCACCCCTCCACATCCCCCCTGGAGGTCGACCGGAAGGACGCCGACTTCTGTGATCGCTGTCGCCCCCTCTTCTTCCGCTCGGATCCCCTTGATCGCTACCACCACGAGAGTTAGCTTCCTCGCTAGCGGCTCGACGCCGGTTCCGCCACCCCGATCCGCGACACCCCGCACCGCTCGACCATGCCGCGAAATCCCGCCCCATCTCTGCGCCAGCTGTATCTGCAATGGGTCGAGGATCAGATCGAGGACTACAAGGACAGCGTCTCCCGCTCGGACCTTCTCCGCATCGCCGAGGAGGTCATCGCCGAGCTCGAGGTCAGCCAACGTGGACAGTATCAGCTCACCGAGATCCTCCTCTCCAACGCCGTCGATCGTAAGATCTTCAAGCTCCTCAAGCTTCCCGGCTATCGCACCTGGAGCAGCAGCCGCCGCAACGGCAACCGACCCAAGCTCCGCGACTGACACCGCGCGTGTCTAACTGACACGCGCAGTGTCCTGAAAAAAAGACGATGCGCCCGACCCGGAGTCGGGCGCATTCTCGTAAGTCACTATCACATCAATACTTGCACAAAGCTCCTCGAAACGGCATTCGGCGTGCTTCGGAGGCCCGCGCGGTTATGTCCCGACATTCACGCGAAGGTCGCTCGAGCGCTACATGGGAAAGATGGATCGCCGAAACGAAGGAATCGGAGAAGAGCAGCAGAACGCGATAGGGATCGTGGTGCAGGATGGAGGCCCGGTGCCGGCGAAGCCGCGCGCGGTGGCCTTCGTCTGGGGCGGCAAGGTGCGTCCGCAGCCGTCGCTTCCCTATGGCCGCTGGAAGCAGAACGTTCGACCCGCGGCGTAGAACGCGGGCGCAGGATCGAAACGAGCCGGCCGGCCGCCCTGAGGGTGGCCGGCCGCTTTCGTTGAGGGTAGTCGAGGCTCGCGGTTCGGCTCGCTCGTCGTGGCGCGTGGGGTGCACGGCGGGAGAGGACGGGCTAACTTTCCGCCGGATCGGCCGGGTATCCGGCGTATGCGCGGGGGGTGAATGAGGCTTCCGGGAGAGAGAGGCGAGTGCCTTCGATCGCGGTGATCGGTGGAGGTTTGGCGGGGCTTACCGCAGCGTACCGGCTACAACGTCGCGGCGCCGCGGTCGTTCTCTTCGAGAGCGCTGAGCACGTCGGGGGTCGGATGATCACGGACACCCTCGACGGCGTTCGAGTCGACGCTGGCGCGCAGCTGTTCGGGTCGATGTACGAGCGGTTCCTCGGGCTGGTGCGCGAGATCGGTCTGAGCGATCGACTGGTGCGCGTGAGCGGCCGGGACGCCCTCTGGCGGGAAGGCCGGGCGCACGAGGTGGTCTACGGATCCGTCACCAGCATGATTGCGTCGGGGGGCCTCCCCTTCCGGACCAAGTTGCGCCTGGGCTCCACCTACGTCCCCTTCCTCGCACGGCACGCGGATCGGCTCAAGCTGCACGCCCCGGAGCGAGCAGCGGAGGTTGGGCTGGACGACGAGGACATCGCCACGTGGGGTCGGCGCGAGGTGGACAAAGCGTTCGTGGACTCCCTCGTGTACCCCCAGCTGGGGGCCTATTACGGTGCCCTCCCGGGTGAGACCAGCGCCGGCTTCTACCACATTCTGGCGCACTACGGGATGGACGTAGCGTTGTATGCGGTTACCGGAGGCACGAGGAGCGTATCCGACCGGCTCGCCGAGCGGATCGAGGCGGGTGGTGAGGTGCGCACGAGCACGGAGGTAACCGGCCTCGAAGTGGGAGAGACCGGCGTGCGGGTGGAAACGACAGCCGGTGTCGAAACCTTCGATGGCGCGATTTCGGCGGTCCCCGCGCCTGTGCTGCGAACGCTCGCGAAGGGGCTCCCGGACACGCTCCGGCAGTGGCTCGAGGGGGTCCGTTACCGCCCCAGCCTTTCGCTGGCCCTTCTCCTCGACCGCTCCGTGGGGGTCCGCTACTTCGGGCTCTCCTTCCCGCGGGGTGAGATGCGCTACGTGGCCGCGATCGCGGTCCAGGAGAACAAGGGGGTTGATCTGGTGCCGCCCGGACGCGGGATGCTCGTGGTCCTACCGACTCCGGAAACGGTGCCGGAGCTTGTCGGGCTGGAGAGTCGAGAGGTGCTCGACCGGATGCTTCCAGAGGTAGCCCGCGCCTTCCCCGGCATCCAGGCCCGCGTCCAACGTGCTCGCGTGTACCGGTGGCCTTCGGGAATGCCGACGATCTACCCCGGCTACCTGCGACACCTCGGAAGGTTCAGGAGCGATGGACCCGACGGTTTCGCTCCCCTCGCTCTCGCGGGCGACTATCTCTACCACCCTTCGGTCGAGGGTGCGGTCACCTCGGCCGAAGAGGCTGTCGATCGGCTGCTCGCGAAACTGAATTGAACGCGAATACCGACAGATCCAGAGCGGGAACAGGAGCATGTAGCCAATGACGGAGCCGGATCGACTCGATATCGAAGTGTGGTGCTCCCTCACGCTTCCGGAACGACGCGCCGCGCTGGTCGACGCACTCGTGCGCGAGCTTCAGGGGAGGGAAGAGGTGACGGGCATCCACATCGAGATCGGCCCGGTCGGCAGGGAGTACGACATGACGGCCGTCGTCGAGACCGACGTGGGGAGGCTGCGCACCCCGCTATGGTCGCACGCGCGAGCCGGGCTGTACTGCGACGGTTCGATCCACGAGGCGAACCGCAGACAGCTCAGCCCCGCTCTGGCCGTGGCCGAAGCGGCGGACCGGCTGCGTCGCCGACTGGCGGTTCCCTTCGAGCTGGAGAGCAGGGGGCTTACCTTCCAACTCGAACCCGAACCGGGAGTGGTGCGCAGCTGGACGGCTGAGCACTCCCGCTTCCGAAAGCGTACCGCGGTTGTTCGGGAGGATCGAGTGGAGCGAGCAGACGAGGTGGACGTGCGTGACCTGCTCGCGCACTTCTACAGCGGTCCTTCGGTGCGTTTGGTTGGCGCGGATGGCGAGGCCTTCCTCCTCCCGGGTCTTACGGAGGCGGAGGGCCCCCTGGTCACCTTGTGCCGCTCCTGTAGACGGTGGTTCGAGGGCTCAGAGCCAGGCTGCCCCGACTGTGGCAGCGACGCCGTGGACACCGTGGTCGCTGCCACCTTCCCGCGGAGATGACGTGACCGAGGAAACGCCGACGTTCGGGGGCGCCACCCATCTCGAGTGCACGCTCTGCGGCGCGCACCATGCCGCCGAACAGCTCCAGACGCTCTCGCCCTGCTGCCGCCGCCCCCTCTACCCCCGCTACGATCTCGAGCGGATCGCGCAGACCCCGACGCCACACGACCTCGTCGGGCGGTCCTCAGACCTCTGGCGCTACGCCGAGCTGCTTCCCGTCCGGCACCCCGCGAACGCAATCAGACTGGGCGAAGGGTGGACGCCGCTGCTGGACTCGCCACGCCTCGCCGAAACGTTCGGTGTGTCGCGGGTGCTGGTGAAGGACGAAGGTCAGAACCCCACCGCCTCCTTCAAGGCGCGGGGTCTCTGCCTGGCGGTATCGCGCGCCGTGGAGCTGGGGGTCGAGGCGGTGGCCCTCCCCTCGGCGGGAAACGCGGGAGGTGCGGCCGCGGCCTACGCGGCGGCCGCGGGTATCGAGGCGCACGTGGTCGTCCCCCGCGACACGCCGCCCCCGATCATCGAGGAGATTCGCGCCCTCGGTGCCGATCTCGAGCTCCTGGACGGTCTCATCTCCGATTGCGCGGTGCGGGTAGCCGAAGGGGTCCGTGAGCACGGCTGGTTCGACCTCTCCACCCTCAAGGAGCCATACCGCGTCGAGGGGAAGAAGACGATGGGGCTCGAGCTGGCGGAGCAGCTCGGCTGGCGCCTGCCCGACGCAGTCATTTACCCGACCGGCGGTGGTACGGGTCTCGTCGGGATGTGGAAGGCGTTCGAGGAGCTGGAGCGGCTCGGCTGGATCGGTGCGCGCCGGCCGAAGATGATCGCCGTGCAGGCGGCCGGCTGCGCTCCGATCGTAAAGGCCTGGGCAGCGGGTGAGGAGTTCGCGGAGCCCTGGCCAAATGCAACGACGTTCGCCTCCGGCATCCGCGTCCCCTCCGCGGTCGGTGACTTCCTCATCCTCCGCGCCATCCGGGAGTCGGGCGGTGCGGCGGTGACGGTGACCGACGAAGAGATGCTCGCCTGGACCGATACGGTCGGAGCCCTGACCGGCGTCTTCTGCGCGCCCGAAGGCGCCGCCACGGCAGCGGCCGTCCCCCACCTCGTTCGCGACGGCATCCTCTCCGCCACCGACGAAGTCGTGCTCTTCAACACCGGCAGCGGGCTGAAGTACGTGCGCTGAGGCACGTCATCCGGTGCTGGTGGCGGTGGCCAGCGGCTGCGGCGTTGGTCCTCGGTCGTCAGTCTCGAGTCGTCAGTCTTCA
>Ga0079224_100013318_pt1 | contig 11451 bp, 11 predicted proteins | sample Stecom2015_FD_80414 | JGI IMG/M metagenome (GOLD analysis project Ga0079224, IMG submission 80414) | Agricultural soil microbial communities from Utah to study Nitrogen management - Steer compost 2015 | ecosystem: Environmental > Terrestrial > Soil > Agricultural land | place: USA: Utah...
AAAATATCAAGGATGGGAAAAAATTGCTATGAAAAAGAAAAAATTAACACTAGGTTAGAACCAGTGTGATTGCAAAGATATGTTTTTTTATAAAACACAAAAGTTAAATTAAGAAAACATATCCTTTACTTTTTCAAAAAACGATTTATCACTCTTTTCCGGATGAGGAGTGAAGTTATCATCTCCCATCATACTCTCGAAAAATTCGCGTTGTTCTTTATTTAAGGTTTTTGGTGTCCATACATTTATATGTACTAATAAGTCACCACTTCCATAACCATTAATGCTTGGAATTCCTTTGCCTTTTAACCTTAAGATTTTTCCAGACTGAATTCCTTCTTCTAGTTTAATTCTGACTTTACCAGAGACAGTGTCTATTTCTTTAGATGTCCCCAAGACAGCCTCCGCTATACTAATGTACAAATCGAAATGCAAATTATCGCCTTCACGTTTTAAAGTAGGATGATCAAGCTCTTCTATCAGCACCAAAAGATCACCAGGGATACCATTATTTCCTGGAGCACCATTTCCTTTACCAGTAACTTTAAGTTGCATTCCATCAACCACTCCTCCTGGAATCTTTATAGAAACGGTTTCTTCTTGAACCACCATTCCATGTGCATCAGCTTCAGCTGGCTTTTTATCTATAATTTGACCTACACCACCACAGCTAGTACAGCTTGCTGCGGTTTGCATTCTACCTAATATTGTATTAGTAACACGAGTAACTTGCCCTGTTCCCTGACATGTTGGACACGTTTTGAAAGTAACTCCATCGGCTTGTACTTTACGTCGAACTTTAACCTTTTTCTCAACACCGTTAGCAACTTCCTCAAGACTCAGTTTGACACGTATACGAAGGTTACTTCCTTTGACATGTCCCCTTGCTCCTCCTCCAAAGCCAGAGAATCCTCCAAATCCACCTCCACCGAAGGCGCTTCCGAAGATATCACCAAATTGACTAAAGATGTCGTCCATGTTCATTCCACCGCCGCCGTATCCGCCGCCGCCTTCAAAGGCTGCATGACCATATTGGTCATAACGCTGTTTTTTGGCAGGGTCGCTTAAAACCTCATAGGCCTCTGCGGCTTTTTTAAACATATCCTCCGCTTCTTTATTCCCTGGATTTTTATCTGGGTGATACTTAATAGCTTGTTTACGGTAGGCTTTTTTAATTTCAGCAGCAGTTGCTCCTTTGTCAACTCCTAATATTTCGTAAAAATCTTGCTTCATGTAATTCTAAGTGTAGAAAGTTTAAACTTCCGTTAGTTAAAATTGTCAGGGACTAAACTGACAAAACGTCTATTGCTGTCCTACGACAACCTTTGGATGACGAATAATTTTATCGCTTAAGGTATATCCCTTCTCAATAACATCAACAATTTTCCCTTTTAAATCTTCACTTGGAGCTGGGATTTGAGTGATAGCATCGTGAATTTCCGCATCAAAATTATCACCTGCAGCCGCCTCAATTTCAGAGAGTCCTTGACTTCCAAGAACAGTCTTCATTTTTTGGCGAATAAGTTCAACTCCTTTTAACAACTCCTTCTCCTTTGTTTTTGAAATTTCAGACATAGCTCTATCAAAATCATCTAGCACAGGCAAAAGAGAGGACATAATATCTTGACCTGCTGTTTTAAACAATTCGATACGTTCTTTAGCGGTACGTCTCTTGTAGTTTTCAAATTCTGCGAAAAGTCTTAAAAATTTATCCTTTTCTATGGCCATTTCAGCTTCTAACTTTTCCAATTCACTTGGACCTTCATTTACTTCATCCTTTTGATCAACAGCAGCTTCCGTTTCTGGATTTTGTTGCTCCTTCTCCATTCCGTTTTCTGAGATGGGCTCCTTATTTATATCTTCTTTCTTTGACATTGCTCTAATTGAATAATATTTATCTGCAATTCAATTGGCAAAAGTATTGCCAATTCTCTAAAAATGTCAAAATGTCACCAAAAAAATTCTCAAAAAATATTTCTAACCAATGTACTTATATTTTATATTTTTACTTTCTAAATCTAAAAAACAACAATCATGAAAAAAGCATTTATCACCCTACCACTAGTGGCTTGTATGGTATTCTTTACCGCTTGTAAGAGTGACAACAAAAATCAGACAAACGCCAAAGAAGCAGAGGCTGTTTCACAAATGAGCGCTGAGGCTATAAAATATAAGATTAACGCCGATCAAAGTACCATTGATTGGAAAGGTTCTAAACCTACAGGAACCCACACAGGTACTATCTCCATCGAATCTGGAGTAGTTACCATCAAAGATGGTGTAATTGAAAGTGGAAATTTTCTAATCGACATGAATTCCATTAATGTAACTGACTTAAAAGCCGGTGAAGGAAAAGAAAATTTAGAAGCACACCTAAAAGGCACTGCTGAAGGTAAAGAGGATCACTTCTTTAATGTTCAAGAACACCCAACAGCTTACTTCGAGGTAACCTCAAGCCAAGAAAAGGAAGGAAAAACCATCTTAAGTGGAAACTTAACAATCAAGGATATTAAGAAAAATGTATCGTTTCCTGTTAGTATTACAGAAGATGCTGAAGCAATTACTTTAACATCTGAATCATTTACCATAGACAGAACCCAGTGGAATGTCAACTATGGATCTAAAAGCGTTTTTGATGATCTAGGAGACAAATTTGTCAACGATGAAATTGAACTTGTGGTGACTGTAAAAGGAAATAAAGCTTAAAAAGCAGTATTCAAAATAATATACTAAGCCAATTCTTCTAAGAGTTGGCTTTTTTCTTGCGATAAAGCATCCTTTAAAGCGGGCTTAAGGTTAGTGTAGTAAAAGTCATAACCCTGTTCTTCTATTTTCTTCGAACTCACACGCTGGCTACCCCATAAAAGCGAGGCCCGTTCTCCAATAAACAATTTCAACAAAACCACAGGAACTGCTGGTAAAACTATTGGCTTCCCCATTGCACAGGCCAGCTCTCGAGTTAATTTTAAATTACTTACTGGATTAGGTGCAACTCCATTATATATACCGTCGAGTTGATTGTCGATACAAAACAAATAAATCGAGGCAATATCATGAATTTGGATCCAGCTTACCCATTGTTCTCCAGAACCAATAACAGCACCAAGATATTTGGCTGTCATTCCTCTCATTTTACCTAAAGCGCCACCTGATTCGGACAATACCAATCCCGTTCTTATAATAGCAACTGGAAACCTGTGATTTTCTTTTATATTTTGTGCCTCGCGCTCCCAACTTTGTACCACCGTACCTAAAAAATCATTACTGAACTCTTTCTCATCTTCTTCATAATAATTAGTGAAGGAATGCGGATAAATACCAATTGCGGAAGCTGTAGCAAAGGCTTTTATTTTATGGTTCTTAGGAATGCTTTTATTGAGAAGTTCAAGTGATCTTACGCGGCTGTTGAGAATTTTCTTTTTTCGAAATAAGGTCCATGGAGCTGCAATACTTTCTCCAGCAAGATTGATAATAGCATCCACATTTGAAAAGCATTCTATATCAATGTCATTTTTTGCAGGATTCCAATAAAAACCTTTGTAATTGTCTTGATTAGAAAGTTTGGATTTATCAGTAGTCAAAAAATGAACTACATCACCTCTATGATGACATAGCTTGGTAATTTGTTGACCAATTAAGCCACTAGCTCCTGCAATTAAAATTCTCATCTCACTGTCGTATTGCTATTTAAAAACCAAAATTAGCCAATATATACAGTATCCCATCGATGATTAAATAAGCTTTAACAATTAAATTATAGATATTTAACACTATAAGAAAGGAAGTGTCCTACTTTTTAACAGCTCTTAACATTTCTCGCTTCCCCGGAGGTCCAGGGAGCTTTTCAACTAAAAACCCTACCTCAAGCATGGCCCTACGAACACTACCCTTAGCCGCATAGGTAACTAAAATTCCATTTTTTCCTAAAGCGCTATACATTCTTTCAAACATTGAGACATCCCATAGTTCAGGTTGAACGCGAGCTCCAAAGGCATCGAAGTAAACAAGATCAAAACCCTCACATTCATCAATGGTATGGAAAAATTGTTTGCGTTTAAAAAGGGTAAAAGAAGAGTCAATCTGTAAATCAGCACCCCAATTGCCTTGATGCATTAGGGTAAAGGATTCTTTAAAGTCTTGAGCATCGAGCTGCTGCACGTAATTAAGTAGAGCAACCTCTTGCGGACTTACTGGATAGGCCTCCACTCCATGATAGGTAATTTGAAGACCCATTTTGAAATGTTCTAAAAAAGTTATAAAACAATTAAGACCGGTACCAAAACCTATTTCTAAAATACGTAGATCTTTCGAATTATTACTCCTGGTCCAGTGACTAAGACCGTTTTTGATAAAAACATGATAGGCTTCCTGTATCGCACCGTGTTTAGAATGGTAATGTTCATCCCACTGCTCGAGATAGATGGTGGTTGAACCATCATTGGTATTTATGATTTCTCTTTTCATTTAGAGTACCTCAGGTTACTTTTTCTTAATTAGTACCCCACTCGCCTGAAAGGTATAAGTGCTTTGTGGTTGAGTAATTTTCGCTATCTCCTGCTCACTCTTTCCTGCATCCTCCGCATAATGTTGTTGGTCCTCCACTGAAACTAGATCTACAAACGCAATACCTTCAAGGATAACTTCTTCCCCAGCGATATCCTTCGGAACAAAGAATCCGTAATCCTTAAAATGTACCATCACATCTTGATCTTGATTTAAATCTAATTTCATCCAACATCCTTTCTTTTTACACACTTCGGTAACCTTGGCTGTAATTTTGGTTGAAATGGTATCACCTGGCGATAATTCTTTAAACAACTCATTTACTTCACTCATTTCCGCATTGTCGGCCACTATAATTGTATCCCCATATATATGATAATTCTCAGCCACTTTTAGTTTCTGTTGTTGTTTATCAACCTGGCAGGAGCCAACAAGTAAAGCGATCGAAAAAATAGAAAATAGCGTTTTCATGAGTAACGAAATTTTGATAATTAGTAATTCAACGCAAAATAAGGCATTTTTTGCAATCACAAATCAGTAATTACATTTAATATTTTGCTAATTTTGTACAAAATAAAGATCCGTAATGGAAAAGGATACAGTTGTGAATATAAAAATAGAAAAGGCTGAGACTTCAAAGATTAATGAAGTTGATTTCAGCAACTTAAGCTTTGGAAGTGTTTTTACTGATCATATGTTTATATGTGATTTTAAAAATGGAAGTTGGCAAGAGCCAACTATTATTCCTTACCAAAAATTATCCATGGACCCATCGGCTAAGGTATTTCATTACGGTCAAGCCGTATTTGAAGGCATGAAAGCTTATAAAGATGATCAGGACGAAGTCTGGTTATTTAGACCAGATGAAAATTTTCATCGAATCAACAAATCTTCTGCAAGATTGGCCATGCCAGAGTTTCCTGAAGAGTATTTCTTTGATGGACTAAATCAACTTTTAAAATTAGATAAGCAGTGGATCAAAAAAGGTTTTGGAAACAGTCTATATATCAGACCTTTTGTAATTGCAACCGAAACAGGAGTTTCGGCATCTCCTTCCACTGAGTATAAATTTATAATTATATGCTCCCCAGCTCAGGCGTATTATGCTGGTGAGGTTCGCGTAAAAATAGCGGATCACTACAGCCGTTCTGCCAGTGGAGGCTTCGGTTTTGCTAAGGCTGCTGGAAACTACGCCGGGCAGTTCTACCCTACCTCTCTTGCAAATAAGGAAGGATTCCAACAGGTTATTTGGACCGATTCAAACACTCATGAATATCTTGAGGAGGCTGGAACAATGAATGTTTTCTTTAGAATTGGAGATAAATTAATTACATGCCCAACCAGTGACAGGATATTAGATGGGGTTACTCGTAAGAGTGTTATCCAAGTCGCTAAGGACTTAGGTATTCAGGTCGATATAAGGCCAATTAAAGTAGTAGAAATCATAGAAGCAGCTAAAAACAACCAACTTAAAGAAATTTTCGGAAGTGGTACCGCAGCTGTTATCAATCCAATTCTAGGATTTGGATATAAAGGAGACAAATGGGAATTACCAAAATTGGAAGATTCCTATGCCTCTACCATCAAAAACACTATATTAGGCATTCAATACAATACTATAGAAGACAAATACGGTTGGAGAGTTAAAGTTGACTAATCCAGACGGTAACTAAAGTAAACAAAACAATAGCGGTAAGATTTTTTAGAATTTTACCGCTATTTATATTTAAATTTGAAAACAACTTCAAAGCATTACTTCAGCAGCCCTAAATGTTTCTCTATATTTGGTTTAAAATAGCTAGGCCCTTTTAACACTTTACCATCCTCTCTGTAGATAGGTTTTCCATCAGCACCAAGTTTACTCATATTGCTCGATTGTATCTCTGTAAAGACATCTTCGATCACATCCTGCATTCCATGTTCTAGGATAGTTCCACACAAAATATATAACATATCTCCAAGAGCATCGGCAACTTCTACCAAATCTCCGTTCTTTGCTGCCTCTAAATATTCATTATTTTCCTCTGCCATTAAACTGTGCCTTAAGGCGATTTTAGAACCTTCTAAAACGGCCTTTGGTGCTTGCGCTACACCTAGACCAAATGCCCTGTGGAATTTTTCCACGCATGCTAATTTATCCTTCATTATTATTGTGTTTATTTTTTATAAAGTGTTAGCAATTTAATAATTCCTAAATTCAATTTGATTAAATTTACCAAAAATTAATTCCATATGTTTACACAAGGACAGATGATTTTCGCTGGAATATTTGCCGTAGTATTTATCATAGTGATGATCGTGAGCTATAGACGCGATATAAAGATTCATAGAAAACAATACAAAGGTTCCTTATGGATACTCGTTGGGTTCCTACTTTTTATCGCCTTCTTACTGGTGGTTAAAAACTTGTCAAAAGGTTAATTCTAATCATAAAAACGGCCTCTATAATTGACAAAATGTAATTTTTTTACTTCTCACGGAGAATTTATGACTTAAAATCCCTACCTTTGCCTAAAGCAATCAACTTAGGCAATGATGATTTTCTTTTCAATTTTATTTGGTTTGTTGGTCATTAATATGGTTTTACTTGTATTCAGCGTCAACAAATTACCCAAAGCCAAAAAGCAAAAGGCAGTATACAACAAGCCTAATGCCAAGGCTATAGAGAACAAGGGTAAAGACAAAGAATACGATGTATCTTATAAAAAAGCCATCTAGTACGACAAATTTTAAAAAAGCAATTTTAAATTCTTAACAGAGAAGGTTGTATTTTTGTACTTTAACTGTTAACAATTTCTATTATTGTCCTCTATGAGAATCTTAAAATATCTGATCTTTCTTCTTCTAATTTCAACTATTGGACTTGCCATATATGTTGCCATACAACCTGATGATTACAAAATTATAAAGACACGTGTTATAAAGGCTCCTCAATCCTTAATAAGGTCATATGTTGGTGATTTTACAAAATGGAAACATTGGGGTGTATGGAATCTCAAAGATCCTGAAATGGACATTACATATGGAGACCGCTTTAAAGGCGATAGTGCATCTTGTAGCTGGAGTAGTAAAATCTACGGTAGTGGAAGTATTACCACCACGTATTTTTCTAATGATTCTATTAGCCAAGAGGTTCATTATCAAAAACCCCATCGTGATACAGCTAGACGATTTTGGGCTTTTAACCCTACAGCAAATGGCGAAGGAGTCATTGTGACCTCTGGGGTAGAAGGCAGTTTTAGCTTTACAGATAAACTTCTAGCCTTGGTGGATCGCAGTAGAGAACAAAATTACGCGAGCGACTACTCTAAAGGACTTCATAATCTAGATAGCGTAATAGCGCAAAATATGAAACGTTATAGTATCGATATTTTGGGACCGACTCAATATGGAGGAGGTTTTTATCTATATCAGACAGTAAGTTCAAAATTCAATGAGCTAAACCCAACTACCAAACGAATATTCGTTGAGGTAGGAGCTTTTATGGAGCACAACGGTATAACCCCTTTAGGTAATCCCTTTGTAAAATATATAGAGCGGGATATTGCGGAACGAACTGCTATTATCTCTGCAGCAATTCCAGTGAGCGACCGGATAATCACTCCGAAAGGAAGCTCTGTATTATGCAGTTATATTCCGGCTGGACGTTACTATAAAGCAACACTTTTTGGTGATTATTCCAATGCAAAAGAAGCTTGGGCGAAAACAAGAGAGCACCTAGTCAAAAATGGGTACACTATTGATACACAAAGAGACGAAATGGAAATTTATACTAAACGGCCAGACAACTACCCTAACCCTGCAGATTTAGAAACTGACATTTACATTCCTATATTAGGAACAGACTAACTGCTATTGATGACTTCAAACCAATTAAAATGAAACAGTTCTTACTCATATTCATTGGCGGAGGAACTGGAAGTATTCTACGATATGCCATCAGTAAACTACTCAACTCCCCAAGTAAAGGGATCCCCTACGGCACTCTTGTGGTTAATTGCCTAGGAAGTCTTTTAATTGGTCTGTTACTGGGGTATTCCTTAAAAAATCAAAGCCTATCATCAAACCAGCTGGCATTTCTAATCGTTGGATTCTGTGGAGGGTTCACCACTTTTTCTACCTTTTCTTATGAAAATACCATGTTTTTAAAATCGGGTGACTTTATATCTTTTATTGGCTACACCACTGCCTCACTGATTTTGGGAATCAGTTTTGTCCTCTTGGGGTTTTGGATCGTTAAATTCTTTTAAAGCGCACTTATTTAGTTTACCCTCTTCCTATCTGGAAGCTTTAATTCAGTAAACCTTATTTCTATCCCATTTCGGTACAAAAACTACGCTTAATCATAAAACAAAAAAGTAGTTGTGTACACCGTTTTGCATGGTAATCTGACAATTCCTAAAATTCAAGTTGTTAAAAAAAAATATATTTTTATACACACCCCTTATTTTTATAGGGGTCAAAATAACAATTTCATAAAAATTATAAATACACCCCCTGTTTTTATACAAGTAAATCATAATTAACATAGTTTTATTCAAACAAAACTCTTAATTATGAAAAAAATAGAAGCTATTATTCGCAAGTCAAAATTTGATCAAGTGCGCGACGCTCTTCTTCAAGTTGAGGTAAATTTTTTTAGTTATTGGGATGTCACAGGCGTTGGCAACGAAAAGAAAGGCCATGTCTATCGAGGGGTTAGCTATAGCACCACAGATATCCAGAGACGCTATATCTCCATTGTTGTTTCAGATGCTTTCTTAGATCGCACTATTGAAGCCATTCTTAAATCAGCCTATACTGGTAATGTAGGAGATGGCAAAATAGTCGTATCCGAAGTCTTAGAGACATACAGAATCAGAACTCGAGAAAAAGGACAAGACTCACTGAACTAATCAAACAAAACTTAAAAATTTATATTATGGAATCAAATATTATAGAGGTAAATGCAGTTCTAGATATACTCTGGATTATCATTGCTGGAATTCTCGTTTTCTTTATGCAAGCAGGATTTACCCTAATTGAATCAGGTTTTACAAGAAGTAAAAATGTCATCAATATCGTGATGAAAAACTTAGCTGATCTTTCTATTGGCGCTATTGCATTTTGGTTTTTTGGATATACTCTAATGTACGGTGAATCCATTGGAAGCTTTATTGGATCCCCTTCCCTATTCTACAATGTGCGAGAAGACATGCATAATTTATTTTTTCAAACGGTATTTTGCGCTACCACGGCTACCATTGTCTCAGGAGCAATTGCCGAGCGTACCAAATTTTCAGCCTACATCATCTTTTCCCTAATAATTACTACAATAATATACCCTATATCAGGACACTGGATATGGCAAGGTGAGGGTTGGTTAACTGATATAGGATTCATAGATTTCGCTGGCTCTACAGCAGTCCACGGAGTTGGAGGTTGCGCCGCACTGGTTATGGCAGCCATGGTTGGCCCAAGGATCGGAAAATACACCGAAGGAAGTTCCAATGCCATTCCAGGACACAACATGATGTATGGCGCTTTAGGAGTTTTTATTCTTTGGATGGGTTGGTTTGGTTTTAACGGTGGCTCAGAACTAGCCATCAGCGGTGAAAGCGTATTTAATGTTCCTGCCATTATTATAAATACCAATCTCTCAGCAGCAACAGGCTTAATTACAGCTATTTTACTTACTTGGATACGTTATGGCAAACCAGAAATCTCCATGAGTTTAAATGGAGCATTAGCAGGCCTAGTAGGTGTAACAGCAGGTTGTTCTGTAGTTAGTCCAGGTGGAGCTGCCATTATAGGAATTCTATGTGGAGTCGCTGTGATCTTCGCTATTGAATTTTTGGACAAAAAGCTTAAAATTGATGATCCCGTTGGAGCGGTGTCAGTACATGGTATTTGTGGAGCAATAGGTACTTTATTAGTGGGCATATTTGCCAATGAAGGAGGACTGTTATACGGAGGTGGATTTACACAACTTGGTGTTCAAGCAATAGGTGTTGTAAGCGTGTTCGCCTGGGCAATAGGAAGCTCTTTTATTGTGTTACTAATATTGAATAAAACAATAGGCCTTCGGGTAACCAAAGAAGAAGAAATTGACGGACTTGATATTCACGAACACCACGGGGATGCTTATCCTGACTTTACCATAGACCGTTAATATACTTTTGATTTTCGAGCAAAAAAGATAACGGAGCAGTGTTTGGCGATATGCTCCGTTACTTAGCTCACTCTCAAAAGATAATATCAAAGAAGTTATCATTCACTTAGTATCAACTCACATTAACCTTATCAATTATGAAAGCATTAGCCGCGTCAAATTACGCAAAAAAAATCCTCTTTACCATATTCTCCCTATCATGTTTTATTACTTTTGGACAGCTAGGAGAAAAGTTTAACCTTCATGGTTCAGCTGACATTTATTGGAAAACAAATTTAACAGGCACCAATGAAGCCTTTGAGGACTCACAAGAAAACACATATTTCAACTCCCCAGCTACCGCCTTTGCTAATAGGAGTGGATTTTCCTTAGGAATGGCCAATCTAATCGCAAGTTATCAAGGAGAAAAGGTCGGTTTTGTAGCGGATCTAGCATTTGGTCCACGAGGAGAGGATGCTGTCTTTTTGTCCACTGGTTCCTCCAATATTATAAATCAACTTTACGTCTATTGGAATCTTTCAGAGAAGCTCAAATTAACAATGGGAAATTTCAACACCTTTCTAGGTTATGAAGTCATTTCTCCTGTGGGCAATTTTAATTACTCAACATCTTATATGTTTTCTTATGGACCATTTTCCCATACAGGTATTAAAATGGATTTAACCCTTTCACAAGACTTCAGTCTAATGTTCGCCATTATGAACAGTACTGACTTTACTGAAATCAATTTAGACGGTAGCTATACAGCAGGAGCTCAGCTTGGATACAAGGGACAATACCTGAACTTCATATATGGA
>Ga0079224_100013319_pt1 | contig 11451 bp, 7 predicted proteins | sample Stecom2015_FD_80414 | JGI IMG/M metagenome (GOLD analysis project Ga0079224, IMG submission 80414) | Agricultural soil microbial communities from Utah to study Nitrogen management - Steer compost 2015 | ecosystem: Environmental > Terrestrial > Soil > Agricultural land | place: USA: Utah...
CGGAAAGGGGGTAGTCCCTTGCCGGAACTGCCCGAGGTCACGGTTTACGTGGAGCGCATCCGGGCGCTGCTGGCGGGCCGCAGGTTGGAGAGGCTCCGCATCTTCAACCCCTTCCTGCTGCGGACGGTGGACCCGCCCCCGGACGCGCTGGCCGGGCGGGTGCTGGTGGATGCCGGACGCATCGGCAAGCGCATCGTCCTGTCCTTCGAAGGCGACCTCCACGCCGTCATCCACCTGATGACCGCAGGCCGGCTGCGCTGGCGCCGGGCCGGTGCCGCGCCGCCCGGGCGCCGCGGCCTGGCCGCCTTCGACTTCGAGACCGGCACGCTGCTGCTGACCGAGGAGGGCAGCAAGCGGAGGGCCTCGCTCCACCTGGTGGCGGGGCGCGAGGGGCTGGACCGGTTCCGGCGGGGCGGCGTGGACCTGCTGTCCACCGGGCCCGAGGACCTGGCGGCGGCCCTGCGGCGCGCCAACCGGACGCTGAAGCGGGCCCTGACCGACCCCGCCGTGGTGGACGGCATCGGCAACGCCTGGTCCGACGAGATCCTGTACCGAGCAAGGCTCTCGCCCTTCAAGCAGACGGCGTCCCTCGGCGACGACGAGGTGGCGCGGCTGCACGCGGCGGCGGTCCAGGTCCTGGAGGAGGCCATCCGCGTGCAGTTGGCCGAGGCGGGAACGGGGTTCCCGGAAAAGGTCACGGCCTTCCACCCGTCCATGCGGGTCCACGGCCGCTACGGCCGGCCCTGCCCGGAGTGCGGCGCACCCATCCAGCGGATCGTCTATGCGGAGAACGAGGCCAACTACTGTCCCGGGTGCCAGACCGGCGGGCGCATCTACGCCGACCGCGCCCTGTCCCGGCTGCTGAAGGGCGACTGGCCGCGGACGCTGGAGGAACTGGAGGAGTGGCCCCCGAGAGGCGGCCGCTGAGACGGCGCTGCTCGCAGGTCTGGTTTCAGCCCATTTCCCGGCGCGGGACGGGCCTGCCGGCGGTCGAGGTCCAAAACCGGACCTGGGGGTTGACAGAAGGCCCCAGCGAGGGGCCGAGGCTACATAAGTAGGACGAGAATCAGATCTGATCTGCGGACATCGCCGCAGCAACCCGAAAACAGGTCCGATATGCGTCCAACCAGCGGCGGGGCGCCGCGTTAAGACGGTGCCAACCGCCTTAAACCCCGGCCGCCGGCTCCTCCCGCGATTCCCGGCTCGGCCGCCGGTATCACCGGAGCGGCCCGGGCGCCGCACCGGGGCGGGCGCGCAGGCCGAAAATGAAAAGGCCCGCCGCGGTCGAATACCCTTAGGCGGCTGCCGGCCGCGGGCCGGGAACCTTCCGCCGTCCCCGCCGCGCGGCCCCGGAAGCACGGCCGGAGGTGAACCCATGAGCGAGCCTCGCCAGGCACCCTACGGTACCTGGAAATCACCGATCACCGCCGACCTGGTGGTGGCCGGAGCCCGCCAGCTGGGCCCGATTCACGTGGACGGCGAGTACGTCTACTGGCTGGAGGGACGGCCCGAAGAGCGAGGGCGCATCACGGTCATGAGGCAGGGGCCCGGCGGCCGCATCGAGGACCTGCTGCCTCCTCCCTACTACGCCCGGTCCCGGGTCCACGAGTACGGCGGCGGGGCCTTCACCGTGGCCGGCGGCGTCGTCTACTTCGTCAACCTGGTCGACCAGAACATCTACCGCCTGGTCCCCGGGGGAGGTACGGGCAGCGGCGCGGGAAGCGGCACGGGCAGCGGCACCGGCAGCGGCTCCGGCGCCGCGGGCGGCCCCGCCCCATCCCCCGAGCCCGTCACCCGCACGCCGGACCGGCGCTACGCCGACCTGGTGGTGGACGGGCAGCGGCGGCGTCTCCTCTGCGTCCGGGAGGATCACCTGCCCGGCGGCCAGGTGGTCAACCTGATCGCCGCGGTCAGCCTGGACGACGGCAGCGAGACCGTCCTGGTGCAGGGCAACGACTTCTACGCCTCGCCGCAGCTGAGCCCCGACGGCCGCCGCCTGGCCTGGCTGACCTGGAACCACCCCAACATGCCCTGGGACGGCACCGAACTTTGGGTGGGCGATCTAGACGAGGAAGGCCGCGTGATCCACGCCCGGCCGGTGGCGGGCGGCCCGGCGGAGTCCATCTTCCAGCCCGAATGGTCCCCCGAGGGCGTGCTCCACTTCGTGTCGGACCGCAGCGGCTGGTGGAACCTCTATCGCTGGAACGAGGCGTCCGGCGGCAGCCACCCGCTGGTGTCCATGGACGCCGAATTCGGCCTGCCCCAGTGGCAGTTCGGCATGTCCACTTATGCCTTCACGCCCGACGGCACCCTGTACTGCGCCTACACCCGCGACGGGACCTGGCGGCTGGCCCGCCTGGATCCGGGCAGCGGCCGGCTGAGCCCCGTGCCGCTGCCGTTCACCTTCATCACGGGCCTGCGGGCGGGGCCCGGGCGGGTGGTGTTCCGCGCCGCCTCGGCCCAGCACCCCCTGTCCATCGTGGTCCTGGACACTTCCGCGGGCGGCGACCCGTCCTGGCGGGTCCTCCGCAGGGCCACCGACCTGCGCATTGACCCGCGCTACCTGTCGGAACCCGTGCCCATCACCTACCCGTCCGAGGACGGCGGCCAGGCCTACGCCCTCTTCTACCCGCCCCGCAACGACGACTTCCGCGGCCCTGACGACGAACTGCCGCCGGTCCTGGTCTTCACCCACGGCGGGCCCACCGGCGCCGCCGAATCCGTGTTCAACCTGTCCATCCAGTACTGGACCAGCCGGGGTTTCGCGGTGGTGGACGTCAACTACGGCGGCAGCACGGGCTACGGCCGCGCCTACCGCGAGCGGCTCAGGGGCCGGTGGGGCGAGGTCGACGTGGCCGACGTGGCGGCGGCGGTCCGGCACCTGGCCCACCACGGCCTGGTGGACGGCAGCCGCGCCCTGATCCGCGGCGGCAGCGCCGGCGGCTACACCACGCTGGCCGCCCTCACCTTCCGGGACGTGTTCCGCGCCGGGGCCAGTTACTACGGCGTCAGCGACCTGGAACTGCTGGCCCAGGAAACCCACAAGTTCGAGTCCCGCTACCTGGACGGCCTGGTGGGCCCCTACCCCGAGGCCCGGGAGGTGTACCGGGCCCGCTCGCCCATCCACCACGTGGACCGGCTGTCGTGCCCGGTGATCTTCTTCCAGGGCCTCCAGGACCGGGTGGTGCCGCCCAACCAGGCGGAAGCCATGGTGCAGGCGCTGCGGGCCCGGGGCATCCCGGTGGCCTACGTGACGTTCGAGCACGAGGACCACGGGTTCCGCGACGCCGCCAACATCAAGCGGTCGCTGGAGGCGGAACTGTACTTTTACGGGCGGGTGCTGGGGTTCCGGCCGGCCGACCAAATCGAGCCGGTGCCCATCGAGAACCTGGACTCGTAAAGCCCGAACCCGGGAGCAACGCGCCCGCCCGCGGTTGACGGGCGGCGGCTGGCGACTGAAGGCTCGGTCGGCGGCAGGGCCATTTCCCGGGAAATGTGACGAAGCGCTTCGACAAGCATCGCGCGGCAACAGGAGGCGTCGCGCAGAAAAGAGGCGTTGGCATTGCAGCAGGCATCGACGCGGGTCGCCGGGCGCCGGGCAGGTGTCCGGCCCCTTGACTTCATCGCCCTCACCCTGGTGGCCGTGAACGTGCAGGCGGGCATGGTGGCCACGGGTCCCGTGGCCCCGCTGATCCGGTCCGACCTGTCCCTCAGCAACAGCACCCTGGGACTCATCACCGCCATCCCACCGGTGGCCATGGGCGCCGCCGCAGTGCCGGGCGCGCTGCTGGCCCGGCGGCTGGAGCCCTCGCGGGCCTGGACCTGGTCCATGGCGCTGCTGGCCGCCGGCGGCCTGCTCCGCGCCCTGGCCCCAGGGGCCGGGTCGCTGGCGCTGGCCACCATCGTCATGTGCCTGGGGGCCGGCCTGGTGACCGCCGCCTTCCCGTCGCTGGCGGCCACCCGCTTCGCCGCGGACCCCGGCCTGGCCACCGGCTTCTACACGGGCGGGACGGCGGGGGGCGCGCTGCTGGCCTCGGGCCTGACGGCGACGGTCCTGCTGCCCCTGGCCGGGGGAAGCTGGCGGGGCGCGTTCGCGTCGTGGGGCCTGCTGGCGGGGGCGGCATGGCTGGTGTGGTGGGCGGTGGACCGGGCGGCGGATCCCACCGCCCTGAGCCGGTGGGACGGGAACAGCGCCGCGCAGGCCGGCGGAGGCGACAGCCTCGCCCGCACCTGGGGCGGCGTCCTGCGCCAGGGCCGCGCATGGCTGCTGGCCCTGCTGTTCGCCTCGCAGTCGGCCACCTTCTTCACCGCGGCCGCCTGGATCCCGCCGCTCTACAGCGAACTGGGGCTCAGCGAAGCCGCGGCCAGCGTGCCGCTGCTGGTGCTGTCCGTCGTGCAGATCCCCGCGGCCTTCCTGTTCCCCCTGGCGGCTGGGCGGACCGGCCGGTACCGGCCGCTACTGCTGGCCTCGGCGGCGATCAACGCGGTGGGCGTGGCGGGCCTGGCGCTGGCGCCGGGGGCTGCCCCGTGGCTGTGGGGCGCGGCCGTGGGCATCGGCCTGGGCGGGCTGTTCAGCATCTGCATGATGCTGCCGGTGGCCCTGTTCCCCACCCACCAGGTGGGCGCCGCCACCGGAGTCATGCTGACCGTGGGCTACCTGCTGGCCTCGCTGGGCCCCCTGACGATGGGCGCGCTGCGGGACGCGTCGGGGTCATACACGGCGGGGATGCTGGCGCTGGCGGCGCTGGCGGTGCCCATGATGCTGATCATCCTGGCGCTGGGGCGCAGCCCGGGGCGGGCGTGACCGGACGGGCGTGACCGGACGGGCGTGACCGGGCGGGCGTGACCGGCCCTCACCGCCGGTGCTGGGCTGCCGCCGCCAGGAACCCGTCCACATCGGCCGGCGAGATGACCACCCGGGAACCGCCGGCGCCCTCGATCAGGATCACGTCGCCGTGCAGGTCCGTGGCGTACACCCGCAGGCTTCCCATGCCCCGGGCGTGGAAGGTGCCGGCGAAATAGCCGGGCAGGGCGGCGCCGATGACCCGCACCGCCCGGACCCCCTGGAGGCGGCGGATGTCACGGATGCGGTCCCAGCGGAAGTGATGCCACCCGAAGAGGTGCCGCACGCTGATCCCCCGCGGCCCCACCCGGTAAAGCAGCGACCGGCGCCCACGCAGGACGAACCACACCAGCCCGGCAATCAAGGGGATGTCCAGCAGGAGCAGCAGCATGGGCCAGCTGAAGGCGACGCTCCCCTGGGCGGTGGGCACCGGCGGGAAGGACCGCTCCGCCTGCCCGCCCAGGACCCCGGCGTCGCCCCGGCGCACCGCCTCCGCCAGGCGCACGAACTCTTCGGGATCGGCCGGGCTGAACAGGTAGCGGGTCCCGGCGCGGGCGGTCCGGGCGTCGGGCGTGGTCTCCACCAGCACGTAACCCAGGCGGCCGCTGGTGGTCAGCCGGTACACCCTCCCCAGGGTCGACGAGGTCCACCAGCCTCGCTGCACCTGGGGCAGGCCGGTTCCCGCGGTGCGGCTGAGGCTCCCGGGGTCTTCCACCAGGGAGACGGCGGCGATCTCGCCGGCCGGCACGCGGATGTTCACCAGGCCGTAGCGGGCCTCGATCCCTTCGGTCGTCACCCGGTACTCGAACCGGCTGTACCCGTAGACCTCGTAGACATACAGGGCCGGCAGCGACAACGCCACGAGGATGAGGAGCGCCAGCATCACCGCCGACCACCGGGACTGTACCTTCACCGGCTCGAAGGTCACGTCTCCTCGACGGGTCAAGGCCGTGCTCCCTCCCTACGGCGCGGGGCTCCGTTCACACCAACCGGCGCAGCCAGTCTTCGCGGTCCCCGGGCAGGAAGTCCACCACCGGGATCTCCAGCATGGTGTAAGCCCCGGGTACCTGGCGCAGCGAGGCCCGGGCCGCCGCCACCATCACCTGGGCGGTCAGGGCCGGGTTCTGGATGGACATCTCGAAGGCCATCCGCTGGTTGTGGGTCCGGCCCGACACGCCGCGGCGCTCGATGCGGACGCCGTGGCCCATGTCCACCAGGTCGGCCACCCGGTCCACCTGTTCCACCCGGGTTTCGTCGTACTTGAAGTAAGGGTCGTTGAGCACCGCCTGCCGCACCTGCTCGAAATCGGCGCCGGGCTCCAGTTCCACATAGACCAGGCGCCGGTGGGCCCCCTGCCCGGCGGGGATGGTGACCGACAGGGCGTCGCGCACGCCGGCGATGGCCTTCACCGCCACCGTATGCCCCATGCTCATGCCGGGGCCAAAATTGGTGTACGTCACGCCCCGGGGCGCCATGAACTGCAGCAGCGCCCGGATGATGGAATCGGTGCCCGGATCCCAGCCTGCGGAGATGACGGCCACCCGGCCGTGGCGCCGGGCCACCTGGTCCAGGTCGCGGCGCAGGTCCACCAGGGCGCCGTGGATGTCGTAGGAGTCGACGGTGTTGACGCCCCGGGCCAGCAGGTCCGCCGCCTGCCGCGGCACGTCGCGGGTGGGCACGGCCAGCAGGGCCGCGTCCACCGGGCCCAGTTCGGCGATGTCGGCGACGACGGGGATGTCGGGGTCGAGGCCGGCAGGCCGCACCGGGGTGCGGCGGACGACGCCGGCCAGTTCCAGGTCGGGCGCTTCCAGCACGGCTTCGACGGCGCAGCGGCCCACGTTGCCGTAACCGACCACGGCGATGCGGCGGGGTTCGGACACCAGGACGCTCACCCTTTCGCAGGCTGGTCTCGCGTGCTTATGGGAGGGGACAGGCTTCCAGACGGCATTCTACCATGGGCCCCGGCGGAGTGGGCCACGGTGGTACCGGCCCCGGGCGGCACCGGCGCGGGCGACGCCGGCCCCAACGGCAACCGCCTCGGGGGCCGCGTCACCGCCCGGCCAGGGCCTGCTCCAGGGCCTCCAGCATGGGCTCCAGGCCGGGGCGGGCGGGGACCGCGTCCACCGGCAGGCCCGCCCGGCGGGCGTCGGCGGCGGTGTTGGGACCGATGCAGGCCACCAGCGGGCGCCGCCCGCCGCCCAGGGATTCCAGGCCGGCGCCGGTCTCGGCCAGCACCGCCGCCAGCTCCTCGGCAGCCGAGGCGCTGGTGATGACCACGGCATCCAGCGGGCCCTGAGCCGCGGCCGCCGCCAGCCGCCGGGCGGCGTCGGGCGCCTGCACCGTGTCATAAGCGGGCACCTCGTGGACCACCAGCCCGGCGTCCCGCAGCGCCCGGGGCAGGTGGTCGGGGGCCCTGGCGCTGCGGGGCAGCAGCACCCGCGCGCCCGGACCGGCGGCAGCGGGCAGTTCCGCCGCCAGGCCCTGCCAGCGGGCCTCTGCGGGAATCAGGTCCACGGGGATCCCGGCCGCCTGCAGCGGTTCAGCGGTACCCTGCCCCACCGCCGCCACCCGCACGCGGCCCACAGGCCAGGCCAGGCCCAGGGCCCGCAGCCGCTCCAGCACCGCCGTCACCGCGTTGCGGCTGGTGAACGCCGCCCAGTCGCAGGTCTCCAGGAGCCGCAGCGCCTGGTCCAGGCGGTCGCGAGCCGAGGGATCGGGGGGTGGCACCACGGCGATCAGCGGGACGACCACCGGCACGCCCCCGCGGCGGCGGATCTCGGCGGCCAACCCTTCGGCATCGTGCTGGGGGCGGGGGATCAGGACGCGGCGCCCCGCCATGGGGCGCCCCTCCCGTGCGCCGGCAGCGTCGCCGCCGCCGGGAAGCATGGCCCGGGCGGCACGGCAGCCCAGATCTTCGGGCAGGCGGGCCGGCCCGGTCCAGCGCCGGTGGGCCGGCGCCGCCCCCGCGTAGTAGGCCAGCAGTTCCATCGTGTCGCCGTCCACCCGGGCGGCGGCGCCGATGGGCACCGCGCACGATGCGCCCATGCCGGCCAGGAACGCGCGCTCCGCCCGGACCGCCAGCGACGTGGCCGGGTCGTCCAGCAGCCGGGCCAGGGCCAGCGCGGCCTCGTCGCCGGCGCGGACCTGCAGCGCCAGGGCCCCCTGGCCGGGCGCCGGCACAAACCGCTCCAGCGGCAGCGGCCAGGCGCACAGCTCCTCGAAACCCGCCAGCGGCAGCGGCCCGGCCGGCAGGGAGGGGCTTTCGGGCAGCATCCCCAGGCGCGCCAGGCCCGCCGCGGCCAGCACGGCGCCGTCCAGATCGCCCCCGGCCACGCGGCCCAGCCGGGTGTCCACGTTGCCGCGGAGGCTCACAACCTGCAGGTCGGGCCTCCAGGCCGCCAGCTGGGCGCGGCGCCGCACGCTGGACGTGCCGATCCGGGCGCCCTGGGGCAGCGCCGGGAGACGGGTGACGGGGTCCAGGGGACAGGTCCTGCGGCAGACCAGTACATCGTGGACCCACGCCCGCGGGGGAAAGGCGGCGATGACCAGGTCGCCGGGACCCGTGGTGGGCACGTCCTTGGCGCTGTGGACCACCACGTCCACGCGGCCGTCCAGCAGCGCCCGCTCCAGTTCCTTGACGAAGACCCCCGGCGTTTCGAACTGGGACAGGTCGCGGGTGCGGTCGGCATCGCCGGTGGTGCGGATGACGACCGTCTCGAAGCGGTCCTGGGGACGCGCCTGCTGCAGGCGGTCGATGACCCACCGGGTCTGAGCCAGGGCCAGCCGGCTGCCGCGGGTGCCCACCCGCCACGTGCGGGCGGCCACCGTCCTCACCTGCCCAGCGGCCCGGTGCCGCCCTCGGCCGGCCCTGAGCCGAACCCCGGCAGGTTGAACAGGTCGCCCAGGGCCCGGACGTACAGTTCGGCGGCGCCGCCGCCGGCATAGCGCCGCAGGCGGGCGGTGGGCTCGTTGAGGATCCGGTTGACGATGGACAGCGTGGCCGCCTCCACCAGGCGCCGCTCCCGCGGGCCCAGTTCCGGCAGCCTCGACAGCAGCCGCTCCACTTCCTCCCGCCGGATCTCCTCGGCGAATCCCCGCAGCGAGCGGATCAGCGGGATGACGTAAAGCTCCTCCAGCCAGCGGCTGAAGGCCGCCACCTCGTCCTGGATCATGGCCTCGACCCGCGGGACCTCCTGCTGCCGTTGCCGCAGGTTCTCGTCCACCACCGCCTGCAGGTCGTCGATGTCGTACAGGCGGACGCCCGGCACCCGGCCGGCCTCGGGGTCGACGTTGCGGGGCACGGAGATGTCGATCAGCACCAGCGGCGAGGCGCGCCCGGCGGCGGCCTCGGCGGCGTCGGCGGCGGTCAGCACGTAGCCCGGCGCCGCCGTGGAAACGATGGCGATGTCGGCACCGCGCAGGACCCGAGGCAGGTCCGCCATGGGCACGGCGGTGCCCCCGAAACGCCGCGCCAGGGCCTCCGCCCGCTGCGGCGTTCGGTTGGCCACCACCACCGCGGCACCCTGGCCGTGCAGGATCTCGGCGGCCAGTTCCGCCATGTCGCCGGCGCCCACCACCAGCACCGCGCGGCCGGCCAGGTCGCCCAGCAGCCGCCGGGCCAGGTCCACCGCCGCCGAACTGATGGACGCGGCGTGCCGGCTCAGCCCCGTCTCGGTATGGGCGCGCTTGGCCAGCCGCAGGGACCGCTGGAAAAGCTCGTGCAGCACCGTGCCCACGGTCCCGTCCCGCTGGGCCGCCTGGTAGGCCTCCCGCACCTGGGCGAGGATCTGCGTCTCGCCCAGCACCATGGAGTCCAGGCCGCAGGCCACCCGGAACAGGTGACGGGCCGCCTGGTGGTGATGGAAGGTGTACAGGTAGGCCAGCAGGCCCTCGCCGGGCATGTCGGCCCGCCGGGCCAGCAGGTCCACCAGGCTCTCCATGGCCTCGTGGAACCGCGAAACCACCGCGTAGACCTCAAGCCGGTTGCATGTGGAGAGCACCGCGTGCTCCTCCACCGGCGGCAGCCCGCCCACGGCCCGCACAAAGGCCTCGCGGGCATCGTCGGTCAGGGCCAGGCGTTCCCGCACCTCCACCGGCGCGGTGCGGTGATTCATGCCGATGACGACCAGGTGCACCGCACGTCACCCGCCCAGGACCTGCTTGACCAGGTCCGGCACTTCCCAGGGCATGGAGGCCACTTTGGCGCCGCCGGCCTCCAGCGCCTTGACCTTACTCTCGTAGGTACCCCGGCCGCGCTCGATGATGGCGCCGGCATGGCCCATGCGCTTGCCGGGAGGCGCCTGCTTGCCGGCCAGGTACGCCACCACCGGCTTGCTCATCCCCTTGATGAACTCGGCGGCCTCTTCCTCGGCGGTGCCGCCGATCTCGCCCACCAGGACCACCGCCCGGGTCTCGGGATCCTGCTCGAACTGCTCCAGGATGTCGATGAAGGACAGGCCCACCACCCGGTCGCCGCCCATGCCCACCACCGTGCTCTGGCCCAGGCCGGCGTTGCTCAGCGCCGCAGCGATCTCGTAGGACAGGGTGCCGCTGCGGGCTACGATGCCCACAGGACCGGGCTTGTAAATGTGGTTGGGCATGATGCCGATCTTGCTCTTACCCGGCGAGATCACGCCGAAGGTGTTGGGCCCCACCAGCGTGGCGCCCCGGGACCGGGCGAAGGCCGTCATCTTCATGGCGTCGTGCAGCGGGATGTGCTCGGTGATGGCCACCACCAGCTTGATCCCGGCGTCGATGGCCTCGAAGGCGGCGTCACAGGCGAAGGGCGCCGGCACGAACAGGATGGCGGCGTTGGCGCCGTGGCGCTCCACCGCCTTCTCAACGGTGTCGTAGACCGGCACGCCGTGGACCTCCTGGCCCTCGCGGCCCGGCGAAACGCCCGCCACGATGCGCGTGCCGAAGGCCTGCATCTGCTGGGTGTGGAACCGGCCCTGGTTGCCGGTGATGCCCTGCACCAGCACCCGGGTCTTCTCGTCGATGAGGATGGCCACGGCTCAGCGCCCTCCCTTCGCCAGCTCGACGACCTTGGCCGCCGCCTCGTCCATGGAGCGGTAGGCCTGGATCCCGGCCTCCTGCAGCATGCGCACGCCCTCTTCCTCGTTGGTGCCCACCAGGCGCACCACCAGGGGAACAGGGATGCCCTGGCGCTCCTTGACCGTCAGGATGGCCCGGGCCACGTCGTCGCAGCGGGTGATGCCGCCGAAGATGTTGATCAGGATGGCCTTGGGGTTGGTGGAAACCAGCACGCCGATGGCCTGGGCCATGGGCTCGGCGGCCGCGCCGCCGCCGGCGTCCAGGAAGTTCATGGCCCGGCCGCCGTAGGCCGCCAGGGCGTCGATGGTGGCCATGGTGATGCCGGCGCCGTTGGCCATCACGGCGATGTCGCCGTCCAGTTCCACGTAGGAGAGGCCGATCTCCCGCACCCGCTGCTCCAGCGGCGTGGCCTCGCTGACCCTGGGCAGGTCCTCGTGGCGGAACAGGGCGTCGTCGTCCACGTTGAAGCGCCCGTCGGCGGCAATGAGCCGGTCGCCGGAGATGACCAGGGGGTTGATTTCCACCAGTTCGGCGTCGTAGCGGCGGAACAGGTC
>Ga0079224_100013320_pt1 | contig 11451 bp, 10 predicted proteins | sample Stecom2015_FD_80414 | JGI IMG/M metagenome (GOLD analysis project Ga0079224, IMG submission 80414) | Agricultural soil microbial communities from Utah to study Nitrogen management - Steer compost 2015 | ecosystem: Environmental > Terrestrial > Soil > Agricultural land | place: USA: Utah...
ATCTTGTACCTGTTCTGCCAAAGACTAAGAAAAACATCCTGCAAGATTTCCTGTGCATATTCAGGCGAGTGGACGACTTTGAGAATATTTGCGTAGATCTTTTGATGGTGGCGATGATATATCGAAGTGAAAGAGGATTCACTTCCGTGGTTTAGTTGTGTAATTTCTGTGGTTTCGGCCTCATCACCAAGCTTTACGTAACGTTCCATTTCTTTTTTCTCCATGTGGGATCTTCCAGAAGATTCCGCACGACAAAAATATCCTTTTCGTATTTCGATAGTGGCTAAACCATATTATATTATTGTTAATTCGATAAGATCAGTTTACAAGGCATAGTCTACCAAGCCTTATCCAGGAATTTTTCCAGTAGTGGAACGACCAAGTCCGTTTCTTTAAAATCAGGTTTCAAGGTGGTTACTTCACCGATATACTCCCCATGTCCCCCCGGAATAATTGCGAGTTCTGAATTGGTGATCAATTGATGCAACTCCAGCGCATGTTCCAACGTGATGACATCCTTATCCCCTATCAGCACCAATGTCGGCGCTTCTATATCCCGTATTTTTTCATCAGGAATATCCACAAAGTGGAGCATCCTTCGGGCATCTTTATCATGCATTACACGCAGACGCTTCACATCGGGAGTAACATCCAAATAGGCGTCTTTCAACTGTTGGGGCATATTATCGAGTTTAGCATCTTCCATGAACTCCCAAAACCATTGGGGTACCCCATTACGCTTAGCCAATGCCGAAGCTAAAATAATCTTATCCACTACGATAGGGTATTCCGTAGCAATATATAGCGTCGTTGTACCACCATTACTAAATCCTAGAAAATCCGCTTTATCGACTCCTATTTTTTTCAAGAGTGTGACCACATCATCCGCATCCTGTTGAAACGACAATTCCGTGTTTCTGTCACCGGTACGTCCATGCGCTTGCAATTCAACAGCTATTATTTTTCTATTTTTCGCCAATAAAGGAATGGCTTTTCCGAAAGTCGTCTGAATAGTAGATCCACCGCCATGAATCAAAACGAGCGGTTTTCCCTCACCATATATCTCATAATACATATTTAATCCGTTGACCTCCACATATCCCTGAAACGAAGCACTATCTAAAGTGAGCCCCTCCTCTTCGGATACCTCGGTAACGGTATATTCAGCTTTGCTCGCACTATTTGAAATCAGTCCCAAAGTTGTCAGTGCTATAGATGCCATTATCTTATTCATTCCTATAGATTATTTGTAGCAGCACGGCGTATTACCACAAACAAAGTTATATTTCCCATCAGCAATCTATCTTGCCTTAGGACAAGAAAGATACATCTAGGATTTCCGTAGTCTCCACAATCTTATTACTTTTGTTAATAACACTAAATACATTTTGAATTATTTTTTTCAACACATGCCTATCCAACGTCCTCGTTTATTTTTCCTAAAATTAGGCAGTTTGCTATTGATCTGCTGTGTGCATATGCAGATCGTTATCGGCCAACCTCAAAAAACGAAGACATTGGTCGATAGTGCAGATCTATTGCTTAAGAAAGGCTTCGTTGAAGAAAGTAGGTCACTATATAAAAGAATTATATTAGAAGTTGAACGCAATAGCGTCCCGGACACCGTACAGTTGCGAGCCCAGCTTGGCATGGCGCGTGCTTGGCATATGAACCACCAACTGGATAGTTCGCTACAATCGTACCTAACAGCATTACAACTGGCCAAATCTGTCAAACAACCTTCTTTCCTGACGGATGTGTACATGGGAATAGGCGTACTCCACGCACAAGCTAAAAATTTCACAGAGGCGATACGATATCTTGAACAGGCGGACAGTCTCGCAACAAAAACCTCCCTTAAAAAACTACAGATCAGGATCAACCTCGCCAACACGCTAATGGATGCCAATCGGGATGACGAGGCACTCCGGTATCTAAAGACTTCGTTACAGACGGCTCGGGTTTTGGATCAAAAGGCGATGCAAGCCATTATTCATACCAACCTCAGTAATCTATTTATCAAAGCGAAAAATTGGAAAGCAGCCATCACCCACAGTAGGGAAAGTCTCTGGATCAGAGCACAATTAAATCAACCACCATCTGTCGTGACATATAATAACCTCGGCTACGCGTTAACACAGTCTGGTGAGCTGAACGAAGGAAAACGATCGTATCTCTATGTACTCCCCTTTGCTCAGGGCACACAACGGCAACAAATTCTTAAAAATCTAAAGGATCTTTCCCTCTTACAAAATGATCACGCGACAGCCTTACAATATTTTGCGGAATATGATCAGCTCAAGGACTCGATACAACAGCAAGAATTAAAAGAACGGATCGCCGAAATAACGGAAGCCTATGAAAATGCGGAAAAATCGCGACAAATTCAGTCGCTACAGTTGGAAAACAAACACCGAAGCCAACAGCTTACGATGGTGATTATTGGAAGTGCGCTTCTTACTTTGTTGATCTGCTTAGCGACGTATCTGTATCTGAAAAACGAACGCGTAAAACGAGAGCTTAGCCATTCCAAGACAAGAAATCAATTATTGCTCGCACAGTTGAATCCCCATTTTATATTCAATTCGCTACAGCATGTACAGCACTACCTTTACAAGAACGATAAAGAAACGTCCATGACGTATTTAAGCAACTTCGCGCGTCTTATACGATCCACTTTAACACATTCAGATACAGATTGGGTTTCATTAGAAGAGGAGGTCGAATTATTACATCATTACCTTTACCTACAACGCCTGGCTTCACATAAGCCTTTTCATTATAGCATACACGTCGATCCCGAAGCAGATACGTCCCTTATACGACTGCCACCGATGCTCCTTCAACCATTTGTTGAAAATGCTATTAAGCATGGTATTGTGGAGCAAACGGATGCGCACATCGCGGTAGATATCCGTTTAGCAGGTCAAAAACTAATGATCAATATTTCCGATAATGGGAGTGGTATATCCAAGACCGCTCCAGACCGGTCCAATAATCTACACAAATCCATGGGATCAAAACTAGTTAGCAAAAGAATCGACGAAATCAATAAACAATACCCTAATTTCGCTAGTTTAACGATCGAAAAAGTGGAGCCCCATAGTGTCTATCCCGGTACTCGGGTCCGATTTTCATTTGATCTGACAAAAATTTCAAAAAGTTTATCATGACACAAAAAATGACCTGTCTGCTTCTCGAAGATGACCATTTCACCATGGCCATGATAGCAGATATCATTGCCGAAGTATACCCCCAGATCAAGATTATCCCTTGTTATCAGATAGCGGAAGCAGAACAATCCCTTGCTTCTGGCAAAGTCGATTTTTGCATCCTCGACATCAATCTTCCCGATGGAAATTCTTTCGATTGGCTCGGCCGTATTTCGAAAGAAATAAGCTATCCTTTGCGGATCATTTTCATCACCGCCTATTCCACATACGCAGCCAAGGCCTTCCGCTTCAATGCGTTCGACTTTGTCGTGAAACCCTTTTCTCCGGCAGACCTCTATACAGCTATCGAACGCGTATTGCAATCGGTCAACGATGAGTTCCGAAAAATCGAACTGGAGCAAGCTTTACGAAATCTAAGCCAGAAAGAAGAAGCAGAACAACGATTGGTGCTCAAAAGCCAAAAGGCTGTTCACATCGTACGGCTTGGTGAAATTTTATATCTCGCTGCCGACAATAATTATTGCAACTTCCATTTAACCGACGGACGGATATTTTTAGTCTCACAGCCTTTGAAACATTATCACGATAAGTTAAACGGTTTCGGTTTCCTACGCATACACCAAAGCTATCTCGTCAACCAGCAATACATTACCTCCCTAAAAAAGAAGTCGAACCAACTTATCATGTCTAATAAAGAAAGCCTTCCCGTAGCACAAAGCCGTCGTGCGGAGATTATCGCCTATCTAGGTCAGCTCTGACGACAGCCGGAATCCTCAAATTTTAAGGGCAAATACTCAAGCATGCCCCGCTCCACTCTTTTTTGTTCCGCTATATCCCTACTTTTAGCTATCGAAAGAAGAGCAAATTATGAAAAGGATTATTATTTTAATTTCCGTACTCGGCATAGCCTTCCATAGCCACGCCCAAATTTTAAAAAAGATACAACGTAAAGTAGAAGGAAAGGTTGAAAAGTCTGTTGAGGACCTGCTGAATGGGGAAACGACCGAAAAGAACCCACAGTCAACGACTAATATGCCCGAAACCGCTGGCCCTAAAACCGCAGGAAAGTTTGAAATTCTAACGAAATCAGAGCCTTTTAAGGCCGGTCATATCCTCTTGTTTGAAGATAGTTTAAACTACGACACGCCGGGTCGTATGGCAAAATATTGGCAGACAAATAGTACGGGTACCGTAGTAGAAATAAGTGGCGCTCCGGGAAAATGGTTAAAATTGGCCGACCAAGCTTCCTATCAATTAGATACCTTGCTTCATCTGCCACAAAAATTCACGTTGGAGTTTGATCTTCTCACACGCGCCAACGAAGCCAAAGATTTACGATCTATAGATTTTGGTTTCTCCAAGAATAACAGCACCCGGAAATATATCTATGGCGTTGCAAACGAAACCAATGTGTATACGAGCTTGCAATATTACTACGAAACCATCAACACCACCAGTAATTACAACAATAACCAAAGCAGGATTGAATTCCCATTGAGCAACTATGCCAACGCCATCATGCATGTATCGGTGTCCGTAGATGGTAGCCGGATGCAGGTTTATATCGACGAACATAAGGTTCTAGATGCAACCGTTCTGGATCCTCGCGCACCCAAACATTTCTTCTTATCCACGGAAAATTATCGTCAAAATGCCGTCGCTCTTATTAGCAATCTGCGCATTTACGGGTTTTAAGCAATATTATTCAATTTTAGTTCAACGCATCTCATACGTTAATTACGTACCCATACACCGTATTAATCCCTAATTTCTCTAAGTTACTACTTATAAGATCCCACCTTCCTCTATTACGGCATCTTTTTTGAATTATGTTAAAATACAATATAACAATTCAAGTAAACTTAAGGAATTCAGGTTATGAGCGTACTAAGCTTGAAAAACATAACGTCCACCTTAGAAAAGGGTATTGGCAACACCCCCTTGCGTAAACTGGAATCCTTGTCCACGGCTCTGGACATGTTCGTCTATGCAAAGCTGGAAATGGGAAACCCAAGTGGTAGTGTAAAAGACCGGTCTGCCACAAACATATTGGTGGATGCCATACGAAAGAGAGAGATAAACGCAGGAACCACACTTGTCGAGTCGTCTTCGGGCAATATGGGGATTTCTTTAGCGCGCCTTTGTAAGTTGTTAAGCTTACGCTCTTACATAGTCGTGGATCCACATATTAACGATCACGCAAAAAAATTACTACGCAGTTATGGAGCAAACCTCGTAGAGGTTACCGAAAAAGATGAAAATGAAGGTTACCTCCGTAATCGGTTAAAGAAAGTACAAGATCTGTTACAAGAAGTGCCGAATAGCTATTGGACCAACCAATATGGAAATCCGAATGTGCGTATAGCACACGAAAGTATATTTAGAGAAATTATCGGACAGTTAGGCAAAGCTCCAGACTATATGCTTGTCGCTACAAGCACCTGTGGTACAATTCGAGGTATAGCAGACGCGCTTGAAAAATCAAAATCACACACAAAGCTTATTGCGGTTGATGCCGAGGGCAGTATGCTGTTTGAAAGTAATCCCAAAGCCCGTTACATTCCAGGCATGGGCGCCAGCCAATCCTCCGTGTTTCTTCAGAAACACCAGGTCGACCAGTATGTGCTTATATCCGATCACCAAGCTATTCAAGGATGCCACTTACTTCGGGATGAAGAAGGCATGCTCATCGGCGGCTCGTCGGGCGCACTCGTTGCAGCACTTCATAAAATAAAAAATATCATTCCTACCCAAGCCACAGTCGCGTTGCTCTTCCCCGACAGTGGGGAGCGATACCTAGATACTATTTACAATGAAGAATGGATTCAGCAAACGTTCGAAAATATTAGATGATGATCTGGAGAACTGAGCACATCGTACAGGAAACAAACTTTTACACCTATGTACAGGCTAGAGAGCGAGAGAACCAGTCACTACATTACAGTAACACTGTCGCTATAGTCGGTGGCGGGCCAAAAGGTCTGTATGCATTGAATCACTTTATCAATCAACTAAAGCTGTACCCCACCTCCAAATATTTCAAGATTTTATGGTTTAATCAGGACAAACTATTTGGCTGCGGGCCAAATTACGATATACATCAGCCAGATTACCTGCTGATCAATTATTGCATTGGGCATGTGCAGGCATTTCACCCAGATTATCGGGATTACGAAAACCAAAAAAGCTTTGTAGATTGGTTAACCGCAGTAAAAACGATCGACACGCCCGTGGCGCCAACCGACTTTGCGTCGCGTGCTTTGGTTGGTCGTTATTTACAATGGGTCGCCACCGAGACGACCCGTAATCTACCTACCAATGTTCAATTAGAACTTATTTCACAGCCCGTCACCACGATAACCTACCAAGATATCAAGGTAATGGTCGAAACCCAAACCGGGGCTTGGGAGGTCGATAGTCTCCTGTTAGCCACAGGTCATTGTTACCAAAACAGTCCGCTTGTCCATCATCCAGAAATACCCGCGGCCCACTATATACGCGCGGCCTATCCCGTATCTCAATTTGCAGCAATTCCGCCACAAGAGCACGTCGGAGTTGTCGGGTTAGGTCTAACCTTCATCGATATCGCTTTGGCACTTACCGAGGGCCGAGGTGGTGTATTTTCCCACGGTCAATACAAGCCCACCGGAAAAGAACCGGTGATTTATCCCTTTTCAAGAACCAGTCTACCCATATGTTGCCGCGGCCCACAATACCACGCCCAACGTCCGCTATTTCTCATGACAGACGCTTGGTTTAGAACCTTAATGGATCGATCAGCAAAAATAGATTTTCTTACCGAAGTACTTCCATCGATTGAAAAAGAAGTACAGTTAGCCTATTATTCTGTGTTAATTGGATCCACAGACCTGCAAGCTATTTTAAAGAAAATAAAGTGCGTACCAAAAGAAGAGCGCTTTACCCTGAAAGATTTACTTCAACCCTCCCTTGGTTCCGAAGAAGAAATAGTGAGTTATATCCAGATGAATATCGAAGAAGCCCATAAAGGAGAAGATAAAAGCCCACGCATGGCCGCAGCTGCCGTGTGGGGTAAAATATGCCCGTGGATCGCCGAGCTTTATAGAACGGTGGGCTATACCGGTGCTTCGCAGCAGCAACTAGACAGCTATTACTTCGGCGCATTCAATCGGGTAAGCTACGGTCCACCCATAGCCAATATGGAAAAGATATACGCGTTAGCCAAAGCCGGTATCATCCGCTTTTGTGCATTCCAAAATCCGAAGGTTCGTTGGCAAACCAGACAACAAACGTTTTTAATCCAAGATCCGAGTGCACTAGAGATACAAGTTGCTACGCTAATAGATGCACGAATCGGCCGGCCGGCGCTGCAAAAAAAGAATGCTTTTTTTTATGATAACCTTCTGCAGCAAGGTCTGATCAAGCAACATGAAAATGAGGGGTATTCCCCGGGTACCCTATCCATGGATAAACATGGGAAATGTACGACGATCAATAACGTACCCGTTTACTGTTATGGCTCAAATACCGAAGGTGTTTTTTTCGATAACGACACCTTATCGCGAACAAAAAACAATACCGCATGTTATTGGGTAGAGGAAACACTTAAAGATCGTTAGCACCATAAAAAACATGAAGGAAATCTTTTTACCATTAACCCCCATCCTACACAACTGGGTAAAAAACATTACAGCCCATCCTGCGCCCCTATTTCAGCAAATCGAACAATACGGATCTCCCATCAATATACATCATCTCGAACCGTTAAAAGAAAACATAGCGGCCTACCAAAAAGTGCTGACCAAATACCAAGTAGCGCACCAAATATTCTTCGCACGCAAAGCCAACAAATGTCTGGAAATACCCCAGGCTGTTGCGCGGATGGGGCAAGGTGTGGATACCGCAAGTTACCGTGAGCTGCAGCAATGTATCGCGGCCGGAATCGACAGCCGCCAACTCGTACTGACGGCTGCCGTTAAAAACAAAAAACTCTTTCAGCTTGCACAAGCACATCAGGTCACTGTCGTATTGGATAACAACGATGAATTACAACTGGCACAAGAAGTAGCAGAAGAAAGCGGAAGCACCATAGAAGTTAATATACGTCTGGGTGGCTTCTCGGTTGAGGGAAGAAAACTGTCAACACGGTTTGGGTTCGATTTGAGCATCGCTTTTGAAACCATTATGGCCTTATCAAACAACTACCCCAACCTTCAATATACGGGAGTCCATTTCCATCTCAACGGATATTCCGTTGGCGAACGAGTAGCTGCAATTGAACAATCAGTACAATTGATTGATAAATTGGCAAAACATGGCGTCCACACCCATTCCTTAGACATTGGAGGAGGTATATTGATCAATTATCTTCAGTCGGAAAAAGAATGGCTTGCGTTTCATGAAGGCTTGCGCGCCGCTATCTTGGGGACAAGGACCGAACTAACTTATCAAAACGACACATTGGGTATCGTAAAAATAGCCGACCGTCTTTTTGGAGAAGCCACCGTCTATCCCTACTATAATCGGACAAATAAAGAAATCGTGTTGGAACAGATTCTGACCACGAAGTCGAGCATCTTCAACGTGCCGATCCACCAATTATTCACAGAAAGAAAACTAGAATTCCGAATGGAACCCGGCCGGTCGCTACTCGACCAAGTGGGTTGTACGGTGGCTAAAGTTGCCTTTCGCAAAAAGGACAGCCACGGGCGCTTATTGGTGGGGCTAGAAATGAATAGAACACAACTTCGAAGTTCCAGTGCAGATTTTTTGGTCGATCCGATACACCTTCCACAGCGGGAAAGCAAAGAGAAGAACGAGGCCTGTTACGCCTATCTTGTAGGTAGCTATTGTTTAGAGCAGGAGCTTATATTGAAAAGAAAAATTCAACTAAATTCCTATCCTGAAATCGGTGATCTCATTCTGTTTCCAAACACCGCAGGTTACATGATGCATTTCTACGAATCAGAAGCCCACCTGTTTGAACTTGCTAAAAATGTATTTTGGCCATGAATTAGGTAGCATTTAAGCTTCATCCTGGTCTTTAAAGGCATATGGATACTGGTGTTCGTTTGCGTTGACAAGACAGGTGTATTAATAATCATTATTTTATTTTCGTACATTTAAATCAATAAAATTATTCATTATGAGCAAATTACAAAACAAAGTAGCCTATATCACCGGCGCCGGTTCCGGCATTGGTAAAGCCATTGCCCTGCTATATGCACAAGAGGGAGCGAAAGTAGTTGTTTCAGATATTAACGAAGCCCACGGAAACGACGTGGTTGAACTTATCAAAAAAGAAGGCGGTGAAGCTTTCTTTGTAAAAGCAAATACCGCATCGCCAGAAGATGTAGAGCGTCTAGTCGCTAAGACCGTCGAACAGTACGGCCAGTTGGACATTGCGTGTAATAATGCGGGTATTGGCGGCAAGCAGGCTGTGGGTGCCGATCTAAGCATCGAAGATTGGAAAAACATTATCGACATCAACCTTAACGGTGTATTCTATGGCTGTAAATACGCCACACAACAAATGCTGAAAAATGGTGGTGGTGCTATTATCAATATGGGCTCTATACATAGTATCACCGCTGTACCAGGTTCGGTGGGCTACGCTGCTGCAAAACATGCCGTGCTTGGATTGACACGTAACTTTGGGGTAGAATATGCCAGTCAGAACATCAGGGTTAATGCCATCGGTCCCGGCTATATCGATACACCGCTGTTAGATATGCTTCCCACAGAACAAAAAGAAGCCTTGATCGCCAAGCATCCGATCGGTCGGCTCGGTAAAGCAGAAGAAGTAGCTAAGCTAGCGCTGTTTTTGAGTACAGACGAGGCTACATTCATCAATGGCAGCTATTACAATATCGACGGTGGTTATACAGCGGTGTAAATAAGGGGGACAATAAGATGAAAATATGTCGACTAAATGTAAAATGTAACAACTATTATTACATTTGTAAATTTATGCCTATCTTTGCCTCATGAACAACACGCGGTTTGCAACGTTTCTCCATATTCTGACGCTCTTGGCCAAAACGCCGGGCGAATGGCTCAGTTCCGACTGGATTGCGGGCAGCATTCAGATAAACCCCGTGATTGTCCGTAAAGAGTTAGGGATTCTACAGGATCGAGGCTGGGTTATCAGCAAGAAAGGTAAAGAAGGAGGATCCATGCTGGGCGTACCGAGCAGCGAAATAAGCTTGGCAGATGTATACAAAGCTGTACAGAGCACGCATGTGCTAGGGAAAAAAAATCTGAATCCCAATCCAAAATGCCCTGTAGGGAAACTTGTCAACACCAATTTAGAGCAGCTCTTTGTAGAAACAGACGAACTTTTATACGCCGCTCTTTCCCATCGAACTCTCGAAAATTTTGTAGAGCAGTTTAAATAATTTTTTTCAATATTAATGTAACAATTTTTATTACAATAACTTTACGATAATACAATATGAAAACAGGAATTACAGGCGCTACCGGACAACTAGGTCGTTTGGTAGTACAACAATTAAAACAGCGCTTAGCCGCTGAAAACCTCGTTGCCTTGGTACGCTCGCCCGAGAAAGCAGCGGATCTGGGCATTGCAACTACCGTGTTTGACTACGACAAGCCCGAGACATTAACCGAAGGGTTAAACGGCATCGAGCATCTCCTACTTATCTCTGGAAACGAAGTCGGCCAACGCAAAGTACAACATCAACGAATTATCGATGCTGCGCGTCAAGCGGGTGTCAAATGGATTGTATATACAAGCTTGCTCCATGCCGATACATCGACATTGAGTTTAGCAGCAGAGCATGTCGAAACCGAGGCATTACTTCAGGCTTCCGGTATCCCCTACACCATTTTAAGAAACGGTTGGTATACCGAAAATTATACAGGTTCCATTCCGGGCGCATTACAAGCGGGTGCTTTTGTCGGTAGCGCAGCAGATGGAAAGATTTCTTCTGCCGCCCGTGCAGATTATGCAGAGGCAGCAGCAGTCGTACTGAGCAGCGCAGGCCATATCGGCAACGTGTACGAATTAGCCGGAGACGAAGCTCACACCTTACAAGATCTTGCTGCCGAAATTAGCAAGCAAACAGGTAAAAACATCCCTTACAACAACCTACCCGAAGCAGAATACGCAGGCGTGCTTGCGTCGCTGGGCCTACCTCAGCCGGTCGCAGAAGCCATCGCCAGCTGGGACGTAGGTGCTTCGAAAGGCGACCTATTCGATGATAAGAACGTATTGTCCAATCTGATTGGTCGCCCAACAACATCGTTAGCCGAATCGGTTAAAGCCGCATTGGTTTAA
>Ga0079224_100013321_pt1 | contig 11450 bp, 5 predicted proteins | sample Stecom2015_FD_80414 | JGI IMG/M metagenome (GOLD analysis project Ga0079224, IMG submission 80414) | Agricultural soil microbial communities from Utah to study Nitrogen management - Steer compost 2015 | ecosystem: Environmental > Terrestrial > Soil > Agricultural land | place: USA: Utah...
TAGAATAAGACAAAAGAATAACAAGATTCCACCACCCGTGCTGGAGTCTAAAAATTCTTTAAGAGGTTTTAGGTTGATTAATTTTGCCATGGGCGCGAAGTTATTGAAAATTATTTGTTTTCAGTATCTTTGTGTCCATGAATTCTATAAAAAAGTGCGCTCATTTTTCATAGCTCAAAACTATAGCTGTCGACCTTAAAGGGGTGTGGAATTGCATGAAATACGAGATCAAACAGTTGCTGAAACAATTGAACCAACTCATAAATGTCCACTGTAACAGTTTGGGGTAACTCAGTTATACTAATCATACTTAAAGTGTTTGCGTGACTAAATCATTTAGACTATCTTTGCATATACTTCATCTAATGATGGAACAACTTAACCAAACGTGAAGAAGAAGTGCTGAATTTCTTTTGGGAAAGGGGGAAACCCTTGGTTCGAGATGCCGTAGCCCTTCACGATGAGCCGCGTCCAAGCCGGACTACTGTCGCTACTTTCGTGAAATTTCTTGAACAAAAAGGCTATCTCGATCACAAGGTTAAAAACACGGGCTTCTTATATTTCCCCGTAATAAAGAGGGAGGATTACTGCGGATATAATCTAAATAATCGTCATACGACGATATTTAGACAATTCCATTCAGAATGCTGTTAATTTCCTGATTAAAAGTGAGGAATATAGCGATGAAGAGGCTAAGGACTTAATATTGCAAATATCTAATAGGGAATAAAATGATAGGCATATTTGGGGGACATACCAAAAAGTGCCTTAAATATATAATTTAATTTTGAACAATTACTTCTCAAAAAGACAATTAGCTACAAAAATCCTCCTTATGATAGTGATGTTGCAGTTATCATCTATTGCGGCAGCTTTGGGTGTAAGCGATTTCACATTCTCTCATCTGGATCTGACGAATGGATTAAATAGCCAACGTGTATATTCACTTAAACAAACGGCTGATGGGGCGGTATGGCTGACCACAAAGAGCTTTGTGGCTCGATACAACGGTTCGAGTATAGAGAGTTTCAATCTTACAGAAAACAGCATCACCTACAATAATGTGGGGCGCAACCCACGTTTTGTTCAATCTGCTGATGACGGAGTTCTGCAGGTGTTTGATGCCGGAGGTTGTATCTATGAGTATAATCCCGTACAAAACCGTTTTGACAAGGTGTTTGACCTTACCAAGCATTTTAATTATGAGTTTCAGCTCAATGACGTTTATGAAGAAGGCGATACCTATTGGATGACATTGAGCCACGGCATTTATATGATGCGGAGAGGAGAGGTTCTACCGGTGCTCCATGATGTTTATGCCAGTTGCATTGTCCGTGGTGCTGACGGGCTCTTGCTTTTCGGCACTCGTCAGGGAGTAAAGTCTCTAAGTCTGTATGACAAGGAAGCTGCCGAAAATCAGTTGAAGGATTATCTTCCCCATGATGTGGTGAGTGGTTTGTATGACAGCGACACTAAACAATTATGGCTTGGCACGTATAACCAAGGGCTTATAATGTCTGATAGAGATGGTGTGAGTACATCTGTGGAAGGAATACCACATTATCCGGTTCGTAGTATTGTTGCCTATAATAGCAAAACGATGCTTGTGGGAGTTGATGGCTGTGGTGTGTATCAAGTCTCGCGCTTAGCTTCAGTTAAAAATACAGCCACTTTATTGTTTAATGCCAATGAAGGGCCTCATGGCGTGCTCCACGGCAACGGCATATATTCACTACTTGTAGATACTTGGGGTAACATATTCGTAGGTTCCTATTCAGGAGGTATCGACATTGCACGTCCTGTCGGTAGTACCGTTGCCATATACAGGCACCAGCGTAACAACAAGCAGACATTGATTAATGACCATGTCAACACTGTGGCGCAACTATCATCATCAGCTTTGGTTATGGGCACTGACTACGGAATCAGTGTACTAAATCCCCTCAATGGAGAGTGGCACCATATAGCAAGAGGTATCGTGGTGCTTTCTTTATGCATTAAGCCTGACGGAGGGTTGCTGGCTGCAACCTATGGCGATGGTGTATGCGAAATAAGTGCAAAAGGAGAAGTAAGACAACTGTATGGCATCACTAACGGCACATTGGGTGATGACCATATCCATGATGTGTTATACGATAGGCGTGGTCATCTTTGGATAGGTTGTCAGGACGGTCAACTCGCCGAATTGACGCCTGAGGGCTTCCGTTATTATCCTATAGATAATGTGGTATCGTTGGCTCTTATGCCCGATGGACGTATAGCGGCAGGCACAATTAAAGGACTTTATATAGTTACTCCGGGTGAGAAGGAGGTAAAAGAACTGAATTATTTTTCATCCGACCCTAATAAGGTGAACCGTCATGTATTTGACCTCTTTATTCATGATGAACGTTATATATATATAGCCACTGATGGCGGCGGCCTATATGTGTATGACCTTCGTACTGGAAATTGTCAGCAGTTTACAAAGAAGAATGGCTTACCGTCAAACTCTGTAACAAGTGTAGTGCTTGATAATCTTGGACGTTTGTGGTTTGCAACTGACAGAGGTATGTCATTCGCACATCCTGATAGTCTTGACCAGATTATTGATGTAAACTATAGCTATGGACTTCAGCGTGAGTATTCTCATGGCGCAGCTGTCAATTTAGCAGATGGTAATCTTCTTTTCGGGAGCGGAAGCGGTGCTGTGGTAGTCAATCCACACTATGTGCAGGAACTCAATTATTCAGCCAAATTGCGTTTTAAGGGAGCGGGTTGTTATGACGTCGAAACAGAACAGTTCAACGAGCAAGTGGCAAATATGCTTGACGAAGGAAAATTGAGATTAAGTTATGGACAACGCACTTTTGAACTATATATTGAAAGTATCAATTTACGCAACCAATTCGATATAGCTTACCAATATAAGGTTGGCGATGATGACTGGAGTCCACTCACGGCACAGCAATACATTCGGTTCGTCAACCTTGAACAAGGAACACACCGTCTCATACTCCGGGCCGTAAGCAAGGCCAGTCATATCGTTCTGGACGAGCGGGAACTTACAATAAAAATTAGCCCACCGTGGTGGGATTCTTGGTGGATGTGGTGTGTTTACATATCATTAATTGCGATGCTGTTTTATGGAACTTGGTGGACATACGGGCTGCATACTCGTTATATGCGCCTTGTTGTGAGTGCTTTGGAGCAGGATAGCGGGAATGACAATGTGATTCCTTTGCAAGAACAGCCCCAAGATGAAATAGAGCTGCAGATACCCGAGGACAAAGAGTCTAAAACTGATGACTGCGCGGAATCTCCCGATGCACAGATGCCGTCTAAACAAAATACTGATTTTATAGATACTGTGACCAAGCATATTCTTAACCATATTTCGGATTCAGAATTTAATATCGACCGTTTGTGCAGAGAAATGGCAATGAGCCGTACAATGTTTTATATAAAGCTGAAATCATATACGGGGAAATCGCCTCAGGAGTTTATTCGTGTAGTACGCCTTGAGCGTGCTGCCGTGTTGTTGCGAAGCGGACGTCATGTTGGCGATGTGGCAGCTGAAGTTGGCTTCGATAACGCAAAGTATTTTAGCACCGCGTTCAAGAAGTATTTCGGCATCTCCCCGTCAAAATTCAAGTAAGCCGGTGTTGGATTAAAGGATATTCATCCGCTCCACTCAATATCAAGACACCTTCTTCAGAAGAGGAGGGCGTCTTTTTTATGCCAAAAGGTTTGATTTCTGGTGAAACAAGGTTAGATTACTGACAAAAGACACCTGTCAAACCCTGTATCAACAGATAACGAACCTACCCTTGCATAATATTATTTAATTTTGCGACGAGAGCCCTGCTAGTGAGAACATTATGGGCTCTCCCATGAAGCTTAAACCAAACTAAATTAATCATGAAAATCAATTTTAGAATTTCCTGTCTGTTATCGCTGATGCTCGTTACAGTGTTGTGTCACGCGCAACAGACAGCCCAACAATGGAACAAAGAAGTCATTGCCGGATGGAACCTGGGCAACCAGTTTGAGTGCTCGGCTCCAGGACAAGACGGTGAGTCTATTGACATAGGCAATCCTGACGGAGCTGAAAATGCAGAGACCGCGTGGGGCAACCCGGTAGTGACAAAGAAAACCATCAAGGCAGTGCGTGATGCCGGATTCAATGCCATACGCTTACCCGTAAGATGGCAAAGTCACATCAGCAATCCTTCTGCGATGAGTGTCAGCAAGACGTGGATGAACAGAATAAAGGAAGTGATAGACTGGTGTCTGGACTACAACCTGAAAGTCATTGTCAACGTTCACCATGACAAATGGCTTGAGAGCCGTCCTTTTTATGCGAACAAGGAAGAAAACTGCCAAAAATTAGCTTTGCTATGGATGAACATAGCCAATGAGCTTAACAAATATGATTACCGTGTAGCATTTGCCGGCACCAACGAAGTTCATGAACCTGACAAATGGGGAAAACCGACAGCCGAAAATCTTGATGTGCAAAATGCCTACAACCAGACCTTCATTGATATCGTGCGAGCCACAGGCATGAACAATGCAAAACGGCACCTGATAGTACAGACGTATGCATGCAATGCCGATTATGGTCTGTATAACGGGGACTTCATCATTCCTACCGACATAGAGGACAATGGCAATGACTATATGAGCGTAGAGCTACATTATTACAATCCGTGGGAATATTCCGGCAGTGGCGAATGCTATTACTGGGGCGAGCCATATAAACAGTATGGAGCATCACAGAGCGACGAAAATACGATGATTAAATTCTTCGACAAGGTGACGGAGGAATGGGGCACGAAAGGATTAGGAGTGGTGATTGGCGAATGGGGCATTACCAACCATTTCAAAGTCTCCGAAGCCAAACGCATGCGGGAGAATATGTCTTATTACTGCAAGACATTGGTGTCTGAGGCGCGCAAACGCGGATTCTCCACTTTCGTATGGGACAACAACCGGTTTGGCAACGGTGCGGATATGTTCGGCATCTTCGACCGTAGTAATAATATGTCAATTAAGGCTGACTGGGTGATAAAAGGTATTAAAGAAGGAGTTGCAGACAGTGCAAAGTAGATATGGGCGATACAAAATCTGAAATTAATTCCCAAAAAATAATATTATGAGAATGAAGCAATTAAAATTAGCGCTATGTGTGCTTGGAGCGAGCCTAACGACATTTCAGGTTATGGCAACTGTTTCAAGAGGATTGGATGTCGGCATAACAGCGGAACCGGTTGAGATTACGGTAAGAGGCAATATCTCTGATGCCTCCGGTCCTTTAATCGGTGTATCTGTGAAGGTGGTTGGAGCCACCAATGGTACTATTACAGATCTTGATGGAAACTTTACCTTGAAGTGCCGTGCCGGAGACGAACTTGAGGTGTCCTATAAGGGATACAAAACCTTACGTGTGAAGGCGCAGGAGAAATTGGAAATCAAACTTGAGGAAAGCTCTATCGCGTTGAACGAAGTGGTAGTGACTGCGCTCGGCATCAAGCGCGACCGAAGTGCCCTCGGCTACGGAGTCTCAGAAGTGAAAGGTGATGAACTTAACAAAGCGAAGGAAACGAATGTCATGAATTCGCTTGCCGGTAAAGTTGCTGGTCTTGTTGTAAGCAACACTGCCGGTGGCGCCTCCGGTTCTACCAGAGTTATGCTCCGTGGTACAACAGAGATGACCGGTAACAATCAGCCTCTTTATGTGATTGACGGTTTTCCTTTGGACAATACCAACTTCGGAAGCGCCGGGGAGCAGGGTGGTTATGACCTTGGTGACGGTATATCTGCCATCAACCCCGACGATATTGAAACCATGACCGTGCTGAAGGGCCCGGCAGCTTCCGCACTTTATGGCTCACGTGCGTCGCACGGTGTAATCCTCATAACCACAAAGAAAGCGGATAAAGAGAAGGTTTCCGTAGAGTATAATGGTTCACTTACTTTCGACAACCAGCTCGCGAAATGGGATGATGTTCAGCGTATCTACGGTATGGGCAACAATGGACAGTACGAACTTGATGCTTCTTCCGGCACAAACCAGAGCTGGGGTGTGAAGGCTGACATGAACGACAAAACCTATTATGACGGTACTGTACGCCCGTTCCTCATGTATCCGAACAATACCTCATCATTTTTCCGTACAGGCCTGACGGCTCAGAATACCGCTATTTTGAGTGTAAACTCCGGTAAGACAGGTGCCCGTTTCTCTTTCACCGATATGCGTAACAAGGACATTCTTCCCAACACCCACATGAGTCGTGACAACTTCAACCTCCGTGTAAATACTTCTGCGGGACCGGTTGATTTCGACTTCACGGCAAACTATACTCGTGAGGATGTAAAGAACCGTCCCGCCCTTGGCCACTCCCAAAGCAATGTCGGTAAAAATCTTATGACCTTGGCGAGCACCTACAATCAAGAATGGCTTAAGAACTACCAGAATGCAGACGGCACTTACGCACGTTGGAACGGTAATGACCAGTACAACAAGAACCCGTATTGGGATCTCTATAAGTCTGATAATACAACAGCTAAGGATGTGTTCCGCTTCACAGGGAGAGCCGTTCACAATATAACCAAGCATTTGAAAGTCCAGGGTACAATCGGAACCGACATCAATAACATGAATTTCGAGGATTTCATCGCGCGCACGACTCCCGGTGTGCTTCCGGGTAAACTTACCAACTCGATTTTTAACAACCGTACACTCAATGCAGAAATTCTTGCCCTCTACAACAACAACTGGGGCGATTTCGATCTGAACGCCACGCTCGGCGGAAACATATATGAGATAAACAACAAGACAACCAACATTACCGGTACCGACCAACAAATGGATGGTGTGGTTTCAATGATGAACTATGCAGAACAGAATGTAATGCCTTACACCTACAAAAAACAGATAAATTCTCTCTTTGGAAGTGCAAGCCTTGGTTATCGCTCTACATATTTCCTTGAAGGAACTCTTCGTGGCGACCGTTCTTCCACGCTTCCCGTAGCGAACAACACTTATGTTTATCCTTCGGTTTCCGGAAGTATCGTATTCTCCAAATTCATCAAGAACCAGACTGCTCTAAGTTTTGGTAAGGTTCGCGCTTCATGGGCGAAGGTCGGTTCTGACACAGACCCGTATCAACTTGCGCTGAACTATGCGACTGGAAAATACTCATATCCCGGTTTTACTATAGGTATGATTAATAATGATATGCAGCCCAATAAGGATCTCAAACCGACAATGACGAGCTCTTATGAACTCGGTTTTGAAACCAAGTTCTTCAATAAGCGCCTGAATGTTGACTTTACGTTCTATGACCAAATATCGAAAGACCAGATTATAGGGCTTGCCTCTTCTGCGGCTGCCGGATACCCTTCCCGTCTTATCAACGCCGGTAAAATTCAGAACAAGGGTATCGAGCTGGCGGTATATGGCCGTGTACTCCAGATTAAGGACTTCGCATGGGATGCGGGCATCAACTATTCAAAGAATTCAAACAAGGTACTTGATCTTGTCGAGGGCATGGATTATTTCCAGCTGGCCGATGCAAGCTGGGCAGGAGTTTCTGTCGGCGCTGAGGTAGGAAGGAATTTCGGTTCTATCCTTGGCACGGATTTCAAGCGCAATGAGAATGGTGACGTCCTTATCGACAAGAACACCGGACTGCCTCTTTATGACGAGAATCTCAAGACTCTCGGTAACTCAACATGGGACAGGACAGGCGGTTTCAACTCAACACTCACTTATAAGAACTTCCACCTTTATGCCGGTTTCGATATAAAGATGGGTGCTGACCTCTATTCATTTTCAATGCGCTCGGCATATCTGACCGGTAAGTCAAACGCAACGCTTGCCGGTCGTGAAGAGTGGTACCGCTCTGAGGAAGCCCGTAAGGCAGCCGGCATGACCGAGACACAGTGGCATGCTGCCGGCAAGTCCGAGGGTTTCATTGCAGAAGGCGTTGTCGATAATGATGACGGCACATACAGCAAGAATACATACCCGGTGAATCCACAGAATTATTGGAAGAGTGTTGCGGAAAAGGCTCCTGCAACCTTTATCTATGACAATTCTTACATCAAGTGCCGTGAGATTACCTTCGGATATACTTTCCCGACAAGTACGCTCGGTAAGTCCGTCCAGTCATTATCGGTTTCATTCGTAGCCCGCAACCCCTTTATTGTATGGAAGAATATTCCGAATATCGATCCTGATTCCAACTACAACACATCAGGCATGGGGCTTGAGTACGGTTCGCTGCCGTCACGCAGCAGCTACGGTTTTAATGTAAATGTGAAATTCTAATATACACTGAACAGTTATGAAAAAAATATATTATTACATAGTATCGGCAATGACGATTCTCACACTTGCGGGACTCTCCGCTTGCTCGGATGCTTATATGGAGGATGTCAATACTGACAGTTCGAAGGCAAGCACCATCGACCCGAATACACAGCTCACTACAGCTCTGTTACAAACATACGGAGACTTCTCCCTCATGGACACTTACCGCAGTTATATTACCGGGTTCACGCAGTATTATGCCGGTGGATGGAATGTGTCCAATTTTGCAGGAGCCGTTTATCCCAAAGACTCCGAAATGTCTCATGTGTGGATACGTTATTATTCAATCAGTATCAAGAACCTTGTAGATGCTATCCATCGTTCAGAGAATATGCCGAATACCAATGCCGCGTTGCGTATCCACCGGGCTTACATGATGGCGGTACTCTCAGACATCTATGGCGATATCCCTTGTACCGAGGCAGGAATGTCCTATATCAACGGCAATGCAAACCCCAGATATGACACTCAGGAAGAAGTCTATGATTTCATTTTCTCTGAACTAAAAGCGTGTGCCGCACAGCTGGGCACCGGCTCTGACCGTATATCAGGCGATGTCACTTCTCTGAATTCGGATGTGACGGCATGGAAGAAATACGCCAACACCCTGCGTCTGCGTTACGCAATGCGCATATCGGATGTTGCTCCTGAAAAAGCCCGCGCTGAGTTTGAATCGGCATTGAAGGCAGAAAGCGGTATTATCTCATCTGCCGAAGAGGATGCTTATGTGAAGCACATCAAAGCTCCTTTCACCCTCTACGATGGCGCCAACGACCTTGATTTCCGTGCCAATGCTCTCGGCGAGATAATCTACGGTCAAGATCCGGAGTCACCTTCATTTGTCAGCTCGACGCTGTTCAATTATATGAAGATGATGAAGGACCCCCGACTTTATCGCATCGCCCGATGTTACATCCACACCACACGAAGCCAGACTGATACTTCTGGCAACTTCGACGTAACCGAAGAGGTAATTGCGTGGGGAGAACGCGGCGGTACGGGTATCGTCCCTATTAATGTCGGCGATACATGGTGGAACGAATGGGTAAACGGTCCGGCTAACAATGAGATTCCCACTCTTGAGTCTCTTGCCACAAATTATCCCGATAAGGGATACGATAGGAACAATTATCCAGCTCGTATGTTACGCCCCACTATTGCTGTCGCCTTCTGCAGCGCAGACTGTCCCGGTATCCTCATCACTTCTGCTGAGGTCGAATTCCTGCTCGCTGAAGCTGCGTCAAAGGGTTGGACTGTTCCGGGCGATGCCAAGAGTCACTATGAAGCCGGTATTCGTGCATCCATGCAGATGCTGAACAGCTATTACAATATTGTTTCGAAAATCTCTGATGCAGAGATTGAGGAATATATAGCGGCGAACCCATTGGGCGACAACGCTCGTGAAGCTATCAACACTCAGGCGTGGATTCTCCATCTCACGAATCCGAGCGAGGGCTGGGCTAATCTACGTCGTTCCGACTATCCCGCGCTTGCAGACCGCACTCTTCTGCCTATTCGTGGCGATTTTCCTCACGAAGATCCAAATATGCAGACACCCACGCGTTTGCGCTATCCCCTGCTTGAAGCCAAGTACAACAGTGTAAATTACAAAGAAGCTATGGTGCGGATAGGTGGCAACGACAACTGGCACACCCGTGTCTGGTGGGATACAGCAGATCAAAATTTTATAGATATCAATGAATTAGATCAATAGATTGTTTTAAGGTTTTTATCCATTTCCCTTCTTTCCGCCTTTCTTTCGGGGGAGGTCGGAACAGGGGTTAAAAATTGATTCAAGATGAAAAAAATATTATTTAGTTTAGTGGCAGTGATGGTGGTTCTCTCAATGGGAATACTTAACTCCTGCTCTGAAGATAACGATGGGTTCATTACGGCTACTGAGGATGACTTCCCTCAAATTCTCCTTCCGTGGTTCGGTGAGTGGGAGAACGGTGAACCGGCTGTGTACAAGAATATCTCTCGTGATATTGAGTTTATTGACTCTGTCACCGTGACACCGGCTCTCTATACTACCGTCGAATGGCTCATTGATGATGAGAAAATACACGAGGGCAAGAAAATTCAGCATACTTTTCTTGCGGGAGAATATATTCTGACAGTTGTCGCTAACACGACAAAGGGCAAATCGACATCCCGTACCGGTAAACTTATTGTTCGGTCGCTTGACAGTGACCCAATTCCCGGCAACAACATACACGATCGACAGGTTGTGCCAGGGTCAATGGTCAAGCTCCACGGAACAAATATGGACAAGGTTACTAAAATCTCGTTCGGCGACAAGGAAGCCGCTACAACCTTCATCAACAAAGGCGAAAAGAGCTACGTAGAATACATTGTACCTGCCGACCTCGCTCTTGGCACATACCGTGTGACTCTCACAGACAATGAAGGCAATGTTTATGGTGGCGGCAAGATTGAAATCAGCAACGAAGCTCCTGTAGTAACAGGAGAGACCGTCCTTTGGGAAGGCGAGTTCAGTGTCACATGGGGTACGCCGTTCACTGGACTCCAGGCTCAGTTTAAGGATTTGGTGAAGAGTGGTGATATAGTTCGCGCTTATGTTACAGGTGAGGGAGCAGGCACTATGACCACTGGTTGGTGGAGCAACATCCTTACAGGAAAAGGTGACCCTGAACGCGGCGATATAGCGATTAGTGGATCTATGGTGCTGGAGTTTACCCTTACAGACTACTCTATGGAGCTTATGAACGAACAGGACGGGGCTCTTTTTGTAGGTGATGGATATACGATTGCAAAAATTACTAAGGAATAACACTGCATCGTTTTGTACAAAAGTGTGTGATTAGTTATTCGGCGAGTGAATACAGGTCGTTGTCCTCTATAATTGGCAACGACCTGATTTTCTCTCTTTTGTAAGTTATCAATCTTAAATTATTAATTTGCGGTCGGTATGCACTTCGTCATATTATGTTCAGCAACTATTTTCCACTACCTTTGATAGCATGAAATGGGACATTGTGAAAAAAGATTTCAAGCGCTATTTGCAGTTTGAACGTAATTTATCGCACCACTCTATAGATGCTTATTTGAATGATGTGCAGAAATTGGA
>Ga0079224_100013322_pt1 | contig 11450 bp, 7 predicted proteins | sample Stecom2015_FD_80414 | JGI IMG/M metagenome (GOLD analysis project Ga0079224, IMG submission 80414) | Agricultural soil microbial communities from Utah to study Nitrogen management - Steer compost 2015 | ecosystem: Environmental > Terrestrial > Soil > Agricultural land | place: USA: Utah...
CGCCGCGCCACGGCCACGTCGAGGAGCGGCCGACCGGCTCGGCGCGGCTGCGCTTCCACGGCTACCACCAGGATCCGGGGGTCGAGATCGCGATCCAGGTGCTGTCGGATCCGCACGACCTGGCGAGCTGGACGACCGTCGCCAGCGCCGTGACCGCCGACGAGCCGGCGCCCGGCAGCGAGTCGGATCCGGTCCACGAGTGGCAGGTCGAGGCGCAGCCGGCCGCCGGCGCGCCGGCGCGCTGGCCGGAGGGGGGCGTGCTGCGGGTCCGCGCGGTCGATCCGGACGGGTTCGCGCTCGTCGCGCTCGGCCACGACGCCGAGGAGTGCCTGGCGCAGTCGGCCGGCGTGCCGTGGCGCGGGCTGGCCGAGCTGTGCGGGCTCCAGCTCGCAAGCGGCGCGGTGATCGTGAGCCCGGCGCCGTCGCCGGGCGAGGCGGCGGACCGGCCGCTCTACCTCGACCGCAAGGGCGCCATCACGCCGGAGGAGACCCTCGAGTACTACGCCGAGATCGACGCGCCGGCGACGGTGGACGACTTCAAGGAGCGCTACGGCTTCGGCGGCCCCGGCGCAGTGAGCGCGACCTACTTCAACCGCGGCGACCTCGGCATCGGGCGCGAGATGCACTGCACCCGCTTCGCGGCGGAGGGCGGCGCCGGCCTGGCCTGCCTGGTCGCCAACTACGGCGAGCTCGGCGGCAGCGAGGCGATCGCGATCGAGGAGACGGTGGACGGCGCCGAGAGCGGCGCCCACCTCGGCTCGTTCGCCACCGTCGCGATGGTCTACACCCCACCGATCTCGGCGCCGAACGCGGTGCAGTTCCTGGTCTACGGCCCGGACGGCGGCGCGCTGGTGAGCGAGGCGCCGCTCGACACCCGCGAGGACAACGTCTCCATCCCGAACAACTGCCTCAACTGCCACGGCAGCAACTCCAGCTATGACGCGGCGAGCAACCAGGTGATCGGCGCGCGCTTCTTGCCGTTCGACACCGCCGCGTTCTCCTACGCCGACCTCCCCGGCTTCCGGCTCGCCGAGCAGCAGGAGGCGTTCCGCCGCCTCAACCAGATGGTCGCCGAGGCGGGCGCCAGCGCCGGCGTGCGCGAGCTGGTCGACGGCATGTACGGCGGCTCGGTGGTCACCGTCGGCGTGCCACAGGACGCCGCCTTCGTGCCGCCCGCCTGGTCGGCGAGCGCGGAGCAGAGCGCGACCTACCGCCACGCGGTGGCGCGCTTCTGCCGCGGCTGCCACGTCTCGCGCGGGCTCGGCGATCAGCGCGAGGCGCTCGACTTCACCAGCGGTGAGCTGTTCCGCGCCGGCGCCGGCGCCATCGGCCCGTCGGTGTGCGGCGACGGCGTGACCGCGAGCAGCCACGGCATGCCGAACGCCGAGGTCACCCTCGAGGCGTTCTGGGCCAGCCCGGCGCGCGCCTACCTGGTGAGCTACCTCGGGCTCGCCGGCCCCTGCTCGCCGCCCTGATCGAGCGGTGGCTCACAAGCGGGACAGGAGCAGCTCCGCCATCTGATCGATCGGCGCCTCGGCGTCGGCCAGCCCCGCCTCGCGCACCGCGCGCGGCATGCCGTAGACCACCGACGAGGCCTCCGACTCGGTCAGCACGATCCCGCCGGCGCCGCGGATGCGCCGGGCGCCGCGCAGCCCGTCCTCCCCCATGCCGGTGAGCACCACGCCGAGCACGTCGCCGCCGAACGCCTCCGCCGCGCTCTCGAACAGGACGTCGACCGACGGCCGGTGCGGCGTGGTGGCCGGGTCGAGGTCGAGCCGGACCACCGCCTGGCCCTCGCCTTGGACGATGCGCAGGTGGTGGCCGCCGCGCGCGATCACCGCCAGGCCGGTGCGCAGGGGCACGCCGTCCTCCGCCTCGATGACATCGAGGCTGGACCGCTCGTCGAGCCGGCGCGCGAACGAGCCGGTGTACTCGCCGGGCAGGTGGAGGACGACCGCGATCGGCGGCAGCGACGCCGGCAGCGCGCAGAGCAGGCGGGAGACCGCCTGCGGTCCGCCGGTCGACCCGCCGATCGCGACCAGGCGGACGCGCCCCGGCGCCGACGCCGGCGCGACCTGCGGGCGCGGCCCGGGCTGCGGGAAAGGCGCGGCCGGGCGGGCGCGCGCCGCGGCGAGCACCACGCGCACCAGCTCGTCCCCCATGTCGTACAGGCGGTCGGTGGCGTGGCTGGTCGGCTTGTGGACCAGATCGATCGCCCCGAGCTGCAGCGCCTCGATGCCGAGCTCGCTGTCGATCTCGGACACGCTCACCACCACCACCCGCGGGGCCCCCTCGCCCGGCAGCGCCCGCAGCACGCCTGGCCCGTCCAGGTTCGGCATGATCAGATCGAGGGTGACCACGTCCGGGTGCAGCTCGGCGATCTTCTCCAGCGCCTCGAGGCCGTCGCGCGCCACCCCGACCACCGCGATGTGCGGCGAGCGCTCGAGCGACGTGCGCACCACCTTGCGGGCGAACGCCGAGTCGTCCACCACCAGGACGCGGACCGGGGCGCTCACGCCGCCGACCTCCCCTCCGCCCGCTTGACGTAGATGAACGCGCCGCGCAGCTCTCGCAACTCGAGCGAGCTGCTGAAGCGGAGCAGCGACTCGGAGGCGCCGACCAGGAGCGCGCCGCCCGGGCGCAGCGCGTCGGCCAGGCTGCGCACCACCCGCTCGATGACGCAGTCGTCAAAGTAGATGAGGACGTTGCGGCACAGGATGCCGTCGAAGGCGCCGAGCTCGGCGATCGCCGCGCGGTCGATCAGGTTCACCCGCCGCCACTCGATGGCGGCGATCAGGCGCGGATCGCAGCGGACCTCGCCGTCCCTGCCCTCCAGCCACCGGCCGGCGAAGGAGGGGACCCGGCCGCGCAGCGCCCGCCGCCCGAAGACGCCGCGCTGCGCCCGCTCGAGCGCGCGCCGGCTCACGTCGCTGGCGACCAGCTCCACCCGGTCCAGCCAGCCGCGCTCGGCCAGGAGCATCGCGGCGGTGAGCGCCTCCTCGCCGGTCGAGCAGGCGGCTGACCACAGGCGCGGGCGCTCGCCCGCCTCCAGCCGCGGCCGGATGACCTCGTCGAGCAGCACCACCACCGGCTCCAGCTCGCGGAAGAAGTAGGTCTCCTGGACCAGGAGCCGCTCGATCAGGGCGTCCAGCTCGCCGCCGCCCGGATCGTCGTAGCGGAGATAGTAGTAGTAGTCGAGCAGCGAGTCGAAGCCGGCCTCGGCCGCGCGATCCGCCACCTTGTCGAGGAACGCCTGGCTGTCGTCGAGCCTGTAGTGCAGGCCGGATCGCTCCTCGACGATCCCGCTAAGGATGGCAAAGAGCTGAGGCGACGCCCCCACGCGGATCACCGCCCCAGGCCCAGCGCGGCGATCCGCCGCACCTCCGGATCGATGTCGCGCTCGGCCGCGTCGTCGAGGGCAAGGCGGGCGGCGCGGGTGCGCAGCGCCGGCAGCGCCGACGCCACCGCCTTGCGCGCCGCCGGGTTCGGCAGGTCCATGGCGCCGACCAGCGCCGCCGCGGCGTCCGACCGGCGCATGCGGATCAGCGCCGCGACCAAGAGCGGCGCGGTCTCGTCGTCGGCCCGGGCCAGCTCGTCGATCAGCGCGTCCACCCGGCCGTCGACCGGCACCGACAGCGCCGCCACGATGCGCTCGCGATCGCTCGCGGCCGGCAGGAGGTGCACCAGCGCGGTGGTGGCGCCGGGGCCGGACCGCCCGGCGAGGAATCCGATCGCCGCGGTCCGCACCGTCTCCGCCGGGTCGGACGCCGCCCGCTCGAGCGCGCGCAGCACCTCGGGCGAGTCGAAGTCGGCCAGCGCCGACACCGCGACCAGGCGGGTGGCCGGGTCGTCCGCGCCGCTCGCCTCGAGCAGGATCGCCTGCGCCTCGGGGCGCCGCGAGATGCCGAGCCCGATCAGCGCCGCCCGGCTGACGTCGGCGTCGGCCGCCGACGCCGCGCGGCGCAGGGCGCTGAAGGCGAGCTCGCCGCGCAGGTGCGACAGCGCCTCGATCCCCGCCACCCGCACCTGACCGGCCGGATCGTCGAGCAGCCGGGCCAGCGCCGGCGCGGCGCGCTCGATCTGCAACCGGCCGAGCGACTGGGCGGCGAAGTAGCGGGCCCAGGGATCCGGATCGCTCACGCCGCGCAGGAGCATCGCCGCGACCCGGACGTCGCCGCGGGTGTGGCCGAGCGCGCGCATGACGGCGGCGCGGACCCGCTCGTGCGGCGAGCGCGCCGCCTCGAGCAGCGCGTCGAGCGCGCGCGGCTCGTCGAGGTACGGCAAGCCCTGGATGGCGGCGTCGCGCACCCGCACGTCATCGTCGCCGAGCGCGCCGACCAGCAGCGGCAGCGCCTCCGGATAGCCGAAGTAGGACAGGATGCGGAAGGCGGCCCGGCGCACCGCCGGATTCGCCGAGCGCGCCGCGTCCATCGCCAGCCGCTCGGTCTCGACGCTGCCGAGCGCCTCGATGGCGCCGACCGCCGACTGCTGGACGCGCGGGTTGTCGTCCTCGATGGCAGCGAACAGGTGGCGCACCACCGACGGATCGCCCAGCCGGGCCAGCGCGTCGCAGGCGGCCGCGCGAACCGCCGGATCCGGATCCGCCAGGCAGTCGACCACCGCCGAGGTCGCGCTGCGGCGCGACACCACCGGCAGGAGGGCCAGGCGGCGCTGCGAGTCGCCGTGGCGCAAGAGCGCCAGGGTCTGCGCCTCGGAGCGCTCGCCGAGCCGCCGGAGCGCCGCCGCCGCGGCGCTGGTCACCGGCTCCGGCTGGTCGAGCAGGCTGGTGATCACCGCGACCGAGTCGTCGCTGTCGATCGACCCGAGCACGCGGCACAGGGCGACCTGCTCCGCCGGATCCGCCGCGGCGGCGCTGCCCGCCAGGTGGCGCAGGGCGCGGCCGTCGCCGATCGCCTGCGCCACGGCGTCCTCGATCGTCTCGCTCTCGCCGTAGCGCTCGCGGTGGCGCTCGGCCAGCTCGGCGAGGGCGACCGCGGCGACCCGGACCAGCGCCTCGACCGGGCGGGACAGGAGCGACACCAGCGGCTCGACCGCGGCCCTCTCGCCGGTCCGGCCCCGCGCGCGGGCGGCCTCCGGCGCGAACTGCGGGTGATCGAGCAGCCGCGCCAGCGGCGCCACCACCCGCGGATCGCCGCTGCGCCCGAGCACGTCGATGGCCGGGAAGGTGCGGAAGAAGCTGCTCTCCGACACGATCTCGATCAGCGACTCCACCGCCGCGCGGCCGCCGATCCGCCCGAGCGCCTCGATGGCCGCCACCGCCACGTTGTCGTTGTCGTGCCGGGTGAGCCGGACCAGGAGCGGGATCGCCCCGCTGGCCCGCCGCCGGCCGAGCACCTGCGCCACGTCCGCCACCACGCCCGGGTGCTCGTCGTCCGCCAGCCGGACCAGCTCCGGCTCCACCTGCCCGGTCGACGCGACCAGCGCGTCGACCGTCGCGGCCAGGCGCGTCTCGTCGTCGCGCCGTCGCAAGAGCTCGCACAGCGGCCGCACCGCCGGCTGCCCGATCGAGCCGAGGGCGGCGACCACCGCGCGCCGCACCGCCCAGCTCGGATCCGAGAGCTGGGCGAGGAGCGGCTGCACCCCCTCCTCGCCGAGCGCGACGAGCTGGTCGACGGCGGCCATGCGGGCGGGCTCTTCGGAGGAGAGGGTCGTGTAGGAACGTCCGGTCATCAGTGCTCGATATCCGGCCGGCGCGCGGCGCCGCCGACCATCTCGCTGAGGGCCGCTGCGATGGTCACCATCGTCTCCGCGTCCTGTCCGCTGGCCTGGCGGATCTCGCTCACGCTGGAGGCCACGCCGGCGACCTCTCTGGCCAGCTCGGCGGCGTTGCGGATCTGCTGGGCGATGGTAATGGCGATCTCGCGCGCCCGGGTCCGCATGTCCTGGGCGGCCCGCGCGATCTCCTGGATCGCGGCGGTCTGCTGGGCCACGGAGTCGTTCACGGTCCGCATCGCGCGGCTCTGCCGCTCGGCCGTGCTGCTGAGCTGGGCGAGGCCGCCGGCCTGCTCCGCCACGGCGCGGGCGGTCTGGCGCGCGACCCGCCGGACCTCGTCCGCCTCCTTGCTGAGCGCGCCCATCGCGCTTCCCTGCTCGCCGGTCGCGCGGGTCACGTCGGCCGACAGCCGGGCGACCGCTCGCGCGGTCCCCTCGATCTCGCGGATCGCCCGCGCCTGCTCGGCCACCGCGCGCGCCGTCTCGCCGGTGTGTCGGCGCGCCGCCTCCATCGCGCGCGCGACCTCCGCCGCGCCGCCGGCCTGCTCGGCCAGCCCGCTGATGGTGCGCTCGGTGGCGGCCGCCACCTCCTGACTGCTGTCGGCCAGGCCGGACAGGTTCCTCGCCTGCTCCGTCATCCCCTGGCTGGTCTGCTGGGTGAGGCGGCGCATCTCGGCGGTCGCCCGCGCCAGCTCGCCGGCCGCCCTGGCCTGCTCGGCGGTGGCGCGCGACACCTGCTCGGCGCCGCTGGCCACCTGCCCGGTCGCGCGCACGACGTCGAGCAGCGCGCGCGCCTGCTCGCCGGTCGCCTCGCGGGTCTGCATCGCCATGCGGCGCATCTCGGCGGCGGCGCGCGCCAGGTCCTGCATCGCCCGGGTCTGCTCGTCCACCGCGCGCGCGATCGCCCGGCCCTCCTCGTCGACCCGGCTGGTCGCCTGGGTCACCGACTGGACCGCCTTGCCCTGGTCGCGCGAGGCCTCCTCCACCTCGCGCACCGATGCGCCGAGCCCCTCGACCCCCTCCAGGATGGAGGCCAGCGCGCGCTCGGCGTCGGACGCCAGGCGCGCGCCCTCGTCGGCCACCCCGAGGCCGCCGGTCGAGGCGGTCACCGCCTCGCGGGCGGTGGTCTGCAGGGTGCGCACGATCTTCGCGACGTCGGAGCTGGCCGACGCCGCCCGGTCCGCCAGCGCGCGGATCTCCTCGGCCACCACCGCGAAGCCGCGCCCGTGCTCGCCGGCCCGCGCCGCCTCGATGCTGGCGTTGAGCGACAGGAGGTTGGTGCGGTCGGCGATCAGGTTGATGGTCTGGACGATGTCGCCGATGTCCTCGGCGCGCTGCCCCATCTCCTTGATCACGACCGAGGCATCGACCATCGCCTGGCGCACGCCGCCGAACGCGCCGATCGAGCGCGCCAGGGTGGCGCCGCCGTCGCGCGCGGTGCTGACCACGCGGTCGGCCTGCGCGCGCGCCGCCTCGGTGACCGACACGATCCGCCGGGTCGCTCGCTCGAGCTCGACCGCGGCCTCGGCGCTGCGGCTGCTGTACTCGCCGATCTGCGACGCGCTCTGCGCCGCCATCTGCGCCGAGCGCGCGACCTGCTCGATGGCGGCGGCGTTGGCGTCGATCACCGACGCGTTCTTCTCGGCGGTCGCCGCGACCTCCTCGACCGAGGCGCTCACCTCGGTGGCGCCGGCGCTGGCGCTGGTTGCGGCCTCCTCGAGCCGGCGCGCGCTGTCGGCCACCCCGCCGATCGACCGCGCCAGCTCCTCGGTGGTCACCGAGGTCTCCTCGACCGCGCTCGCCATGGCGGAGGCGTCCCGCGTCACCTTGTCGACCGCGCCGATCGCCGAGCGGACCGCCTCGGCCATGGCGGTGATGCGGCCGCCGACCATCTGCGCGTCGCTGCTCAGCCGCGCGATGCCGGCCGCCATCTCCTCGATGGTGGACGCCACCTGGGTCACGGTCGCCGCGTTCTGCTCGCCGCGGGTCGAGATGTCGGCGATGGTGGCGCCGGTCTCGCTGGCGGCCGCCAGGAGCTGCTCGCTGGTCGCGGCGAGCTCCTCGGCGCTGCCCGCCACCCCGCGGATCGACCGCGCCGCCTCCTCCAGCATCCCGGCGGTCGCCTCGGCGGAGGCGGCCAGCGAATCCATGTCGCGCCGCACCGAGTCGACCGACGCGCTCAGCTCCTGTAGCCCGGCGGCGGTGGTGGCCACCCCGTCTTGCAGCTCGCGGACCTCACTCGCCACGCTGGCCTGGGCGCGGGCGATCGACTCGGCGGCGGTCGCGGTCTCCTCGATGCTGGAGGCGAGCGACTCGGTGGAGGCGCGGATCTGCTCGCTGCCGGCGGCCTGCTCGTTGCCGTTGGCCACCAGCCGGCGGGTCGCGTCCTCGATCACGCGCGCCTGGATCGAGGTGCGCCGCAGGGAGGCGGCGGTGTCGCTCACGCGCGCCAGGACCTCGTCGACCCCGCGCATGTTGTCAGCCATCGAGCTGCTCCTCTCCGACCACCTTGCTCGGGTCGATCACCATCACGAGCCGCTGGCCAGCGCGCGCCACTGACGACACGAAGCCGGCGCCGTCCTGCGCCACGATGTCCGGCGGGCTCTCCAGGTCCTCCAGCCTCAGGCGGATCACCTCGCGCGCCGAGTCGACCAGCAGGCCGACCGTGCGCTCGCCGACCTGCACCACCACGACGCGCGAGTCGATGGTCGGCTCGGCCGCCGGCAGCCCGAAGCGCGCGCGCAGGTCGACCACCGGGACCACCTTGCCGCGCATCTGCACCAGGCCGGCGACGAACGGCGCGGTGCCGGGCACCGGCGTCGCGCCGGAGAACGACTCCATCTGGACCACGTCGGCGGCCGGCAGCACGTACTCGGTACCGGCGACCGAGAAGAGCACGTAGAGGGTGTTCACGGTCCCCCCTGCGCGGCGCGCACCTGCCCGCCCAGCGCCAGAAAGTCGAGCACCAGGGTCGGCCGGCCGTCGCCGAGATCGGTGGTGCCGGAGACGCCGGGGACCCGGACCAGCGGATCCTCGAGCGGCCGCACCACCACCTCCTGCTTGCCCAGCATGCGATCGACGGTGAACGCCAGCGGGCGGCCGCGCCGCCGCACCAGGATCGCCTTGCGGCCGCCGCCGCCCGCCGGCCGCCGCGCGAACCAGGCCTCCAGGTCGACCACCGGGATCGCCTCGCCGCGCCGGTCGAGCAGGCCGACCAGCGCGCCGGCCAGCGCCGGCGGCCGGTGGACCCGATCCGGCTCGAGCTCCACGATCTCGTCCACCATCGACATCGGCACCACGTAGGTCCTCTCGCCGGAATGAAAGCAGAACGCGTCGACGATCGTCAGGCTGAGCGGGACGCGGATGGTGAAGGCGGTGCCGCGGCCGCGCTCGGTCGCCACCATGAGCTCGCCGCCGAGCTGATCGACCGCGACCCGCTTCACGATGTCCATCCCGACGCCGCGGCCGCTGGTCGTGGTCGCCTGATCGCGGGTGCTGAGCCCGACCTCGGTGAGCAGCGCGAGCAGCTCCTCCGGGTCGCGCGGCTCGTCGCGGCCGGCGCGGCGGGCCAGCGCCGCCTGGTCGATGCCGCGGCCGTCGTCGATCACCTGCAGCTCGAGCTGGCTCTGGCCGCGCTCGTGACAGGCGACCCGGATGTGGCCGGCGCGCGGCTTGCCGGCCCGCTCGCGCTCGTCGGCCGGCTCGATGGCGTGGTCGACCGCGTTGCGGACCAGGTGCACCACCGCCGGGAACAGCCGCTCGCCGACCGCCTTGTCCAGCTCGGCGCGTCCGGCGTCGAGGTCGAGCTTGATCTCCTTGCCGACCGTCCGGCTCAGGCCGCGCACGATGAGCGGGACGCGCTCGAGCAGCTCGGCCAGCGACACCATCCGCGCGCGCATGATCGCGGCGCGCAGGTCGCGCAGGTGTCGCGTGCTCTCCTGCACCACGTGCGACAGCGCGCCCACATCGACGCCGCGCGAGGCCAGCTCGGCGACCGCGCGGGCGATGCGCGACCGGCTCACCACCAGCACTGACAGGCGATCGAGCACGTCGTCGAGGCGGGCGACCGGGACGCGCACCACCTCGCCGCGCAGCTCCACCTCCTCCTCGTCCTCCGCGGGCGGCGGCAGCGCCGCCGGGGCGGCGGCGGGCTGGGCGCCGACCAGGGAGGAGACCGCGTCGAGCGGCATGCCGGCCGCCTCGGCGATCTCGGCGTCGGCGGCGCCGGTGAGCATGAGGACCGCGAACGACAGCCCGACCGGCGCCTCCGGCGACCGCGGCACCGACATCGGGATCACCTTCACCAGGTCGCCGAGGCGGCCGAGCCGCTCTCGCACCGCGGTGATGTTGAGCCCGCTCGCGGCGCGCGAGGGGTTGGGCACGAAGTCGACTCGCACCGCGCGCCGCCCGCGGGCCAGGCCGTGGGCGAGCTCCTGGGTCTCGCCCGGCCCGAGGCGGCTGCGAACGTCCTCCGGCAGGCCGAGATCGCCGACCTCGGCGCCGAGGCGATCGAGCCCGAGGGCGGCCAGCGCGTCGATCAGGTCGGCCGGCGCCGGGGGGACTGCCTCGCCGGACGCCAGCGCACGAACCCGCGCCTCGACGGCGCGCAGCCCGCGCACCAGGAGGTCGACCGCGCCGCCCAGCGGGGTGCCGGAGCGGTCGGCCACGCGCAGGGCGGCCTCCATCTCGTGAGCCAGGTCGACCACCGGCTCCACCCCGACCATCGCCGACAGCCCCTTGATGGTGTGCATCGAGCGGAACAGGGCGCGCACCTGGCGCGCCGATGAGCCGCCCGCCGCCTCGACCCGCTCCGCCTCGAGCAGGTTGCGCTCCGCCATGCGGAGGTGCTCCTCCACCTCGGCGAGGTACCCGGTGATGAATGTCTTGAGGTCGACGGCCGACATCAGCCCGCCGGTTGCGCGGAGCGCAGGAGCCCGCGCACTTCCCCGATGATCTGCTCCGGATTGAACGGCTTGGTGACGTACCGCGTGGCGCCGGCCGCCATCACCTGCTGCCGTGACGCGTCGTCGCCGCGCGTGGTCACGATCAGGATCGGGAGGTCGCCGAGCTGGTCCTGCGCGCGAATGAACTCGACCACCTCGACGCCGCCGATGTCCGGCATGTTGAGGTCGAGGACCACGAGGTCGTAGCGTCCCAGTGACAGCATCTCGATCGCCTCCAGGCCGCTGCCGGCCTGCTCGAACGAGAGGCCTTCCTCACCGCGCAAGCAGGCGATGATCATCTCGCGCATGACCTGGCTGTCATCGACGACGAGAATTCGTGCCACGTGACTCCTCCGGCGCCGGTTCACGCGCTGTATGCGGCGCGGATTGCGGCGTCGAACGATTCTTCTAGATTGACAGCGTGCCTCTGTCCATCCATATCTCACGGCCATGGCTCCGGCGCGATCGGAGCGCACGGTATGGGTCGTCGACGACAGCGCGCTCGACGCTCGACGGGCGCAAGAGGTACTCGAGCCGGACTACCACGTCGAGATCTTTGACGACGGCTCGGCCGTGCTCGAGCGACTGCTCGAGGGCCGCGCGCCCGACGTCATGGTGCTCGACTGGTTGATGCCGGCCGTCACCGGCCTGGATGTGTGCCGCTTCCTCCGCTCGCCTCGCAGCCCGGCGCCGCACGTCGCGATCCTCCTCCAGACGGTTCAGAACGAGCCGGACCAGGTGGCGACCGGCCTGGCGGCAGGCGCCAACGACTAC
>Ga0079224_100013323_pt1 | contig 11450 bp, 10 predicted proteins | sample Stecom2015_FD_80414 | JGI IMG/M metagenome (GOLD analysis project Ga0079224, IMG submission 80414) | Agricultural soil microbial communities from Utah to study Nitrogen management - Steer compost 2015 | ecosystem: Environmental > Terrestrial > Soil > Agricultural land | place: USA: Utah...
AGGAGCTTGCCCAGCATCCGGAGGTCTACCGGATGGTCGAGCGCGACGTCGACCAGGTCAATCTGGATCTTGCCGAAGAGCCCGAACTCGCTGGCGCCCAGGTACGGCGGTTCCTGATCCTGCACAAGGAACTCGATCCCGACGACGGCGAACTCACCCGCACGGTCAAGGTGCGCCGCGGCTTCATTGCAGAACGCTACGCGCTGCTCATCGAGGCCCTGTTCGACACGTCGAAGAAGCGTCAGCACATCCGTACCGAGGTGACGTTCGAGGACGGCCGGAAGGGCATGATCGAGGCCGATGTCGAGATCCGTGACATGCAGGTTTATCCGCCCAACGACAGGATCCTGAGAGAGGCCGCCGAATGAGCGCGCCGGAGACTGCCGCGGCCGCGGCACAGGAGGTGCTGCTCGCGGTCGACAACATCTCGCTCTCGTTCGGCGGGGTAAGGGCGTTGCGTAACGTCGGCTTCAACATCCGCAAGGGCGAGATCCGTGCGATCATCGGGCCCAACGGCGCCGGCAAGACGTCGATGCTCAACGTCATCAACGGCTTCTACCATCCGCAACAGGGCACCATCACGTTCAAGGGTGAGACCCGTCGCGACATGCGCCCATACATCGCCGCCAGTCAGGGGATCGCCAGGACGTTCCAGAACGTGGCCCTGTTCAAGGGCATGAGCACGCTTGACAACATCATGTCGGGTCGCACGCTGAAGATGCAGACGCACTTCTTCTGGCATCTGCTGCACTTCGGTCCCGCCCGGCGCGAGGAGATTGCCCACCGCGAGGTCGTCGAGCGGATCATCGACTTCCTCGAGATCGAACACATCCGCCGGACGCCGGTAGGACGGTTGCCGTACGGGCTTCAGAAACGCGTGGAGCTGGCCAGGGCGCTGGCAACCGAGCCGGATCTCCTGCTCCTCGACGAACCGATGACCGGCATGAACGTCGAGGAGAAGGAGGACATGTCGCGGTTCATCCTCGACACCCGTGATCAGTTCGACACCACGATCGCGCTGATCGAACACGACATGGCCGTGGTCATGGATCTTTCCGACCGGGTCGCGGTGCTCGATCACGGCGAGCTCATTGCCGACGGGACGCCAACCGAGGTGCAGGGGAACGAGCGCGTGATCGAAGCCTATCTCGGCGTGGTGCATTGAGGGCCGGGGGGATGCTTCACCAGATCTTTGTCGCCCCCTTCGTCCAGATGGCGACGCTTCCCGACTTCTTCCTCCAGGTTCTCTGGGAAGGTTTCGTCGGCGGCGTCCTCTACGCGCTCATCGCCCTCGGTTTTGTCCTCATCTTCAAGGCCTCGGGCATCCTCAACTTCGCCCAGGGGATCATGGTGGTGTTTGCCGCGCTGGCGCTGGTCTGGCTCTACGAGATCGGCGTGCCGGCCTACATCGCGCTGGCACTTTGCATCCTGATGATGCTGCTGCTTGCCGTCGGCGTCGAACGACTGGTGCTGCGCCCGCTGGTGAACCAGCCCGACATCATCCTGTTCATGGCAACCATCGGCCTCACGTACTTCCTAATCGGCCTGGGCGAATTCATCTTCGGCGGCGAACCGAAGGTCATGATCACCCGCCAGCTCGGCATACCCACCGGCTCGTTCGAACTGGAAGCTTTCGGCGGCTTCATCATCATCCAGCAGCTCGATGTCGCCGCTGCGGTGATCGCCATCGCCATGGTTCTGGTGATCGCGGTCTTCTTCAACAGGACCAAGATCGGCCGCGCCCTGCGAGCGGTCGCGGACGACCATCAGGCGGCGCTGTCGGTCGGGATTTCGCTGGAGACGATCTGGGTCATCGTCTGGTTCACCGCCGGTGTGGTCGCACTAGTTGCCGGCATCATGTGGGGCGCGCGCTCGAACGTTTCGTTCGCCCTCGAGATCGTAGCATTCAAGGCGCTGCCGGTGATCATCCTCGGCGGGCTGACCTCGATCCCCGGCGCCATAGTCGGCGGCCTCATCATCGGCATCGGCGAGAAGATCGGCGAGATCTACTGGGGTCCGCTGCTCGGAAGCGGGATCGAGAACTGGCTCGCCTACTTCATTGCCCTCGCCTTCTTGATGTTCCGCCCGCAGGGGCTGTTCGGCGAACGGATCATCGAACGCGTTTAGGAGTAGGAGCAAGGCGTGCTCTATCGCGAGGTCGGACAGTACAACACGAGCTATGCGCAGGACATGGCGGTGTTCCCGATCCGTCAGGATCGGGTCGCCATCGCGCTCATCCTGGTGATCGCGTTTCTCGTCCTCCCGTTGACCGCTTCCAACTTCTTCCTGTCCTCGATCATGATCCCGTTCCTGGTGTTCGCGCTGGCGACCATCGGGCTGAACCTCCTGACCGGATATGCGGGGCAGATCTCGCTGGGAGCGGGCGCATTCATGGGTGTGGGGGCCTACGCCTGCTACAAGCTGACGATCCTCTTCCCCGATGTGAACATCATACTTCTGGTTCTCGTCTCCGGGTTCTTCGCCGCCGGCATCGGGCTCGTGTTCGGCATCCCGAGCCTGCGGATCAAGGGCTTCTACCTGGCGGTTGCCACCCTTGCCGCGCAGTTCTTCCTGGAATGGTGCTTCATCCGGATCCCGTGGCTCTACAACTATAATATCTCCGGCGCCATCGAGGTCCCGACACGCACCATGTTCGGCGTACCCGTCGTCGGACCGGCTGCCACGCCGACCGTCCGCTACCTCGTGGTGCTCGCAATCGTCGTGCTGCTCACCTGGATTGCCTCCAACCTCGTACGCGGGCGCGTCGGCCGCTCATGGATGATGGTCCGCGACATGGACATCGCCGCGGAACTGATGGGTATCAGGCTGCTGCGGACGAAGCTCGTGGCGTTCGCCGTATCCTCGTTCTATTGCGGCGTCGCCGGCGCAATGATGGTCTTCTTCTGGTTCGGGGCGGCGGAGGCGTCTGCGTTCAGCATCCGGCTTTCCTTCACCATTCTCTTCATGGCCATCATCGGCGGGCTGGGTAGCCTCGTCGGATCATTCTTCGGGGCCGCGTTCATCTGGATCCCGCCCGTCGTTCTGCGGAGCGTGCCGGAGGCGGTCGGCTTCCGCATCGCCGCCGAGACGGTGGAGCATCTCAGTCTCATGATCGTGGGCAGCCTGATCATCGTTGTCTTGATCCTGGAACCGCATGGCTTTGCGCGCCTGTGGCAGATAGCCAAGCAGAAACTCAGGGTCTGGCCGTTTCCCTATTAGGGGAAACTGTCGGGGGCCATGAGCCCCGTCCATTTCCGTTCCGACAATGGGGGCGGGAACAACAAGGGAGGAAAGGACATGCGTTTGAGATTGCTTGCGGCAGGTGTCGCCGCAGCGGCAATGCTGTTCACCAGCGCTGCCACCACATCGGTATCGGCCCAGGATGGCCTGTACATCCCGCTGCTTACCTATCGTACCGGCCCGTTCGCGAATTCCGGCATTCCCATCGCCAACGGGATGCACGATTACCTGGCCATGCTGAACGAGCGCGACGGGGGCATCGGCGACGCGAAGATCATCATCGAGGAATGTGAAACCGGCTACAATACTCAGAAGGGCGTCGAGTGCTACGACGCCGTCAAGCCCAAGCATCCGCTGATCATAAATCCGTATTCAACCGGCATTACGTTGGCCCTCATTCCGAAGGCGGGCGTCGATCAGATCGTCATCCTGTCCATGGCCTACGGGTTGTCGGCATCGGCTGACGGCAATACCTTCCCGTGGGTTTTCAATCCGCCGGCCACCTATTGGGACGGCGCGTCGGGCGTCATCAAGTACATCGGCGAGCAGGAAGGCGGATTGGACAAGTTGAGTGGCAAGAAGATCGGCTTCATCTTCCTCGATGCGGGCTACGGCCGCGAGCCGATTCCGCTTTTCGAGAATGCTGCCAAGAAGTTCGGCTTCGAGCTCGTACAATATCCCGTGCCGGCCGATCAGATGCAGAATCAGTCCTCCATCTGGCTGAATGTGCGCCGCGACCAACCCGACTACATGGTGATGTGGGGGTGGGGTGCGATGAACCCTACCGCCGTCCAGGAGGCGGCGCGGATCCGCTATCCGATGGACAAGTTCATAGGTGTCTGGTGGTCTGGCGGTGAGGACGATGCCCGCCCCGCCGGTGACGGCGCCGTCGGCTTCAAGACGCTGAACCTTCACGCAGTGGGAGCCAACTTCCCCGCCCTGCAGGACATCAAGAAGCACGTGATTGATACCGGCAAGAGCCAGACCGACCCCGCAAGGCTCGGCGAGAACCTCTACAACCGCGGCGTCATGAACTCGGTGCTCATGGCCGAAGCCATCCGGACTGCCCAGGAGCTTACCGGAAAGGCGGTGGTTGACGCCGCCGACGTTCGCCGCGGTTTTGAGAACCTGCACATCGACCAGGCGCGGTGGGAAGAAATCGGCCTGCCGGGATTTGCACCTGAGATCAGGGTGACCTGCGACAACCACAACGGACACCATGCCATGTATGTCCAGCAGTGGAACGGCGAGACGTGGGAGCCCGTGTCGGACTGGTTCGAACCGATGTCGGAATTCGTCGAGCCGCTGCTCGAGGCCGCGGCGGAGGCCTACGTCTCGGCGAACCAGCCATGGCCGGAGCGCAAGGAAGCTTGCGAATGAGGCTTGCCTGAGACGCGGCAGGACTGCCCCGGCCGGCGTCGTGCCGGCCGGGGTATCCGCCCACTCGTTTTGGACTGATATCGATGACTGCAGAACCTGCGGCGGAAAGGCCCATCCTCGCCGTCAACAACATCGAAGTCATATACGATCACGTGATCCTGGTGCTGAAGGGGGTCTCCATCCGGGTGCCGGAAGGCGGGATCGTGGCCCTGCTCGGCGCCAACGGCGCCGGCAAGACGACGACGCTGAAGGCGATTTCCAACCTGCTGCAGGCTGAACGCGGCGAAGTCACCAAGGGCACCATCGAATTCAAGGGGGAACGGGTCGAGCACCTCTATCCCAATGCCCTTGTCCGCCGCGGCTGCATCCAGGTGATGGAAGGGCGTCATTGCTTCGAACATCTGACCGTGGAAGAGAACCTGTTGACCGGTGCCTATACCCGCAAGGACGGAAAGGCACGGGTCGCCGAGGACCTTGACATGGTCTACGGCTACTTCCCGCGGCTGTACGAACGGAGGAACTCGCTTGCGGGCTACATTTCCGGCGGCGAGCAGCAGATGTGCGCGATCGGCCGTGCCCTGATGTCGAGGCCGGGCATGATCCTGCTCGATGAACCGTCGATGGGGCTGGCACCGCAACTCGTCGAGGAGATCTTCGTCATCGTCAAGCGCCTCAACGAGAACGAAAAGGTGAGCTTCCTGCTGGCCGAGCAGAATACGAACATGGCCTTGCACTTCGCCAATTACGGCTATGTGCTGGAAAATGGCCGTATCGTGCTCGACGGCGAGGCGGAGACCCTCCGGGAAAACGAGGACGTCAAGGAATTCTACCTCGGCATCGCCGGCGACCACCGCAAGTCGTTCCGGAACGTGAAGCACTACAAGCGGCGCAAGCGATGGCTGGCGTGACACCCGAAGCGAGGAGCGACAGGTACTTCGACGCGCTGGAGACGCGCGACCCCGCCGAGCGCGAGCGGGATCTGTTTTCGCGCCTGCCCGGCTTTCTCGCCAAAGCCATGTCCGAGGCGCCGGGATGGGCGAAGCTGCTTCAGGGGATTGATCCCAAAGGCATCAACTCGCGCGAAGCGCTCGCGCAGTTGCCGGTGCTGCGCAAGTCGGCGCTGGTCGAACTGCAGACCGAGGCTCCGCCGTTCGGGGGTCTCGTGGCCGCCAGTGCGCGCATCGTCCGCCAGTTCGTGTCGCCGGGGCCGATACATGAGCCGCAGGGCGACGGACCGGATTTCTGGCGTGTTGCTCGCCCGCTCCATGCCGCCGGCATCCGGCCGGGAGACCTGGTCCACAATGCGTTCGCCTATCACCTGACGCCCGCCGGCCACATGTTCGAGCAGGGTGCCCTTGCCTTGGGCTGCGCGGTGGTGCCGGCAGGCACCGGAAACACCGAGATCCAGGTTGAAACCATCGAACGCCTGAAGCCCCGCGGCTACACCGGCACGCCGGACTTCCTCAAGGTGCTTCTCGACACCGCGGAAGAGGTCGGCCGTGATGCGACGAGCATCAAGCGCGCACTCGTCTCCGCTGCCGCGCTTCCACCATCGCTGCGTTCGGAACTGAGCGGGCGCGGGGTCGAGACCGTGCAGTGCTACGGCACCGCCGATCTCGGAATAGTGGCTTACGAGTCGCCCGGATGCGAAGGCATGATCGTCGACGAGGATGTCATCGTCGAGATCGTTCGCCCGGGAACCGGCGACCCCGTGATCGAAGGCGAGGTCGGCGAAGTGGTGGTGACCTCATTGAACCCGGTTTATCCGCTCATCCGTTTCGCGACCGGCGACCTATCGGCCGCCATCTCGGCACCAAGCCCGTGCGGGCGTACCAACATGCGTATCCGCGGCTGGATGGGTCGCGCCGATCAGGCCACCAAGATCAAGGGCATGTTCGTGAATCCCGGCCAGATTGCCGAGATTGGACGCCGTCACGGCGAACTCGGGCGGCTGCGGGCAGTCGTGACCCGTGACGGCCAGCAGGACGTGCTGACGCTGAAGGCGGAAACGACGAGCCGCGAGCCCGGCCTCGCATCCGCCGTCGAGGCGACCCTTCAATCGGTCTGCAAGTTGCGCGGACGGGTCGAGCTGGTCCCGCCAGGCAGCCTGCCAAACGATGGCCGGGTCATCGCCGACGAACGCGATTACGTCTGACCACTTCCACTGGCCCTGTTGCGGGCCATTTCAATCACAAGCGAGCACACTCCCCGCCCCTGTCAAACCGGCCGCCCACCGGATTGGCACAGCGATACATCTTCGATTGAGTTCAGTTCTTATTGCGAATAACTTGCAATCGCAATATAATGCGAATGAGTTGCAACTAGCGGGCCGCTCGGGACGTTGACCCTCGGCTGCGTCGGAGGCGCACCGCCGGCAAAGCCCGCCAGAGGGGGTATTACAGCTTCACGATGACCAATCTCGTTCTCACCGCCGGCCGACGGCTTTATGGGGTTTTCGGATTCGAAATCGGACGCAATCCCGTGCAGTTGATCGCCCTGGCGGTGGTCTGTGCGCTGATGCTCGCTGGCGATGATCTTCGGTCGCTGGCATTGCGCGCGATGTCGGATGCCTATCTCGCTGTCAGCGTGTTTGTAGGCGCGACGCTGGCTGCCGTTTACGGAGCCGAAACCTTGTACAAGGGGGACATCGGCCGGTTCATGCAGAACAGCGGCCGCGCGCAAATGCCGATCGCCGCGTTCCTTGGTGTACTCCCCGGCTGCGGCGGCGCCATTGTGGTGGTGACGCAATATACGCGCGGTTACGCCTCGTTCGGCGCGCTTGTTGCGGTGCTGATCGCGACGATGGGCGATGCGGCATTCCTGCTGCTTGCCCGTGAACCGATCACCGCAATGGGCGTGTTCGCGATCAGCTTCATCATAGGCACGGTCGCAGGATGGTTGGTCGACGCCGTCCACCCGAAGGATTTTCTTCGGCCGGAACGGCAGGACGACGCTGCCTCCAACCCGGTGCCGCAACACGCCGCATCCACCTTCCCCGCCCGCTGGGACACCATCTTGTACGGTGTCTGGTTCGCTTTGTTCGTGCCCGGTCTGGTTCTGGGCATCCTGCTGGCCTGCCAGGTTGAAACCGATGTCCTGTTCGGGCCGCTGGCACGTTTCGAACCCACGCACTGGATCGGCGCGGCAGGTGCCGGGCTCTGCCTCGTCATGTGGGTATTCTCGCGAGGCCGCAACAGCCACACCTGGATGGCAGCCATGTCCGCCACCGGCAATCCTTCGGTGCTGCGGCGAACCATGCTCGACACCAACTTCATCACCACCTGGGTGATCTTCGGATTCCTCGTGTACGAACTTGGCACCTGGGTCACCGGAAGCGGGATCGAGAGCTTCTTCGACATCTGGGCACCGCTGCTTCCGGCAATGGGGGTCCTGGTCGGTTTCCTTCCAGGTTGCGGTCCGCAGATCGTGGTGACGACATTGTACCTTGCCGGGCTCGTGCCGTTGTCCACCCAGCTTGGAAACGCCCTGTCCAACGACGGGGATGCCCTGTTCCCGGCAATCGCGCTGGCGCCGCGTGCGGCCGTCGTGGCCACTCTGTATACGGCGATCCCGGCGCTGATCGTCGGCTATGCCTGGTACGCCTTATTCGAGTGACGCTGGCCAGCTTCCGACAGAAGGCGGCGCGGTTGCGCATTTGCCCCGGTCGTGCTCTATCCCCCGGTCGAAAGGTGCGTCATGGACCCGGCCAGCAATACCCGTCCGCAAGGCGAGCGCCCGACCATCGGGAACGGTCGGATCGGCGTGCTCATCGTCAATCTCGGCACGCCGGAAGCGACCGGCTATTGGCCGATGCGGCGCTACCTGAAGGAGTTTCTCAGCGATCGCAGGGTAATCGAAACGCCACGGATACTTTGGTGGCCGATCCTTAACGGCATCGTTCTGACCACCCGCCCGCGACGTAGCGGCCAGGCGTATGACAAGATCTGGAACCGCGAACTCGATGAATCCCCACTCAAGACCATCACCCGCGCGCAGTGTCATGCGCTTGCCGCAAGGCTGGCAGAGCGGGACGACCGGATCGTGGTCGACTGGGCGATGCGCTACGGACTCCCGCCCATCAATGCCGGGCTCCGACGCCTTCGCGAACAGGGTTGCAACCGCATCCTGGTCTTCCCCCTCTATCCCCAGTACTCGGCAGCAACCACCGCGACGGTCAACGATGTGGCATTTGCCGAACTCATGCGGATGCGCGCCCAGCCGGCGATCCGCACCGTTCCGCCATATTACGATGATCCCTCCTACATCTCGGCGCTTGCCGGTTCGCTCCGCAGTCACCTCGAAGGTCTCGCTACGCAGCCGGATGTCGTCGTCGCGTCGTTCCACGGCCTGCCGCAGGAATATGTCGACAAGGGCGATCCGTACTACGACCAGTGTCACGAAACCGCTCGACTGCTGCGCCGGGCGATGGGCTGGGATGAGCAACGGCTGCTGGTGACGTTCCAGTCGCGTTTCGGCCGGGCCGAATGGCTGAAGCCGTACACGGATGACACCGTGGCGGCACTGGCGCGCGATGGTACGCGGCGGCTGGCCATCATCACGCCTGGATTCGCGGCGGATTGCGTGGAAACGCTGGAGGAGATAGCACTCGGTACCGCGGAGGTGTTCCGGCAGAACGGCGGCGAGAGCTTCTCTGTCGTTCCCTGCCTGAACGACAGTCCGCGATCGATTGCGATGCTGTACGAGATCGCGGCACGGGAACTCTCCGGCTGGATCGCGCACGCCTGATTCGCGCTACCGAATTCAGCGACATCGTCGTATGTTGCCATGCAAAACTGGCATGCCTGCATTGCGCTGCCTGAAGTTCCGCCGCGGCCGCAATTTGCCGTCCAGATGCCACCCTGCCAAATTCATATTTAAATTCATATATTTGCAATTAACCGGGGAGCAGTGACAAGTGCCGCTCCGCCGCTTCGTTGCGCTCGTGGATGAAATGTCGGAAGCGAATCGTCTGGCCGCTCTTGTGCAGCGCAGCAATCGCCCCCATCTCTGGGATACCAGATGCCACGATCATTCGATCAAGCCTATGGAGGCGATCATGAAGATCCGTCAGACGTTCGAGGAAACATTCCGGTTGTACCCGTTCGCCCCGCTCGTGGAGCTTGGAATACGGGTGGCTGAACGGCTTGGCCGCATCCGGCGCAACCGTCGCCCGACGCATCGGGTTGAAGGTACCGACGGGCTCAACGCAGCCGCCTGAGGTGCATTCCCGATACTGATCGTTCGGGCTCTGCCGCCTCCCCTGGTATCCTGTTGCGCATTGCCTGGATGCTCTCGGGCACAAGCAGGTGGCTTCCCCATCCGGTCTTCGCGACCCGTCCCGCAGCGGACGGCATCGCGAGCAGCATGGCGACGGTCGCCACGAGGGGCACGGCACTTGGCCAGTCGAACCTGACCGGTGTGAGCTCCTCCTGGCTGTCGGCATAGATTCCCCGCCCGGCCATCAGGCAGAGCGCTTCGCGCAGTACAGCCAGTCGCGACCCGTTGCGGTCGGCCGCGCCGAGCAGCGCCTGCATGGCAAGGTGTGTCCTGACCCCCTCCGGCACCGCGCCCGGCGCCGGCACCGACTCGCCGATTGATACCTGGAGCAGGATGTCGGCGAGGTCATTGCCGGCGAGCTTGCAGGCCATCGGTTCGACGAGCCTCGGGTTGCAGTCGATGTAGAGAGGCAATCTGCCGTCAGCGGTGACGATGTAATCGACCGAAAGAGCTCCGTGCCATTCAAGCGCGGCGCCGATCTGCTGCAGGTGCTCCCGCACCAGCGGTCGGTTCACGCTTTCCTTCGCACAATCTCCGCCGCCGACACCGCCCGCCAGCCGGCGCCAGCCGTGCAAGCCGACCAGTCGGCCCTCCGCAAACACCGCCTGGGCGCGTTCCAGCTGGCCATCGACGAATTGCTGCAGCAGGAACGGTCCGACCAGCCCGCCACCGCTTTCGATCTCGGCGACAGCCCGCTGCATCGAGAAGCGGTCGCTCACCTGCCAGACGCCACGACTTGCCGTCCCGAGGGCCGCCTTGACCACGATCGGGAACCGTCGCCACTCGCGCAACCGTCCGATCGACGTAACGATACGGGTTTCCGGCTGTGGCAGGGCGAGCTTCGTCAACAGGAGCGAGAAGGCGGCCTTGTCAAGGGCGCGCCCGTAGCTGTCGAACGATGGCAGTGCGATCGCGGTGTGACGGCTGATCTGTTCGCGGGCGGTGGCCAGCACCAATCCCTGCTCATGGATCGGCACAAGAACGTCGAACCGGTCGCGGGCAACGAGGTCGAGCACGAATTCCAGATAGCCCTGAGGGTCGTCGGCAATGCCCGGGCAGCGGTGGAACCGCCGGACGTGGCGCGAGTACCGCGCAATGCAGAACGGGTTGGGGTCCATGATTTCCACCCGGTGCCCGGCGATCCCAAGCGCCGTTACCGCCTCGCGTGCCGACGTGCTCGATCCTTCCGAGAGCAATACCGTCAGTGCTCGGCGCTTCTGCCTGCCATGTCGTGCTTTCCTTGCCGCGGCCACGTTCGGATTCTCCCTCCGGGATCATCCGCTTCAACGCTCGAGCCGACCGTGGGGTTGCGGCAGCGCCGATTCAAGTCGAGGGAGGGCCGCGTCGAGCCGTCAAGCAACCCGTTCGCGCCGGAGAAACTGCAAGCCAGCTCTCGGGCATCAAATGTAAACCATCTGACCAGAATGGACCTATCCGTTCCACGACCGCACCGTGCGCGTCACCCGATGCGGACGCATCTGCATCGGCAAGCGCAAGATCAATCTCAGCCAGGTCTTCGCAGGCCAGATCCTCGGCCTGCGCGAAGTCGAAGA
>Ga0079224_100013324_pt1 | contig 11448 bp, 9 predicted proteins | sample Stecom2015_FD_80414 | JGI IMG/M metagenome (GOLD analysis project Ga0079224, IMG submission 80414) | Agricultural soil microbial communities from Utah to study Nitrogen management - Steer compost 2015 | ecosystem: Environmental > Terrestrial > Soil > Agricultural land | place: USA: Utah...
ATATGCACGGAACGATGCAAACAATTATAATAATAGCGGGTTTTTTCTTTGATTTGCAATGTCTTTAAAAAGATTCTCTTAAAGACGGCTAAAAAAAGAAAAAAATGCTTCTTCCAATTGGAGACGATAATCGGGATCGGAAGACGATCCCCTTTGTAAATTATACACTTATCGCTATTAATATATTCGTGTTCGTTTTTTGGCAACATTTCGGTAATAATATTTATTTCACTTTTGCTTATGCAACGATCCCCGCGGAAATATTAACAGGTAGGGATATTATCACTGAGAGTCAGCTGATTGCTGACCCCTTTACTGGAGATGTTTTCGAGCTGCCGGGATTACAAAAAACACCTGTACCGGTTTTTTTAACATTGATAACTTCCATGTTTATGCATGGCGGCTGGGCCCACTTGGGAGGGAATATGCTGTATCTCGGTATTTTCGGCGATAACCTGGAAGACCGTATGGGACATATCAACTATTTGCTCTTTTATCTGCTAACAGGAACATTAGCCGGTTTGAGTCATGTGTTCAGTACTTTTATTCTTGGACAAGATCTACTGATTCCCAGTTTAGGTGCGTCGGGCGCCATTTCCGCTGTATTAGCAGGATATATGGTTTTGTTCCCGCGAAGAAGCGTTTACGTATGGATTTTATTCGTTGTGATCTCCGTACCGGCTTTTCTGGCGGTGGGACTATGGTTTCTTTTCCAAGTATCAAATGGTCTTGGTGCGCTAGGTGGGCAGCAGGCGGGCGGCGTTGCCTATGCCGCCCATATTGGTGGTTTCCTTTTTGGCTTATTGTTGGTAATGCGATTTGTAAAGAAAAAGAAATTTAGAAAGAGGGTATAAAGCCAATATCATCCAAAGCAATCACACCGGAGGGCGACTGATCAAAAATAAAGGAGATGCTTTGCAGATTATTTAAATCGAATGAAGCGCTGTTTTTTTTCAACCTGCTTAGATCAAAGTAGAAGAAGTCGGGTATCGCTTCGGCATCTTCGTTTGCATTGAGAAAAGCGTATTTTGTCAATTTTTTCTGTATCTGCGGTTGTAAAGGGAAACAGTTGCTCAACAAAAAATGAAGCCGATTTCCTGAACGGTCTACCAATTCTATTGTGAAATCAATGGGCGGCATTTCTTCGATATTTTGCTTTTGTTTTTTCTCTTTCCTACTTGCATCCTTTTCTTGTTTTTTCTCTCGGTTACTCTTTTTCCCCTTTGTTAGGTGAAGCGAACTTTCGTCACTTGTTGTAAGGTTAAAGACAAGCGCCTTATCTTCTGTTGCCAAATGGATGCTGTCATTAAAGTTAAATGTATATCTACCAATTAGCTTCTTGTCATCTTCCAAATTCCACCCTATATAGGCTACACGTGAGAGATGATCTCCCCACATTAGCTTATGTTGTGCTTCTCTCCACACACTTAAATTCGTTGCATTTATATTTACACCAGGTATGGTCGCTGTCGTCAGATTCAAGTCTTCTTCATAGCGTGCCAGGAATATGGACTTGCTTGATTCATACTGGTTAAAATAGATTTGTTCGGGAAGCCAATCACGGCCAGATCGGTAGTCCATAAATAAAGGTGTATAGGCTGTCATACCTCTTAGATGTACGTCAAGGAAGGCGCTAATATAAACCTTGGCTATTTGTTCCTGATCTTTTGCCTCCATGACGTTGGTCATGTTAAACTGGTTGATGAAAGGTCGACTAGCGTCATATTTACCCCAGCTTGTATTGAACTGCCCATGGTTGGCATGATGAACATACAGGCCTGCCTTAAAACCTTGATAAGAGGGATTGTATTGAATACGCTTATATGTACTTAGTCCTCCATACGACTGCATATCCATATCGTGTGTTCCCTGTATTACAAGATAGTTGATGTCTTGAAGGGGGGCTAAGATGGATGCAGGTTTGTATTGACCATCTACGGGCGCTATCGCTACATAAGCTTTGATGGAGAAGTTAAAGTCGAACTTTTCATTTGCATTATCTGGAAAGCTGGGTAGACTATTGAACAAGGCGGCATGAGACATCGCTTCACCGCCACGTGAGTGGCCCACTAAGGCGATGTTATTCATATCAACGCGCCGATAAAATGGATTTGATGGATCTTCATTCCATTTTTTCCACAGTTCCAAGTGTTTTAACATTAACCATCCGCGTGTGCCATTTTCTTTTTCCAAACCACCTCGGGGCATATCAGTAAAACTCCCATTCAAAAAATTCTCGTCAACGGATGCAACGATATAGCCTTTGCTGGCAAGTAGTTCGCCTAAGTAATCATAGCCACTTTCTGACCAGTCTTGCGCCAGATGATTTCCATGTACAATCAAAACAAGGGGAGCAGGCCCTTGTAAGTTGTTTGGATACCAGACCATCGCGTTTAATGGAAGTGCCGTTTCATTAAAACCGAAATACCAAGTACGCAATTTACCTGAAATACCGGTCCAAGATTTTAACAAAAAGGATGCGTCTACAGTAGGGGATTTTATGGTAGCATCTTTGCCATATATTGTACGATGTTTATCGTTCCCCGATCCATAGCTTAAAAAGGAAACCTGCCATTTACCTCTCTGCGCTGGATTGGCTGCCTTTATGGTTGGGGGAAGTTTTGCCAGTAACTTGTAATTTTTGATGGACTCGACCCTTCTTCCGGGATATAGAAAAAGAAATAAACCAAGTCCCAAACCAACAAGTCCCAGACCAAAGACCATAATAGCCGGTAATTGCCTTTTTCTTGTATGTTGGCTTTCTTTATGTTGTCTCCAATAAGATAAGGCACCAAAAATCAAGGCAGGGAAAATAATAACGAAGCCGATAACGATCCAATTGTATGGCCAACTCAGTCGATCAAAAAATAAAATAAAGAAAATAACAAAGGCGATGGATTGTCGAAAATAGCGTGGGGTTTTTGCGGCAAGACCTATGGCAAAACTGATGATAACAGCAATGAGATAAGACGCGATAACGTAACAGAATAGAGTGAGCAGATAATAACTGAATCCGACAGCCGATAGGAAACCATCAATTGTATTGAAAGCAAAAAAGAGCAATGAGACAAGGAAAATTCCTATCCCGCTGGCTTTGAGCGTTCGATTATTTGGCGTGAAAAGTGCAATTGCTTTTTGGAACCAATTGCGAGTTCGTTTCCACCAACTATTAGGATGCTGTTGTATGTTTTGTTCCATTGTTTAAACCAACAAGTAAAAAATTACAAATCGCTTGATATTAAGGTGTAAACGAAGGTACAAAGCTTTTCCAATATAAAATTGTATGAAATTAACCTCCCGTATTGCTTATAATTTTCTGTATTGATTGGGAGTGAATCCTGTTAGCTTTTTAAAAATTTTCGTGAAATGGGCTTGATCCGAAAAGCCGCAGCGGTAAGCAACTTCAGTAAGTGTGGCGTGCTGCGATTTCAGTAGGATAAGCGCTTTTTCGACTTTGATCTGGCGCAGATATTCACCGGCTGTACAGCCAAAATAACGAGCGAAATACCGAGAAATTGTTACTGGATGTACTTGTAGATAGTGAGCCAATGTATGAAGGGATAATGGCTTATCCCATTCGTCATACAGGATCGATTTAATTTTTTTTGTCCATTCAGGAAAAAGATGTTCCCTTTTGTTGGATTTACCGTTTAGTGTTAAACAAAGCTGTTGAAGCGACAGGGGAGTATCCGCATCATTTAAGTAAATTTCACGCATAATCTGCATGAGGCAAGCGGTATTGATTGATGGCAGCGCTTCGAACATAAATGATTCATCCGGTATCGAGATATCATAATTCTTGAAAAAGTCAGCGGTTAGTTCCATATTAAATATCCGCGTTCCCTGCACATAGTTCAGGTTTTGATGTGGTATTCCGGGATAATAGTACAGACTAGTACCAGCCATTTGTATTTGTGTTCCCTTTTCTCTCAATTCCCTGCTGCCTCCCGACAAAATATGTGAGAAATGTGGGTTACTATGGTAATGCCATTCGGATGACATGCCAGGCTTAAACGTTGTTTCACTTGCTATAATGCCGTCAAATACCAATTGTTTCACTTTTTCACCGACATAAGTGCCTATTTCAAATCGGACGGGAGGACAAGCCAGCATGTGGAATCGGAATTAATGTTTATTATAGTATAGACGGTGAAAGTGCTGTGTTGTTACGCCTAATTAACTTCATTTTATGAATTCCTTTCATCTCTGTGCGATTGCAAATATTCATCATCACAACAGATATTCAATGCTTCTTATAAACCTTGAATCTCAGATGGCTAAGTGATAAAATCGTTAATTTTAATTATTCCGGCCAACTACATGATCGTTCTTCATATCCAACAGCTTAATAGCTGATGCTGCAACGATTCCACCTAGGGTGTACCAAGCTACCGTGAGAATTTTACTAACCATACTTTTATTGATTGGTGCGTCGTTTAATCCCAAAGGTTTTGTAAGACCGATTGCTCCAAGTCCGGCGGTTAATCCGTAACCTGCGCCTCTCCAGAACAAGCCCTGTGAATCGCCTTTCCCAATAGCACTGTAGTACATGGTATTACTGGCAAGATCGCTTAAAAGCGTAGTTGCATACAATTTTTTTCCGGTTGGAGGTGTTATGCCAACAGTCCGACTGGTTTTCTTGATAGCTTCCTGCCCGACCTTGTCGATTTCCGGCGCTTCTTTAAACAGTTTTTTAGCACTTTCGTGAATGATATTTAAAATAAGGGCTCCTGCTAACCCCCCTAACATGTTAATTGCGAACTTCATATCGTTTTCTCTTTTATCTTCGATGCATTATGACCAGCTACCGTCAACTGATCGCTTATCCCTAAAAGAACAAATGACGATAGATAATGTTGTAAATGCCTTAAATTTCATGCGTGAGAATGCTAGCCAAGCAAAATTCATCAATAGCTGCCTATTGGTTGAGTCGACTATTTCTTTATAGGCTTATTCCCTTTACATTTGCAGATATGGATTCAATTAAACGACTATGCGGTGCGTCAACCTGTTTTCTCTGTAATCAAGTTAGCGATGAAATATTTAGAGCGATTAAGGCCAAAGGCACCCAAGGTCAAATAGCTAAAGGCCAAATACTTTTTAAAGAAGGCGATAAAGCTGATACCATTTATTTTATTACAGAAGGTTGTATCAAGACCCATATGAAATGGAGCGAAGATCGGGAATTTATACTCCATTTTAATCGGCCAGGCGAAGTTCTGGGATATCGGGGAATGGGAGGCGACTTGAAATACCCAATTTCCGCAACTGCCCTCCAAAAAAGCTACGTATGTTCGCTTAGCCTCGATTCCTTTGACCGCTTGTTAGATGCCGACTCGGCTTTCGCCAGAAAATTTTTGAACTTTCATATTAATGAATTACGCGACGCCGAAAAAAGAATGCGTGATTTAGCATTAATGGAAGTGAAGGGAAGGGTAGCGAATACGGTTATTACCCTAGAAGCACAATTTGGCTGCGATAACCTTGGATTTATTGCAATTGAACTAAAGAGACAAGATTTGGCTTATTATGCAGGAACGGTCTATGAAACCTTCTTCAGAATGCTCAAACAGCTGGAGGAAGAGAATACGCTCGAATTAAATGGAAAGAAAATTAAGATTTTAGATAGGAAGCTATTACAAGCCTATTGTACCAATTAAACACTATCAGATTGATTCAAAGGTGATTCGGACTGTGATGTAACAAAAATTGATGGAAAGATTTTTTAAAATATGATATAAGTCATATTTTTGCATCAAATTTATAACATGTCAACTAAGAAGTCCGGAATTCCTATTTCCGTTTCCTTGTCATCCACTTTGGAGTCGGAGGCCATTTATCCTCAGCAAGTAAGGAACAAGAAAAGATTAATCATGATATCTTGTTATGCCGTAGCTGTAGGAGCAGCCATTAGCTTAATTGCTCGTTTTTTAGTCTATTTAATCAGTCTAATAACCAACTTATCGTTCTATCAAAACTTATCATTTCATGAGGTTTCTCCTGCCCATAATCAATTGGGAATGATCGTCATCGCTATACCTGCGTTGGGCGGCATTATTGTAGGATTAATGGCTAAATATGGGTCAAAGGCAATTCGAGGTCATGGTATTCCCGAAGCCATGGAGCAAATTCTGACGAATGAGAGCAAGATACGTCCTACTATCACTTACCTAAAGCCGATTTCCTCAGCAATAGCGATAGGAACCGGTGGGCCTTTTGGTGCTGAAGGGCCGATTATTGCTACCGGTGGGGCTTTAGGTTCGACTTTAGGTCAGTTATTACGCATCACGCATACGGAACGGAAAATTTTGCTTTCAGCAGGAGCCGTGGCAGGAATGACAGCCATATTCGGGACACCGATAGCGGCCATTTTTCTAGCGATTGAGTTACTCCTTTTCGAATTTACACCTCGTTCCATTATTCCTGTAGCACTGGCCTGTATAACGGGTGCGGCAGGACATCACTTATTATTCAGCGCCGTTCCTGTGTTTTTCAGCGGTGCCAGCATCGATGTGGTTTCGAACGTATCGATTTTCTTTTATAGTTTAATGGGATTGCTGATCGGTTTTTTGGCAATTTTAGTGACCAAGTCGGTTTATGCGGTTGAAGATTTGTTTGAAAAATTGCCAATACATTGGGTATGGTGGCCTGCAATCGGTGGAATTGCTGTAGGACTGATTGGTTATTTTTTTCCTCGCACACTGGGCGTCGGTTATGAAAATATTACGGATCTCCTTTCGGGTAAGATGCCGCTGTATTTTGTTCTGACGTTGTGTATTTTTAAATATCTTTCCTGGGTTTTAGCCTTAGGTAGCGGTACTTCAGGCGGGACGTTAGCTCCGTTGTTAACGATTGGAGCTACTTTAGGCGTGCTAATTGCCACGGTCTTTAAACATTTAATGCCCGATTTGGATATTAACCTGGCCCTGGCTGCTCTGATTGGCATGTCAGCCATGTTTGCAGGTGCATCAAGGGCCTTGCTTACTTCTATCTTATTCGCATTGGAAACGACCGGTCATTTTAACGCCCTTATTCCCTTGCTTGCTGCCTGTGTTGCTTCTTATACGGTATCCTATCTATTTATGCGCAATACAATCATGACTGAAAAAATTAGTCGACGCGGTGTTTTAACCCCTGATGAATATGAACCGAATTTACTGGAAATGGTTAATGTTGGCCAAATCATGCAGCAGGTAGCTGTGACCGTGTTGGAGACAGTAAGTATCCTGGAAGCACAAGATTGGTTCAATAAATCGACGGAAAGACCCGATTATTTGATCATTGTTAATGAGGAACAACAATATGTGGGGCTTATCGCTACAAAAGAGCTATATAAATTTAAAGGCGATGACAAAACACAAGTAAGTGCGCTAATTGAAAAACCGGTTAAGCCCCTTTATACAGATAACAGCCTACGAGCTGCATTGAACGTTATGTTAACAGAAAATAAGCACTGCCTTCCTGTCATCGATAGAAAGCGTGAAATAGCTGGGCTTATTACCTATAATCGATTGCTTAACTCTTTTCAGGAAATATCGGCTAAAAGTGAACGACGGACAATTAACATTTCACTCCGAAGAAGAGGGCTTAAATTTATCGCTAATCGTAGACGACCAAATCATGTTCGATAAGTTGCTTTTCCGATTAAGATTGTAAAAAAATACAACTTTTTGTATTTATAACTGTTCCTAGATACAGTTATTGTTGATTTATAGTAGGGAGGAGTTATGCCGGAATTACCCGATTTAGAGGTTTTTAGTAGAAACCTTACGAGAATCCTTAAGGGGAAAAAACTGGAACGGATACATGTTCATGAGCATAAAAAAGTCAGTGTTCCGGAAAAAGAGCTCAAAGAAGCTTTGAAAAAACGTGAATTAAAGAAAGTATATCGCTTGGGAAAGCAACTTTATTTCGATTTCGGAAAAAATGCATTATTATCTCTTCATTTAATGCTTCACGGTAAACTGGTATATACCAACGAAGAAAACCCTAAGTATGCCCTATTATCCTTGAAATTCGAAAAGGCTCAAACGCTCTTCATAACAGACTTTCAAAAGATGGCCCATATTCAGCTAAATCCGAAGCGGACAGCGTCGGTAGATGCTTTGTCGGATGATCTGCATGCTGAACGACTGTATATGATCCTTCAAAACAGCAAGGCAACTATAAAAACACTTCTAATGGATCAACATATAATCGGTGGTATTGGAAATGCCTATGCGGATGAAATTCTTTGGGAGGCAAAGATTGCACCGCAATCTATCGCCAATAAAATACCAAAAGAAAAAGTAAGCGAATTAGTGGAAAGTATTAAAGAAGTTTTATTGCAGGCGGAAAAAATGATATTAAAAGAACACCCCGATATCATAAGCGGTGAAATTCGCGATTTTATGAAGGTTCATCGTGTGAAGGCCAAAGAAGATCCACAAGGTAATCCGATCCGAACGGAAAAGATAGGTGGCAGAACTACTTATTTCACAGATCGCCAACATGTCTACGCTTAACTCAAGTGCATCGATTGATATTGTATAGAGCTGGCAACGCTTACTTAATTAATGACGCTTTTAATATTTTAACACAGTGAACTAGCTGAGGATTAACGAGTAGATTAATAAAGGTCTTTCGTTTCTTTTTGCTCCCAGCTTAAGAAAGGCGCCTGTGATTCGTTAATTTGTCGAAATTCGAAGGGAATTCTTCTTTCTGTTCCTGTTAAATTTATTTCTTCATAAATAAAAGCATCATCAAAGCCAGCTTGTGCTGCTACAAATCTTGTCGCCGCATAGACTACACGCGATGGCCGCGCCCAATAGATCGCGCCTAGGCACATAGGGCATGGTTCACAAGAAGCATAGAGTGTGCAGTCATCCAATTGATATTCACCAAGGTGTTTGCAGGCATCTCGTATAGCTACAATCTCCGCGTGTGCGGTAGGATCTATAGTAGATGTCACTGAATTGCATCCTTTGCCGATTATTTTGCCGTCCTTTACAATGATACACCCAAAAGGCCCTCCTTTGTTCTGTTTAACGCCTGTTACCGCTAAATCAATTGCCTTCTTTAAAAATATTATATCGTCTTTTGAAGCCATCATTAATCATTACCTCAGCTAATTTACAATTTTTTGTACGTCTTTCGATTATACCCTACGAATGATATATTGATCATTATTCCATGCTTACTTCCATTTTCCAATCTTTGGGTTGGTTGTTCCAGTATATGCTTACGTGCTCGTTGCTTTTATGCCTTAGAACCTCCAAGTTGATTCGTAAACTGTCTACTTGGATACCACTTAGTTTTATCCAGCTTAGAAAGCTTGGCAGGTAAGGTTTATTAAAACGAATAACTTTTTTGTCAGGAATAATTTCTAAACCAAGCAATGATTGTAGCAACAAGAATACCGAAGATACGGACCACGCCTGCGGGGAGCAGGCTACCGGATAAGCCGTTGGCCCTTCACCCTGACGTCTTTCAAAACCACAAAAAAGTTCAGGTAATCGTTGAAGAGGAATAAAGAGCGAAGCGTCAAACAACGCAGTTGTTAATCGGGCTGCTTCAACGACAAAACCGTATTTTGCAAATCCACTGGCTATCAGCGCTACATCGTGAGGCCAAATAGAGCCATTATGATAAGACATCGGATTGTATCTCGCTTCATTTGCTGCTAATGTGCGGATACCCCAACCAGCAAATAGATCGGGATGGAGTAAGGTTTTTACAAGTTTTGATGCCAAATGTTCATAGGCAATCCCCGTAAACAGCGCATGCCCCGCATTCGAAGTGTTTATCATACATGGTTTTTTGTCGCCATCCAGCGCTAAAGCAAAGCACTGCTTCTCTTCGATCCAAAACTGTTCGTTGAATTTTTTTCTCAAGTCAAGGGCACTCTTTTTCAGTTTTTGTGCAACGGCTGTTTTACCTAAGTCGTAGGCTATATAGGAAGCGGATTTCTTGGCGGCATATACATACCCCTGAACTTCACATAAGGCAATAGGGCTTTTGGCCAGTGTACCATCAGCATGTGATATGGCATCAAAGCTATCCTTCCATCCTTGATTAGTCAATCCTTTTTCCGCTTTATGTTGATACTCTACAAAACCATCACCGTCAAAATCACCATAGTTGTCGATCCAATTTAAAGCAGCTTCAATGTGGGGCCATAATTGCTTCATTGTAGAAAAATCGCCTGTGCGTTGATAGTAAGCGCCAGCTAACATAATGAAAAGTGGGGTAGCATCAATTGTTCCGTAATATTTTTTAAAAGGTAATTCGTTTAACGCAACCATTTCGCCATTTCTCATCTCATGCAGTATTTTTCCTGGTTCAGCATCTGAAGTTTTGTCTTCTTGTTCGGCCTGATGTGCGGCAAGAAAGAGCAATACCTCTTTAGACAATTGTGGGGCGAGCCACAATGTCTGCCAAGCGGTGATGATGCCATCCCGTCCGAAAGCTGTATTGTACCAAGGGACACCGGCGTAAGGATATTTACCGTAAGGTGTTTCTGCCATTAAGGAGACTAAATCAGCCTGTGAACGATTCAGCCAATGTGTAAATTGCTCGTTGCTCGTTTCAATAATAGGGAAGTATGCATTTTTATGCTTTAACCTAGGTATCAGTTCGTCTTTTGCCGTTCCATAGGCGATTTTCGGTTGCGATGCTCGTCCGGTTTGCTCAAAATGAATGGCGTATTCCAGTTGACCGAAACCTTTGGCTGCTAAGTCGAGTGGAAAATGAAGCAATTGATGCGCTAAATCTGCTTCAAATGGCTGCGAAAAGTATATAATCGCCTTCCTCCTAATATGGTCCAGTCCCTCATAGCTGATCACTAACTGCCCATCCTCACTTTTGGTCAAGGGCATAACTCGTCCTCTTGCTTTGCGTTTTACACCCCGTACTTCAAAAATATCAGCAAAGTCGCCCTTAATAACTAAAGACAACTTAACAGAACAGGGATGATCCAGATAGTTTTGAATATCCAGTTTTTCATGAAAAACCTCATCTTTTAAAAATTGGCTTCGATGAATATGTAGCGAGGCAGCCGGGACCTTGATACCATTTAAAGATGTAAACCCGGGATTGCTCAAGTCGGTAGACAGTGTCCCGTTCTCTTCGGTAATGCTTGAGCTGAGTAAATCAAGGGGCATTCCGTTAAGTAACAGATGTAAGTGGTTAATGAAGCGTGTATCCCGATTATATATTCCTTGAATTTGGTTGCCGCCGGAATCTATATTGCCCCAACGGTTAAGTATAGCAAAGGTGTCGCAATGATTTAAAACGTTAAACTTCTCCTCGTAACTTTCCATAGTTCCAATATTACGCTGTTAATTTGCTGTCTATTGAATCGAATTTTTTTGAATGATGACTTACAGATATACGATGCCTATTACATAATAGTTCGTAATTACGGACATAATCCTGGGCCATTCTATCTGAACTAAAGCGTTCTTCAAA
>Ga0079224_100013326_pt1 | contig 11447 bp, 9 predicted proteins | sample Stecom2015_FD_80414 | JGI IMG/M metagenome (GOLD analysis project Ga0079224, IMG submission 80414) | Agricultural soil microbial communities from Utah to study Nitrogen management - Steer compost 2015 | ecosystem: Environmental > Terrestrial > Soil > Agricultural land | place: USA: Utah...
ACGACCTTCTCGTCCTGCGGGAGGTTCTGGATCTCGGAGTAGTAGATACGGGCGAGTTCGCGCTTGGTGACCACGAAGTCGACCTGCTGTGCGACCAGCCGGGTCAGTGTGCCGGTCAGCTCCTGCCCCGAATCGATGATCGTGCGCTCGTCCTCCAGCAGCTCGTCGATGACCTGGTCGAACAACGCGGCCAGGATGGCGTCCTTGCTCTTGAAATGCCGGTAGATTCCGGAACCGGTGATGCCCGCCCGGTTGCCGATGTCGGACATGGAGACGCCATGGAATCCGTTCCGGCCGACGAGATCGGCGGCCGCCGCGAGGATCTTGTCCTTGCGGGCGGGGTCGCGCGTCCGGTCGGTTCGCGGTTCCCTCATACGGGCATCCCCCTGCACGGTCGGCCGGATCATGCGGCCTCGGGTCGGACGGACGACCGGCCGCGCTCGCCGGATGTGATTCGTCGTTTCCTCTTGATCGTAGCGATCATCGCCGCCCCGGTCCGTCGATGGGCGACATCGTCGGCGATAGCCGGTTTACCCGTCTCGAACCCGTGCGACCCGGACGGCTGGAGAGGTTGAGTAGTGAATCCGGATTAACTAAGCTAGGCGAGAAGGCCGATACCGCGTGGAGTCGCTCCCGCCGTGGAGGTCGATGTCGGGAATGACAGGTGCGCAAGGAGGCCACGTGTCCATTGACGTTACGAATCTCTACGACCGCCGCGCCGACAATCGCTGGGAACGGGTGTGCGCGGGCGATCTGCTGGAGCGGATGACCTGGAGCGCCCCGGACAAGGACGCCATCGTGGGATGGGCGGGGGCGTACGCGGATCCGGCGTTCGAGCGCGTCAGCTACCGCCGTGCCAACGAGGTGGCCAACCAGGTCGCGGCGGCCATCCTCGCCCGCGGGCTGTCCCGCGGCGACCGCGTGCTGTTCGGATGCGAGAACTCCGTGGAGGGCTATCTCGGCAAGCTCGCCGCGGCCAAGGCGGGACTGGTCGCCGTGCCGATCAACCCGTCGATGGCCGGCGATGTGATCGAGGATTTGCTGCGCAGGACGCAGCCGAAGTTCAGCATCGTGGACGCCGAGGTGTGGCCACGGCTGGAAGGCGCGTTCGACGCCGTGGGCCTGAGCCCGGACGTCACCATCGAGATCGGCGGTGGCCCGGTGCGCTCGTCGATCGGGTTCTCGGAGCTGATCGACGGGCAGCCGGACGACGAACCCGATGTGCGCATCCACGGCGACGACATCTGGGAAATCCTGTTCACCTCCGGCACCACGTCGATGCCCAAGGGTGCGATGTTTTCGCACACCAGCAGCACGTTCTCCGCGTACGGTTTCGCGTTGTCGTTGACGCGCGGGCTGCGGTTCGAATCGGACCTCGTGCTCGGCACGTTCCTGCCGATGATGTACCACATCGGGCACACCATCTTCGTGCTCTCCGCGTTCGTGAGTGGCGGAACCGTGGTGCTCGGCCGGAAACCCGACCACGTGGCGACCGCCGCGGCGATCGAGCGGGAACGCATCACCGCGCTGTGGGCCGGTTCGCCCGCGATGGTCGGCGCGCTCTACCGGGAACTGGAAGACACCGGCCGGGACGCCGGCTGCCTGACCACGGCGGTGTACGGCTGGGGCGCGCTGCCCCCGGAGGTCCTCGACGGGATGAAGAAACACTGCGCCGAGAACTTCGTCGCGACGGGGATCTTCGGCCAGACCGAGGCGATCGCGTGCCACCGCTTCTGGCCCGACAAATGGCGCGAGGTGTACGAGCGCACCGCGCCCGCGGTGAACTACGTCGGGATTCCCAGCCCGTTGCTGGCATCCCGGGTGGTCGATCCGGAGGGCCGGCCGCTGGATGACAGCCCAGGTGTGGCAGGGGAGGCGGTGTACCGCTCGCCGTCCGTGGCCGCCGGGTACTACCAGGACGAGCGATCCACGGCGGAAGCGTTCCGGGACGGGTGGTTCCACTCCGGCGACAGCTGCTACCGCGACGAGGACGGCCTGCGCGTGATGGTCGATCGCTACAAGGACATCGTGAAAACCGGCGGTGAGAACGTCTCCACGATCCGGGTGGAATCCGTCCTCGCCATGCATCCCGCGGTGCTCAAGGCCGCGGTGATCGGCGTGCCCCATGAAACCTGGGGCGAGCAGGTCACGGCCATCGTCGTACTGAAGGAGCCGGGCACGCTGACCGAGGACGAGCTGATCGCGTACGCCCGCGAACGGCTGGCCGGGTTCGAGACGCCGAAGGCCGTGGTGTTCACCGACGGACTGCCGGAAACCGTCGGCGGCAAGGTCATGAAGTACAAGCTGCGCGAGCTGTATCGCTGACGCTGCACCGTGTCGGTCACGTCACGTTGCCCGTCCGCGCCGTGGTGCGTATATCTTAGTGAATACTGATTAACTAACTCTGGAGGCGATGCATGGCGGGGCGGCACGAGACCGTGGCCATCGGCAACGGCCAGGGGTTCTGGGGGGATTCCGCACGCGGGCCCGATCAGCTCGTCCGTGGTGGCGGGATCGACTACCTCACGATGGACTTCCTGGCCGAAGTGACCATGAGCGTCCTGCAGAAGATGCGGGCACGGGACGCATCCCGGGGATACGCGACGGACTTCATCACGCAGCTGGAGCGCATCCTGCCGGCGTGCGCCGAGCACGGGATCAAGATCATCGCCAACGCCGGTGGTGTGAACCCCGAAGCATGCGCGCGGGCGGCACGCGACGTCGCGAGCAAACTCGGGCTCACCCCGGCGATCGCGACCGTCGCCGGTGACGACATCCTGGACGAGCTGCCGAACCTGATCGACTCCGGCGAGCAGCTGTCCAATCTGGACACCGGCGAGGACCTCAAAGCGCACCTGGAACGGGTGCGCAGCGCGAACGTCTACCTCGGTGCGTTCCCGATCGCCGAGGCGCTGGATCGTGGTGCGGACATCGTGATCACCGGCCGGGTGACCGATCCGTCGTTGACGGTGGCACCGCTCATCCACGAGTTCGGCTGGACGGCAACGGACTACGACAAGCTCGCGGCCGGCACGATCGCCGGGCACATCCTGGAATGCGGCACGCAGAGCACCGGCGGGAACTACGACCGCTGGCGCACGGTGCCGAACCTCGCGGGCATCGGCTACCCGATCGTCGAGGTCGCACCGGACGGCACATTCGTCGTCACGAAGAAGCCGGGCACCGGCGGCCTGGTGGACACCGGCACGGTGACCTCGCAACTGCTGTACGAGCTGGGTGATCCCACCCGCTACCTCACCCCGGACGTCGTCGCGGACTTCACGTCCGTGCGGCTGGACGAGGACGGGACCGATCGCGTGCGGGTGTCCGGAATCCGGGGCGGCGAACCGACCGGCACGTACAAGGTGTCCGTCGGCATGCACGCCGGCTGGCGGACCGCGGCCCAGCTGACCGTCGGCGGCCCGGACGCGGTGGACAAGGCCCGGCTGACCGCGGACATCCTGTTCGACCGGCTCGCCGAGGACGGCGTGGCATTCGACCCGGAGGACCGGCTCGTCGAGGTGCTGGGCACCAACGTGCTCTACCCCGGCATGGCCGACGGCCCGGAGCGGGAGCCGAGCGAGGTGCTGCTGCGCATCGCGGTGCGCAGCGCGGAGCGATCCGGCGCGGACAAGCTGGGCGCGGAGCTGGCGTCCCTGCTCACCTCCGGCCCGCCGGGGCTCACCGGCTTCGCGGGCGGCCGTCCGAAGGCCAGCGAGATCATCGGCTTCTGGCCCGCGCTCGTCGGCAAGGACAGGGTCACGGCCACGGTCACGATGTGGGAGGGCGAGTGATGGCGAAGGTCAGGCTGGGCGAGTTCGCCTCGGCACGCTCCGGCGACAAGGGTGCGGACGCGAACATCGGCGTCTGGGTGAACACCGACCAGGAGTACCAGCTGATCGTCGAGCAGCTCACCGAAGACGTTGTCGCACAACACTTTCGTGCGCTGTGCCGGGGTGGCGTGACGAGGTACGAACTGCCGAACCTGCGTGCGCTGAACTTCATCCTGCACGACACGCTCGACGGTGGTGGCTCGCAGAGCCTGCGCACCGACGCACAGGGCAAGACGCTGTCGCTCGGCCTGCTGCAGCTGTACGTCGACGGGCCCGGGCGATGACCGTGCCACGCATCGGCATCGCCGGGGCGAGCGACGAGCGCGTCCTCGGCGCGGCTCGGAAACTCGTCGCCGGTGGCCGGGTGTGCCCCGTGCTCGTCGGCGCGGCCCCGGAACTTCCCGGCGTGCCGGGGCTCCTGCCCGAGCCTGGACAGTCCGATGTGGACGCACTGGCGGAGCTCGTCGGCCGGGGTGAGGTGGCCGCCGGGGTGGCGGGCACCGTAGCCACCAGCGCCAGCGTGATCCGCACCGGGATCAGACGGCTCGCACCACGCGGGCTGGTCACCGGCTGCTTCGCCATCCGGCACGTCGAGGGCTGGAAGACGTATGCGGATTGCTCGGTCATTCCCGCCCCGACGTCGGAACAACTCGCGGAGATCGGGGAGGCCGCGGCGGATCACCACGCACACCTGTTCGGCGAACCGGCGCGCGTGGCGATGCTGTCCTTCTCCACGGACGGCAGCGCCGAACACCCCGATGTGCTGAAGGTGCGGGAGGCGACGCGGCTGCTGCGTGCCCGCCGCCCGGAGCTGCAGCTCGCCGGGGAGGTCCAGTTCGACGTGGCCGTGGACGGTGCGACCGGGCGCCGCAAACTGCCCGGTTCGGACGTCGCCGGCCGCGCGAACGTGCTGATCTTTCCGGACCTGGACGCGGGAAACATCGCGTACAAGGTCGCCGAGCGGGTGGGGCGGGCCCGTGCGCTCGGGTCGTTCGTGCTCAACCTCAGCAGGCCGTGGGTCGATCTGTCCCGGGGCTGCGCCGAGGCGGACATCGTTGACACCGTCCTGCTGCTGGCGGATGCCCTCCGCCGGTCCGTGCCGCACGGCACCGGGCGGGACGCAGCACTGGCAACCGTTGAGGAAAGCCCATGACGTTCGAAGAATCCCCGGAACACGCGGCCCTGCGGGAGACGGTGGCGAAGCTCTGCGCGCGGTTCGGCGACGAGTACTTCCGGCGCGTGCTGGACGAGGACGGCCGCACCGACGAGCTCTGGAAGGCGTTGGGAGACGCGGGTTTCGTCGGCGTGAACCTGCCCGAGGAGTACGGCGGCGGTGGCGCCGGGATCAGCGAGCTGGCGATCGTCGTCGAGGAGACGGCCGCCGCCGGAACGCCGTTGTTGCTGCTGCTCGTCTCGGCGGCGATCTCCGGCGAGATCCTCAAGGAGTTCGGCACCGCGGAGCAACGGCAACGCTGGTTGCCCGCGATGGCCTCCGGTGCGGACAAGATGGTCTTCGCGATCACCGAACCCGACGCCGGATCGAACAGCCACCGGCTCAGCACCACGGCCGAGCCGGACGGCGACGGCTGGATCATCAACGGCGCCAAGTACTACATCTCCGGGGTCGACGAGGCGTCCTGGCTGCTCGTCGTCGCACGCACCGGGACCGACGAGCGCGGGCAGGGCCGGATGACCCTGTTCGTCGTGGACACCGATGCTCCCGGCCTGCGGCGATCGCGCATCCCGGTGGAGATGCGTGCCCCGGAAAAGCAGTACACGCTGAACTTCGACGGCGTGCGCATCGCCGATGATCGCCGGATCGGCGAGCCCGGTACGGGCATGGAGATCGTGTTCCGGGGGTTGAACCCGGAGCGGATCACCGGCGCGGCGATCGAGAACGGGATCGCCCGCTACGCCCTGGACAAGGCCGCCCGGTACGCACGGGAGCGCGAGGTCTGGGGTGTGCCGATCGGTGCACACCAGGGCGTGTCCCATCCGCTCGCGGCCGCGGCCATCGACGTCGAGCTGGCGCGGTTGATGACGACCAAGGCGGCGTGGTTGCACGATCGTGCCCGCCCGGCCGGGGAGGCCGCGAACATGGCGAAGTACGCGGCGGCGGAAGCTGCGCTGAAGGCACTCGACGCGGCGATCCAGACGCACGGCGGCAACGGGCTGGCCACCGAATTCGGGCTCGCCCACCTCTGGGGCATGGCGAGGTTGCTGCGCATCGCCCCGGTCAGCCGGGAAATGATCTTGAACTACGTCGCCGGCCACACGTTGCGGCTGCCGCGCTCGTACTAGGGAGGGACCTCGGCACCATGAAAGTCCTGAACAGCAGGTTCGACTTCGCCTCGGACACCGCGCGGGCGAACCGGGCGGGCAACCTCGAGCTCATCGCCGAGCTGGAACGCCAGCAGGCGCTCGCGGTCGCCGGCGGCGGGCCGAAGAACGTCGAGCGGCACCGCTCGCGCGGCCGGATGCTCGCGCGGGAACGCATCGAGCTGCTGCTCGACCGGGACGCGCATTTCCTGGAGCTGGCGACGGTGGCGGCCTGGGGCACCGAGTACACCGTGGGCGCCAGCGTGGTCACCGGCATCGGCGTGGTCAGCGGCGTGGAGTGCATGCTCATCGCGCACGATCCGACGGTCAAAGGCGGCGCGTCCAACCCGTACACCTGGAAGAAGGTGCTGCGGGCGATGAGCGTCGCGCTGGAGAACCGGCTGCCGCTGATCAACCTCGTCGAATCGGGTGGTGGTGATCTCCAACGGCAGGCCGAGCTGTTCATCCCCGCCGGGCGGTTGTTCCACGATCTGTCCGCGCTGTCCTCGGCGGGCATTCCGACGATCGCGCTGGTGTTCGGCAACTCCACGGCCGGTGGTGCGTACGTACCCGGGATGTGCGACTACGCCGTCATGGTGCAGCAGCAGGCGAAGGTGTTCCTGGGCGGTCCGCCGCTGGTGAAGATGGCCACCGGGGAGGACGCCGACGACGAGAGCCTGGGCGGCGCCGATATGCACGCCCGCACCTCGGGGCTCGCCGATTACCTTGCCGCGGACGAACAGGAATGCATCGCGATCGGGCGGGAGATCGTCGCGCACCTGAACTGGCGCAAGCAGGGGCCGGGGCCCACCGCCCCGGTGGATCCACCGCTGTACCCGGCGGACGAACTGCTCGACATCGCGTCGGTGGACCTCAAAGTGCCGTTCGATCCGCGCGAGGTCGTCGCCCGGATCGTCGACGGGTCACGTTTCGAGGAGTACAAGCCGCTGTACGGCACCGCGCTGGTGACCGGCTGGGCGGTGATCCACGGTTTCCCGGTCGGGATCATCGCGAACGCCCGCGGCGTGCTGTTCAACGAGGAGGCCAAGAAGGGCTCCGAGTTCATCCTGCTGTGCAACCAGACCGACACCCCGTTGATCTTCCTGCAGAACACCACGGGCTTCATGGTCGGCACGCAGTACGAGCAGCACGGCATGATCAAGGACGGCTCGAAGATGATCAATGCCGTGACGAACAGCTCGGTCCCGCACATCACAATCAACCTGGCCGCCTCGTACGGCGCGGGGAACTACGGCATGTCCGGGCGCTCGTACGATCCGCGATTGCTGTTCACCTGGCCGAATTCGAAGAGCGCGATCATGGGCCCGGAGCAGCTGGCCGGGGTGATGTCCATCGTCGCGCGGCAGGCGGCACAAGCGGCGGGGCGCCCGTTCGACGAGCAGGCGGACGCCGAGCGCAACCGCGCGCTGGCCGAACGCATCGAAGCCGAATCGCTGGCGCTGTACATGAGCGGCCAGTGCTACGACGACGGCGTCATCGATCCACGGGACACCCGTTCGGTGCTCGGCATCGCGCTGTCCGTCTGCCATTCGGCACCGATCGCGGGCACGCGCGGCTACGGCGTCTTCCGGATGTGAGAGAGATGGCGATGATCAAGAAGGTGCTGGTGGCCAACCGCGGCGAGATCGCCCGGCGGGTGTTTCGCACCTGCCGGGACATGGGGATCGCGACGGTGGCGGTGTACTCCGAGCCGGACGCCGATGCCCCGTTCGTCCGGGAGGCCGATGAGGCCGTGCCGCTGGGCGGCGCCGTGCCCGCCGAGTCCTACCTGCGTGCGGACCGGGTGCTGGACGCCGCGCGCCTGGCCGGTGCCGACGCGATCCACCCGGGCTACGGCTTCCTGTCCGAGAACGCGGAATTCGCCCGCCGGTGCGGCGAAGCGGGGATCGTGTTCATCGGTCCCGGGGCCGAGGCGATCGAGTCGATGGGTTCGAAGCTGACCGCCCGCACGATGATGCAGTCGGCCGGTGTGCCGGTGCTGCCCGGCTGGGATCTGACCGGCGCCGATCTCACCGGCACCGAGGTGTCCGCCGCGGCGGACGAGATCGGCTGGCCGGTGCTGGTGAAGGCGTCCTTCGGTGGCGGCGGGCGCGGGATGCGGGTGGTGCGGGACCCGGCGGCGCTGGCCGAGGCGATCGATTCGGCGCGCCGGGAGGCCGGTTCCGCGTTCGGCGACGACACCGTCTTCCTGGAGCACTACGTCGACGAACCGCGGCACGTGGAGATCCAGATCTTCGGGGATCAGCACGGCAACATCGTGCACCTCGGCGAGCGGGAGTGTTCCATCCAGCGCCGTCATCAGAAGATCATCGAGGAGTCGCCGTCGCCCGCGGTGGACGATTCGCTGCGGGAGAAGATGGGCGCGGCCGCGGTTGCCGCCGGTGAGGCGCTGGGCTACGTGGGCGCGGGAACCGTGGAGTTCCTGCTCGCACCCACCGGGGATTTCTACTTCCTCGAAGTGAACACCCGGTTGCAGGTCGAACATCCGGTGACCGAACTGGTGACCGGGCTGGATCTGGTGCGCCTGCAGATCGACATCGCGTCCGGGCGCCCGCTGGGCCCGGAGGTACGCGATCCGCGGCTGCGCGGTCACGCCATCGAAGCCCGCCTGTACGCCGAGGACGTGACGCACGACTTCCTGCCGGACGCGGGAACGCTGGATCTCTTCGAGGTTCCCGCGGGCGCCGGGGTGCGGGTGGACAGCGGGGTGGAAAGCGGCGACGTGGTGTCCACCAACTACGACCCGATGCTCGCCAAGGTGATCGCGTTCGGCCGGGACCGCGAGGAAGCCGCCGCCCGGCTGGCGAGCACCCTGCGGCGCACTCGCGCGCACGGCGTGACGACGAACCGGTCGCTGCTCGTCGGCATCCTCGAGGACGACGAGTTCGGCTCCGGCCGCATCGACACGCACTACCTCCAGCGCCGCGACGTCGCCGAGCTGGCGAGCGCCGGGGACGCGGCCATGGAACCGGTCGCCGCGATCGTGGCCGCGCTGGCGGATCAGGCCGCGAACCGGTCGTCCGCTCCGGTCGCGGCCAGCATCCCGTCCGGATTCCGGAACAACGCCTCGCAGCCGCAGACCCGGGTGTTCACGCTCGGGGACCGCGAGCTGGTGGTCGGCTACCGGCTCGGCCGCGATCCACTGTTCGAAGTGGACGGACAGCCGATCGACGTTCAGCCGATCAGCGTGCACAGCGACCGGGTCGAGCTGCTCGCCGGGGGCATCCGGCGTGGCTTCACGGTCAGCGCCTCGGCCCGGGCCACCTACGTGTCCTGGCCGCACGGTTCGCTGGCGCTCGTGCCACGCCCGCGTTTCCCGGACTCCGGCGACCAAGCCGGGGCGGGCGCGCTGACCGCGCCGATGCCGGGCACCGTGACCCGGCTGCCCGTCGCGGTGGGCGACGAGGTCACGGCGGGACAGACCGTGATCGTGATCGAGGCGATGAAGATGGAGCACGCCATCACGGCACCGGCGGACGGGACGGTGGCGAGCCTGCCGTCGCCGGTCGGCACGACCGTGGACAGCGGTGCGGTGCTCGTGGTCCTGGATTCGGAGGAAGACGGATGAGCGATGAGGTGCGCTACGACGTGGCGGATGGTGCCGCGTGGATCACCATCAACCGGCCGGAAGCCCGCAATGCGCTCAGCGAAGCCGTTCGCACCGGATTGCGGGTCGCCTTCGAACGGGCCGAAGGCGACGAGTCCGTCGCGGCGCTCGTGCTGACCGGTGCGGGTGACAAGGCGTTCTGTGCGGGCGGGGATCTCAAGGAGATGTCCGCGAACCGGCTGACCGTGCCGCCACCCGACTACGTGCCGCAGCCGAACCGCACGGTGGCGGTGCGCAAGCCGGTGATCGCCGCGGTGAACGGCATCGCGTACGGCGGCGGGTTCCTGCTCGCCCAGTCGGCCGATCTCGTCGTCGCAGCCGAGCACGCGCGGTTCGGTATCACGGAAGCGAAACTGGGCCGGGGCGCACCGTGGGCCGCGCCGTTGCCGTGGCTCATCCCGCCCCGGGTCGCGATGGAAATGCTCGTCACGGCCGAACCCGTCACGGCCGCGCGTGCCTACGAGGTGGGGCTGGTCAATCACGTGGTGCCGGCCGACGAGCTACGGGAGCGGACCGCGCAACTCGTCGCGACGATCGTCCGCAACGCCCCGCTGTCGGTGCGTGCCGCCAAGGAGATGGTCTACCAGTCGGCCGAGCTCGGGCGCAGCGCGGCGTTCGAGCACGCGGAACGGTTGTGGGAGCACGTGTATCTCAGCGCGGACGCCCAGGAAGGGCCGCGCGCGTTCCAGGAGAAAAGGCGCCCGGTATGGCACGGCAAGTGAAGCGGGAGATCGTCGCCGCGCTGGCCGACGATCTGGCCGACGAACAGCGGGAGCTGATGGACCTGCTGCGAACCCGGCCCGCCGAGGAGTGGGACCGGCCCACCCCGGCTCCACAGTGGACGGTGCGGGACCAGATCGCGCATCTGGCGCACTTCGACGGCATCACCCGGATGTGCGTGCGCAGTCCGGAGGAGTTCGTCCGGTTCCGCGACACCCTCGGGGATCTGCAGGACTACGTGGACGGCGAGGGCATCGACAACGGCGGGCGCTCCGGGCCGGAAATGCTGGCATGGTGGCGAACCGAGGCCGACGGGCTGCGTGCCGCCGCGCTCGCGGCCGACCCCGAGGTCCGGGTGCCGTGGTTCGGCCCGTCGATGAGCCTCGCCTCGAAGCTCACCGCGCGGATCATGGAAACCTGGGCGCACGGCCAGGATGTGGTGGATGCCCTGGCGCTGCACCGGGAACCCAGCGCACGGCTACGGCACATCGCCCGGATCGGTGTGCTGGCATTCGCGAACAGTTTTCACGCGCGCGGGCTTCCGGTTCCGGAGGCCGACGTGCGGGTGTCCCTGCTCGCGCCGGATGGTGTGGACGTCTGGGCGTGGGGCAGCGACGATGCCGACAACGTGGTGGAGGGGCACGCCGAGGATTTCTGCCTGGTGGTCACCCAGCGGCGGCACCTCGAGGACACGACTTTGGCGGTACGGGGCGAGATCGCGCGCCGCTGGATGGACGTGGCGCAGGCGTTCGCCGGGCCACCGGGTGCGGGCCGGGCGCCCGGCCAGTTCCCCGTTCGGTCGGTGACGGCGGGCCGGATCCGGTAGCGCGCACCACTCGGTGTGCACCTGCCCGTCACGCGAAGTGTATTTCAGTTCACTATCAACACGTACTCCTTGGTAATTTGCCGGGCTGTTTCCGGAGTTTCTGACCGACTCTTCCGCTAGC
>Ga0079224_100013327_pt1 | contig 11447 bp, 9 predicted proteins | sample Stecom2015_FD_80414 | JGI IMG/M metagenome (GOLD analysis project Ga0079224, IMG submission 80414) | Agricultural soil microbial communities from Utah to study Nitrogen management - Steer compost 2015 | ecosystem: Environmental > Terrestrial > Soil > Agricultural land | place: USA: Utah...
CGGTAGCTCTCGGCGGTGCCGTCCTCGGAGGCGTCGCCGGTGTGGACCACGGCATCGATGTCAGCGAGGCCCTCGAGTCGGGACAGGATCCCGCGCAGGGCCGCGGTGGTGTCGATCCGGTCGTAGTGGCGGGCGTCCCGGTCGCCGTAGAGGTGCGTGTCGGTCAGGTGCAGGATGCGCATGCCGGGAACGGTAGCGGCCGCAAGTGTCGCGCAGGTGTCGGAGTCGACCGGGTTCAGCCCCGCGCCCCCACCCCTTCCCTCGCGCCGTCCGCGTAGACCTGGGTCTTCCAGATCGGGACGCGCTGCTTGACGGTGTCCACGAGCTCGTCGCAGGCGACGAAGGCCTGCTTGCGGTGCGGGGCCGCGATCGCGCACACGAGGGCGGAGTCCCCGATGGCGAGGGGCCCGGCCCGATGGGCGACCGCGACGAGAGCGTCCGGGTAGCGCTCCGCGATCTCGGCGGCGACCTCGGCGATCACGGCAGGGGCCGAGGGATGGGAGGTGTACTCGAGCCGGTCCACGCCGCGCCCGCCGTCATGGTCGCGCACCACGCCGTCGAAGGTGACCACGGCGCCGCAGCGCGGGTCGGCGACCGCTGCCGCCATGTCGGCCACGGTGATCTCCTCGGTGCCGACCGCGGCATGCCGCACCCGCTGCGTAGCCTCCCCCATCGCGGGGTCTCCCGCGATCCGCAGCCCCCGGGCCGCGGCGTCGCGGCGCTCGTCGGCACCGTCCACCGGGAAGGTGGTCGTCCCGCGGGTCGGATCGGCCTGGCCCGACGGGGTCGCTGGATCCGTCGCCCCCGCGAACGAGCCGGTCTCGCTCATCGCCGCCGTGGTCGTGGCGGCGCGGGCCGAGCCGTCGGACCCGTCGGCCCCCGCCCCGCTCTCCGGCCCGTGGTCCCCGCCGTCGCGCTGCTCGAGCAGGTGGTCCAGCAGCGGGTCGATCACGGCGATGCCGTCCTTCACCCCGCCGCGGGAGCCGGGCAGATTCACCACAAAGCTCCGTCCCGCCATCCCGGCGATGCCGCGGCTGAGCAGGGCGGTGGCCTTCGCCGACTCGCCCCGGCGGCGCACGGCCTCGAGGATCCCGGGCATCTCCCGCTCGATCAGCGGCGCGGTCTGCTCGGGGGTGACGTCGGTGGGGCTGATGCCGGTGCCGCCGGAGGTGATGACCACGTCGACGCCCTCGGCGACCGCCTCGGCGAGCGCGCGGCCCACCTCGGGGCCGTCGGCCACCACCTGCTTCTCGACGGGGGCCAGGCCCCGCCCGCACAGCCATCGCTCGAGCCGCGGGCCGGTGCGGTCCTCGTAGGTGCCGTCGGCCGCGCGGGTCGAGGCGATGATGATCCGGGCGCTGCCGTGCAGGAGCGGCGGCGCATCCGGGTCCTCGCGCACCGCGCAGTCCTCGTCGGTGCGCTGGGCGGGCATCTGCCTCATCGTTCCTCCTCCTGCGTCATCGCTCGTGGCGCGCAGTCATCGCTCATCATGCGCGGTCATCGCCTGTCGCGCGCGGTCATCGCGGTTCCTCGCGGCGCCAGTCCCCGCTCTTGCCGCCGGACTTCGCGAGCACCCGGATCTCCTCGATGACGGCGAGGTGGTCCACGGCCTTGATCATGTCGTAGAGGGTCAGCGCGGCGGTGCTCGCTGCGGTCAGCGCCTCCATCTCCACACCGGTGACGCCCTTGGTGCGCACGGTCGCGGTGATCTCGACGCGGTCCCCGCGCGGGTCTAGGTCGACTTCGATGCCGGTCAGCGGCAGCGGGTGGCACAGCGGGATCAGCTCGGCGGTGCGCTTGGCGCCCATGATCCCGGCCAGGCGCGCGGTGGCGAGCGCCTCGCCCTTGGGCAGGTCGCCGCTCGCGATCCGGGCCACCACGTCCTCGCGGGTGACGAGGACGGCGCGGGCGCTCGCCTCGCGGGAGGTGACCTGCTTGGCGGTCACGTCGACCATGTGGGCGGTGCCGTCGGCCCGCACGTGCGAGAGCTCGCCCGCGTCGGTCGACCGGCCGACAGGGTCGGGGGCGGTGGTCATGAGTCTCCTCCGGGGATCAGCAGGGTCTCGAGCAAGTCTCCGTCGCGCACGACGGCGGCGCCGACGGGGACGATCGCGAGCGCATCGGCCGCGGCGTACCCGCCGATCAGGTGCGAGGACGCGCCGCCCACCAGGCGCACCTGCCCGGAGGGCAGGACCCTCGCCCGACGGTACTGCTCCAGCTGCGCGGGCGAGGGCTCCTCGGTCTCGAGGCGGACGGGCAGGCGCAGCCGTCGGCGCGGCGGGGCGCCGAGGGCGGGGCGGGCGATCAGCTCGCAGCTCAGCAGCGCGGAGACGGGGTTGCCGGGGAAGGCGAGCCAGGGCACGCGCCGCCCGTCCACCTCGAGGGTGCCGATGCCCTGGGGGCCTCCGGGCTGCATCGCGAGGGTGGGGAAGGCGAGGGTCGTCCCGGGCAGCGCGGCGGCGTGGCGCACCACCTCGAAGGCACCCATGCTCACGCCGCCGCTGGTGACGATCAGGTCGGCGTCGTGCGCGAGGACCTCGTCGCGCAGTCGCTCCAGCAGCAGCGTCGCGTCGTCGGGCACGGCGCCGCGGTGGACCACCTCGGCGCCCGCCTCGGTGAGCGCAGCGGCGAGTCCGGGTCCGTTCGCGTCATGGAGGGTCCCGGGGGCGGGCTCCGCGCCCGAGGGGCCGCGCACCTCGGAACCGGTCGAGAGCACCACGACCCGCACCGGCGCACCCACCTCGACCTCGCTCAGGCCGCAGGCGGCGAGGTGCGCGATCCGCGCGGGGGTGAGCATCTGGCCCTCACGCAGCACGGTGTCGCCGCGGTGTGTGTCGGAGCCGCGGCGGCGCACGAAGCGGCCCGGTGCGGCATCGGCCGGTGTGAGCGTCACGGTCGCCGGGTCCGTGCCGTGCGCGGCGTGCGCTCCCTCGCCCCCCGCGCCGCCCCCCTCGGCACCCGCGCCGTCGGAGTCGAAACGCCCCTGGGCGCTCTCCTCGACCGGGACCACGAGGTCCGCCCCGTCCGGGAGCGGCGCGCCGGTCATGATCGGCCGCGCCTGCCCGGGCCCGAGCCGGCCCGGCGCATCGCCGGCAGCGATCGTCGGCCCGAGCGGGAGCGTCACCGCGGCACCGGGGCCCGCGAGATCGGCCGACGCGACGGCGAAGCCGTCCATCTGCGAGTTGTCCACCCCGGGCACGTCCACGTGCGAGCGCAGCGGCCGGGCGGCGACGCGGCCGACGGCCCTGCCGTCCAGCGCGACCGGCTCTGTCGCCCGCACGGCGGCGAGCAGTGCGACGGCGTCGGCCACGTGGTCGGCGAGCGGGCTGCGCTGCGCACCGGTCATCGCTCGGACCTCCTTCTCCTGTGCCTCATCGGCCCGTCCTCGTCCCCTCCAGTATGGCGCTCGCGACCGACGCTGCCCGACCGGCCCGTGCGCGAGAAGCACTCGCCGATGCCCGGTCCGTGCCCAGCCGGCGCCCGGTCCGTGTCGAGCCCGTGCCCGGTCCCACCTCGAAGTCCCGCCCCCGTCCCGCCGAGCCGTCCTATCCTGGAAGGACCCCGGAGCTGCCGGGCCGCTGAGCAGGAGGTGCGCGCATGTCGTCTCGACGGGTCTCCCTCGGCATCCCGGTGCCGCGCCGTACCGACGAGGCGGCTGGCGCGCTCCCGGACACCACCGACCGACCGGACACCCCAGCGCTCGCGGACCGCTTCGGACGCGAGGCCGCGGACCTGCGCCTGTCGCTGACGGACTTCTGCAACCTGCGCTGCACCTACTGCATGCCCGAGTCGGGGATGGTGTTCCTCAAGAAGGACCAGCTGCTCTCGGTCGAGGAGATCGTGCGCCTGGTGCGCATCGGGGTGGAGCAGCTCGGCATCGAGCAGGTGCGCTTCACCGGCGGGGAGCCGCTGACCCGGCCCGATCTCGAGGAGATCATCGCCGGGGTCGCCTCCCTCGAGCGCCGCCCCGACATCTCCCTGACCACCAACGCGATCGGCCTGGACCATCGCGCGGAGCGACTGCGGGAAGCGGGGCTCGGCCGGATCAACGTCTCGCTCGACTCGGTGGTCTCGGAGACCTTCGAGCGCCTCACCCGCAGGCCCCTGCTGCACCGCGTGCTCGCCGGGATCGACGGGGCGCGCGCGGCGGGCCTGGACCCGATCAAGGTCAACGCCGTGCTGATGCCCGGGATCAACGACCACGAGCTGCCCGACCTGCTGGACTGGTGCCTCGAACGGGACCTGCAGCTGCGGGTGATCGAGCAGATGCCGCTGGACGCGGACCACCGCTGGGAGCGCTCCACGATGATCACCGCCGGGGACGTGCACGAGATGCTCGCTCCCCGCTACGTGCTCGCCCCGGTCGCCGAGCCGCGCGACGGCGCGCCCGCCGAGCTGTACGAGGTCGCCGACCGCGCCACCGGCCTGCACCGGGGCCGGGTGGGGATCATCGCCTCGGTGACCCGCCCCTTCTGCGCCGACTGCCGCCGCACCCGCCTGACCGCCGAGGGCCGCGTGCGCACCTGCCTGTTCTCCCGCGAGGAGACCGACCTGCGCACGGCGCTCCGCTCGGGAGCGGACGATGAGGCGATCGCCGAGATCTGGCGTGCCGCCCAGTGGGGCAAGAAGGCCGGCCACGGCATGGACCGGGCCGATTTCGTGCAGCCGGAGCGCCCGATGAGCGCGATCGGCGGATGAGGAGGACCCCATGACCGACACCCGTGCCACCGAGATCGCCGCGCCCGAGATCGCCGTGCGCCTGTTCGCGGGCGCGGCCGCCGAGTTCGGGGCCGACGAGGCGACCGTGCGCGCCCGCACCGTGGGCGAGCTCGTCGAGGTCCTCATCGCAGGCGCCTCCCCGGAGGCGACCCGGGTGATCGGCCGCTCGAGCCTCCTGGTCGACGGCGTGGCCTGCACCGATCACGATCGTGCGCTCGGTCGCGGCACCCGCGTGGACGTGCTCCCGCCCTTCGCCGGCGGCTGAGCTCGCCTCCTTCCCGGCGGTTGAGCCCGGGTACTTCCCGACAGCTGAGCCCGGGTCCTGCCCGGCGGCAGGGGTCGCGCCCTGCCGGGCCGTGTCAGAGCCGCTGGATCTCGACCCCGCTGCCGGCCAGCCCGTCGAAGCCGCCCGTGAGCGAGCGCACCCGGATCCCCCGCTCGGCGAGCGCCCTCTGCGTGCTCGCCGAGCGCGTGCCCGCCGCGCAGTACAGCACCGCGCCCGCGACCTCGTGATCGGCACCGCGCAGCAGCTCCCCCATCGGGACGTGCTCGGCGCCGGCGATCATGCCGCCCTCGGCCAGCTCCCGCTCCTCGCGGATGTCGATCACCCGCGCCCCGGCCGCGAGCAGGGCTGGCAGCTCCGCGGCGGTGACCTCGTCGCGGGCCGGACCCGTGGGCCCCGGCAGTCCGCAGGTGAGCATCACGTCCTCGACCTCCGTGACCGGCAGCCGCTGCGGGTCCCGGACCAGCGGCAGCTCGTCCCAGCGGGCGCGCAGCGCGTCGTAGAGGGCGAGGCGCCCGAAAAGCACGTCGCCCATCCCGGCGAGCACCTTCACGGCCTCCATCGCCATGGTCGAGCCGATCACGCCGCAGAGCATCCCGAGCACCCCGGCCTCGGCGCAGCTGGGCACCTCGCCGGGCCGCGGCGGGACGGGGTGGACGTCGCGATAGGTGACGCCGCGCCCGCCTGCGCCCCAGAACACGCTGACCTGTCCGGAGAAGGCGAGGATCGAGCCCCACACCAGCGGCAGGTCGAGGATCTCGCAGGCGTCGGAGGCGAGATAGCGGGTGGGGAAGTTGTCGGTCCCGTCCAGGACGAGGTCGTGGCCCGCGAGCTCCTCGAGGGCGTTCGCGGGGGTGAGGGTCTCGACCACGGCGCGCACCGAGACCTGCGGCGACTGCACGTGCAAGTGCTCGGCGGCGGCGACGGCCTTGGACCGGCCGAGGTCCGCCTCGGTGAACAGCACCTGCCGATGCAGGTTCGTCGCGTCGACGGTGTCGGGGTCGAAGAGGGTGATCTCGCCGATCCCCGCCGCCGCGAGATAGGTCAGGGCCGGGGCGCCGAGCCCGCCCGCACCGATCACCGCGACCCGGGCAGCGGCGAGGCGACGCTGACCGGTCTCACCCAGCTGCGGCAGCCGCATCTGGCGCAGGTACCGGCCGAGATCGTGCCGCTGCGCCGCGGGCCGGTCCGTCGGCACGGCGCGTTCCAGGATCCGGGGCGGGACGGGAACGGGCAGATCGGTGGAGCTCATGGGCCCAGTCTCCCCCACCCTTCGCGACGAGGCCCGACCTCGGTCCCGCGGGTGCCGGGCGCGCCGCCACGAGACCGGGGATCCATGCTCCGGGCTCGGCCCACGAGGTCCGTTCCCCGCCGGTTCGGTCGGGCCCGGCCCGCGAACGGGGACGAGGCCCCGGGCGTCTCCGCCCGGGGCCCCGTCCTCAGGGTGCGTCCGCTCAGCCCTCGAGCTTGGCGGAGCCCGTCACGTAGCCGATCTTGGTCCAGTCCTTGCTCTGGAAGCCCCACGCGCCATAGTTCGCGAGGTCCTCGTTCTGGACGAAGAAGTCGTAGGACTGCCACAGCGGGATCGTCCCGGCGAGCTCCCACAGGTTCGCGTCGATCTGGTTGATCAGCTCGAGGCGCGCGGCGTGATCGGTCTCGACGGCGGCCTGGTCGATGAGCTTGTCCGTGTCCGGATCGCCGATCTTGCCGAAGTTCTGCTCGCCCTCGGACTTCCAGATGGAGTCGCCGGAGGAGAGGAACGGGTTGCCGACCCAGCCGAAGAGGGTGAGGTCGAACTCGCCGGGGATGACGTACTTCGAGAAGAGATCCGTCGGCGGAACCTTCTGGACCTTCATGGTGATCCCCACGGCCTTGAGCTGCTCCTGGACCACCGGGACCACGGCCTCGTTGGTCTTCGAGCCGTCGTTGTAGACGTAGGTGATCTCGATCGGAGTGCCGTCCTTGGAGGCGACGAGGCTCTCGCCCTCCCCCTCGAGGGTGTAGCCCGCGTCCTCGAGCAGCTTCTTCGCGGCCTCGGGGTCGTAGCTGCCGAGGTCGCCGGCGTTGTCCTGGTAGCCCTCCTGGTTGGTCATCAGGAGGTGGTTGTTCAGCGGCTCGGTGTTCTCCGGGTAGGGCATCGTGGCGTTGACCGAGAGGAAGACGTCCTCGCGGTTGATCGCACGGAACATCGCCTGGCGCACGGCCTGATCGGCGAGCGGCCGGCCCTCGGCGCCGTTGAGGGTGATGTGGGTCCAGTTCGGGCCCGCGGCCTGACGCAGCACCGCACCGTTGCCGATCAGCGGCTCGACCACCGAGTACGTCGCCGGGACGGTGGTCTCGATGACGTCCAGCTGGCCGTTCTGGAAGCTGGTCGCGGTCGCAGCCGGGTCCTCGATGGTGGTGAAGAGGACCTGCTCGAGGAACGGCTTGTCGCCCCACCAGTTCTCGTCGGGCTCGACGAGGACGGTCTTGTTGGCCGCGTCGATCTTGCTGATCTTGAACGGCCCGGCGGTCACGAGGGGCTCGGCCTGCCAGCCGGTGTTGAACGCCTCGGCGGACTCGGCGAGCGAGTCCGGCATGACGGCGGCGAGGCCGATCCAGTCCGCGTACTTCTCCTTGAACGTGACGACCGCGATCAGGTCGCTGTCACCCTGCTCGATCTTCTCGACCTTGTTGTAGCCCTCGGAGGACGCGATCGCGTACTCCTCCTGGGAGCCGTCCATGACCTTGAAGACGTTCTCGATCGACTTGAAGTCGATCGGGGTGCCGTCGGACCAGGTCATGCCCTCGTTGAGCTCGATCTCCATGACCTGAGGGTCCTCGGAGGTGAGCTCGATGCGCTTGGCGTAGTGCGGATTGGCCGTCACCTCGCCCGCGGCGCTGTACTGGTACAGGACCGGGTACATCGTGTTCATCATGTCCGTGGTGTTGGCTTCGTTGCCATCGGAGTGGAAAGTGTTCCAGTTCGCGGGGAACGCATTGTTGGCCAGGCGGAGGACGCCGCCCTCGCCGATCTCCTCGCGCTCCTTGGGGTTGATGTCGTTCTGGTCGGAGGCGATCTGCTCGCCCTCGCCGCCGCCGTCGGAGGCGCCGCCGCTGCCGCCGGTCCCCGGGTCCTGGCTGCACGCCGCCAGCGCGGTCATCGAGACGGTCAGAGCCGTCGCCCCCAGGATGGAACGCCGCGTCACACGCATATGAATCTCCTTCGCTCACGGTCCTCGAGATCATCGAGCCCGCTGGATGCACTGTCCCGGCAGATGTGGTCGGCGTTGACCACCGTGGTCGCGCCCTTCTCGCCGGTGTGAGCAGTCTGTCACCGGCGAGTTCCCGACGCGGACCAGGAACGCCCTTGTTACCCGTTCGCAACATGCAGGGCATCTGTCCGCGACCGACCCGGCACGGCCCCTCTCCCGGCGCGACGACGACGGGCGGCGCTCTGCGCGCGCCGCCCGTCGTCTCGGGCGTCCTCCCTGGTCAGGGAAGGGTCACTGGGAGTCCTCCCGGTCCGCGGGGAAGCCGCCGGAAGTTCCTTCGAAGGCCTTGCGGTCGATGGCCTCTCGCCGCCGCGAGCGAGCCACCTCGGGGTCCGGGATCGGCACCGCGGAGAGCAGCTCCTTGCTGTAGGGATGCTGCGGGTTCGTGAAGACCTCCTCGGTGTCGCCCAGCTCGACGATCCTCCCCTTCTGCATCACGGCGATGCGGTCGGAGATGTGGCGGACCACGGAGAGGTCGTGCGAGACGAACAGGAAGCTCACCCCGAGCCGTGCCCGGAGGTCGGCGAGCATCGCGAGCACGCCGGCCTGGACGGTGACGTCCAGAGCCGAGGTGGGCTCGTCGAGGATGATCAGCTTCGGGTCGCAGGCGAGCGCGCGGGCCACGCCGACGCGCTGGCGCTGGCCTCCGGAGAACTCGGTGGGGAAGCGGGCGGCGTGCTCGGGCAGCAGGCCCACCATCTTCAGCAGCCAGTCCACCCGCTCTTCCATACGCTCCTTGCTGTACCCCTGGACGCGCATCGGCTCCTTGATGATGTCCGCGATCGGCATCCTGGGGTCGAGGGAGGCCATCGGGTCCTGGAAGACCACCGTGATGTCGGAGCGCAGCGTCGCCCGCTCCTTGCGGGTCAGGGCACCGGTCTCCTTCCCGCCGATGCGGATGGTCCCCTCCTGCGGGGTGCGCAGCTGCATGATCTCCATCAGCGTGGTGGTCTTCCCGCTGCCGGACTCGCCGACCAGCGCCAGGCACTCCCCCTCGCGGATGTCGAAGGAGATGCCGTCCACGGCGCGCTGCTCGCCGATCTTCCGCCGCACGATCGCGCCCTTGGTGATCGGGAAGACCTTCGCCAGGTCCTCGACCTCGAGCACCGTCGGCAGCTCCTCGCGCGGCGGCCGGTCCTCGCCGAGGTCGGCGATCTTCTGCATCGCGGAGCCGGCGACGCTGCGGGAGGCGCCCGCCTCGCCGGCGTCGACGCGCGGGACGGCGGCCAGCAGGTCCTGCGTGTACTTCTCGCGGGGGCTGTAGAAGATCTCGTCGACGGTGCCGAGCTCGACCATCCGCGACTCCTTCATGACCAGGACCCGGTCGGCGAAGCCCGCGACCACGCCCATGTCATGGGTGATCAGCACCGTCGCGGCGCCGATGAGCTCCTGCGCGGACTTCAGCAGGTCCATCACCTGCGCCTGGATCGTCACGTCGAGCGCCGTGGTGGGCTCGTCGGCGATGATCAGCTCGGGCTCGTTCGCGATCGCCATCGCGATCATCGCGCGCTGGCGCATGCCGCCGGAGAACTCGTGGGGATACTGGCTCGCCCGACGGCCGGGCTCGGGGATGCCCACCGCGTCCAGCAGCTCCTCAGCCCGCTGACGGGCCCGGACCTTGGAGACCTCCGGATGGTGGATCCGCACCACCTCGGCGATCTGGTCCCCCACCCGGTACACCGGGGTGAGCGCGGAGAGCGGGTCCTGGAAGACCATGGAGATCGTGTTGCCGCGCAGGCGCGAGAGCTGCTTGTCGTCGAGCTCGAACATCCTGTGGCCGAGCATCTCGATCTCGCCGCTGATGGCGGCCGTGCGCGGGAGCAGACCCATCACAGCCAGGGAGCTGACGGACTTGCCGGAGCCGGACTCGCCGACGATGGCGAGGGCCTCGCCCTTGTGCACCTCGTAGCTGAGGTCCTGGACGGCGTGGACGGTCCCGTACTCGGAGGGGAAGGAGACGCTCAGGTCCCGCACGGAAAGGATCGGGTCGGACATTCTTTCTTCCTCAGATCCGGCTGGAGCCGCTGGTCGGGTCGAGGGCGTCGCGCAGCGCTTCGCCCATCAGGTTGATGGAGATGACCAGGGCGGCCAGCACCACCGCGGGCGGGATCCAGGTGTAGGGCGCGGAGATGTTGTAGTCCTGCAGGACGGTGCCGAGGGACACCTGCGGGTACTGGATGCCGAATCCGATGAACGACAGACCCGTCTCGCCGAGGATCGCGGCGCTCACGCCGAGCGTGGTGTCGATGATGATCCAGCTGGCGATGTTCGGGATGATGTGCCGCGTCATGGTGACGATCGGGTTCACGCCCATGAACCGGGCCGCCTCGACGTACTCGGTGCGCACCAGCTGCTGGGTCATCGCGCGCAGCACACGGGCGGTGAGCATCCAGGCGAAGCCCGCCAGCAGCGGGATCATCCACAGCCAGCTCGCCTGCTGCAGCGCGGGGCTGAACAGCATCAGCAGCAGGATCGAGGGGATCACCAGGAAGAGGTTGATGAGGTTCACCAGGGCGCCGTCGACGAACGCGCCCCACTTCCCCTTGTGGCTCACGTACCCGGCGACGATGCCGACGAGGAGCGCGAGGAAGGTCGTCAGGACCGCGGTGCCGACGCCGATGACCAGCGAGATGCGCAGGCCCTGCATGGTCCGCGCGAAGATGTCCAGCCCGTTCTCGTTCACGCCGAACCAGTGGTAGGGGCTCGGGCCGGTCAGGGCGTTGCGCAGGTCCCGCTCGAAGGGTCCGTACTGGTAGACCATCGGGCCGATGATCGCCATCAGCACGAGCGCCGCGAAGATGATCATGCCGATCCATGCGCTCGGGTTGCGCAGGAACCGTCGCCGCAGCAGCTCGCCGCGGCTGAGCGACTCGATCGCCGGTCCGCTCTCGTCGACCTCGGTGTCGCGCAGGTCGGGGTCGTCGACGGCCGAGCCGATGACGGGGTTCGCCTCGGGATCGGTGGCCCGGCGCAGCGCGGAGGCGTCGTCGGTGCCGCGGATGTCGTTGGGGTTCGTCATCGTGTCACCGGATCCTCGGGTCGAGCGCACCCTGCAGGATGTCTGCGAAGGTGGCGGAGAGCAGGGTCAGGATCGCCGTGTACAGGACCACGCCGGCGGTGCCGTTGACGTCGGCCATCTGGATCGCGGAGATCGCGAAACGGCCGATGCCCTGCCAGTTGAACATCAGCTC
>Ga0079224_100013328_pt1 | contig 11446 bp, 8 predicted proteins | sample Stecom2015_FD_80414 | JGI IMG/M metagenome (GOLD analysis project Ga0079224, IMG submission 80414) | Agricultural soil microbial communities from Utah to study Nitrogen management - Steer compost 2015 | ecosystem: Environmental > Terrestrial > Soil > Agricultural land | place: USA: Utah...
CGCCCCGCCGATGAACAGCTTGTACGTCTTGCGGACGTCGAGTCGGTCACTCATCGGGTTCCCTCCAGGTAGGAGGCCAGACCGTGGCGGCCGCCTTCGCGACCGTAGCCGGACTCCTTGTAGCCGCCGAACGGGGAGGCGGGGTCGAACTGGTTGAACGTGTTGGCCCACACGACGCCGGCCCGCAGTCGGTTCGCCATCGCCAGGATGCGCGAGCCCTTCTCGGTCCAGACGCCCGCGGAGAGGCCGTAGGGAGTGTTGTTGGCCTTCTCGATGGCCTCGGAGGGCGTGCGGAAGGTCAGCACCGACAGCACCGGGCCGAAGATCTCCTCGCGGGCGATCCGGTGCGCCTGCGTCACGCCGGTGAAGATCGTCGGCGCGTACCAGTAGCCGCGGTCGGGCAGCGGGCACGGCGCGCTCCAGCGTTCGGCGCCCTCGGCGTCGCCGGTCGCCGCGAGATCGCGGATCCGGGCGAGCTGCTCGGCGGAGTTGATCGCGCCGATGTCGGTGTTCTTGTCCAGCGGATCGCCGAGCCGAAGCGTGGCCATGCGGGCCTTGAGCCGGTCGAGGACCTCCTGGGCGATGCTCTCCTGCACGAGCAGGCGCGAGCCTGCGCAGCACACGTGGCCCTGGTTGAAGAAGATGCCGCGCACGATGCCCTCGATCGCCTGGTCGAGAGGGGCGTCGTCGAAGACGATGTTGGCGGCCTTGCCGCCGAGCTCGAGGGTGAGCCGCTTGTCGGTGCCGGCGACCGCGCGGGCGATCTCGCGGCCGACGGGGGTCGATCCGGTGAACGCGACCTTGTCGACGTCCGGGTGCGACACCACCAGGCGTCCGGTCTCGCCGGCCCCGGTCACGATGTTGACCACACCGGGCGGCAGCTCGGCCTGGCGGCAGACGTCGGCGAACAGCAGCGCCGTGAGCGGCGTCGTCTCGGCGGGCTTGAGCACGACCGTGTTGCCGGCGGCGAGGGCCGGGGCGACCTTCCAGGCCAGCATGAGCAGCGGGAAGTTCCACGGGATCACCTGGGCGGCGACGCCGAGTGGCCGCGGGTTCGGACCCAGGCCGGCGTACTCGAGCTTGTCGGCCCAGCCCGCGTGGTAGAAGAACCACTGCGACACCAAGGGAACGTCGACGTCGCGCGACTCCTTGATCGGCTTGCCGTTGTCGAGGGTCTCCAGCACGGCGAACTCGCGACTGCGCTCGGCCAGGATCCGCGCGATCCGGAACAGGTACTTGGCACGCTCACGGCCCGGCATGGGGCCCCAGACCTTCTCGTAGGCCCGCCGGGCGGCACGCACCGCGCGGTCGACGTCGGCCTCGTCGGCCTCGGCGACCTCGGCCAGGACCTCTTCGTCGGCTGGGTTGACGGTCTTGAAGGGGGTGCCGCCGCCGTCGGTGAACTCCCCGTCGATGAACAGGCCGTAGCTGGCCCGCAGGTCGACGATCGAGCGCGACTCGGGCGCCGGCGCGTAGTCGAACTTCGGCATGTCTATCAGTCCAAGGTGACGTAGTTGGGGCCGGAGTAGCGGCCGGTGAGCATCTTCTGGCGCTGCAGCAGCAGGTCGTTGAGCAGCGACGAGGCGCCGAACCGGAACCAGTCCGGGTCGAGCCAGTCCTCGCCGGCGGTCTCGTTGACCACGACCAGGTAGCGGATCGCGTCCTTCGCCGAGCGGATGCCGCCGGCGGGCTTGACACCGACCTGACGGCCGGTGGCGATGCGGTAGTCGCGCACCGCCTCGAGCATGAGCAGGGTGACCGGCAGCGTCGCGGCGGGCTGGATCTTGCCGGTGCTGGTCTTGATGAAGTCCGCACCGGCCTCCATCGCGAGCCACGAGGCGCGGCGGACGTTGTCGTAGGTCTGCAGCTCACCGGTCTCCAGGATCACCTTGAGATGGGCGTCGCCGCAGGCCTCCTTGATCGCGGCGATCTCCTCGAAGACCTGGTCCAGGCGACCGGCCAGGAACGCTCCGCGGTCGATCACCATGTCGATCTCGTCGGCGCCGTTGGTCACCGCGGCGGCGGTGTCGGCGAGCTTGACCTCCAGTGGGGCGCGTCCGGAGGGGAACGCGGTGGCGACGGCGGCGACGTGCAGCCGGTCGCCGACGATCTCGCGGACGTACGGGACCATGTCGCCGTAGACGCAGACCGCCGCGGCAGACGGGCAGCTCGGGTCGGTCGGGTCGGGGCGCAGCGCCTTGGTGGCCAGCGCCCGGACCTTGCCGGGGGTGTCGGCGCCCTCGAGGGTCGTCAGGTCGACCATCGAGATGGCCAGGTCCAGCGCCCACTGCTTGGCGGTGGTCTTGATCGACCGGGTGGCCAGGGAGGAGGCTCGGGCCTCGAGTCCCACCTGGTCCACGCCGGGCAGTCGATCGAGCCGGGCGGTCAGGCTCTGCGGCATCAGGCGTTCCCCTCCTCGTCGGTGTTCGCGGCGACGGTGCGCCGCACGGCCTCCACGACCGCGTCGACCGTGATCCCGCGCTCGGCGAGCACGAGATCGCCGGCACCACTGGCGCCGAACTCCTCGACACTCACTATCTCACCGTTCGTGCCGACGTACCGGTGCCAACCGGTGCCGGTGCCGGCCTCGACGCTGACCCGGGCGGTGACGTGGCGCGGTAGGACCGACTCGCGGTAGGCGCGGTCCTGCTCCTCGAACCACTCCAGCGAGGGCGCGGACACGACGCGCACCGCGATCCGCTCGGCGGCGAGGCGCTCGCGGGCGGCCAGGGCCAGGGCGACCTCCGAGCCGGTGGCGATGACGAGCGCGTCGGGGTCGCCGTCGGTGTCGGCCAGGACGTACGCTCCGCGCACCGCGCCGTCCTCGGCGGGAGTGTCCGCGGCGACGACCGGCACCGCCTGACGGCTGAGCACGAGGGCGGTGGGCCGGTCGCTGCCCAGGATCCGCCCCCAGGCGTCGACGGTCTCGACCCAGTCGGCGGGGCGCACGACGTCGAGGCCCGGGATCGCGCGATGAGCCCACAGATGCTCGACCGGCTGGTGGGTCGGGCCGTCCTCGCCGACGGCGACCGAGTCGTGGGTCCACACGTAGGTGACCGGCAGCCCCATGAGGGCGGCCAGGCGGACGGCGGGGCGCATGTAGTCGGAGAACACGAAGAACGTGGCGCCGAAGGGATGTGAGTGGCCGGCCAGGGCGATGCCGTTGAGGATCGCGCCCATCGCGTGCTCGCGGATGCCGAAGTGGACCACGGTCCCGTCCGGGCCGCCGGGCCACTCGTCCCCGGCGTAGTCGCGTGGGGTGAAGCTGCGGGCACCGCTGATGGCGACGTTGTTGGACTCGGCGAGGTCGGCCGAGCCGCCCCACAGCCACGGCACATGTGGGCTGACCGCGTCGAGCACGGCACCGCCGGCGACGCGCGTGGCGGCCTTCCGCGGGGCGTCACGCAGCGCGGCGAGCGCCTCGCGGGCCGCCCCCGGCACGTCGCGGGTGCGCAGGGAGTCGTGCAGTCGGGCCCGCTCGGGCTCGGCCTGGCGCCACGCGGCGTAGCGGGCCTCCCACTCCTCGCGCAGCCGTGCCCCGCGCTCGCGGACGCGACGAGCGTGGGCGAGGGCGTCGTCGGGCATCACGAAGTGTCGGTCCGGGTCCAGGCCCAGCGCGCGCTTGGTCGCGGCGACCTCCTCCTCGCCGGGGGCGCCGGCGTGGGCGGCGGCGGTGCCGCCCACGGTCGGCATGGGGTGGCCGATGCGGGTGCGCAGCCGGACGAACACCGGGCGTCCGGTGACTCGCACGGCCGCGTCGTACCCGGCACGGATCGCCGCGGGGTCCTCGGCGTCGTCGATCTCGACGATCTCCCAGCCGTAGGCGCGGTAGCGCCCGACGACGTCCTCGGTGAAGGCGATCGCGGTGTCGCCCTCGATCGAGATGCGGTTGTCGTCCCAGATGAGGATGAGGCCGTCGAGGCCGAGGGTGCCGGCGAGCGAGGAGGCCTCTTGGGCGACGCCCTCGGCGAGGCAGCCGTCACCGGCGACGCACCAGGTGCGGAAGCGGAACAGGCCGTCCTGCGGATCGGTCTGGGGCTGGAGCAGGGCGTGGGTGCGGCGCGCCGACATCGCCATGCCGACGGCGTTGCCGACGCCCTGGCCCAGGGGGCCGGTCGTCGTCTCGACGCCCGGGGTGTGTCCCCATTCGGGGTGTCCGGGGGTGAGGCTGTGCAGGACGCGCGCCTGCCGCAGGTCGTCCAGCTCCAGTCCGTAGCCGCTCAGCCAGTGCTGCAGATACAGCGACAGGCTGGTGTGACCGGCCGACAGCACGAAGCGGTCGCGACCCTCCCAGTCCGGCCGGGCCGGGTCGTGGCGCAGGTACTCCTGGAACAGGACGTAGAGCGCGGGGGTCAGGCTGACGGCGGTTCCGGCGTGGCCGTTGCCCTTCGCCTGGACGATGTCCAGCGGCAGGACGCGGGCGTGGCGGACGGCCTCGAAGTCGAGGGGGTCGGGCCAGGCGTCGACGGGGGCGGGTGTGGTGCTCACGACGCCCACCGTACCCCTTTTGACTAAGGGTGCACAAAAGGGTGCCCGGGTGTGGACGGACGAAGGCCCCGGACCGGCGGAGGAGACCGGTCCGGGGCCTTCGATGCTCAGGTCACTCCAGCGTGACGCCGAGCAGCTTGGGCTTGCCGAGCAAGTTGCTCGAGAAGCCCTTCACCCGCGGGCCGAGTCCCGTCAGGGAGTCCTGGAACACGATCGGGATGATCGGCATGTCCGCGAAGACGGCCTCGGAGGCCTTGTCCAGCGCGGCCTTGCGCTCGGCCGGATCGGTCAGCTTCGCGTCCTCGGCCAGCGCCTCGTCGATCCCCGGGGTCGAGGTCTTGGAGGTGTTGAAGTACGCCTCCTTGGTGAACATCAGGCGGTACGTCAGCGCCGGGTCCGGACGACCGGTCCACGCCGCGAAGAACGCCGGCGCCTTCTTGTCGTTGAAGTAGTCGCTGTTGGCCTGGTTCACCTCGCGGGGGATCAGGTTGACGTCGACGCCGATCTCGGCCCACTGCTCCTTGAGGATCTCGCCGACTCGCGTCGACGTGGCGTCGGCGTACAGCAGCAGGTCGAACTTCAGGCCCTCCGCACCGGCGTCGGCGATGAGCTTGCGCGCCTCGTCGGGGTCGTAGTCCAGCTGGACCTTGTCCGAGGGCTCGGCCCAGTAGCCGTCGGGCAGGAACCCGCGGGGCTTGGAGCCCATGTTGAAGTAGGCGCTCTTGAGTAGCAGGTCGCGATCCATCGCCAGGCTCAGGGCGCGGCGGACGCGGGGGTCGCCGAGCTCCTTCGACGTGCGGTTGGTGTAGATCATCCAGGTCCACATGCGCGGCTGCTGGTGCAGCGTCAGGTCCTCGTCCTTCTCGATGGACTCGGCGTCGGAGGGGACGATGTCCCACGCGATGTCCTGCTGGCCCGAGCGCAGCGACGTGGCACGCGTCTTCGGCTCCAGCATCACACTGATGACGATCTTGTCGACACGCTCGACGTCGTCGTTCCAGTAGTCCTCGAACTTCTCGTAGGTCATCGAGGTGCCGCGCTTCCACTCGACGAACTTCCAGCCGCCGGCGCCCACGGGCTGGGTGCTCAGGTCGCCGCCGGCGGCCTCGGCGGCCTTCGGCGACACCATCATCCCGGCGCGGTCGGCCAGGGTCATCACGAGCGCGGAGTTCGGGTGCTTGAGGTGCAGGCGGACGGTCAGGTCGTCGACGACCTCGACCTCCTTGATCGACTCGACGTCGGCGACGATGTTGGAGCCCTCGCCCGCCGCGCGCTCGAGGTTGTACTTGACGGCCTCCGCGTCGAGCGGCTCACCGTCGTGGAACTTCACGCCCTCGCGCAGCTTGAGGACGAGCGAGGTGGGGGACTCGTACTCCCAGGACTCGGCCAGACCCGGCTCCGGCTCGAGGTCCTCGTTGAAGGAGATGAGCGTGTCGTAGAGCGGGTAGAGCATCTGGTGATCGCCACCGGAGTTGCCGCGGATCGGGTCCATCGACGAGATGTCGGCCTGGCTGGCGACCCGCAGCGTCTGGTCGCCCTTGCTGCCACCGTCGTCACTGCCGCAGGCGCCGGTGAGCAGGAGCGCCGCCGTTGCCACGACGGCGCCGATTCGAGTCCTCAACTTCATGTGTCGTTTCTCCTCGCGGAAGAAGGGACCGGGCGGGCACGCCCGGTGAGCCATGGCCCCGAGGCTAGTGACGTGGGTCACCGAAAACAAGAGATTTTTGAACTTGACTTCAGTATCAACGCGTGGCAGAGTGACCGGCACCTCTCCCTGCGATGCGTGGGATTATCGGCGGTCGACGAGTGCGTCGACGCGGTCCGGGGCGAGGGCGGCGTCGGCCGCCATCTGGGCGGCGCCGAGCAGTCCGGCGTCGGCGCCGAGCGGGGAGGCGATGACCTCCAGGTCGGTGGTGACCAGGGGGTGTGACCGCTCCAGGATGCGCTCACGGACCCCGCCGACGAGCAGTTCGCCGGACTCGGCCAGATCGCCGCCGACCACGACCGTCGCCGGGTTGAGGACGCCGACCGCGTCGACGGCCACGTCGCCGATCCGGCGGCCCGCCTCGCGCAGCGCGTCGCGTGCGTCGCGATCCCCGCCGACCGCGAGGGCCACCACATCGGCGGAGGTGTGCACCTCGTGGCCGAGCCCGCGCAGCCGCGCCGCGATCGCCCAGGCGCCGGCCGACGCCTCCGCGCAGCCGCGCTGACCGCAGCGGCAGCGGGGGCCGTCGTCGTGCGGGATGTGGCCCAGGTCCCCGGCGCCGCCGCGGGCGCCGTGCAAGACCTGGCCGCGCGAGATGATGCCGGCTCCGATGCCCATGCCGACCTTGATCACGAGCAGGTCGTCGGCTCCGGGCACGTCGTCGGCGCGCAGGGCGCGATGCACGCCGAGGGCGACGAGGTTCGCGTCCTTGTCGACCACGGTGGGCGCCCCGATGTGGGGGGAGACGTGTGCGGCCACATCGACGCCGTCCCAGCCGCGCATCGTCGGCGGGCTGACGAGCAGGCCGGTCCGCTGGTCGACGGGACCGGGGACGCCGATCGCCGCCCCCATGATCGGCTGCCGGGCGCGCGAGGCGAGCTCGGCGAAGGCCGACACGACACCGCCGAGGATCGTCTCGGGACCGTCGTCGATCGCGATGTCCTCGTCGAGGGCGACGAGCACCCTCCCGGACAGGTCGGCCAGCCCGTAGCGGGCGTGACTGCTGCCGATGTCGGCGACGAGGAGTCGGCCGCGATCCTCGGCCAGGGTGAAGACGCCCGCCGGTCGCCCCCCGGTGCTGCGATCGGCCTCGTCCGGACGGAGCAGGCCACAGCGCACGAGCGCGTCGAGTCGATGGGTGGCGGTGGCACGCGAGAGACCCGACAGGGCGACGACCTGGGCTCGGGTGAGCGCGCCGTGGCGACGAAAGAGCGTCAGGACGTCACCGTGGCCGGACATGCCCGCTCCTTCCGAGGGTCAGCGGCGAGCGGGTGACGCCTGGTGTGCGTCGCCGCGTCGCCCTCTTGCCGTTGCAGACTACCGGCCGTCTCGGGATCGCCGGACGCGGCGGATGCTCACGTGTCGCGCTCGACCAGGCGCCCGATCTGGGCCGGCTCGAGCAAGCCGTCGCTGACCAGGTGGGCGAGGCCGACCAGGCCCTCGCGTGGGTGCAGATCGCTCGGCACGATCGTGAGGTCCGAGGTGGCCAACGGCAGGGAACGGCTGTAGACGCGTTCGCGGATCGCGGGGACCAGGTGGTCGCCGCCAGCCGCGACAAGGTGGCCGGCGAGCACGACGATGCGCGGGTTGAGGAGGTTCACCGCGGTGGCGATCGCGGTGCCGATCTGCTGACCTGCGCGACGGGCCAGCTGGACCGCGGCCGGTCGGCCGGCCGCCAGGGCGGCGATCAGATCGTCCTGGGCGTGGACGGGCTCGCCCGCCTCCTGCAGGTCCCGCAGGATCGCCCAGCCGCCGGCGCGAGCCTCGAGACAGCCGCGATTGCCGCACTTGCACAGGGGCCCCTCCTCCTCGCCGGGGAGGGTCGTCGGGATGTGTCCCAGGTCGCCGGCGGCGCCGTCGGCTCCGCGATAGAGATGACCGCGGTGGATCAGGCCACTGCCGATGCCGGTGCCGATCTTCACCAGCAGCAGGTCGTCGGCCGTCGGGTGGGAGAACCGCGCCGCGCCGTAGGCCATGGCGTTCGCGTCCTTCTCGAGGAACACCGGGCAGTCGAAGTGCCGGGAGAACCACGCCGGGACGTCGAAGCGGTTCCACAGCGGCATGATCGGCGGGTTGACGGTCGTGCCTGCGCCGCGCCGGACCGGGGCGGGCAGGCTGAGCCCGATGCCCAGGATCTCCTCGGCGTCGGTCCCGGTCTCGGCGAGGAACTTCTCGAAGCAGTCGACGATCGTGCCGAGCAGCACCTCAGGGCCGACCGCGACGTCGGAGGGCAGCTCGATCTCGGACTCGACCTCGCCACCGAGGTCGCACAGTCCGGCGCGGAACTTCGTCGCCCCCACGTCGGCGGCGAGCAGCTTTCCCCTGCCGCTGTTGAAGGAGAACACCTCGGCGGGGCGGCCCTTGGTCGCGGTCTCCCGGGCCGACCCGATCACCAGGCGCGCGGTCAGAAGCGCGTCGATGCGCAGGTTGACGGCGCTGCGCGAGAGGCCGGTCTCGGCGACGATCTCGGCGCGGGTCATCGGGCCTTTGCGCCGCAGCAGCGAGAGGGTGTCGCTGATGCCCTCCTCGAACGTGGCCATGGCCCTCCATTCTGGCGACCCCGCGATGTCGCGCGGGTCCGATTCTCGCAGTCCCTTGACAGGCCTTCTGACTTGTGTCGTACATTACATGACACAAAGTGTTGTATTTACAACACTCGATGATCAAAAGTCTCGCGTCGACCGGCGCGATCGTGAGAGGAATCCACCATGCAGGGCACGAGAATGCGGGCCTCGCTCGGCGCCATCGCCGTCAGCGCTGGTCTCGTCCTGGCCGCGTGCGGCTCGTCGGACGACGGTGACGCGTCCGACGCCGACGTCTCCCAGACCAAGATCGGCATCGTGATCAAGGGCCTGGACAACCCCTTCTTCCAGCACATGGAGGACGGCATCAACGCCGAGCAGAAGGAGTCCGGCGCCGACATCGAGATCCAGGCGGCCGCCGACATCACCGACACCGCCGGACAGGCCGACAAGCTGACGAACCTGGCCAACCAGGACTTCGATTGCTACCTGGTCAACCCGATCAGCGGGACGAACCTGATCCAGGGCATCGCCCAGATCGCCGCCAAGGACATCCCGATCGTCAACATCGACAACCCCGTCGAGGCGGACGCGGCCGAGGCCGCCGACGCGACGATCGCGACCTACATCGGCACCGACAACGTCGCCGCGGGCAAGCTCGTGGCCGACCAGCTGGCCGAGCTCGCTCCCGACGGCGGCGACGTCGCCACGGTCGGTGGCATCGCCGGCGACGTGACGAGCGCGCAGCGGATCGACGGCTTCAAGGAGGGCCTGGCCGACGGCTTCACGGTGGTCCAGGAGGTCGCGGCCAACTGGGACCGCCAGGAGGCTCAGACCAAGGCCGAGACGATCCTGCAGGCCAACCCGGACCTGAAGGCGTTCTTCGTCGCCAACGACGACATGGCGATGGGTGTCGCGCGAGCGGTCGCGGCCGCCGACCGCAAGGGCGAGACCCTCGTCGTGTCGGTCGACGGCATCGACGGGGTGGCCTCCGGCGACATCGACGCCGCGGTCGCGCAGTACCCGTTCGTGGTCGGCAAGATGGGTCTGCAGGCCTGTGAGGCGGCCGCTCTCGGTGAGACGCTGCCGGAGAAGGTCGACACCCCGATCGCGCTGATCACGCCGGAGAACGCCAAGGAGGCCCAGGAGGCCTTCCCCGAGCCTCCGGGTGACTACGACAACCCGTTCGAGGAGTTGCTCGGCCGTTGACGTGAGGGTGTGGGCGGGCCTCGTCCCGCCCACACCCCGTCCTGACTCGGAGACACCATCGACATGACCACCACCGCAACAGCGCCCACGCGCGGGAACGCGCTCGTCGAGCGTCTGCGCGGCCCGTCCTTCTGGGTCGAGTGGGCTTCGGTGATCGGCCTGGTCGTCCTCGTGGCGATCTTCACCGCGCTCGATCCGCGCTTCCTCAGCGCCGGCAACGTCAAGGCGATGCTGCTCGCCTCGGCGATCCTGACGATCCTCGCCGTCGGCCAGGCCTTCGTGATCCTCACCGCCGGCATCGACCTGTCCGTCGCCTCGACGATGACGTTCGCGGCGGTCATCTTCGGCATGGCGATGACCGGGGGAGCGGGGCTGCTGCTGTCGTGCGTGGCCGCCGTCGTCGCCGGCGCGGTGATCGGCCTGGTCAACGGATTCCTGATCGCCAAGGGCGGGATCACCGACTTCATCGTGACCCTGGGCGCGTTGTCGGCGGCCTCCGGTCTCGCACTGATCCTGGCCGACGGTCGGCCGATCACCGTCATCAGCGCCCCGCTGTTCAAGCTCTCCGCAGGTGGCTTCGGGATCGTGCCCTACACCTTCCTCATCGCCCTGGCGGTGGCGGTGATCGCCCACCTGGTGCTCTTCTCGACGCCCTTCGGCACGCATGTCCTGGCGACCGGAGGCTCGGTCGACGCGGCGCAGGCCGCGGGCGTGCGCACGGCCCGGATCAAGATCGCCGTGTATCTGATCTCCGGTGTCCTGGCCGGGCTCGCGGCGATCCTGCTCGTCGCGCGGGTCGGCTCGGCCGAGCCGGCGGCGAACACGACCTTCCTGCTCAACTCCGTCGCGGCGGTCGTCCTCGGCGGCGTCAGTCTGTTCGGCGGCAAGGGCTCCATCAAGGGCCCGGTGTTCGGTGCGTTGCTGCTGACGGCGTTGGCCAACGGGCTCACGCTGCTGGGCGTCTCGCAGTTCTACCAGCCCCTGGCCGTCGGCATCGTCGTGATCGGCGCAGCCTTCCTCACGAGGTTCGAGAAATGACCACGATCAGTACCGAGAAGCGTGTCCGGCCCACCGGTGACGTCCTGCTCGAGGTCGAGGGGCTGTCGCTGTCCTTCGGATCGGTCAAGGCGCTCTCCGACGTCTCGATGCACCTGCGCTCCGGTGAGATCACGGCACTCGTCGGCGACAACGGGGCGGGCAAGTCCACGCTCGTCCGCTGCGTCGCCGGCGTGCACACCGCCGACGCGGGCACGATTCGCTTCGACGGCAGGGTGGTGCAGTTCACCGCCCCCGACCAGGCTCGGGACGCCGGGATCGAGACCGTGCACCAGAACCTCGCGCTCGTCGAGGACCTCACGGTGTGGCAGAACCTCTACCTCAATCGGGAGATCACCGGCGGCTTCGGACCGTTCACCCACCTGAAGAAGCGTCAGATGCGTGCCGGAGCCCAGGAGATGGTGTCCAAGCTCGCCGTCAACGTCCCGGCCGTCACCTCGACGGTGCGGCGCCTGTCCGGCGGTCA
>Ga0079224_100013329_pt1 | contig 11445 bp, 10 predicted proteins | sample Stecom2015_FD_80414 | JGI IMG/M metagenome (GOLD analysis project Ga0079224, IMG submission 80414) | Agricultural soil microbial communities from Utah to study Nitrogen management - Steer compost 2015 | ecosystem: Environmental > Terrestrial > Soil > Agricultural land | place: USA: Utah...
AACCGAGAACCTTGGCACCGCGTTCAGCCTGCTCGACCTGGTCCCGTACGGTAGGCAGGAGCGTTGGCAGCAGGCTCCTTCAGGGTGGCCGCAGGGTGACCCGTACGTGTGGTGGCGTAGGCACGACGAGTACGCCACAGGTGTCCCAGCGCCGTCCGAGCAGGGCTGAGCCGGCGTGCACTTCCTGCTCATCTACACCTTCGTCGATGACTACCTGGAGAGGCGCCCGTTGTTCCGCGCCGAGCACCTGAGCTTGGCCAAGGCCGCAGCGGAGCGTGGGGAACTGCTTCTGGGCGGCGCGCTGGCCGACCCGCCGGACACTGGATTCCTACTGTTCAGCGGCGACTCGCCCGCCGGGGCCGAGCGGTTCGCGGCGGCCGACCCGTACGTCAAGAACGGCCTGGTCGCTCGCTGGGAAGTCAGGCGCTGGATCACCGTGGTGGGCCCGTACGCCGCGCAGCCGGTCTGAGCAACGCGCGGCGAACGGGACTCGGTCAGGACGGGGCGCCGAAGTCAGTCAACCGCCAGCGACCATGGCGAGCCACAGCGTCCCTATGAGCAAGGTCACGGCGGTCACGGGCAGACCCACGCGGAGGTAGGCCCAGAACCCGAGTTCGACGCCCAGGCGCTTCGCGCCCTCGGCGACGATCAGGTTGGCTACGGACGCGACGAGAGTCAGGTTCCCCGCCAGCGTCGAGGCCATGGCGATCGTCAGGGCGAGGTTCCTCGAGCCAAGCCAGTCGCCAGCGGCGGCGCCCTGGGACGTGATCGCGCCCACGATGGACGAAGTGGCGGCGTCGAATCCGGTCGCCGGCAGCAGCAGAAGTACGGCCGGCACGTTGCTCACCAGCACCGAGAGGCCCGCTGTCACCAGGGTCGTGATGCCGATCGTGTCAACGCCACCGCCGTTCGTCGGCAGCCAGGTCAAGAGCCAACGCTGGGGCAGACCGGTGTCGGCCATGGCGCCCACCACCACGAAGAGACCGGCGAACAGCACCAGCAGCCCGTAGTCGATCCGGCGGAGGAGAACGCCGGAGACCCTCCCACGGGTAAGCAGCAAGAAGGTGCCGGCCGTGGCAGCTGCGAGGGCGACGGGTGCACCCGTGGCGAACGCGATCAACATGGCTAGAGCGGCTCCACCCGCCAGGGCGAGGCGGCCGGTCCGAACGGGCGGCAGAGCCAGCGCCGCCGCGGGCGTGACGGCCGAACGCCTCACCTGGCTGGGTCCCAGTTCCCGCCCGTACGTCAGCACGACGACGAGCCACACGACGACCAACGCAAGGACTGCCACCGGCGCCAGGCGCGCAGCGAAGGCGCCGTAGCCGATGTCTGCGGTCACCGCGACCAAGACGTTCTGCGGGTTCCCTGTGATGGTGGCGACGCTTCCGGCGTTCACCGCCAGGGCAAGAGCGAGGAGGTACGGCACGGGCGGCAGAGAGAGCCGCCTGGCGGCCCGGATCACCAGCGGGGTGAGCATGAGCGCCACCGTGTCGTTGAGGAACAGGGCAGACAACGCGCCGGCGCTGAAGACGAGCAGCGCAAGCAGCCGCCTGGGACCCAACGTTCCGCGAGCCACCAGGGCCGTGAGCAACCGAAACGCGCCCGCCTCGGCCAGGGCCACGTTCACCGCCATGAGCCCGAACAAGAGCACCAGGACCTCGCCGTTGACATGCGAAAGCGCCCGTTCAAGGCTCAACGCCCCCGTGGTCACCAGTAGCACTGCGCCGGCCAGCGCCAGGACCGCCCGGCTGAGACTGACTCCCGGCAGGCGACCGAACGCCACAGCCATCAGGGTCAGTAGACCGATCCAGAGGGAGAGGCCCGAAGACATGGCTCCGCCGGTTTCCGTCATGCCGAGAAGAGAGTCTAAGGCCGGCGGTCGACGTGCCTCGCGGTAGTCGTGCACATCGGGCGCTCACCACACACTTCCATCCTTGGGCAACACGCATCCAGGCGGTCGGACGCTTTCTGCGTTCTCGTCGCCCATCCAGTCGAGGCGAACCCACGCTTCGTAGACAGGCCGGGAGGTACGCATGCCACCGGAGCAGCCGGGAACTACGACGGTCCAACTGGCGTCCGTCGTGCAGCCCGAGGGCTTCGGCGCGGCCCTGATCGCGGACCTGTGGTGGGTGATGTTCTGGATCGCCGTGGCCGTGTGCGTGATCGTGTTCTTCCTACTGCTCGCGGCGGTGGGGCGTAGGCGCGCGGCCGCGCATGACAACGTCGTGGCCCCGGCACAGGTTCCTCGGGAAGAAGAGAGCGCGGTCGGGTATCCACCGGCCGGCCAGGCGCCGCGGTGGTCAAACTCGCTCGTGCTGATCGGAGGCGTGGTGATCCCGGCCGTGATCCTGGTTGGGCTCCTGGTCTACTCCCTCGGCGCTCACTCCGCGCTCGCCGTAACGGCGGAGCGGCAGATGACCGTTGAGGTGATCGGCCACCAGTGGTGGTGGGAGGTGCGCTACCCGGAGCAGGGTTTCACGACGGCGAACGAGATCGTCATGCCCGTGAACCGGCAGGTGAGGCTCGAGCTCACGAGCGTGGACGTCATCCATTCGCTGTGGGTGCCGACGCTCAACGGGAAGATGGACCTCATACCGGGCCAGGTGACCGAGCTGCCGCTCGAGGCCATCACGCTCGGCGTCTTCTGGGGCATATGCGCCGAGTACTGCGGCATGCAGCACGCCAAGATGAACCTCACCGTCAGGGCCGTCAGCGACGCCGACTTCCGGGTCTGGGCCGACGGCCAGACCCAGCCCGCTCAACTGCCGCAGCGGGACAGCGCGGCGGCGGAAGGGCTGGACGTGCTCCTCGGCTCGGCCTGCGTCTATTGCCACACGATCCGTGGCACGAACGCGAGCGGCAGGGCCGGTCCGGACCTAACGCACCTCGCGAGCAGGCTGACGCTTGGGGCCGGCGCGGTGCCGAACACGCGCGGGAACCTCGGCGGCTGGATCGTCAACTCGCAGACGACCAAGCCCGGCAACCGCATGCCGCCCATGTACCTATCCGGCCAGGAGCTTCAGGACCTGCTCGCTTACCTGGAGACGCTCGAGTGAGGGCATTTCCGGAGGCCGCGCTTCCATCCCATGTGGCCGGGGGAGAAGCATGGCGATAGACGCGCCCGAGCTGCGCCGGAGGATCGACGGGTTCGAGGCGTCCTGGCGCGTACCCCGTGGGTTCGCGGGTTGGTTCGCGACCGTGAACAACTCCGACCTGGGCGCACGCTACATGGTCACCTCGGTGGCGTTCTTCGGCGTTGCGGGCGTCATGGCCCTGTTCATGCGGCTCCAGCTCTCGGTCCCCGAGAACACGTTCCTCGACCCCGAGACCTACAACCAACTCTTCACGATGCACGGCTCCACGATGATGTACCTCTTCGTCGTCCCGTTCCTCGAGGGCCTGGCCAACTTCATCCTCCCGCAACTCGTCGGGGCGCGCGACCTCGCCTACCCACGACTTACCGCGTTCGGTTACTGGCTCTACCTCTTCGGCGGCATCGTCTTCTTCTCGAGCTTCCTCGTCGACGCGGTGCCGGACACCGGCTGGTTCGCCTACCCGCCACTCTCAGGCATCGACTTCTCGGGGCTCTCGATGGAGTTCTGGCTCCTGGGACTGGGCGCCATCGAGCTGGGCGGCATAGCCACCGGCATCGAGTTGGCCGTGACCGTGCTGAAGCTTCGGGCCGTGGGCATGACGCTGAACCGCGTGCCGCCGCTGGCGTGGGCGTTCCTGATTATGGCTCTGGCGATCATCGTGGCGTTCACGGTGTTGCTCGTCGCGACGCTGATGCTCGAGCTCGACCGCGGCTTCGGCTTCAACTTCTTCGACCCGGTGGCCGGCGGCAACCCGCTGCTATGGCAGCACCTCTTCTGGATCTTCGGTCACCCGGAGGTCTACATCATGTTCATCCCGGCCACCGGGATCGTCTCGATGATCGTCCCGACCTTCGCGCGCCGGCCGCTGGCCGCCTACCTGTACGTGGTGCTGGCGATGATCCTCACCGGGTTCGTCAGCTTCGGTCTGTGGGCGCATCACATGTTCACTACCGGCCTGCCGCTGGTGGCGGCGGGCTTCTTCACGGCCGCAAGCATGATGATCGCGCTGGCCAGCGGCACGCAGATCTTCGCCTGGATCGCCACGTTATGGGGCAGTCGTCCCCGGTTCCCCGCGCCCATGAAGTTCGTGATCGGTTTCGTGATCATCTTCATGCTGGGCGGCGTCACGGGGGTGATGGTGGCATCTGTACCGCTGGACGCCCAGGTGCACGACACCTACTTCGTCGTCGCGCACTTCCACTACGTGCTCATAGGTGGCGTCGTCTTTCCCATCATGGCCGCGCTGTACTACTGGATGCCCCTACTCAGCGGCAAGCTCCTGAGCGAGCGTCTCGGCACCTGGAACTTCTGGCTGACGTTCATCGGCTTCAACATGACGTTCTTCCCGCTTCACGTCGCCGGCCTGCTTGGTATGCCTCGGCGCGTCTACACGTATCAGGCCGGCATGGGGCTGGAGCCGTACAACCTCATCTCGACGATCGGCTCGTTCATACTCGGCGCCGGCTTCCTTCTACTCCTTATCAACCTCGTCCGGAGCTGGCGCTGGGGCCGCGACGCCCCCAGCGACCCGTGGGGCGCGGGCACGCTCGAGTGGGCGGTGCCCATCCCCACTCCCAACTACAACTTCCGTGCGCCGCCAATCGTCAGGAGCCTGTATCCGCTGTGGGGCGCCGGCGGGGAGCGCGAGGAAGAGCGGGCGCGCGACGAGGACGCGGTGGCGGCCGATCGCGCCGGCCTGGGCGAGCTCGAGAAGCGCGGTCTTCCGGCGGGATACGAAGCGCCGGACTGGCCCGGCGTCTCGTTCGACCCCGCGCTCGACGCCGTGCCAAGCAGTTTCCGCGGCACGCCTGTCACATCTGTGATCGACGCCGCCCCGCAAGGGATATGGCACCTCACGGGACCCAGTTACGTGCCGATCCTCACCGCGTTGGGAGTGACGTTGGTCGCGCTCGGGCCGATCGTCTCCAGCTACTGGCTGTCCGGCATCGGCGCGGCGCTTGCCGTCGTCAGCCTCGTGCGGTGGCTGTGGCCGACGGTCGAAGACCGTGAGCGCGTGCTCGCCGAGCGGCAGCGGGAGGACTACGAAGACGCGCCCGACCTCCCCGCGTACGCCAAACGGCTCGAGGGGCAGAGCACTTCGGAGCCCGGCCTGTGGGGCGTCTCGTTCTTCCTGGTGTCGGCCGCGATCGTGTATGCGACGGTCTTCTTCGCGTACTTCTACCTGAGGCTGTACTCCGACGCCTGGCCGCAGGGCGGCATCTCGCTGCCTGAGCTGGCGCTGCCGGCCGCGACGGGAGTACTGCTGCTCCTCTCCGCCTGGCCGGCTTTCGCGGCGACGCGGGCGATACGGCGGGGCAACACCCGTGGCCTGAGCAACTGGCTCGGAGTCTCGGTGATGCTGGGCGCCGGCTTCCTCGGGCTGCACACATGGAACGTGGCGCGCGCCGGGTTCGTGCCCGCCCTCAACGGCTACGCGACGGTCTTCCACGCCATCGCCGGGCTCGTCACGCTCATGACGGTGCTCGCGTTGGGTATCCAGTTCGCCGTCTGGCTGCGCTCGTTGCGCGGCCACTTCGACTCGCAGTACGACGGCGCGGCTCAGCATGCGGGCCTGGTCTGGTGGTTCACAGTGGCGGCCAACGTCTTGGCGTACGGGGTCCTCTACCTCGGGCCGCGCGTCGCGGGAGGTGGGTTGTGACGGCGCCATACCCACATATCGACAGACCACCGGCCGGGCGCCTCTGGTTCGGACTGTTGGGCGGCCCCGTCGCATGGGCGGCGGCGTTCGTCGCTGCCTACCTCATGGCCGAGTCAGCCTGCGTCACCGGCGGTTCGTTGACGGGCGTTGGCGTCGTGTGGGTGCTGGCGACCATCATCGCCCTCGCAGCGACCGTCGTGGCATGGGGGGCGCGCGGCGAGGCGGCCGCGCTCGCCCCCGACGGCGACCCTGCAGCGGGCGGTCCCGAGGCCCGTAGCGACCGCCCGACCGGAAGGCGGTTCATGGCGATCGCCGGCGTGCTACTCAGCGGCACGTTCGTGTTCATCACGCTCACCCACGCCTTGCCGCTCTTCGTGGGGGTTGGCTGCTGATGGCCGCGCTCTCACTGTTCGTGCTCGGGCTTGGTTACGCCTACGGGGCTGGCAGGGCCTGGCGGTCGCGCGGGATCGGCCGCGTCGTCAGCCGGGGCGACGCTGTGCGCTTCGGCGTCGCTTGGCTCGTGCTCTCCGCCGCGCTGCTGTCGCCGCTCGAGGCGCTCTCGGGTCGATACCTCTCGGCGCACATGCTGCAGCACCTCCTGCTCGTCGTGGTCGCCGCACCGTTCCTGGCCACGTCGGGAGTGGGACGCGCCGGCCTTTTCGTGCTGCCAAGGGCCGCGCGACTGAAGGTTGGTCGCGGTCTGATCGCCCAGCTCGGCGGCGTGAGGCGCGGCCTTGCGAACCCCATAGCGGCCCTGGCGTCGTACGTGGCCGTCCTCTGGCTGTGGCACGCGCCAGTGGCTTATCAGGCGGCCATGGGCGGCGGTCTGGTACACGCGCTCGAGCACGGCACCATGCTTCTCGTCGGCTGCCTCTTCTGGGCGAGCGTGCTGCCCGCGGCCGGCGGTACTCATCGGCGTGCCGGGGCTGTCGCCGCGCTGTTGGCGGCGTCGTTCGCGGGTGGCGGTCTCGGAGCGTTGATGACGCTATCGCCTGTGGCTTGGTACCCGGCGTACGAGGCGGTCGCCGCGGCCACGGGCGGCGATGCCATGAGGGATCAACAGCTCGCCGGCCTGCTCATGTGGATGCCGATGGGCGCCGTGCACGCAATCGCGGCGGTGGTCGTGGCGGGACGCTGGCTGCGACCTGGAACGGCACGAGTTGCGCCCGTCGGCGCGCCGTCCGTGGCGTCACGCTTCAACACCCGGGAGGCAGGAGCATGAGGGCACGCGCCGGTCTAGTCAACCTAACCGTGGTCCTCGGCTTCATCGGCCTGATCATGCTCATCGTCGTCGTGGGCTACGTGCTCAGGCGCTCCGGCGGTCGCGCCGTGCCTGTGGTGCAGGAGGTGACGTTCGACGCAGGCGTGCCCGGGCGCGGCCGGGAGCTCATCGAGGCCTACGGCTGCGTCACCTGCCACGAGGTGCCGGGCACCCGCGGGCTGGGCGGTCAGGTGGGGCCACCGCTGACCGACATCGACGAACGCGCGCTCATCGCGGGCCGCCTCCCCAACACGCCGGAGAACCTCGTCGCATGGGTCATGGACCCGCAGACGTTCGCGCCCGGATCCGGCATGCCAGACATGGGAGTGACGCTCCCTGACGCCCTCGACATTGCCGCGTACCTGTACGGGACCGGCGGTGAGGAGTGAGGAAAGTGGACGAGAAGGAACGGCGCCAGATGGTCGGCGCAGAGAAGCTCGACGAGAAGCGGCTGTCGCGCCGGCGCCTGCTGCAGTCCACGGGCGCCCTGATCGTGACTGCCGGTGTGACGGCGGGATGCGAGATCGACCCGTTCCGCAGCGAGAGCGAGGCCTCGAGGCCACTGCGGCCACAGCCGCCACCGCAGTTCGTGCCGCGACGCGTACGCGTCGTCGAGGGCCAGTACCCGAGCGTTCCGGACACTCCGACTGCCCGGCCCGAGACCGGGATACTGCGCTTCTTCACCCTCCACGAGGCACAGACCGTGGAGGCGATCACAGCGAGACTGCTGCCCGGCACACCGGAGGACCCGGGAGCGCGCGAGGCGGGCGTCGTCAACTACATCGACAACATGCTGGCGTACGCCAACCCCTTCGCCGAGGCCACCTACCGCGAGGCGCCGTTCGCCGAGACGTACGTGGGTGAGCGGCCGCCTTCGGCCGCCGAGGGTGATTTCTCGGTCGTCTGGATCGATCACGAAGAGGTCGAACGCTACGGCTACCAGTCCACGCTTGGGCCACGCGACGTGTACCGAACGGGCCTGCGGAGCGTCGACCGCCACGCCAACCAGGCGTTCGGCGCCGACTTCATATCCCTGAGCGAGGACCAACAGGATCAGGTCGTCACCGCGATGGCCGACGGCGAGGCCACCGGCTTCGAGCACCCGGGATCCGAGGAGTTCTTCCACGTGCTGCGGAGGCACACGTGCGAGGCCATGTTCTCGGACCCCGTGTACGGCGGTAACAGGGACATGGTCGGTTGGCGGCTCATCGGCTACCCGGGAGCCCAGCGGGCCTACACGGAGGCGTACGTGCGGGGGCAGACGGAGGAGGAGCTGCCGCAGAGCATCGCGGACCTCAACCACTTCCACCCTGGCGAGCCGGCGAACGAGCACGTGATCCTGCCCGTTTCCGGCACTCGGCATGCCCACGGCGCGGAGGATTGATCTCTACCCGGCGCGCGAGCGCGCCGCCGCTTTGAGAGGAACGAAGAGGAGGACGGATGGCGAGGCAGAGGAAAGTAGACGTCGTTACCGTCGGCGCGGGCTGGACGGCAGCGATCCTCGCCTGGCACCTGACGAAGGCGGGTCACAGCGTTGTCTCGCTGGAGCAGGGGCCGGCGCGGTTCGCTACTCCCGACTTCGAGCACAACCATGACAGCCTGCGGTACAGCATCCGCAAGGCCATGATGGTGGACCTCACCAAGGAGACCTGGAGCTGGCGGCCGAACCCCCGGGCGCCCTCGTTGCCGATCAGACAGTTCGGGTCGTTCCACCCCGGCAACGGCATAGGTGGGGCAGGGATCCACTGGGCCGCCCAGACCTGGCGCTTCTACCCGTCTGACATGCGCTACCGCAGCCACCACGTGGAGCGCTACGGTGCGGACAGGATCCCCGAGGGCTCCACCATCCAGGACTGGCCGCTCACGTACGAGGAACTGGAGCCGTACTACACGCGCATGGAGTACGACATCGGGATCTCGGGACAGGCGGGCAACATAAACGGCGAGCTGCTGCCCGGAGGCAACCCATACGAGGGTGCCCGCTCCGCCCCCTACCCGCTGCCGCCGCTTGTACGGAGCCAGGGCGCTGACATGTTCGCCGAGGCGACGGCCGGCCTTGGCTACAACCCATTCCCGCAACCCGCTGCGATCCTCTCGCAGGCCTACCGGGGCGTCTCTGGCAAGGAGCGCTCGGGCTGCCTGCTGTGCGGGTTCTGCACGCGCTTCGGCTGCGAGGTGGACGCCAAAGCCAGCGCCGTGACCGATCACATACCGGCCGCGCTGCAGACGGGCATGTACGAGATCCGCACGGAGAGCAAGGTGCACCGAGTCAACACCGGGCCAGACGGCCTGGCCACCGGGGTCACCTACACGGACACCCTCACCGGTGAGGTGCACGAGCAGCCTGCTGACGTCGTCATACTGTCCGCCTTCCCGCTCAGCAACGTGAAGCTCATGCTGCTCTCCCGCTCCAGCGAGCATCCCAACGGCGTGGGCAACGACCGGGAGAAGGTAGGCAAGAACTACAGCTACCAACTCAACCTCGGGCCCGTCACCGGCATCTTCGAGGGACGGAGGTTCCGCAGCTACACCGGCAACAGCTGCATGCAGAACGTCATTCACGACTTCAACGCAGACAACTTCGATCACTCCGACCTCGACTTCATCGGCGGTGCATCGATCACCGCCGGAGGTGGGGAGAACGCCCCCGTGGTCTCGGCGCTGAGCCTCCCGGCGCTCGACCAGGCCCAGTTCGGCAGCGGCGGAGATAGCGACGGCAACGGCAACAGCGGCACGAGGAAGCGCCCACCGGTCGCCGGTGAAGTGGGAAGCCTGGCGGGCCAGGGCTCCGAGTGGGGTCAGGCATGGAAGGAGAACCTGCGCCGCAACTGGGACGGCATCCTCGGCATAGGCATCCAGGGCGAGAGCCTGCCTTACGAGGACCAGTTCATGGACCTCGACCCCACGTACAAGGACGCCTGGGGTGACCCCATCCTGCGCATCACCTTCGACTTCCACGAGAACGACAGGCGCCTCTACCGTTACATGGCGCAACGCTGCCTGGAGATCATGCGAGAGATGAACCCGTCGCGCCTCGTAGTCACCGAGGAGCTCTCCCCGTACAACGTGCACTCTTACCAGAGCACCCATAACACAGGTGGCGCGATCATGGGAGCCGACCCAGGGGACTCGGTCACGAACAAGTACGGCCAGGTGTGGGACACGCCCAACGTCTTCGTGACCGGCGCGACGCTCTATCCGCAGAACCCGGGCATGAACCCAACGGGTCCGCTGCTGGCTCTCGCGTACATGACGGGTGACGCTTTGACGACCCGCTACTTCAGGAACCCGAGGGAACTGTTGGTCTGATCACATCTTCCGCCCCGACGATGGATCATGGCAACGCGAAAGCCAGGGAGGCTCCTACTCATCGGGGGTGGAGACCGGCGCGACCCCGAGTACAAGGTGCTCAAGTACTTCGTCGAGCAGGCCGGGGGCAAGAAGGCGCGGATCCTCGTGATCGGCGCCGCTTCGGACGAACCTGGGGACACCCTCAAGGAGTACCGGACCCTGTTCAAGCGGTTCGGTGCTACCGAGGTCCTCACCGCCTCGCTGCGTGAGCGCAGCGAGGCAGAGACGGACGAAGCGGTCGAGCAGGTCGAGGCCGTCAGCGCCGTCTTCCTGACCGGCGGAGACCAGCTCCGCATCACCACCATGCTCGCGGGCACCAGGCTCGGTGAGCGCCTGCGGGAGCGCCACACCAAGGGGGAGATAGTAGTCGCCGGCACGAGCGCGGGCGCAGCGGCCATCGGCAGCGTGATGATCCTCGGCGGCCCCTCGGACGGCACGGTGCGCCGCTCCGACGTCGTGCTCGGCGCCGGGCTGGGCTACATGCGCGACTCGGTAATCGACACCCACTTCAACGAGCGAGGTCGGGAGTCGCGGTTGCTCGCAGTGTTCGCGCAGAACCCCCAGATCCTGGGCATCGGCATCGACGCCGACACGGCACTGGACGTGCATCTGGGCGACAAGTACGAGGTCGTAGGCAATGGCGTGGTCATCGTCTTCGACGGGCGGGTCAGCTTCTCGAACGCCGCAAGGGTGCGCGAGGACCAGATGCTAGCGGTCTCGGGCGTGCAGCTCCACGTATTGCCCGAGGGATACGGGTTCGATCCGCAGAAGATGGAGATAAGCACTCCGTTCGAGGAGTACGACATGGAAGAGGCGAAGGCCAACAAGTCGTAGCGCCCGAAGTCTGCCAACATTGGTCATGTCGCAAGTTGTCGAGGAGGCGCGCGCCGTCTATCGCAAGAGGACGAGCGGTAAGGCGGTGGAGCTGTGGGACGATCTGACCGGCACCGTCCGCGCGGTCACACAAGTCAGCGGCAGGGTCGCCTTCGCCGCGCTGGACATAGCCTGTGCACCGGACGGCAGCACTTGGGCCTTCGCTCCCAACCGCAAGGTCATGCCGACGAGCTGGCGACTAGCTG
>Ga0079224_100013330_pt1 | contig 11444 bp, 9 predicted proteins | sample Stecom2015_FD_80414 | JGI IMG/M metagenome (GOLD analysis project Ga0079224, IMG submission 80414) | Agricultural soil microbial communities from Utah to study Nitrogen management - Steer compost 2015 | ecosystem: Environmental > Terrestrial > Soil > Agricultural land | place: USA: Utah...
CCGCCCCGGCGCTCGTCATTAAGCGGGCCTCCGGAGAGGTGCTAGAGTGGCTGAATAGGCCGGTCTCGAAAACCGGAGTACGTGCAAGCGTACCGAGGGTTCGAATCCCTCCCTCTCCGCCAGATTCGTGACAAAAAACTCAACAAAAACAGTCGTTAAGCCGACCCCCTAGGGTCGACTATTTAGGCTACCCCAAACGCTACCCCAAACGGGCTGGCGAAATCAGGTAACGTCGCATGACATCAGGCGAGGTTTGCCTTGGCGTTAGGCGCGCTGAATCCCGCGCGGCGCGCCATTTAAGCTCGCGCACTCGTTGCGGCCGATGGTGTGGTGAAGCTGCCGAGGAGGATGCGCTCCTCATTGTTCGCAATGATCAGAGAGAGAGCGGGTCGGTCGTCGATGCGCAGCGTTTCAGCAAGCCCAGCAAGTTGTAGAACGTCCAGCCCGCTGGGTGTTGCGCTCACCCCATCAGGGTGCGAGTGCCATTCGCCGACGTACGCAAGCGCGCCGTGCGTAGACGACGCAATGTGGCCAAGAGTTTTGGGCAATCCCGCGAGTCCGCGCTGAAACGAAGTCGGCGTGCCTACGCTGTCGGTGAAATCTGACACGTGCGCGGCGATGTGAACGACCTTGTTCCAGGTGTCGGTCGCTCCGATGAGTACGCCGCCGGTCTCGTTCGGTAGCGCGGCGATGCGCTTGTGGCGAAGATCTTCCAATACGGAGGCTGAGACGCGCACCGTCCAATCGGTGATCTCATGCTCGATGTACGGCGACGCTTGGATGTCGATCGCGTCAACGCCTTCTTCGGCGCGCCAGCGGAAGACTTTGATGGCGGCGTCGGGCTTGTTGAGCGCGGTGCGGAGAAATTCTGCTGCCACGCCTGCTAGCGTTACAATGCGGCTCCACGGCGCGCGCGAAGTTGGGGCGCGGCATGAGGCCGGTGTGGCGATTTGAGTGGGCAAGTCAGCGAATTGTTCGGCGACCCGTGCATCGGCGATCGCGTGCGCAACTAGGTTGCTTTCAAGATCATCAAGCCGAGCTTTGCGTTCGACATCTTCGACAAGCACAACTATTGCCCGTGCATCACCGAGAAGGAAAAGTGAGACGCGCCGCGCTGTAGCGGGATCAGCCGCTAGCGCGCGCGCTGCTGCAGCCGACGCCGTTGCATCGATGATGAGATCGGCCTCGTCTAAGCCTTTGCGAAGCTCGTCGCTTTTATCGCCCGGATCGGTGACGTCGGCGTCGAGATGTTGGGCTCTGTGTTTGTCACCGAGCACCGCCCCCGCAAGCGAGGCAAGCCCGCTTGCCTTGCCGCCGCCAAGAAGACCTCGCTGAAGCGCGTGACGCGCCAAGTTGTGGGTGAGAAGGTGATCTTTGTCGATCGTGGTCCACTTCCCGAATCCTTGGCGCGTGTAGATTTCGAAAAGCGCGGAGCCCAAGGCCCCGGCACCCGCAAGCGCGATCTTGCGCTCGTCAGTAGGCTTGCCAGACAGAGTGGCGGCTTCGCGTGGGTCAAGCGCGATGGCAACGTTCGCTGGCGTAAGATCGATACCTTCGCCGCGTTTGGTATGATCGGGCTCAAGCAAATAGCCCGGCGGCAATCCATCCTTCGATGGCGCGAATTCGCCAAGCGCTACCGCAGTCTCGGCGATCGAGCGCGTGCTTATGAAGCAAATCAGCTGATTGCGCGGCTCGCCCTCGGACGCAAGCCGCGCTGCTATAAGCAAGCCAAACTGAGAGTTGCGCAGTTCTGGCTTGTCCATGAATTGTGCGAGTTGCGCGCGGAGATGCGTCGCGAGGTTGAAGCCGATCCCGTCCATGAAGTCGAGGAGTCGTGGCAGGTCGTGTGGCGGGATGCGCACTCGACCGTCGGTGATGACGGGCGTGACCGCTTCAGCGAACGTGATTGTGAGCGGCTCCGCCTGATGGAAGCGGTCATGATCGGTGGAGCGCTGCAACACGCAGACGCCGCCATTTCGATCGCCCACAGGGCGCAGCACAAGCGTAGCAGCTTCGGCGCCGGTCTGGAAACGCTCCTCAAAAACATCACGCGCGACGGCGATGTGTATCGGTGGTGAAAAGAAGAGGGGCTCGATGGGGTTTCCCTCGCCGTAGAGACCGCCCATCGCGGTCTCTTCGAGCCACCAGCGGATTTTTTGTACAAATTTGCCGGGTGTCCAGCTGAGGCGCACTTCGGTCCAACCGTCGCGATAGAGACAGAGCGCTATTGGTGCACCGTTCGGCATGTCGTTGGTGTGCGGGGCTTGCGGGAATTCTTCGCGCAACGCGAACACCATCGGCAAATCATCGTCGCTGGTAAGCGTAATCGCGAGCGGCTCAGTATCGCGGATATCATGAGCTGGCCGCTGTGGGATGTCCGCCGCCATCTCGATGATGATCGTATCATGGCCGTGTTCGTTGCGACGCAGTTCGACAAGCTTGGCGCCCAGTTCCGGGCGTAGCTTGATGAAAGATGCAATGCGTCGCGCGTTCGCCGTGGCGAGGTCCGTTTCGGCGATAATGTCGCCCAAAAATTTGCTGTACTGCCCGCTCATGTACCGCTAGCCCGCGCGCCCCACAGGTGCTGAACCGACGGCGGACGCTACCGAAGCAAGCGTGACCTTCTTCACGCCCGCGCGCGTGATCTCAAATACTAAAGGCTTTGGGTTCACGATCGTCGGCTCTTCCATCGTGACCAGGAATTTGCCGCTGATGTTAGAGGCGACGCGCTTGTAATAGTTGGCGGCCTCGCGATGCGGCGGTTGATCGTCTTTGTCGGCCGCGCTGCCCTTGCTCGGGATTGGCTCGGAACTCGAGACGATGTAGCCGCGAGAGCGGCCTTGCTCGAAAAGCCAGCTTACGTCTGCGGAGGGCGTGGTTTCATCGGTACCTTTTTCAGGGCCGACGCTCTTGTAAGAGCAATGATGCGCGATAGCGTGGATATCCCAGCCCAGCCGGCCTTCGTTGTTGTGCTCTTTGGTGGCGGCGACGATCTCGGCCCAGCCATCAGCGGTCATGTCGCCGGTGAACATTACGTCGGTGAGCTGGCCGGATACCTGGAAGCGAGCCTGGAACACCAAGCAATTCGGGTTTCGGTCGATGACGTAGCTCACGCCGTTCAAATCCAAGCGCCGAGCGAGAGGTGAGTGGATGAAGCACTCCATGTCGTCGCTAGCCAGTGTGAACTCGGGTGCAGTGCGGCCGGCATCCGTCATGAGCGAACGCCGGGATTCAAAATCGACACCATTGTCCGAGCACCATTGCTTCAGCGCCTCGGGACGTGAGAACACGCGAATGCCTGATCCTTGCTTCAAGCGATAGCGTGCCTCGGTTTGTAGGACTTTAGCCTCGTCGCCCAAGTCGCTTTCAAAGAGCACGCCCGCTGGCACCCACAGCGTGTTGATCTTGATGCGGCCTTCGCCCTGATACTTGGCGGCGTGTTGCAGATGGAAGAATTCTGTGGCGCCGCAGATATGATCGCGATCGAGGTGGGTAATGGCAAAGACGTCGAAGTAGTCGCGCTTCTTCGCTGCCAGAATCTCTCGTAGCCGCTTGCTCAGATGGATTCTCGGGTCGTCGTCGTCTTCGCAAGCGAGCGTATCGCAGAAGTCCACCATCATCATCCGCTCATTATCGAGCGTGACGAGCGCGCTATCGCCATTGCCGACGTTGAACACTTCCAACTTGTGCATCACGGTTTCTCCGCAGCTTCGTTCTCCAAAATGGGAATGAGATGCGCGAGCGCCAACCGGCGCGTCTGCGCTTCTCCGCGCGCGACCAAAGCATCGATGACATCATCCGGCATGGCAGCGAAATCGATCGGATAATCACGTAAATCGCCTAGCGGCGGCGGGGCCGGATCACCGTCGAGAGGTGGAAGCTTTGTGTCGTCTTGACCGAAGTACGGCATGATGAAAGCGCGGATGCGTCCTGAGGCGCGCCACTCGTGCAGCATACCCATGCCCATCCGGTGCAGCTGGCGGTGAGCCGTTGAAAACGCCGCTCGCGCTCGAGCGCCTAGAAAGAGCGGAAAATCCTCGCCCGTTGGCACGCCGGATTCGGCGATGCAGGCGACGATGATGTCAACCGGCTCGATAGCGAAGGCATAGGGCGCGGGACGGTTCGGATCGAATGCCTGGAGGCCGAGATTGTCATAGATGCCGCCATCCGTGAGCAGCACTCGACGGCGTATGATTTGCCCCTCATACCGAAAGTCGTACTCACGGTCGATCGCTGGCAGCAAGAGCGGGAAGGCCGCAGACGCGGTCACTGCTTCGCTCAGTTTGAAGTTTGCGCCAATAACGGAGCCGCTTCGCCACGAGCCCGACTCTTGCGCCGTAAAACGGAACGCGGTTTGAGTTGCAAGTTCTGCAGCATTGATGATCAGCCGAGGCCGGCCTTCGGGCAGGCCGGACATCATCATGTCTCCCATGAGATCGTCGCTGCGCAACACGCGCTCAAGGAAGTCGGTGCGTGTCACTGGGCGCCGACGACGTGCACGGAGCCAACGGCGAAGCTTGGCCTTCAGGCGCCAGTCAGATGCGGCTGAGGCCAACGCCCCGGCAATCCCAATTGGTAAGGCGGTGGCGACGTTGAGTAGGAATGAACCTGTGGCCTTCAGCCCTAGCGGCGATAGGAGTGCGCCCACGATCCGATCTTGCAGCCCGGCGCTCAACAACTTGCGGACGCGCCGCTCAAAGGCATCGAAGGGTTCGACGCGGGCACTGTACAGCCCGGCTAAAACGCTGCCGCCCGACACCGACGAGATTACGTCGATGCGGTCCAAAACGCCGATCTCGTTCAACACGCGCAGGCAGCCTAGATGAAAGGCAATCGCACGAGAGCCGCCGCCGGAAAGAGCGAGACCGAGCCGCAAAGGTCGCGAATCGTCGGTCACGCCTGATTATCTCAGATTCGAGAGTGCGCGGACATTCCGTTGCGTGGGTGAAATTGCGGTTCGGCGCGATTGGATCGATCTGCCGCCGCTGGCGGGGAAGTACCAACTATTGAAGCGCGATGTCCCGCCCCCATGTCCACGAGGATGTCCGGTTAATTGTTCATTAATCGGAATGAATTCAGCTGGACATATCAACAAGGCTGCAACGCACCGGAGCGTCGCTATGCATATTCAGATCTTCGACGTGAAGGCCGGCTGCTGCGCGCTCGTTACGACGGAAGATCGCAGGCGGATCATGATCGACTGCGGCACGAATGCCGACACGGGATGGGACCCCGGTGGTTATTTGCGGGATCGCGGGATCGCGGCGTTGGACATGCTCGTCATCACGAATTTCGATGAAGACCACACACGCGGTTATCCAAGTTTTGCTGCGAACGGGATCGAGGTGAGATCGCTATTGCGAAATAAGTCGATAGGTCCGTCTGAGATATCACGCATGAAGGACCCCGACACGGGCCCGGGTCCAGGTGTTGCCGCACTCGTTGACGCGATTGGGGGCGTGTACACCGGGGGCGGCGTATCTCAACTAAGCGCGCCGGGCTTTAGCTACCAAGTGGCCTATGCGACCCCTGCCACGGTGGGACTCGAATCTAACAGTCTCAGCTTGCTGATGCTCGCGCAGTGCCATGGCTGCGGTGTGCTTTTCACCGGTGATCTCGATACAGTGGGTTGGGATGCTCTCGGCGATCGCGCGCGCGCTCTGTTGCAGCAGACTCACATTCTTGTTGCGCCCCATCACGGTCGCGAGGACGGACAATGGTCGGGGTTCGCCGGAAGCGTGCCTCACTTGCGGTGGGTGATCATCTCGGACAAGGGACACGCCCACGAAACGCAACGGATGTCCGCGCCGTTTTACGCGGCGTTGGCGCAGGGATGGAAGTTTGGTCCGAACTCGACCAATCGCAAAGTGCTGACCACTCGCAGTGAGGGTAGCATCGCAATTGAGGTGACCCCGCAGGGCCACGTGCGTGCGTGGACTTTTGATCAGAACTACACGCCGCCGCGTCGTCCCCAGCGACCATCGATTAAGTGGATATGAAGCGAACGGCACCGATCTAGAGAGGAAGGCTCTCTCACAGCGCCTCGTCGCTCAACTGTGATGCATACTCGATGATGCTGTCGAAAAACGACCTTGCGTATCGCTCCAGTGGGCTAGTGTACAGGAGCTCGCCCATGTTCGCGCGTTCTAGTTGTTCAAGCCGAATGGCCGCATGCGGATGAGTATCGAGCTTGTCGCGAAGCGCGAGTTCACTTCCCAGTCGTTGGTGAAGCAATTCGCCGGCACGTTGGATGAAGTCCATATATAGAAAAAGCAAATACACGCTTCCCAGTGCGTGCTGATAATGATGAAGTCCCGCGAGCACGGTCGCCTTTTCTTCCTGTTGCTCAGTCCCGTTGTCCGCGATGGCAGTGGCATCTCGCACACGCTCGACTAGCTGTGAACGCATTGCGCCGAACGCGAATGCATCGGCTGCAAACTCAAACTCGTGGCGGAGAGAGGCTGCCTGTCCTTGCGCCATTGCCTCCTTGAGGCGCCGTGGATGATCGAACGCAACGTGCCCAAGCTCGTGCGCGACGATGAAGTTGACCTGATCGACGGTAAGAAGTTGAGCGGTCTGCGCCATCTCCGAACTGTGGAGCAGTATCGTCGAGCCGCGAGTGATTGCAGTCGCTGTTACGCTAGACCAAAAATGCAGCACGATAGCAGCGACCCCATTCCAGGCGCGATCAAGTCTCTTCGGACCTGCCATGTGCTCGGGGCTGAGGAAGTGAAGCACGAGCCGATTCAAATGCTTCAAGATGGGCTCAAGCGCGTAGTTGAGTCCGATCAGCGCATCGGGGAGTGCAAAGGTAGTAGCATTGAACTTTGCGCGTTTCAGTAACGTGCAAGAGACGCGATCGAGACCAAATCGGCGGACATTTTCCAAGGGCAAGGCTGACATCGACGCGAGGAATGCCATGCGGCCCCAATAGGGTAGGCGCGTCTGTGCGTTCCGAAACTCTTTGGCCAGATCGATGGCGACGCCGACCAGAGTTTGTGAGAGGTGATAATCGTACGATGCGGAATATCGGATGTCGTCGTCGCTTTCCGGCGGGTCCCAGACGAATAGGAAAAGTGACCGAAGGGCCAAGAAGATCATCTCTTCCGGCTGTATCGGCTCGTCAGCGTGCAGCTTTGCGATGAAGGTTCTTTGCTCAGGTGTTACACCTTCGAACTGCGAGTAGTCTGCGACTTGCAAATGTTCGAGATTGAGAAATACCTTCGGCCGTGGGCCTGGACCTAGGTCGCGCAATACGCGAAGCGACGTCTGTGTAAGAATTTCATCAATCTTCTCGCGCTTGACGGCTGGCTCGCACAGCGAGTTGTCGTCGCTTAGCCAGCGCGCATAAGGATTGATTTCATTGGGCGTGCTCATACACCCAAACATCAGATGTGAAGAGAATCCGCAAGCACCAGAGCTTGGCCTGGCGTGCATTGGTGTCGAGACGAAGGAGCGTTAAAATAGAAGGGAAGGTGCGACATACCCCCGTGCAAACTTTCCTTTGGCGAAGAGTTTGTTTTTAGGCTCGGTTGCGCCTGGAGCTGTGTTTGGCAGCGATTGCGGGCTCTTTGAGCTACTGCAATTTCCGCGCTTTGCGATTGCCGCGTTGAAATCCGAGCAAATACTGCGTTGCTCTTTCGGCGTGGCTTGCGGCTATCAGAATTGCGCGGTGGTCACGCTTCAACACGGAAAGCCAACAGTCGATATATCTCGCGTGATCGGCGCGCGGGCGAGAAGAGGTCCCCAATTCAGCCGCAAGAAATGCGCTTCCAAGTTCGGCGACTAATTCCTCCATCGCATAAGCGGCAGAGCCAAATCGACCGGTTAGGTCTCGATTCAAGCGATGCTCTGCGCCGGTCCAATGCACTAGCTCGTGGAGCACGACTGCGGCGTAGGCCGAGTCGGATTCATCAAGGTCGCCGTAAAAACGACTGCGATGCGGCACTAAGATATCATCAGTCTCTAATCGGTAGCACGCCCGGTCGCCACCAATCTCAATGTTTGCGTGGGTTGCTTGAGCGAGTTCATCAACGCAGCGGAGTGTCGCGAGGCGTCGCCGCGGCTCGCGTTCCATTTCACCGAACACTTGCTGGCGGTTGAAGAGCGCTAGTCGGCGCGCAAATCGGATTGGAGCACCAGAAGGCGGCCAGGTGAGCGCTCGCTCGCGATAGATTATTGCGGTAGTAGGGCGTTCAGCAGGAAGAAGTCGCATTCCCGCTTCACGCCATTGCTCTTCGTTAGCCCATGTCGGATCGCTGAAGCCAAAACGGCGAGCGCTTGCCCATAGTGCTAAGACGTTGATGCCGCTGTAGCGACGGCCCGTGATGCTGCGCGGCCATTCGGTGCTGCCTTGATGGCGATGCCAAGGCATCTCCCACGGCGTGCAACCGCATTTAATAGCTGCCAAGACGGAAGCGGTGACCTCCGCAGCGATGCTTGGTGCTGACGTGCCCGTGCGCTTACGCCGACGGCGCATCGCTTCCTCCTTCGCTTTGTTTCGATGTTACGTGTTACGGGGCGGGGCGCATGGGTGGCGCAATTCGTCACCCGGTGTCGCAGAGGCTCGCCGAGGCTCACTGGATGGTGGCGCTCGGCGAGCTTGCGTATCAGCGTCTATTCACCCGCGGGGCGGCGAAAGCCGCGGTGTGTCTCTTTGCCGATCCTGAAGGGCTGGCCAGTGTAGGACCATCCCATGCGACGCATCGCTTCAACGATACGACGTTTCATGGCTGGTGTTCGGCCGCTGGTGCCGATCGAGAGCGCATTCCAGATCGAGCTGAAAGGAAGGCGTTCTTCTTCCTTCTTGATGTCGCCCTTCAACGCTTGCAGAAGTTCTTCAATTGGATCGTCCAGTGTGAAGCGCTTCTGACGCTCGGCCGCCAATTCCCACAAGTCTTCCGGCAAAGTCAGAGGAATGTGGGGCTCCCACGCATCCACTGCTTCAGCGACAAGCTGATCGCGATCGCGTGCGAGCTTTTCTAGGTCAAATCGATCAATCTCAACCGGTAAAAACCTCCTGTTGCCAGTGCTGTCGCGCAGAACCTGCATCTCGTTCGTCGTTGCGACGATGACGAATGATCGAGCCTGATCGACGACCGATGAACCCCAAGCAGGGCGGGCTCGGTCATGCGAGCGAGAAATGAACGACTTGACCCTCTCCACCGCATGACGATCAAATCCACCGAGTTCACTAGCCTCCAAGATCAATCTGCCTCGCAACGCCTCTTGTTGCCGCTCGGCTGGCAACTGGATGACATCCTGATCGGTGAAGCGGGATGGATCTCCAGCGATGATGCGAAGGGCGGTTGATTTGCCCGCCCCCTGTTTTCCGTACAGCACAATGACCGTTTGACAGTCACAACCTGGCGAAAGAACGCGACCGACGAATGAGAGCCAGAATAGCCTTGCTGCCTGTCGATTCAGTGCGTTGTTCTTTGCGCCAGCGTAATCGATAAAGAAACGATCTATTCTCTCTGTGTCATCGTGCCGGAGCGCCAGAAACTCCTCCGCTACGGGATTGAATCGGTGACGCCAAGCGAGGTGCTTGAGAGCTTCGCTGAGCGGCCCCCGACCCGGATCGAAGCGATAAGCTTCAATAAAGTAGTCGCGGATCGCTGCAACGACGGGGTCGCTGATCACCTGCCACTCTTTACCGAGAAACTTCGCCTTGGCGATGGGAGTCGATGTCAACTCGTTGAAGCAAACCTCGATCGCTGCGTTGATGCCAGCGGTTATGTTGATGAAGCTCGGAATAGGTAGGCCGGCATGAACGCCATCCGGCCACGTGAACGTCTTGTTTGTCATCGTCTGTGCCTCACTTCGCGTTCAAGCGAGGCAGCGACGAAAAATATGCATCCGCACTGGCTACCGAAATGAGGACGCGCGACCCGAGGCGGACGGCTTCGATGGCGTTTTGGCGCAAGAGCGCCCGCATGCGAGTTTGGCCGAGGCCATACAGCTCACACGCTTCCGCGATTGAGACGTAGCGCTTGGGCTCCGCCGTGGTTGCTGAATTGGGATTCACTTTGTCGTCTCCTTGGCGCACCCCCATTGGGCGCGCGGGGAGAGAGACAATTCACGCCGAGCTTGAGACTTATAGTCGGTATTGAGATCGCTATTTTCGTAACGTCAATTCCCAATCAGTATTCGTGCGGTGCTTGGCGTCCTGGGAGTTTGATGCGGTATTGGTAGCGGAACGTGTGGCGCGCTTCCTCGTCGGACAGTACGCTGACAACGTCTCTGAACATTTCGCGCGACAACCCTCGTGGCGGTGGGCCGCCGTGCAAATTGACAATAAGCTCAAACAAGTCTGGGCGTGATCGCGCGTTCTTACCGGGGTTTCCTTTGGTTGGCGCCATTCTCACGTGCGCGCTGGGAAGTTTTTCGGTCGCATCAAACCATGCCATCACGCATCCCGCGATCAATACGGGACCCGGGCTGGTTTGTGCGCCATGCTTGTTCTCGTGCAGATCAGCTAACGCGCCGTAGAATGCGGAGCCGACCTCGAGATCGTGCGCGAGATCATTTAGTACCCTCGAAACGAACATGTCCGCGGGAACGTGCACACCCCGCGCCATCTCGCGAACGCGGCTGGGCCAAGCGTAGTGCTCGATGAGCATCTCTCGCTGATCTAGCAACTCGAACGCTCGCGCCGCTATGCGCCGTCCGCGATTGTTCTCATGGACCCGGAGTGGTGTAGACTGACCGTAGTATTTCACGCCCTTGTATAACCCCTGAGCGAGCAGAGGAACTGCAGCGTCATGGCCGTCGATACGCCGATGGCGGAGGATATCCATCGCCTTTGCAGCGTTGTTGAGCGCGTTTGAAAGCATGCGAGATGCTCCCGCGATGTCGCTCGCGTCAGTGGACAGGGACCGTTCAACAAACTCTTCGCCGTTGTAGTCGGCATTGTGGGCGTAGCCCCAGACCGAGATACCGATACTTTTCGCTGCTTCCGCAGCGCGATCGACATCAATGCTGTCCTGATCCAGTTGTATCTGTTCGGCTACGTGCGCGATTTGATCGCCAGAGTACATCACGCTTCTCCGTTCGTCGCACAATAGGTCGCCCAAGCTTCCATAAGCTGTCGCCGCTTATCAATGAGATCACCTCGACGATAGGCGGCTTCAACTTTGTCGCCAATCGTGTGTGCCAACGCGGATTCGGCGACCTCGCGCGGGAAATCCGTCTGTTCAGCGGCCCAATCGCGGAATGTTGAGCGGAAGCCGTGAACGGTGAGATCGTTGCGGCCCATGTTCTTGAGCGTGGCCAGCAACGTCATGTCGGAGAGGGGTTTGCCGGCTTTCAAGCCGGGGAACACCCAATCGGCAGGTTTGCCGATCCTCAGAGGGCGCAGCAGCGTGATCGCCGTATCAGACAACGGAACGCGATGTTCGCGTCCCGACTTCATGCGTTCCGCTGGCACGACCCAGATTGCGGCA
>Ga0079224_100013332_pt1 | contig 11444 bp, 8 predicted proteins | sample Stecom2015_FD_80414 | JGI IMG/M metagenome (GOLD analysis project Ga0079224, IMG submission 80414) | Agricultural soil microbial communities from Utah to study Nitrogen management - Steer compost 2015 | ecosystem: Environmental > Terrestrial > Soil > Agricultural land | place: USA: Utah...
CCGCCACCATTGAGTACCACGGGCGAGCGTAGTGGTTGCAGGCTTGCTTCCAGTTCGCGAATGATCTGCCGGACGCTCACAGCGGCGTTCTTGTCCGCAAGCACGTCTGCGAAATCGAATTCTGCTGCGCGGAAGAAGTGCACCAGCGCCCACGAAGTGCCGCGGGCTTCGAAAAAGACGTCGTCGATCTCCAGCCACGACGTACGAACCTGGACACTGTCGGCAAGTTCGGAGGTAGACGCGGCAGATCGCTCTCCCGCGAGATCCGTATTGATCACTGTTTCGGCGACGCTGTCGCCGAGACGGCGTGTCAGGCTGCCAAGCCGCTTTTCGACTTGTGCAAGCCACTCCCTCAGGTTGTCCGCGCGCGCGTAGAACTGCGCGTCCGACCCGCCGAGGCCGGAAAGCCTGTCGCGATAACGTGCGAAGCCGGTGATTGCGTCCCGGTACTCGGATTCGGTAGCGGGGAAGATCCATGAATCGTTATCAATGGAAAACTTCGGCTCGGCGATTGCAATGTTTGGGTCTTCCTTCGACTGCGACTGGCTGCGGCTGTAGTCGTTGCGGATCACACGCGACAGATCCCGCACCTGCTGCAGTACGCCGAATTCCCAGTTGGGAATGTTGTCCAGGAACACGCCTGGCGGCATGATGTCGTTGCTGAGGTAGCCGCCGGGCTTGTCCAGCATCGTCTCGGCTACCCTGACGAGAGTGTCCACGGTGGCATAGCCGACGACAGTGCGTTCGTTGTCGGGCTTTTCATTGACCCAGAAGATGTCAGGTTCGCCGGACCAGTAAACACCCAGGCCGATCAGGAGCACCAACAAGGCCGCGACCGCGCCGAGCAGCGCCTTCATCCACGCCGGTTTGTCCGCCAGCAGGCCACGGTTACCCGTGGCTGCCGGCCCATTGTTGCTGCCATTCTTCCGGCGCCCGAACATCATCGGAAGAACCCGAGCCCTCGCACCGCGATCCTGTTGCTCGTCATGCCGCCTGCGCGCGTGTCGCCAACTGCCGCAACATGTAATGCAGGATCCCGCCGTGCTCGAAGTAATCACGCTCCTTGGGCGTATCGATACGCACCCGTGCCTCGAACTGAACCCTTGCTCCATCGGGCCGGGTGGCGGTGACCATGACGGTTCTCGCGTTGCTGTCGCGGAGTCCTTCGATGTCGAAGGTTTCCTTGCCGGTCAAACCAAGGCTGGTGGCATTCTCCCCGTTCATAAACTGCAGCGGCAAGACCCCCATGCCAATCAGGTTCGATCGGTGGATGCGCTCATAGCTGACGGCGATAACGGCTTTCACGCCGAGCAGCAACGTGCCTTTGGCGGCCCAGTCTCTCGACGAGCCCGAACCGTATTCGGCGCCGGCGATGACTACCAGTGGAGTTCCCTCCTGCTGGTATCTCAGTGAGGCGTCGTAGATGGACATCTTTTCGTCGCTCGGCTGATGCCGGGTCCAGCTGCCCTCGGTACCGGGCGCGAGCTGGTTTCGCAAGCGGATGTTGGCGAAAGTCCCGCGCATCATCACTTCGTGGTTGCCGCGCCTGGAGCCGTACGAGTTGAAGTCCGGCGGCTCTACGCCCATCTCGCGCAGGTATTTTGCAGCCGGACTGTCGGGGGAAATGCTTCCCGCGGGCGATATGTGGTCAGTGGTTACCGAGTCGCCGAGTAGCGCCAGCACACGTGCGCCCCGGATGTCCTCAAGCGGCTGCGTATCGAGTGTCATATCCTCGAAGTAGGGCGGGTTCTTGACGTATGTCGAGTCCGGGTCCCAGCTGTAGATCTCACCCGATGGTACGTCGAGGCTGTTCCAGTTCCTGTCGCCGGCGAACACGCTGCCGTAACTCGATTTAAACATCCGGGAGTTGACGTTCTGCGAAATGAAGTCCTGGATTTCCTTCTGTGACGGCCAGATATCCCGGAGGAAAACAGGCTGCCCGCTGGAGTCGTTGCCAAGCGGGTCCGTCAACAGGTTCAGGTGCATCGTGCCGGCGAGTGCGTAAGCGACAACCAGGGGCGGTGAGGCCAGGAAGTTCATCTGCACCATCGGGTGGATGCGGCCTTCGAAATTCCGGTTGCCGGAAAGCACCGCACAGCCGACGATATTATTTTTTACAACCGCCTCCGCAATCTCGGGCTTCAGTGGACCGGAGTTGCCGATGCAGGTCGTACAGCCGTAGCCGACGGTATAAAAACCCAGGGCGGCGAGATCGTCGAGAAGATCCGCCTTCTCCAGGTAGTCGGTGACGACTTTCGATCCGGGCGCGAGGCTGGTCTTCACCCACGGCTTCGTCTTCAGGCCGCGGGCATGGGCGTTTCGCGCCAGCAATCCCGAACCGATCATGACGGCGGGATTCGACGTGTTCGTGCAACTGGTAATGGCCGCGATCAGGACGGCGCCGTCGCTGATCTCGGCTGTCTCACCGTCGAGCTTGAGCGTTGCCGTGCCGCCGGACGGCCGGTTCTCCGTCTGGATTGCGAGGTGCTCGCGAAAACGCTCGTCAGCCTCGCTGAGCAGAATCCGGTCCTGCGGGCGCTTGGGCCCGGCGATGCTTGGCTCCACGCTGCCAAGGTCCAGTTCCAGCAGGTCGCTGTACTCCGCAGGCTCTGCACCCTCGTGGCGCCAGATGCCCTGTTCCTTCGCGTATGCCTCGATCAGGCTGATTTGCGCGGGTTCGCGTCCCGTGAGCTCGAGATAGCGAATGGTTTCGCCGTCGATCGGGAAGATCGCGCAGGTGCTGCCGAACTCCGGAGACATGTTGCCAAGGGTGGCCCGATCCGCAAGTGGCAGATCCGCGAGCCCGTCGCCGAAAAATTCGACGAACTTGCCGACGGCACCTTTCCGGCGCAGCATTTCCGTCACGGTAAGCACGAGGTCGGTAGCGGTAGTGCCCTCCCGCAGAGCGCCGCTCAGCTTGAAGCCGAGAACCTGCGGTATCAGCATCGTGATCGGCTGGCCCAGCATCGCGGCTTCGGCCTCGATGCCGCCAACACCCCAGCCCAGTATCCCAAGCCCGTTAATCATGGTGGTGTGAGAGTCCGTGCCCACCAGCGTATCGGGATAAGCGGAACGCGTGCCGTTCTTCGACACGTCGAATACGACCCTGCCAAGGTATTCAAGGTTGACCTGGTGCACGATCCCGGTGTTCGGCGGCACGACCCTGAAGTTCTCGAACGCTTCCTGGCCCCAGCGGAGGAAGGTGTAGCGTTCCTTGTTGCGCTTGAACTCGATCTTGTTGTTCAGGTCGAGAGAATCTGCCGCGCCGTAGCGGTCGACCTGCACGGAGTGGTCAATGACAAGTTCCGCGGGTGACAGGGGGTTGATACTGTCTGCGGTGCCGCCGAGCTTCACCACGGCATCGCGCATCGCCGCCAGGTCCACTACTGCCGGTACTCCGGTGAAGTCCTGCAGGATCACGCGCGCGGGGGTGAACGAGATTTCGGTATCCGGCTCCGCCTTCGGGTTCCAGTTCGCCAGCGCGAGGATATCTTCGCGAGTGACGTCGCGGCCGTCCTCGTGGCGCAGCAGGTTTTCCAGCAGGATCTTGAGCGAGTAGGGCAGCCGGCTTGCATGACCCTCCTTGACGGCATCCAGCCGGAAGATCTCGTACTGAGTGCCGTCAACGTCAAGCATTGAACGAGCGCCGAAGCTGTCCTTCATAGCGTATCTCCGGGAACTGTTGGTTATTGTCGAGCCGCCGTGGTCCGTATCATTCGTGAACGCTTGAGGCTGGTCGTAAGGCGGAGCCTCTGTGCCGTTCACGGGTCAGCGGGTGAGCGAACCTTTTGTAACCTAAGGCGGCGCGGGCCGGCATTATAACGAATAAGGCCACCTAAATCGCGGCCTCCAGGGCGCGCCGCTGGTACCCCGCGTGCGAAAGCACGCGATCGATCACGGCGCCTCCCAGGCAGCGGTCATTTTCGTAGAACACGACGAACTGACCCGGGGCGGCGGCGCGTTGCGGCTCGTCGAAAGACACCAGCAATCCCGCATCGCCGGCACCCTTGATACTGCATGCCTGGTCCTGTTGCCGATATCGGATCTTGGCGAGGCAGGACATGCGCTTTCCGTGCAGCAGCGGTTCCGGGACCGCGCCGATCCAGCTTACCTCGGTCGCCACGAGCTCGTTGCTGTACAGCAGGGGATGTTCACCCTGCACCACAACCAGCGCGTTGGCGTCGAGATCCTTGGCAGCGACATACCAGGGTGCGTCATCGCCATCCCTGCGGCCGCCGATACCGAGCCCCTGCCGCTGCCCCAGCGTGTAATACATGAGCCCGCCGTGCTCCCCAAGCGTCCGGCCCTCCGGTGTTCGGATGGGCCCGGGCCGCGCCGGGAGATACTGCGCCAGGAACTCGCGGAACGGGCGCTCCCCGATGAAACAGATGCCGGTGCTGTCTTTCTTGTTGAAGACGTCCAGTCCGCGATCGCGGGCGATGTCACGTACTTCGGCTTTCGTAAGCTCTCCCAGCGGGAACAGCGTCTCGGCAAGGGCCTCTTCCTTGACGGCGTGCAGGAAATAGCTCTGGTCCTTGTTCGTGTCGAGGGCCTTCCACAGCTGAACCCCCGAATTGTCCCGGCTACTGTCCCGATAGATCCGGGCGTAGTGCCCGGTAGCCAGCCATTCGGCGCCGAGGCGTTTTGCGTGGGTGCGAAAGACGCCGAACTTGATCTCGCGATTGCACAGCACGTCCGGGTTTGGCGTGCGGCCGGCGCGGTATTCGTGGAGGAAATACTCGAAGACGCGCTCGCGGTACTGGCGCGCGAAGTTTACGTGATGCAGTGGAATCTTGAGTTCGTCGCAGACGCGCCTCGCGTCCTGCAGGTCGGCAGCTGCCGTGCAGTAGGCGTCGTCGTCTTCCCAGTTCGTCATGTGCAGCGCATGGACGTCCGCTCCCGCGTCCTTGAGCAGCAGAGCCGCCACGGCGGAATCGACGCCACCGGAAAGCCCGATTACCACGCGACGCCCTCGCAGGTCAGGCCACGTCCGCCGGGACAGATGGAAGTTGGTGTGGAACATTCAGCCGGATTTTATCATCCGGGGAGAAAGGCAGGCCTTTGTCGCTAGACGAGCGATGCGCTGGCGATGACGCGCTCTACGTTGTGCTGCACCGGCAGGAGGCCATCCAGAAGCGACCCTGGCTTTCGCCGCCCCGCCAGGTAGTCTTCGATGCAGCGCGTGACCACCGGGGACCGAAGCATCTTTCTGCGCCGGTTCAGATCATCCAGGGTGAACCAGTGCACAGCATAGATGCCATCGTCCAGGGCGAGGGCAGGGTCTTCCCCGAGAAACTGCGCCACGTAAACGATGCGCAGGAACTGCTGGCGGGTCTGGGGCTGAATCCAGAGGTAGACGTTGAGCAGGCTCTCAACCTCGACGATACAGCGGGTTTCTTCCAGGGTCTCGCGAACGACCGCCTGTTCCGGCGACTCCCCTGCCTCGATATGACCGCCGGGCTGTGTCACGACAACCACTCCCGATGCCCGTTCCTCGACAACCAGGTAGCGGCCGTCTTTCTGAACAACGGCGGATACGGTGAGGTCGGTGGGCAACACTTGCTTGGGAAGGACTTCAGATGCCGAGCTGGCGGAATTCCGTTTCTACTTCGCTTGCGACCCAGATTTCATCGAACATCTTGCTGTATACCTTCGCGACACCCGGTTCATACGTGTCCGCGATGCCTTCCCAGCGGCTCGCCTGGAGGCGATAGACGAGGGCAACTTCGTCAGCTATGCAAAAGGACTCGGCATGCGTGCGGAGATCCTCGCGCACGTGGCGGAATTCGATGTAGGTATTGAGGCGCCGCCCGAGGTGAACGAAGTTGTTACCGTTTTTAACGGCGCGCGAAGGATCCGCTATGAGTACTCGAACCCTGGCGTAACCCTGGGACAGGACGAGGCGTTTTACGACTTCGAGGAAATCCGGGTCGTCATAGATCCCGGGCTCGAGGTCGTGCGTGAAAATGGAGATGCGGCGGGTGGCCTCGGCAGCAACGTCAATGACGGCCTGCCGCATTTCTTCCTGCGTAGAAATGACCCAGCGCCTGCCCTTTTTGCGAGCTTGTTCCATTATTTCCCGTTGTTCATCATGGTTTCAAAAAAAAGCACTGCCGTCTGTCATTCAAATCGTGTCGTCGTTGCGCCGTAAAGGCGGGCAGGTTAGCAGAAACGGTAGTGCATCGTGACGGGCTGAGAAAATCCAGGACTGATTTTTCGGCTCTCTGCTCTGCTAATGACCCTTCTCCTGACTAGCGATTTTTGATCTTCGCCGTGTACTGCACACCTGAGCTGGTGGCCGCCATCTTAACGGCGGGCTCTAAGGCTTCGTTGCCAACTGTGTCACGTTTTAAGGACAATCCAGGGAGCGTTGCGGCCGAGAGCCACAAGCCGCGCAGCTACGGCGCATTTGCCGGGATATGACATGCTGTATCTGGTGCTGCAGTTCCATATTATGGGAAGTGCGGTTTCGAAATTCAGTGCACCCACGCTACGTGCACCGGTCAGCCCGACCTGGCCAGTTTCGCAGCCGCGCCGGTGTAGGTTGAAGGTGTCAGTTCAAGCAGTCTCTGCCTCGCTTCATCCGGAATCTCCAGTGACTCGATGAACTCCTGCATCAGTTCTTTTGTAACCGTTCTGCCACGCGTTAGCGCCTTGAGCTTTTCGTAAGGCTCCGCGATCCCATAGCGCCGCATGACGGTCTGCACCGCTTCGCCGAGAACTTCCCACGCGCCTTCGACATCGCGGTTGATTGTCTCAGTATTGACCTGAACTTTTTCCATCCCCTTTTTCGCCGACTGGATCGCAATCAGCGCGTGCCCAATCGCGGTACCGAAGTTTCTCTGCACCGTAGAGTCGCTCAGGTCGCGCTGCCACCGCGATACGGGAAGTTTGGATGCGAAGTGGTTCAGCAATGCGGAGGAGATGCCGACATTGCCTTCGGCGTTTTCAAAATCGATGGGATTGACCTTGTGGGGCATCGTGGAGGAGCCAACCTCGTCCTCCTTTACGCGTTGCCGGAAGTAACCGAGGGAAATGTAGCCCCACATGTCCCGGCAAAGGTCCAGCAGAACGGTGTTGTAGCGCGCCAGGGCATGAGCGTATTCGGCTGTCCAGTCATGCGGTTCTATTTGGGTGGTATGCGGATTGGGATTCAGCCCGAGGGATTCCACGAACCGATGACTGAGTTCCGGCCAGTCAACGTCCGGATAGGCGATAACGTGCGCGTTGAAGTTGCCAACCGCACCGTTCCACTTGCCTCGCAATTCGACGGCAGAAAATTGCTTCTGTGCACGCGAAAGGCGAGCGGCCACATTCGCCATCTCCTTTCCCAGCGTCGTCGGGCTTGCTGTCTGCCCGTGGGTACGCGACAACATCGGCAGGGTTGCGTAAGCGTTCGCCATGGCTCGCAATTTCGCCGCCAGTTCCTTCATCGCCGGAACAAGCACTTCGTCGCGCGCGGCGCGCAGCATCAACGCGTATGCTAGATTATTAACGTCTTCGGACGTACAGCCGAAATGAACGAAGTCCCCGGCGTTCCTGACATCCGCGCCGGTCCCGATACGTTCTCTTATGAAGTACTCGACAGCCTTGACATCATGGTTGGTCCGGGTTTCGGCCTTCTTGATCCACTCGGCGTCGTCGAATGAAAACTCATCCACCATGCGATTCAGGACGCATTTGATGAGCATGGAGAACGGGGCGAGCTCCTCGATGGAGCGTTCGTCCGACAGCCATTGCAGCCATCGAACCTCGACAAGAACCCGGTAACGGATCAGGCCGTACTCGCTGCAGATGTTGCGGAGTGCATCGACCTTTCCCGCATAGCGGCCATCTACCGGCGACAAAGCTTTGAGGCTCATTGGCACACTCGAACCGTACAGGCAGGAAAAGTCCGGGCTAGACTTGAACTGGCAAAGCGCGAATCATACACCAATGATTGTCGTAACAGTGGGCGGCGCGCCGGGGTTTCCCGTGACGCTGCGCGGAGAAGAATGAGCAATGAAGGACAAGTCATACCGCATCGAGCAGGACAGCATGGGCGAACTCAAGGTTCCGGAGGATGCGCTGTGGGGCGCGCAAACACAGCGGGCGGTCGAAAATTTTCCGATCAGCGGGATGGCGATGCCGCGCCAGTTCATCGCAGCGCTCGGCCTCGTGAAATGGGCGGCGGCGGGAGCTAACGCAGAACTCGGGCTGATTACCAGCGACAAGGCCATCGCCATACAGAAAGCGGCACTGGCCGTCGTTGCAGGCGAGCACGACGCGCACTTCCCGATCGATGTCTTCCAGACCGGTTCCGGGACCAGTTCAAATATGAATGCAAACGAGGTCATCGCCCGTCTCGCGGGCGACGTGCTCGGGTCTGCCGTGCATCCGAACGATCATGTCAATATGAGCCAGAGCAGTAATGACGTTATCCCCACGTGCGTGCACGTGAGCGCGGCCATCGCCATTCACGACGAGCTGCTGCCGGCGCTGGCACGGTTGCAGAAGTCACTGGGCAAGAAGGCAGATGCAACGAGGACGATCGTCAAAACGGGCCGCACGCACCTGATGGACGCGATGCCGGTAACTATGGGGCAGGAGCTCGACGGCTGGGCGGCACAGATCGGCTCGAGCACAGACAGGCTGTGCGATACGATGACTCGACTGACCGAAATTGCCCAGGGCGGCACGGCAGTCGGTACCGGGATCAACGCTCACCCGAAATTCGGCAAGAAAGTGGCGGTGCTGCTGACCGAGCATACCGGCATCGAATTCCGCCAGGCATCTTCGCTGTTCGCGGCATTGAGCAGCCAGGATACCGCGGTTGAAACATCCGGGCAGCTGCGAACACTCGCGGTTGCACTCATGAAAATCGTTAACGACCTGCGGTGGATGAACTCCGGCCCGCTGGCGGGAATTGGCGAAATCGAACTGCCCGCGCTGCAGCCCGGCTCCAGCATCATGCCCGGGAAGGTCAATCCCGTGATTCCGGAGGCCGTTGCAATGGTTTGCGCCCAGGTTATCGGGAACGACACGGCAATTACGATCGCCGGCCAGTCGGGTAACTTCCAGTTGAACGTGATGTTGCCACTCGTGGCGCACAACCTGCTGCAGAGCATCGCGATCCTCACCAACGCGGCCAACTGCCTCGCCGGTACGACAATCACCGACTTCCGGGTCAATGAGGAAAATATCGGCCGCGCCGTCGGCAGGAACCCGATCCTGGTTACGGCGCTGAATCCCGTGATCGGATACGAGAAGGGGGCAGCTATTGCCAAGAAGGCTTACGCGGAAGGCAGGCCGATCAGGGAAGTTGCACGCGAGATGACGGACCTGACGGAGACCGAGTTGGATCGCCTGCTTGATCCTGCGGCGCTGGCGGAAGGTGGCATCAAGCAATAGTGCCAGTTGTGAACAGGAAACTGTCCGCTCACGACGTCCGGGAACGGCTCGCTGACACGAGCCTTCCGCAGGATCCGCTACGAATCGCTATGCCGGAGCGTTTGCGCGCGTGGCCGCCTGAGTTACGCGACAAATTGACCACCGAGCTGAAACCCGCAGGCGTGCTCATACCGATCATCGAGCACGAGGACGCGCTGACGGTGTTGCTGACGCGTCGCTCGTCCGCGTTGCGCTACCACGCGAGCCAGGTGAGTTTCCCCGGCGGGCGCATGGAACTCGGCGACGCCGACATACGGGCGACGGCATTGCGGGAGACGTGGGAGGAGGTCGGCATCCAGCCGGCGGACGTCGACGTTGCCGGCTACCTCGAGCCCACACCGACGATCACAGGTTACGCCGTCACCGCGATCGTCGGCATCGTACCTCCGGGCCTCGATCTGCGGATCGATCCCAACGAGGTGGAGCGCACGTTCGAAGTGCCGCTTGCCTACCTGCTCGACGCGGCCAACGAGCGCGCCTCCGAAAGGGAGTGGAACGGCCTGCGCTTGCCCATCGTCGAATTTCATTTTGCCTCGGAACGGATCTGGGGCGCGACGGCCAATATCCTCTTGGATCTGCGGCAGCGGCTAGAAAAAACCTAGAAGAATTAATCCACTATGAAGCCAATCGAGAAACTGCGTGATGTAATGGCGCGCCTGCGGGATCCGGGGAACGGATGTCCCTGGGATCTCGAGCAGACGTTCGCGTCGCTCGCACCCTATACGATCGAGGAAGCCTACGAAGTCGTCGATGCGATCAGGCGCGAGGATATCGCAGGCCTTCGCGATGAACTGGGCGACCTCCTGTTGCAGGTGGTGTTTCATTCGCAGGTCGCGGAAGAGGCCGGGAAGTTCACGTTCGACGATGTGGCAGAGGGCATTGCCGAGAAGATGTTGCGACGCCATCCGCACGTGTTCGGCAGCGAGGAACAAAGGAAGCGCGGGGCCGTGGAGGGCAGCTGGGAGCGGATCAAGGCCGGCGAGCGAGCGGCGTCCAACCCTTTGGAAGACAGCGTACTTGATGGCGTGGCCGTGGCGTTGCCCGCGCTCAAGCGTGCCGAGAAGCTCGGCAAACGCGCCGCGCGTGTGGGGTTCGACTGGCCGGACAGGGAAGGACCGCTGGACAAGGTCGCAGAAGAGCTGGAGGAGCTGGCACAGGCAATGCGCGAGCGAAACGCGGCGCATGAGGCGGAGGAGCTTGGCGACCTCCTTTTCGCCGTGGTGAACCTGGCCCGGCACCTTGAACTGGATCCCGAAGAGGCGCTGGCAGCTGCGAACCGCAAATTCGAAGCGCGGTTTCGCCGTATGGAGAAGCAGATTCGTGCACGCGATCTCGACCTGGCGGCGCTCGACATCGACAGGCTGGAACAGCACTGGCAGCAGGCGAAGATCAGCGAGAGCTAGGAGCCGGGGCAGCTGTGCTCCCCGTCACGCCTGCCGAATATCAAGGGCTGCATTCAGCCACGGTTCATGGCCGTCCCCCTATCGTTCACCACAAGCCCGGAGCAACGCCCGGGCCTCAAGGACCTGGATGGGGAGAAGGACGATGAACAGGAACAGACGTGCATTCTCGATAACGGCCGGCGCAGCCGTAATGCTGATGGTGGTTATCGCCCAGCCTGCACTGGCAGACAACGGTCGTGGCTATGGCAGGGATCGGGCAGTCTATGATTATGCGCGCGTCCTGAGCGTGCAGCCGAACGTGCGTTACGTGACGGTGAGAACGCCCGTACAGGAGTGCTGGGAGGAGACCCGCACCTACGCGGTCGAGCATCGCCCGCCCGGCAACCCGGGCGGCACGATCGTCGGGGCCATCATCGGTGGTGTCGTTGGCCACCAGTTCGGCAGCGGGCGCGGCAATGACGCTGCAACCGTGGCCGGCACGCTGCTCGGGGCAGCCATCGGCAACGGGGCGGGCAAACGGCACGTGCCCTACGAAACCCACTACGAACGGCCGGTACGGCGCTGCGAGACGCGATACACCTCGCGGCAGGAAGAGCGCATCGACAGCTACCG
>Ga0079224_100013333_pt1 | contig 11442 bp, 11 predicted proteins | sample Stecom2015_FD_80414 | JGI IMG/M metagenome (GOLD analysis project Ga0079224, IMG submission 80414) | Agricultural soil microbial communities from Utah to study Nitrogen management - Steer compost 2015 | ecosystem: Environmental > Terrestrial > Soil > Agricultural land | place: USA: Utah...
CCATGCGTTTCAGGTTTGGCAGGGTACGCAGATAGCGCTCCTGTTCAATCAGAATTTCTTTTTCCACATCCTGTGGTGTTGCGCCGGGCCAGCCGGTGACAACACTGATGGTGCGTACTTCCAGATCCGGGATCATCTGTACCGGGATACGCAGCGCCGCCACTATGCCCAGTACACAGATAATCAGTACGGCAACCGTTAGTATGGTGCCACGGCGTATGCCGGCATCGAGCATAGGTTACTCCTTATCCTGTGCCAGTACCTGCACACGTTGGCCATCACGCAGCGTTTCGTTGCCGCGAACCACCACAGGCAGCTGCTTCGGCAAGCCGGATAAAATTTCTACTTCTTGCTCTGTGCTGCGGCCAAGCTTCACCAGATGGCGTTTTGCAGTGTGGTCTTCAATGCTGAACACGCTGAAGTTACCATCAGGGTGGCGCAACAGTGCATCGGGCGGTACCACCAGTACAGTGCTGTCATCACGCTCAAAAAACAGTGTTGCACTGGCAGAGCTGCCCGGCAGCAGCTGCTGCTGGCCGTCGCTAACCTGTAACCGGGCGAGAAAACTGCGTGCATTACTATCCCCTACCGGCACAGCAGCCAGCAAGGACGCGCTAAGTGTGGCGCCGGGCACTAAATCCGGCCTTACTTCAATGCGCCGTAACGACGACAGCTCGGTGAAATACTCCTGCGGTACCTGCACATCCAGCAGCAAAGGGGTCAGGCTAACCAGTTGCAGTACCGGCGTACCCAGCGCCAGCCATTCGCCGACATCGGTAAAGCGTCTCGCGACAACACCGGCAAAAGGTGCGGTAAGGGTATGCCTGGCCAATATTTCCTGCTGTTGTGCCACAGCGGCTTTAGCCTGCTGGCGTGCAGCCGCTGCTTCGGCCAGGGCGGCCTGGCGTAAACTCAATTCACTTTGCGGGAATAGCTGCTGCGCAATCAATTGCCGGGCTTCACTGACCAACCGCTGCTGCTCGTCATAACGCACCTGGGCAGCATTTAATGCCGCCTGCAACTGCGCCAGTTCGTGCTCTGTCACAGCAGTATCAAGTTTGAGTAAAGGCTGGCCTTGCGTGACAACGCTGCCGGCATCCACCAGTACTCTGGCCACTAAGCCGGCAGTGCGGCTGGATAGCTGCGCATTATGCTTTGCGGTCAGGCTGCCACTGAGTACCAGTTGCTGTGCCAGCGCATTCTGTTGCGGCATCACCACCTGCACCGGCACGTTTTCCTGCGCCGCTAACGACAGCACCGTGCAGCAGCCCCCTAACAACAGCAACCTCAGCCAAGCCATATGCCACCTAAATAAGAATTGTTCTTGTTAAGGCAGTATGACGCAAACCAGGCTTCAGATCACTTTTTTCTGACTTTTTATCACTTTACCATCGCTGTAATCCTACCAGCTAAGCGGGTTTAAGCGATAAAACCGGCTCAGTTCGCTGTATAGCGTTGGATGTTGCTGCGACAACAAACCGGGCTGTTCAAAGAATACTTCACTTATCACTGCGAAAAACTCTGCCGGATTTGTCGCGCCATAATGATCAAACAAGCTGTGCTCGCCCAGGCTTGCCTGGCGCTGCAACGTCGCAAACTCAGTGGCCATCACGCCGGACCAACTTTGATAATCGCTGCTGCGTTCCAGCAGCGGTGCACCGTTAGCTATGCCTTTTTCCTGATCCAGTTGGTGGGCAAATTCGTGGATCACCACATTACGGCCATCACCGGGGTTGGCGGCACCATCAAGCGTATCGGCCCAGCTTAAAATAACCTTGCCCTGCCCCCATGATTCCCCCGATAACACCCGCCGCTGTTCATGCAGTACGCCCGCTGCATCGGCGCTGTTGTTACGCACAATAAAAGCAGCGGGATACAGCAGAATTTGTTTCAGTTTAGGGTAGTAATAATCCGGCCGGTTCAGCAGCAGTAAGCAGGCCTGTGCGGCGATAGTCACGCGCATTTCGTCAGTCACCGTTAAGCCGTCGCAGCCAATAAAGTCTTTCTCAGCAATAAATACCTGCATATGTTTTTTCAGCTGCAGCTGTAAATCAGCAGGCAAAGCCCTGAAGTAAGGCAGGCGGCGCTTTAAAATCTCACGCCACTGAGCCGGGAATGGCCGCGCCATAATGATGCCGCGCTGATAACGACGCCAGTAGGGTAAACCCAGTACCAACGCAATAATGGCTGCGCCGAGTAATACAGTAAACAGGATTGCCACACTTCACCTCGCATCATGACAGCGGTATGCTGCAAGCTTAATGTGGCAGCGGTGGCGTTTTTTCAAGCGGGTTGCAGCAGGCTGTGTCACCGGCTGAACTCTGCGGTACTTAAAGCCTCTAATCTGCAGTTATCAATAAGGAAAAGCGATGTTTCAGTTATTTAAAACCCTGTTGGATAAAGTAAACGACAGTCTGGCTGCCCCTGCGGGGACAACACTTTACTATGGCCTGACTGAAACAGAGCTGGCCTGTGTCAGCCTGATGCTGATGGTAGCTCATGCTGATTTCAGCAGCAGTGATAGTGAACTTGCTCTGGCTACCGACTATGTCAAACACGAGTTTTCTCTGACTGACGGCGACGCTGCCGCTGTGGTGGCGCTGGCGGACAAACAGGCAAAGGATGCAACATCACTGCACCAGTTTACCGCACGGTTAAAGCAGTTAAGTTATGACGCCAGGCTGGCGCTGCTGGATAACCTGTGGCAGCAGGCTTATGCCGACGGCGTACTGGATCCGAATGAAGAAGCCATGCTACGCAAAATTGCCGACTTACTGTTTATCCGTCACAGCGACTATATTCAGGCCAAGTTGGCGGTATGTGGTTAAATCGAGCGGCTGGTTGGCACAACCGGCTTGGTTAGAAAAACCGGTTTAATCTTCCCGCTTGTGAATGACTTCACCTTCTATCACGGTATTAGCCGGTCCGGATGATGACCCGGTATTACCTTGCTGACGCTGCTGCCAGGCTTTAATCTTGGCACGGTGGCGCAGCAACAAAATTGGGATCAGGATCCAGCTTAACAGCAGCATAAATACCAGCACGGCGACACCGACAAATAACATCAGACCCAGCATCAGCCACGCAAGAATACGTTGCAGCGGCCCGGCACTTTGACGACGGGCAAACATTTGCTGCCACTGACTGCTTTGCTGTTTAAACGACGAAAACATAGCTACCTCAATTCCGATTTAACTACACAATGCTGCAGTTAAATTGTGCTGCGTCACAGAACCAAGCCTGTCGCACTGACGCTGAGCACAGACTGAACCTGACAAAATTGCCTGGCAATACAGCCTTAGTGTGGGCGTAGCGAATGAAGTTCAACACCTGCGCTGCAGATTGCTATACTTGCAACAGTGTCGTCCAACGGACTTTAGCTATGCGCTTTGTGTTACCGCTAACGGTGTTATCACTGGGTGCGCTGGGGCTTTGCCCTCAGCTGATGGCGGCGGGCCTGGTGTTAGGTACCCACTCGTCAGTTGATGGCAATAACAGTAAACAGCAGATCAACTGCATTATGCAACAGACCCGCCAGCCTTATACGCTGCAGGTAATGCCCTGGCGCCGCGCAAGACAAGAAGTAAAAATGGAGCGGATTGACGGCTATTTCACTGCCATGCCCAATGACGAAATGAACGAATTCGCCCAGCTGTCAGCACCACTGTTTCTGGAAAACTGGTACTGGTTCTGGCACCCGCGTCATCCCGGGCCGGACAGAAATAAACGTACCCGCTATGGTGCCATACTGGGCAGCCATCAGGCAGACTGGTTAGCACAGCATGAACGTAAACCCGACGTGGAAGTAAATGATTTGGCGCAACTGGTTCGGCTGTTAAACATTGGCCGTATCGACGTGCTGCTGGCCGACCTGGATGATTTTAACAACGTGGCACTGCGGCTTAAAATTGAACAGGCAGAATTTAAACAGCGCTTTTTCCGTTATGTGCCACTTGGCGTTTACTTTGCACACAAAGCCCTGCAGCAAAGGCCTGGTTTTATCGCACAATTTAACGCAGCTACGCACTTATGTGCCTCGGCACCTTTTGCCTTGTCGGCACCCGAGCAACAGCTGATCCTGGACACTCTGTTAGCTGATGTACAGCAACTGGCCAATATGCCGCTGCTGCATCAAAGCCTGCAACGACAAAATCAGCCTCAGACTGATCTGTCAGCCTTGCTGTTACTGGATTCGCAGTGGCAGCAACAAAGGTTGGCAGAACCAACAGACAGTATGGCAGCTAAGATGCTTAACAGCGCCGCTTCAAAAGCATTGCAACAATGGCAAGCCAGACACGCTGAACTGGTTACCGAAGTTATTCTGATGGATCAGCATGGCGCAAATGTCGCTATCAGCCGGGTTACAACCGACTACTGGCAAGGGGATGAAATGCCGTTTCTGGGTATTTTTCAGCAACAGTCCAGCTATTTTATCGACGTAGTTGAATATGACCAGTCAACCCGTCGTTTTCAGGTAAAGCTGAGCGTGCCGGTCACCGACGAGCAACAGCGCCATATAGGTGCACTGAGCATAGGTATCGATGTTGAGCGTGTATTGGCGACCAACTGATGTATCAGTAAGACTTACCAAAGAATATATGCACCGAGCTGTTCTGCCGGATAAAACTGCGCTCGGGGCGGCCATAGCGCCGCCACAGCCCTTTAAGTTAACACTGTCACACTAACGCTGCGACGCAGCAACGACCTGGCCGGTTAAACGCATGCTTAATTTGCGGCTGAGCGGCGCAAACACAAACACCAGAGGGAATGCGCAGGCATGTGCATACAGATAGGCGTTGATCCAGGCCTGAAAAAAGCCGCTAAACCAGCCCAAATTAATAAATGTCAGGATGCCTGACATCAGAAATGCCATAAAGCCTGACATAATAAAAGCAAACAGTATTGGCTGAAGACGCGCAGGCAGCATAACTTGCTCCGGGAACAATGTGGTTTAAACAGATGGTACAAAGAGGTACGACTTTAGCATAGTTTTATACTGTGGCGGTTTACCTGTCGGCAAAGCGCTGTTATAACACGCCGTTTTGCGGCACTGATACTTTAAAGCGCAGGAGCTTTTATGCACAACATCGTATTTCTGGACGCGGGCTCAATGGGTGATGCAGATTTATCTGTGTTAGCAAATGGCGATGTTACATTGCAATGTTTTGAACATACCCCGGCAGAAGACGTAGTAAGCCGGCTGGCTCAGGCCAGTATCGCTATCGTGAATAAAGTACAGTTGAACGCTGCCGCGCTGCAGCAGTTGCCAGAACTAAAACTGATTTGCATCGCAGCCACCGGCGTCAACAATGTCGACCTTGACGCGGCTGCCCGGCTTGGCATTAGCGTGTGCAATGTCAGGGGCTATGCCAATACGGCAGTGCCACAGCATGTTATCGCCTTGCTGCTGCAACTGACTAACAAAATATCGCAGTATCATCAGGCAGTCGCAAACGGCCTCTGGGGCCAGAGTAAGCACTTTTGTCTGCTGGATTATCCGGTCACTGAGCTGGCCGGTAAAAACTTTGTCGTTATCGGTTACGGTGCTCTGGGGCAGGCCAGTGCGCGGCTGGCACAGGCTTTTGGTATGCAGATTATCGTGGCCGAACAGCCGGCTGCCACCAGTTGTCGTAGCGCCCGGGTGCCGTTTTTAACGGCTTTGGCGCAGGCTGATGTGATTTCACTGCATTGTCCGCTGAACGCACAAACAGAAAAACTGTTTAATCAGCAGGTATTGGCGGCAATAAAACCCGGCGCCTTGCTAATCAATACCGCACGCGGTGGTCTGATTGACGAAGCCGCCCTGCTACAAGCGCTGCAACATGGCCAGTTGGGCGGCGCAGCGCTGGACGTATTGTCAGAGGAACCACCACCGGCAGATCACTTACTGCTACGCGCAGCGCTGCCAAATCTGATCATTACGCCGCATATGGCCTGGGCCAGTTCAGAGGCGCGCCAGCGCATGGTGGTGCAGTTAAAACACAATATTGATGCCTTTATCAGTGGTAAGGTGCTAAACCGGGTATAGGCTCAGCCTGCAATAACAGCTACACTGCGAAGAAAATACTAATATATGCATACCCTTAATATGCCTGTGATTATCTTAATATTGCTGCTATGTGGTTTTACTGCACAGGCCGAACCGCTGTCATCGCGGATGGAAGACGCTTCAGATAACGCAGAGCAGGTCAGCAATCAGTTACTGTCCCGTCCTGCTGATAGCTTAACAGATGAAGACTGGCTGGTATTGACCGAGGCCCAGCTGCGGCTACGCAATAAAGATGCCGCTATGGAGGCCGTCGGCCATGTACTTGAAATTAGCCACAAGCCTTACCTGCAGGCTTATGCTTACCTGCTAAAAGCACAGATTTACGGTATTTTGTACAGAGATACTGTTATTGCCATTACGCAGCTGGAGCGTGCAGAACACCTGCTGCAACACGCTGAAGATCAAGCCAGCCTGGCGCTGTACAGTGATGTACTACAGAATTTTGCTCAGGCTTACAACCAGTTGGGGAATATTCCACAGGCCCTGCCTTATGCCGAGCGCAGCCTGGCACTGGCGGTCAGGCAACAGCAACCCGAAGCAGAACTGAAAGCCCGTATCACGCTTGGCAGGCTGATGCTGCAGAATAATGCCTACAGCCCGGCTTATCAGCAGCTGAATCAGGCACTGATACTGGCAACGCAATTGCAGGATGACGATGCCCTGGCCTCAATTCATCTGCGCCTTGGCATGGCATACCGTAAGATCGAATATCACAGCCAGGCTTTACAGCATTTGCTTGAAGCAAAACAGCGCTATCAGCAACTGCAGCGACATTCCAGTTATACCTATACGCTTATCTATATCGCAGAAACTTACCTCGAAGATCGCCAGACGGCTGCTGAAGCGTCTGTTTATCTGGAAGAAGCTCTGAAACTGGCGCATGAGCAAAGCGATTTATTGCGGGTTGGCATAGTGACGCTTGGCCTTGGCAGACTGGCTGTGGTGCAGCAACATGATGAGCTGGCATTACAGTATTTCACCGATGCACTGCAGTTATTCCGGCAACAGCAGGTGCAAACCTATCTGCAGGAAACCAGCCTGGCACTGGCCGATTTGCTGCTGCAACACCAGCAACATCAGCAGGCGAGCCAATTACTACAGGAAATTGCGCCGCAAATGCCACAGGCCGCAGCCTACCTGCGCTATCGTTTTCATGAGTTATCGGCCAGACTGTTTGCCGATCAGGGTGATTGGGTACAAGCTTATCATAACAGCCAGCAGGCCAGCGCCCTGCGTTTTGAGCAACTGGCAGAACAAAGTAAGTTACAGCTTGATCTAATCAATCAGGGGTTGCAGCAAACTAAAACAGAGCCTGCGGCCGATATTGCTGTCAATACTGTGAAAGAGCAGAATGAACGCCAGCTACTGTACATTTATCTGCTGGCGGCGTTTTGCATGTTGCTGGCTGCCGCCTTACTGGTCGCCGCCGCAATACTAAGGCGGCGCAACAAAACTCCACGCCGCGAGCTGCAGCAACAAAGCCAATGGAGTGATTTTTGTCAGCGCTTACAGCAACATTCTGCCAAAGCCAATATCAGTGTACTTGCTTACACTCTGGACAATAGCCTGCAACTGAAACAGCAATATGGCGAACAACCGCTACAGACGGTATTACAGCAGTTTCAGCAACAGCTGCCCACGCCAGTATTGACCAGTTGTTTGTATGATGATGTGCTGTGGCTTGCTGTGCTATCAGATGCTGGAGACAGCGCAATACAGCAGACACTGGCTCAGCAGTTGCAGCAATTACTGCCTGATGTTCTGGCAACTGAAAAGCTCATCAGTTTGCACCTGCCGGTATCTGACTTGCTGGAGAAACCTTGGTTAACCAAGGAGATCAACGCGCTGCGTGAAGCATTATGGCTGAGTCTGGCACTGTGCAGCACGCTGTCGCCTGACAGTCGTCAACCTTGCCTGATGGCTCTGCACAGCAGGCAACACCGAGCATGCGAGTGGCGCAGTAATATGGTCAGACAGGATTTGCTCAATGCCATCCGGCTTGGCGGTATTGAACTGACATGCAACCACACTGTTTTGCCGCCGACTGTGGCGGATCAGCTCGCCTGAACAGTCTGGTCTGCGGTCAGCAGCAGCTCTGGCGGTAATTCGTAACGCACCATTTTTCGTGCTCTGGGACAGGTAAAACTCAAACTGACCGCCTGCAAGGCCAGGCCTGACGCGTCTTTATTATTTTTGCCATATTGCGGGTCGCCGATCACCGGGTGACCTATGTCGGCAAAATGCCGGCGGATCTGGTGTTTACGACCACTTATCAGCTCAACATCAAGCCAACTCTGCTCAGTATGACTGTCGTAGCGGCGCAGAGAAAACCGGGTCAGGCAGGCTTTGCCATCAAGCGGCACCGTGATAGTGCCTTGTTGCAGCAGCGCCACTGATAATTGGCCTTTAACCCGGATCAGGTACTGTTTATTGATTTGATGTTCTGCAATCAGTTTGCTAAACGCGCCGGCAGCTTGTTTACTGTGTGCGAGCATAACCAGGCCACTGGCTTCTCGATCCAGCCGGTGCAGCAGAAATACCTGACGTTTAGCAGCAAAGTGCTGCTCTGCAGCCCTCAGCAGCGATAAATGATCGCCCCACTCGTTGCCCTGCGACAACATACCGGCAGGTTTGAACCAGATACTGTATTGTTGCTGCTCACTTATCAGCAGAGCACTGGCACAACTGCGCTGTAATATATCCGCATCATAATGTAACTGCAGTTGCTGGCCGCTGTGCAGCATAGTTTGTGCACGGCGCAAGCGTTTTTGTGGTTTACCGCTTAGCAATACCGCCCCCTTTGCCATCGCATCTTTCAACCGGCCTTTGGACAGCTCAGGTACCTGCTGGCTCAATAAGTCAATCGCGGTAATACCCTCTTGTGCTACCAAAGTGCGTACCAGTTTCATTGCTTTACACATCCTTTACGTTGAAGTTCAGCCAAAATTCATGCCGTCAGCCTGTAATAGTAACAAAGCAAACGGAGAATCTGTTATGAAAAACATCAGACTGGGGCTGTTAAACTGGTTGTTACTGGCGATCATTCCATTGGGCAGTGCTATAGCTAACGATAGCAGCAGCGTTGAGTCATTCAGCACCACCGCGCCGGCACAGCTGCAGACCAGACAAAGCAGCAAACTAAACAATATAGTAACGCAGGCTTACCAGAGCCATGTCTGGTTTCACAGTGTGGATATTTATCTCAGTGGCGATATTAACAGCAACGGGTATTACCACAGGTTAGAGGTTGAATTTGACGCTGATACTTCGGTTCCTTATCAGCAGGTATTTGCCGAATTTACCTTGTTGCCAACTTACGGTGCTGAGCGGCTGTATTACACCAGCAGTGTATTTGAACTATTTGGTGAAAGCAGCAATGACTGGCTGGCTGTTGATACTGTGCTCGAGCAGCATTTTGCCGCTGATGATTATCTGCTGACGATTCGTCTGTTCGATGCCCAGACTGGCTACCTGCTGGCCGAAATCTCCGGTTTTGATGACAGCAGTCTGGATTATATTCCACTGGAAGATTATGGCCGGGACAGCTACCACGAACACAGCTCTTCGGTCGAAGTATCCGCAGGTTCAGCTGGTATCCTGACGCTGCTGGCATTATGCTTGATGCTATATCAACGTTTTCGCCTGAAGAACATCCGGAGCTGAATGAGACTGTTATTGTGTCTGCTACTATTAACCCCGCTGTGTCAGGCTGCACCTTTGCGACTGATGTTGCAGCCATCGGCACAGCAGCTGCAATTTAGCTACCGCTTTGATGTTGCAGGATACACTCAGCAACTAGATTTTAGTATTGATAACACCAGCCTGAATACTCACTTTCGTCAGTTCCGCGCCCTGAAGCCAGCACTGTTGCAGCAATATCTGTGGCGGGATCTACGCGCCCATGTTGCAAAATACCCGGGCGCACGGCTGCAGCGGCTACCCGGCAAAGACGCGCTACATTACAAACTGCAGATTGATGACAACAACCTGCTACAACAACTCGATACAGAGCTGCAGCAACTGATGTCAGAACGCACAGCATTCTATCTGCAGCAACAATATTATTATGTGCAGGCTCTGCCCTGGAATGCCCGGGCCATTATTCCGGATCACAGACGCATTATGCAGGACAGTCTGCCGGACCTGCTGCCGGTGGCCACCGCATGGCACGAGAAACTGGCCAAAGTCCCCACACGGCAATCTCTGCTTGCACTGAGTGCCTGGATACAACAGATCCCTTATCAGGACTTATCTGACCGCCAGCGTTCATCCGGTGCCAGTTTCAGCCCGCCACTTAAACTGTTACGGGAAAACCGTGGCGACTGCGACAGCAAAGCCGTGTTGCTGGCCGCCTTGCTCAGGCTGCTGCTACCTGATGTCAAACTGGCACTGGTCTATCTGCCACAACATGCAGTACTGGCGGTGCAACTACCGGTGACGCCGGAAGATATGACAGTCAATATAGAAGGCCGGGACTACCTGCTGATTGATGCTACCGGGCCTGCGTTACTGACGCCGGGTCAGATTAGCCCGGAATATCAGATCTATACCGGCAGTGGGCAGTTTGGTTATCAGCTACTGTGACGGCGGCTGCTTTAAACGGCTTATCCGCTCAAATACATCCTGCCAGCCAAACGGTATACGGCGCACGCCCTGAGAGCGGCCCTGTGACAACCGTTCGACATGCACCAGTAAACGGTTAAAAGATGTCAGCGTCCGCAGCCGGTAACGGTATTGCATCGCCACCAGCAGTAAACCCAGTAACACGGCATAACTAAACCAGTGCCAGATAAACTCTTTCAGGCCGGAAGCAAACAAGCTGGTTTTCTGCTCCAGCAACCCCAGCGACCAGGGCATAGTATTAAGCCGCTGGATCTGTAGAACGTGCTGGTCGATATCTTGCGGCGGCCGGGCCAGAGAACTGTTGATCAACTGACCGGATTGATCCAGCAGCACGAAATCTGCATCGCTGTGCTGCTGGTACACCGGAGTCAGCAAAGGCTCTAATGCCAACGCAAATACAAAATGGCCTAATTTCCTTTCCTCGGCGTATAACGGCAGCATCACTGCTGCCTGCCCCGGCAGAAACTCCGTAAAGAATATTTGCCCGCGTTCATACGCTGGTTCGGGCATATTTTTTTGATACCACAGCAGCAGGTGATCAACGATATAGTCAGACCATTTCGCCTGCCCGTTAAAGGCAAAACCCTGTTCAGAAAAATAATACATGCCGACCAGATGTGGCTGCGTTTCGGTGGCTAACTCAAAATATGGCTGCAGCCGCCATAACATCAACAGCTCTGCATCAGCACTGCCATCAGGCGCTGTGATTGCCACCGGACTATCACCGCCATCGCTAAGCTGCAACAGTAACAAGGATTCGTCAGTCTCTA
>Ga0079224_100013335_pt1 | contig 11442 bp, 10 predicted proteins | sample Stecom2015_FD_80414 | JGI IMG/M metagenome (GOLD analysis project Ga0079224, IMG submission 80414) | Agricultural soil microbial communities from Utah to study Nitrogen management - Steer compost 2015 | ecosystem: Environmental > Terrestrial > Soil > Agricultural land | place: USA: Utah...
ACGGCCACGGGGACGGCCACGGGGACGGCCACGGCAGGCGGCGCGCCGCCCAAGGAGCCGGCGTCGTGGTGTCCGGGCTGGTACTGAGCGCGCTGGCGCTCGTCGGCACCACCGCGAGCCCGATCGGCGACGAGGACCGCTCACGGACCGGCGGCGATCAGCCGAACACCGGGGTGCTGCGCGCCCAGTTCGGTGGTGACCGGTCGTCGACCACGTCTCCCTCCGGCGCGGCCCGCGCGGGTGCCGCCGACTCCACCGCGAAGTCGCCGGCCGCCGCGACGGCCACGTCGACCACCACTCCGGTGTCCACGACGACGCCGGTGGCCGTGCCCACCCCGCGGGCGACGACGGCCGAGCCGGTCGCACCGCAGGCCGCCGAGCAACGCTGAGCCCCCGCGCCGGCACCACGGCTCACGACCGCGGGGACGGCGACGGACGGCGCTTCCCACGCCGACTTCACCGCCCACGCGACATGATCGGTTCGGATGCTCCCGGGGCGTCTGTGCGTCCCGGCCCGCACGCGTAGTCTCCGTTCGAGTCACGAGCACGCGACGAACCGTTTGTCAGGGGAAGATGAGCCAGCCACCGAACTCGTCCCAGGAGGGCCAGGAGGACGGCCGGGAGCCGCGGCTCCGACCGCGTCCCATCTCGCGTCCCGCGGTGGATCCCGCCGCGGCCGCGACGTTCGGCCGGCCCCGCGGCGTGGCCGGTTCGTTCGACACGCTCTCGGCAGGCCGTGGCACCTCGGAGCAGGCGCCCGCGGTGTCCGCGCCGCCGGCCCCCGAATCGCTCGCCGAGGCGTTCAGCAGGCCTCCCGGCGCCGACGACGTCGTGCTGCAGCGGCCGCACGGGGACCACACCGGTGACGGCCGCCGCGACCCGGACGGCGAGGAACCGCTGTGGGGCTCCGACACCGACCCGTGGCGCGACCCGGGCGCCGGTGCGGTGCTCAGCACGCCCGCCGTGACGGCACCCGACGACGAGGGTGAGGACACCGACAAGCCGCGTGGAGCCCAGCTCAGCCTCCCCGAGGTGCTGTTCGGCAGGCGCGTCAAGCCGGTCGCGTTGGCGCTGCTCGCGGTCATCGCACTCGGCATCGGTGCCGCGGGTGGCCTGGTCGGATGGGCCGTCGGCACCACCGGCGACGAGCTCCGCGGCGAACTCAACGTCGCCGAGGCGGAGGCCGCCAAGGAGCGGCCGGCCGGATCGATCGCGGGCATCGCCCAGCGCGTGGCCCCCGCCGTCGTGTCGATCGAGGTCACCTCGGGGCAGAACGGCGGTGTCGGCTCCGGTGTGGTGATCGACTCCGACGGCTACGTGCTCACCAACCACCACGTGATCTCCCAGGCCGTCGGATCGGACGGATCCGACATCTCCGCCGTGTTCACCGACGGAACGCGCGTGAAGGCGCAGGTCGTGGGCACCGACCCCAAGACCGACCTCGCCGTGATCAAGGTGAACGTGTCCGACCCGGTCGTGATCGAGGTGGGCAAGTCCTCCGACCTGGCGCCGGGTGACGGCGTCGTCGCCGTGGGCTCGCCGTTCGGTCTCGAGAACACCGTCACCGAGGGCATCGTCAGTGCCGTGGACCGTCCCGTGACGGCGCCCGGCGAGAACGGCGACCCGAACGTCACCTACGACGCCATCCAGACCGACGCCGCCATCAACCCCGGCAACTCGGGTGGCGCGCTCGTCGACTCCCGCGGCGCGCTCGTGGGTATCAACTCGATGATCCGCACCGTCGGCGAAGGCGAGGGCGGCAGCATCGGTCTCGGCTTCGCCATCCCGGTGGACCAGGCCATGCGCATCGCCGACTCGCTGATCCGCGACGGCGAGGTCAAGCACGCCGACATCGGGGTGAACGCGGCGTCGGTGTCGGCCAACACCTCCGAAGGCGCCCAGGTGCAGAACGTGCGAGGCCAGGGGCCCGCGGCACGGGCGGGCATCCGCGAGGGCGACGTGATCACCAAGGTCGGCGAGCGCCAGGTGCGGAACGCGGCGGAGCTGACGGTCGCGGTGCGCGAACACGAGGCGGGCGACACCGTCCCGGTGCGGCTCGTGCGGGACGGTCGTGCACTTACCGTCGATGTCACCCTCGGTTCAGACTGACCTAGTAGTCTGGGCGTGAGCGGCCGAAGAGGCGGAGGTTTCCCAGGTGTTCGAGAACATTGGCTGGAGCGAGATCCTCATTCTCCTCGTGGCGGCACTGTTCATCCTGGGTCCGGAACGTCTGCCGGAGGCCGCGGCATGGCTGGGCAAGTCCGTACGCAAGGTGCGCGAGTTCGCCACGGGCGCGCGGCAGCAGCTCAAGGACGAGATGGGGCCGGAGTACGAGGAGTTCCGCAAGCCCATCGAGGACCTTCGCCAGCTGCGCAGCTTCGACCCGAAACGTGCCGTCACCCAGCACCTGTTCGACGGTGACTCCGACCCGATCGGCCTGAAGGACATCAACGCCACGCGGCCCGTGGGCGGCGACGGCGTCCAGAGCAACGGATCGAGCACGGGTGTGGGCGGAGCCGGCAGCGCGAACGGCGCGGGTACCGACGGCTCCGCACGTCCCGCCGAGCCGCTCAAGCCGGGGGAGAACCCTCCGGTCGACCCGGACGCCACCTGACCCGGACCCCACCTGGTTCGGACGCCACCTGGTTCGGACGACGCTCGACGCCTGCGCCGCGGCCGTGTCGGCGGAGTGGTCGCATTCGCAGCCGTTCGGCGGCGGTGTACCCGAGGCACCCACCCCCAGTCTCGGGTGCCTCGGGCCCGCCCTCGGGCATCGCATGCCCGTCCCCTTCGGAAAGCGCCGGACGAAGATCCCCGGCATGAGAGTCACGCCGGGGCGATCCGGAAGGTTGCCGTCACCCGACGAAAGTAGGTGCGGATCTCGCCGGCTGCGCCAGGCTCGCCGGACGAGTCGAGCGCCGACCCCACGACACACGCAGGCCGGGGTTCGACCATGCGAACCCCGGCCTTCGTGTGTCGTGGGGTCGGTCGGGTCAGCGACCCGCGGGCGAGACGTTCAGCATCATCCCGGCCAGGCCACGCGCGCGGACCGACAGCTTCTCGGCCGCCGACCGCAGCACCTCGGAGGCGGCCGCCTCCGGGTCGGACAGCACGAGCGGCGTTCCGGCGTCGCCCTGCTCGCGCAGCTTCGTCTCGAGCGGCACCTGGCCGAGCAGCGGCACCTCGGAACCGACGGACTTGGACAGCGAGTCGGCGACGGTCTGCCCGCCGCCGGAACCGAAGATCTCCATTCGCGAGCCGTCGGGAGCCTCGAACCACGACATGTTCTCGATCACGCCTGCCACCCGCTGGCGGGTCTGCAGGGCGATCGCACCGGCGCGCTCGGCGACCTCGGCGGCCGCCTGCTGCGGCGTGGTGACCACGAGGATCTCGGCGTTCGGGATCAGCTGCGCGACCGAGATCGCGATGTCCCCCGTGCCCGGAGGCAGGTCGAGCAGCAGGATGTCGAGGTCGCCCCAGAACACGTCGGCGAGGAACTGCTGCAGCGCGCGGTGCAGCATCGGGCCACGCCACACCACGGGTGTGTTGCCGGGCGTGAACATGCCGATCGAGATCACCTTCACGCCGTGTGCCTGCGGCGGCATGATCATCGAGTCGACCTTGGTGGGCTTCTCGTCGGCACCCAGCATGCGGGGCACCGAGTGGCCGTAGATGTCGGCGTCGACGACGCCCACCTTCAGTCCGCGCTCGGCCATGGCGGCGGCCAGGTTGACCGTGACGCTGGACTTGCCGACGCCTCCCTTGCCGGAGGCGACGCAGTACACGCGGGTCATCGAACCCGGCTGGGCGAAGGGGATCACCGGCTCCTCGGCGTCGCCCCGGAGCTGTTTGCGCAGCTCGGAGCGCTGCTCGTCGCTCATGACGTCGAGCTCGACCCGCACCTCGTTGACGCCGGGCAGCTCGCTCACCGCGGCCTTGGTGTCCTTGGTGATCGTGTCCTTCATGGGGCACCCGGCCACCGTGAGGTACACCGCGACGGTGACGACGCCGTCGTCGCCGACGGTGATGTCCTTGACCATGCCGAGCTCGGTGATCGGTTTGTGGATCTCCGGGTCCTGCACCGAGTTCAGCGCGGTACGGACGGTCTCGACACTGGGCTTGTCTTGCATGGTGGTCACTGCTCGGGCACCGACCTTCTGTCGCTGGCGGTTGCTTGTGCTGCCCTCATGCTACGTGGCTGCCTGCCGTGTTCTCCGCGTAACGCCTCGTGCCTCGTCCGCCGGCCCTATGCGGTGGGGTGATGGGCGCAGCCCGCGCCGGTGCGCGCCCACTCGTGCCTGCTCAGGGCGTAGGCGACGTCGCCGTGCTCGGCCCCGTCGAGCGGGTCGTCCCAGGCGGGGAAGAAGGTGCGCACGAGCCGCAGGCCGCACTTCTCGAGCACGCGGCGGCTCGCGGTGTTGACGGCCATCGTCGTGGCGACGACGCGATCGGCACCGAGCGTGGTGAACGCGTCCTCGACGAGGGCGCGGCCGCCCTCCGTGGCGTAGCCGCGGCCCCACGCGGCGCGCTCCAGCCGGTAGCCGAGCTCGAGCGCCCCCTCGTCGGCGCCGGCGCGCAGCAGCGACTCCTCGTCCACCCTGCGCAGCATGAACCAGCCCACGACACGGGCGTCGTCGCGGGTCTCGGCGGCGAGGTAGTCGGGACGGCCGCTGTGCGGGTCGACCCGCAACAGCCGGGGCAGGTGCTCGCGCCGCACCGTGTCGATGTCGACCGGCCGCCCCAGATAGCGCAGTACCGCGGGATCGGTGTGCAGCGCGACGATCTGCGGGGTGTCGGACGCGCTCAGTGGGCGGAGCCGCAGGCGCGGGGTGAGTAGTGTCGTGGACACGGGCGTCGAGCATGCCCCCGGTCGTGGCACCGTCACAACCGGAGCGCGGTGACAACCGGTGTGAGGTGACAACCGGTGTGCAGCCGGTGACGGTGCCGGTGGTGTACGTATTGTTACGTGGGGTCCCGTTGTCGGCGAGAAGCCCGCCGATGCCGGCCCGCCGGGAAGCGCACCAAGCGCGGACAACACGGAGAAGTCGAAGGCACAGGTGATGATCGTGACCGGTCCACTTTCGTCAGGACGACAGGCGCCGGGGCTTCCGCGGCTGCCCACGCCGCCCACCGGCTGGCCGATCGGCTCGTACAACACCTACGAGGAGGCGCAGCGCGCCGTCGACTACCTCGCCGACAACGACTTCAAGGTGCAGGACGTGACGATCGTCGGCGTCGACCTGATGCTCGTCGAACGCGTCATCGGCCGGCTCTCGTGGGGACGGGTGCTGGGTACCGGCGCGGCGTCGGGCGCCTGGTTCGGTCTGTTCGTCGGCCTGCTGCTGAGCATGTTCAGCAACGCCGAGGGCATGGCACTGGCTCCGATCCTGATCGGCCTGGTCGTCGGTGTCGGGTTCGGCATGGCCTTCGCCGCGGTGAGCTACGCGTCCACGCGCGGCCGGAGGGACTTCTCGTCGTCGAGCCAGCTCGTCGCGGGCCGATACGACGTCCTGTGCCAGCCGCGCAACGCCGAGCAGGGACGCGACCTCCTCGCCAAGCTGAGTATGGGTACGCAGGGTTGAGCGGCGAGGCGGCCTGCGCCGCCCGCCGATCGTTCGCGATAGTGCTTTAGTCGGATTTTCCGGCCCCTGCGTCCCCTAATCGTTACAGTGTGTGCTTGCCGTCGGCGGCTGCGGGGAATACCTTCCCGAGCTGATCACCCGAGCGGTGGATTCACTGTGTTCTGAGCCCATGCACGACGGCGTGCGGAGCCTGCGCTCCCCGATGCCGATACGTGCTCGGCGTGGAGGAGGACGAGGAGATGGCGATACCGCGGACGCGACCTCGCCGGCACCGGCCGCCCGTGCGGGCGCTGGCGTCGGCCTGCGCGTTCCTGACCGGAGCGGGCGTGCTCACCGCATGCGGAACCGACGACAGCACGGCGATCAACGTCTATTACGCGCCGGAGGACAACTTCCAGACGGTCGTCGACAACTGCAACGAGCAGGCCGACGGCCGATATCGGATCGTCTACAACAAACTGCCGCGCGACGCCGACGGCCAGCGCGAACAGATGGTGCGCAGGCTCGCCGCCGGCGACGAGACGATGGACGTGCTCGGCCTCGACGTCACCTGGGTTCCCGAGTTCGCCGAGGCCGGCTGGGTCGAGGAGTGGAAGGGCGCGAACAAGGCGGAGGCCGAGCGGGACGTCCTGCCGGGCCCGCTGAAGACCGCCCAGTGGCAGGGCAAACTCTGGGCGGCGCCGAAGAACACCAACGTCCAGCTGCTCTGGTACGACGACCGCATCGCCTCCCAGCCGCCCAAGACGTGGGACGAGATGATGCGCACGTCCCGCCAGCTCAAGGACAAGGGCGATCCGCACCAGATCCTGTTCACCGGCGCCCAGTACGAAGGTCTGGTCGTCGTCTACAACTCCATCGTCGAATCGGCGGGCGGGCGGATCCTGTCCGAGGACGGCCAGCGCGTGATCATCGACGAGGGCGCGGTGGAGGCGCTGCGGATCCTCAAGGAGGTCAGCAGCACCGGCCTGACCGATCCGTCGCTGACCAACCAGCAGGAGGACGAGGTCCGGCTGGCGATGCAGCAGGGACGCGGTGCGTTCGAGCTGAACTGGCCGTTCGTCTACGCCTCGTACGCTGCGGAGAAGCCGCAGGACCTGAAGCACTTCAAGTGGGCGCAGTACCCGGGCGTGCGCGAGGGCGAGCCCGGCCGCAGCACCATCGGCGGCTACGACCTCGCGGTGGCGTCCTCGTCGCAGAAGAAGCCGGAGGCGTTCGAGGCCGCGCTGTGCCTGCGCAGCGCCGAGCACCAGAAGTTCTCGGCACTGCGCGACGGCGTGCCGCCGACGATCGAGTCGGTCTACGACGACACCGAACCGCTCGACGCGTCGAAACCCGCGGATCCCGAGGACAACCCGAGTATGGCCACGGAGTATCCGATGCGCGACGACATCAAGGAAGCGCTGAAGACCGCCGCCGTCCGGCCGCTCACCCCCGCCTACCAGAACCTGTCCACGGTGATGGCGAAGGTGCTCTCCCCACCGTCCGAAATCGACCCTCAGCGCACGGCGGAACGGCTCCGTGAAGAGCTGACCGACGCGCTCGACTCGAAGGGCGTGATCCCATGAGCGACACCGTGACCGGCACCGCCGACGCGCCGCCGGAACGCCCCGCGACACCGAAGAAGGCCGCGCTCAGCGAGGGCAAGAAGGCCGAACGCAGGCTCGGCTGGCTGCTGTGCGCCCCCGCGGCGATCGTGATGCTCGCCGTCACCGGGTACCCGATCGTCTACTCGATCTGGTTGTCGCTGCAGCGCTACGACCTGCGTTTCCCGGACGACCGCGAGTTCGTCGGGTTCGACAACTACATCGCCGTTCTCACCAACTCCTACTGGTGGACCTCGTTCGGCACCACGATGCTGATCACGGTCGTCACCGTGGCCATCGAGTTCGTGCTCGGCATGGGGTTGGCGCTGATCATGCACCGCACCCTCGTCGGCCGCGGTCTGGTTCGGACGGTGGCGTTGATCCCGTACGGCATCGTGACCGTCGCCGCGGCGTTCTCCTGGTACTACGCCTGGACGCCCGGAACCGGATACCTGGCCAACGCGCTCGCCGACGGCGGGGCTCCACTCACCGAGTACGGACCGTCGCTGCTCATCATCGCGCTGGCCGAGGTGTGGAAGACCACCCCGTTCATGGCGTTGCTGCTCATGGCGGGCCTGGCACTCGTACCGGACGACCTGATGCGAGCGGCCTCGATGGACGGCGCCAACGCGTGGCAGCGCTTCGTCAAGGTGATGCTGCCGGTGATGAAACCGGCCATCCTGGTGGCGCTGCTGTTCCGCACCCTGGACGCGTTCCGCATCTTCGACAACATCTTCGTGCTCACCGGCGGAGCCAACGACACCTCGTCGGTGTCGATGCAGACCTACAACAACCTGATCAAGGGGTTGAACCTCGGCATCGGCTCCGCCATGGCGGTGCTCATCTTCCTGACGGTCGCGATCATCGCGTTCGTCTTCGTGAAGGGCTTCGGCACGGCGGCACCGGGCAGCGACGACGGAGGTAAGCGCTGATGGCAATGCAGACGGCCACCGCAGGCCGCAAAGCCCGCTGGGCGCTGCTCGACATCATCGTCGTGGCCTACGCCCTCGTTCCCGTGCTGTGGATCGCGTCGCTGTCGTTCAAGTCGAAGGAGACCCTCGCCGACGGGAACTTCTTCCCTCGCGAATGGACACTGGACAACTACCGCGACATCTTCGCGATGGGCGAGTTCGTCCGCCCACTCATCAACTCGATCGGCATCTCGCTGATCGCCACGCTGATCGCGGTCGTGCTCGGCATGATGGCGGCCTACGCGATCGCCCGGCTCGACTTCCCCGGCAAGAAACTGCTGGTCGGGGTGTCGTTGCTGATCGCGATGTTCCCGCAGATCTCGCTGGTCACCCCGCTATTCAACATCGAACGCGAGCTCGGGCTCTTCGACACCTGGCCCGGACTGATCCTGCCGTACATCACGTTCGCCCTGCCGTTGGCGATCTACACGCTCTCGTCGTTCTTCAGGGAGATCCCCTGGGAGCTGGAGAAGGCGGCCAAGATGGACGGTGCGACACCGGCGCAGGCGTTCCGGAAGGTGATCGCCCCGCTGGCCGCGCCCGGAGTGTTCACCACGGCGATCCTGGTGTTCATCCTGTGCTGGAACGACTTCCTGTTCGCGATCTCGCTGACCTCGACCGAGGCGTCGCGAACCGTGCCCGCGGCACTGTCGTTCTTCACCGGTGCCTCGCAGTTCGAGGACCCGACCGGGACGATCTCCGCGGCGGCCGTGGTGATCACCATCCCGATCATTCTGTTCGTGTTGTTCTTCCAGCGCCGCATCGTCGCGGGGCTGACGTCCGGTGCCGTGAAGGGGTAAGGCAATGGCAGAGATCGTGCTCGACAAGGTGACCAAGCGCTACCCCGACGGAGCGCTGGCCGTGTCCGAGATGAACATCGAGATCGCGGACGGCGAGTTCATCATTCTGGTCGGCCCTTCCGGATGCGGGAAGTCGACCGCGCTCAACATGATCGCGGGGCTGGAGGACATCTCGGGGGGCGAACTGCGCATCGACGGTGAGCGGGCCAACGAGAAGTCGCCCAAGGACCGCGACATCGCGATGGTGTTCCAGTCGTACGCGCTGTACCCGCACATGAGCGTGCGCGAGAACATGGCGTTCCCGCTGCGGCTGGCGAAGGTCGACGACGCGACCGTGAAGTCCAAGGTGGAGGAGGCGGCGAAGATCCTCGACCTGACCCAGCACCTCGACCGGAGGCCGTCGAACCTCTCCGGCGGTCAGCGGCAGCGCGTCGCGATGGGCAGGGCGATCGTGCGCAGCCCCAACGCGTTCCTGATGGACGAACCGCTGTCCAATTTGGACGCCAAGCTGCGCGGGCAGATGCGGACGTCGGTGTCGAAACTGCAGAAGCAGCTCGGCACGACCACCGTCTACGTCACCCACGACCAGACCGAGGCGATGACCCTCGGCGACCGGGTCGTGGTGCTCCGCGGTGGTCATGTCCAGCAGATCGGCAGTCCGCAGTTCCTCTACGACCAGCCGGCCAACCTCTTCGTCGCCGGGTTCATCGGATCGCCGTCGATGAACTTCGTCCCGGCCACGCTCGAGGGCGGTGCGCTGAAGAGCGCACTGGGCGAGGTCCCGCTGACCGATCGCATTCGGACCCTCGTCGAATCCTCCGGCGCGGGACGGGAGGTCGTGGCGGGCATCCGTCCCGAACACTTCGAGGACGTCGCACTGGTGGACGAGCAACACCGCGCACGCGGCGCGACCTTCAGCTCCACGGTGGACGTCCTCGAGTCGATGGGTGCCGAGAAGTACGCGTACTTCTCGCTGGAGAGCGAATTGGCCCAGACCGAGGAACTGGCCGAGATCGCCGCCGACGCCGGATCGGCCGACGTGCCGGGTAGCGGAACCACCATCGTCACCCGGCTGGACGCGGCCTCGACGGCCAAGGAGGGCGAGACCCTCCAGGTGTGGTTCGACCCCGACCGCATCCAGCTGTTCGACCCGAAGTCGGGCAGGAACCTCACGTTCGAGGACTGACCGCGCATCGACGGCTCGGGGCGGATCCGGACAGCGGGTCCGCCCCGAGCCCCAGTCAACGGGCCGGCAGCACCGGTCCGGTTGCGACCGGCCAGCCGTCCAGCCGTCTCAGGTCAGCGGCGGCGGGAACGCAACGCCTCGATCACGTCGTCGTCCCAGTCGTGGTTGCGCATCAGGTGGTAGCGCTCACCCGCCACCCACAGGTAGGCCTCGGCCTCGGTGCGGGTGCCGACGAGATCGGCCTGCCTGAGCATGCGCACCACCGGCTGGTACTCGTCGCTGTACCACCGCGCGGCGACCGTGGTGCGGTCGAGGAACCGGTCCTCGTCCTGCATCAGGCGAAAACCCCACGCCTCGACGTGCTCGCCGAGTTCGGCGTAGTCCCAGGGGTCGGTGACGACGACCGACGCACGTGCCTCACCCGTCAGCGGGACGCGTTCGAGGAACAGCCTGCGGTAGTCCTTCACGATGAGATCGCCGCGGTGGCGGATCCCGGAAGGGTCCAATGTGGTGCGTACTTCGGTGACGTAGGCGTCGGTCGTGTCCAGGCCCAGCGCGTGCGCCACCGACACCCGGTGGTGGCCGTCGATGACGAAGTGCAGCTCCCCGACGCGGTAGACCTCGATGGGCGGGATCGACTCGCCGCGCCTGCTGGCCACGGCGAGCCGTTCCCAGCGTTGCCGCACCCGCCCGGACGTGGGCCGGAAACGGCGGTCGAAATCGGCCTCGCGGTTGACGCTGCCGACGATGGTGTTCAGCTTCACCACGCGCAGGCCCAGCCTGCGTTGACCCGCCCAGCCGAGCGCGGCCACCACCTCGTCGAACGGCAATGTGATGTTGACGTCGTCCGGTTCGCCGCGCAGCCACGTCGCCAGGCGCGACAACACCTGCCTGCGCCGGGCGCGCAGGAAGTCGTGTTCGGCGTCGGCGCGGGGAAATCCGGTGTCGCGTTTCATCTCGATCCCACGAACGCTCCGAGGTCGAGCACGTGCGCGCCGACGACGTTCCGGACGACGGTGTCGCCGATGCGCCGGTCGGGCACCTGCTCGCCGTAGGGGTGGATGTGGCCGTGGAGCAGCCAGCGGGGCCGTAGCCGCCGGACCGTCCTGTGCAGACAGTCGAAGCCGTGGTGCGGCAGATCGTCGCGATCACCGAGCCCGCGCGGTGGGGCGTGGGTGAGCAGGACGTCCACCGGCCTGCCGCGGGAGCGCCACGTCAGCAGCCGTGCACGCCGGGCCTGCTGACGCTGGGTCCACTGGTTGGGGCCTTCGCGGTAGCGCACCGAACCGCCGAGGCCCGCGATACGCAGTCCCGCGACGG
>Ga0079224_100013337_pt1 | contig 11441 bp, 13 predicted proteins | sample Stecom2015_FD_80414 | JGI IMG/M metagenome (GOLD analysis project Ga0079224, IMG submission 80414) | Agricultural soil microbial communities from Utah to study Nitrogen management - Steer compost 2015 | ecosystem: Environmental > Terrestrial > Soil > Agricultural land | place: USA: Utah...
CAGCCGGAAGCCGACCCCGCGCCAGAGGCCGGGGGCGTCGATCTGCTCCGGCATGCCCGCGACGTGCGACAGGCTGCGCTGCTCATAGTCGGCGAGGACGTCGAAGGGGCCGTGGCTGGACTGCTGCGTGGCCATTGGGTCGGGTATCAGCCTCCCTGCGGAAGCAGGGCATTGATGCGGTTGATCAGCTCGCGTTCGCTGGGCGGCTTGACGATGTAGTCCTTGGCGCCCTGCCGGAGGCCCCACACGCGGTCGGTCTCCATGTTCTTGGTGCTGACGATGATGATGGGGATGTGGCTGGTCTCGGCGTCGCGCGACAGCGAGCGCGTGGCCTGGAAGCCGTTCATCCCGGGCAGGATCACGTCCATCAGCACGAGGTCGGGCTTCTCGCGCCGGCACACCTCGACGCCATCCTCGGCCGACGCCGCCGCCAGCACCTCGTGCCCGTGCTTCTCCAGCACGGTGGTGAACACGCGCGTGTCGGTGGGTGAGTCGTCGATGATGAGGATTCTAGCCATTGTGCCTCCCCTGCTCGGGCCCGCGGGCTGACTGGATCACGCTTTCACGCAGTTCGTCGCCGAATGGTCGAAAGGCGTCTCCGGTCGGGTTGTGCTCATTTCGCTACGTGGCGCCGGATCGCCGACAGCAGCTCCTCGCGCGTGAACGGCTTGGTGAGGTACTGCTCGGACCCGACGATGCGGCCCTTGGCCTTGTCGAACAGGCCGTCCTTGGAGGACAGCATGATCACGGGCGTGCCGCGGAACAGCTGGTTGTTCTTGATCAGAGCGCAGGTCTGGTAGCCGTCCAGCCGCGGCATCATGATGTCGACGAAGATGATCTGCGGCTGGTGGTCGGCGATCTTGGCCAGCGCCTCGAAGCCGTCGGTGGCCGTGACCACGTCGCAGCCTTCCTTCTTGAGGAGGGTCTCCGCGGTGCGACGGATGGTCTTCGAATCGTCGATGACCATGACCTTCAGGCCCGCGAGGCCGCCCGGCTTGTCGTTGTCTTCCATTTCGAGTCCCCCGAGGGCTTCCCCGCCCTGCCTTGCCGGCACCGACCAGTTCGCCGGCACTCCCGCCAGCGCGCGCCCGATGCGTCTATATCCGGGTATTCCGAGGCAGTGTCAAGCGCAAGTGACAAAGCCTGACGCTGTCCGCTGCTAGGATACACTCGGACGCGTCCCGCCGCCCGGCGGCGGGACAACGGGGGCCGCAGGGAGCGCAGCGGATGCCACTCGACATCGCCGTGGTGATGGACCCCATCGCGTCCATCAACGTGAAGAAGGATTCGACCTTCGCCATGCTGCTCGAGGGGCAGCGGCGCGGCCACCGCCTGCACTACGCCACCCGCGGCGGCCTCGGACTGGCCAACGGGCGGGCGATGGCGGCGCTGGCGCCGGTCGAGGTCCGGGACGACCCCGGGAGCTGGTACCGGCTGGAGCCGGCCCGCGTCCGCCCGCTCGCCGACATGGACGTGGTCCTGATGCGCAAGGACCCGCCCTTCGATCCGGAATTCCTCTACGACACCCTGGTGCTGGAAGCGGCCCAGCGCGACGGCGTGCTGGTGGTCAACGACCCCCGCGGCCTGCGCGACCTGAACGAGAAGCTGGCGGCGCTGCTGTTCCCCGAGCTCTGCCCGCCCACCCTGGTCAGCCGCGACCCGGCGGCGCTGGCGGCCTTCGTGGCCGAGCACGGCGACTGCGTGCTGAAGCCGCTGGACGGCATGGGCGGCCGTTCGATCTTCCGCGCCCGCAGCGGCGACGACAACCTCAAGGTCATCCTGGAGACGCTGACGGTGGGCGGGCAGCGGCTCAGCCTGGCGCAGCGCTACCTGCCGGAGATCGCCGACGGCGACAAGCGGGTGCTGCTGGTGGACGGCGAGCCGGTGCCGTACATGCTGGCGCGGATCCCCGCGGCCGGGGACTTCCGCGGCAACCTGGCGGTGGGCGGCCGCGGCGAGGGCCGGGAGATCACCGGGGCCGAGCGGCGCATCGCCGAACGGGTCGGCCCGGAGATGCGGCGGCGCGGCATGCTGTTCGTGGGCCTGGACGTGATCGGAGGCTGCCTGACCGAGGTCAACGTCACCAGCCCGACCTGCATCCGCGAGCTCGACGCGCAGTTCGGCACCAACATCGCCGGCCTGTTGTTCGACCGGATCGAAGCGCTGCGCGGATGAGCCAGGCAGCCGGCCAGCGGCCGCGCCCGGGGCGGAGCGCGCCCGCCACCACGCCCGTGCAGCCACCCGCGGTCGCGCCCGGCGACCGGCTGGCGGCCACCGTCGCCTTCTCCCTGGTGTTCCATGGCGTGCTGGCGCTCGGGATCGGCTTCTCCCGCGAGGACCCGGCGCCACTGGTGCCCACCCTCGACGTCATCCTGACCGAGACCCGCGGCGAGAAGCCGCCGGAGCAGGCCGATTTCCTGGCCCAGTCCAGCCAGCAGGGCGGCGGCGAGAGCGAGCAGGTCGAGCGGCCGCGCGAGGCCCAGGTCGGCCGAATTCCCAAGCCCACCGTCGGCGAAGCCCCGGCGCAGCAGCCGGCGCAGGCACCGCGCCCGGAAGAGCGCAGCAACCGCCCGGTGCTGACCACGGCCGCCGATGCCGAGCTGGCCGCCGCGGCCACCGAGGAGCGCCCGACCCCGGAGCTGCCGCTGCCGAGCAGCAGCGAGCTGATCCGGCAGAGCCTGGAGATGGCCCGGCTGGCGGCCGAGATCGAACGCCAGAGCATGGCCTACGCCAAGCGCCCGAAGCGGAAGTTCGTCTCCGCCAACACCCGCGAGTACGAGTACGCCGCCTACATGCGGGCCTGGGTGGCGCGGGTGGAGCGGATCGGCAACCTCAACTACCCGGACGAGGCCCGCCGCCGCAGCCTGGAAGGCCAGCTGGTGATGACGGTCGCGGTGCGCCGGGACGGCAGCGTCGAGCGGGTGGACATCGTCCAGGCCAGCGGCCACCCGATCCTGGACGAGGCGGCAGTGCGCATCGTTCGCCTCGCCGAGCCCTTCGTCCCGTTGCCGAAGACCGACGAGAACATCGACATCCTGCACATCACGCGGACCTGGCAGTTCCTGCCCGGGAACGTGCTGAGGAACCGGTAAGGGCGGAGCCCTTCATTTCCGTGGCGCTGCAGCCGAAGTGCTGCCGGAATGCACGCGCGAAGCAGGAATGGCTGGTGTAGCCCGCCTGCCAGAGGATGGCGGCGATCGGGAGCCGGCCCTCCAGCAACAGATCGCGGGCGCGTTCCATGCGCAGCCGGCTGCGCAGGCGGTGCGGCGGCTCGCCGAACACCTGGTGGAACAGGCGCACGTAATGGGACGTGGACAGCCGGGCGATGCGGGCCAGGGTGGCGACGTCGGGGCCGTCGCAACCCGGCGCCGCGAGCAGCGCCCGGGTGCGGGACAGGCGCACGTAGAGGTCGCGGCGGCGGGCGCGGGTGCGGCCATGGCAGCGGGCGATCGCCGGTTCGTGCTCTCCCTGGACCGCCAGCACCGCTTCCAGCCAGGCCTGGCCGCGACGGCCGTGCAGTTCGGCGACGTCGGCGCCGCCGAGCTCGGCGGCAAGTCCCTGCATCAGCCGCGCCAGCCGGCTCCCTGGCGGATGCAGCAGCGCCAGCAGTGCCGAGCGCTGCGGCTCGCTGCGGCCCGCGCTAGGCGGCAGTGCCAGCGGGTCCGGCCAGCCACAAAGGAGCAGCGCGCCGTCCGGTCCGGCGCGGAGCGAGAGCCGCTCGCGGCCGTCGCAGACCAGCACCGCGCCGGGCTCGAGCGGCAGCGACCAGTCGTGGGCGAGCAGCGTCGCCTGGCCCGCCTGCAGCTGCAGCACGCCGGGGCGGGCGAGGTCCAGCGGCGGTGTCGCCGCTTCCAGCCGCAGCCGGCGCAGACGATGCACCCGGGCGGCCCGGATCGGCACCAGGTTCGGGCTGGGCGCCTGGGAGAAGCGGGAGGGCAGGACGGCACGGAGCTGGGCGTTCACGGCGGGACGGACCTCGTGCAGTGGACTGCCTCCCAGCTACGCCGGCACCGCCCCGCCTGTCCCGTCGAACTTGCGGGCAAACCCCGAGAAAACTCTGAGGAAGTCCCGAGGTTCCCTTGGAATCAATCGCTTGCGTCCACCGTGGCACCACGCAGGCGGAAGATGTCGCCTTCTTCCTGGGGCGTGATCGTGACCAGTGCCCGGGACCGTCCCGGGTCCAGCGAGATGCGGTACTCGCCCAGCTTGGTGCCCGCGAGCGGCTCGACCAGGGTCCAGGCCTGCTCCGCCCAGCCACGGCGGTAGATGCCGAGGTCGTCGGAGCCGAGCAGGGCGTAGAGACCGTCGGGATCCACCTGCCAGCCGTGCTGGTTCCAGTAACCCAGCGACACGCCCAGTGGCTGGCTGACCCCGGTGGCCAGGTCCAGCATCCGCAGCGGGCCGACCTCGCTGCCGGAGGCGTAGACCAGCCGGCCGGCATCCAGGAAGGCAGGGTGCCGGCCGCCGCCCTCGGTGAGCAGGCGCGGCGACGCGCCGCCCTCGCGGTCCATCCACCACAGCTCCCACGGCCCGGTGTGGTCGCTGGAGAAGACGATGGCCGCGCCGTCGGGGCTGAAGGCGGCGCTCATCACCCGGTGGCCCTCCGGCGTGGCCTCGCGGCGGCGACCGGATTCGACGTCCACCACGAACAGCCGCGAACCGCGCCCGCGCACCACGTACAGCAGCTCGCCGCCGTCGGCCGACCAGCGCGGTTCGACGATGCTGCCATCCGGATGTTCGGCCAGGCGCCGGGTGGCGCCGCCCTCGACCACGTACAGGCCGTCGTGGCCGGTCCGGTCGGAAACCATGGCGATGCGGCGGCCATCCGGCGAGTACGCCGCGCTGTAGTTGCTGCGCGAGCTGGGAGCGACCAGGCCGGGCTCGGCGTCGTGCTGGCCGTCCAGGAGCAGCTCCGCCACCTGCATCGAGGAGGCGTCGCGCATGAACACCAGTTCGTCGCGCAGCTGGGCGACGTCCGGCCACCAGGCGCGCTGGACACCGAGCGGGCGGATGCCGCCATCCTCGAGCGACACCCGGAACAGCCCGATCAGGCCCTCGTGGTCGGAGGAAAACACCAGCGCCTTGCCATCCGGCGACCAGTCGAATCCCGGCATCTGCGCCCGCAGCGTGGTGACGCGGCGGAGCGCGCGGCCATCGGAACGCATCACATACAGGTCGCTGTGCGGCATCGGCCCGCGCCGGAGCGCGATCCAGCGTCCGTCGGGCGAATAGCGCCCCTGCACGTCGCCGCTGCCGGGCGTGGTCGGGTACTCGAGCGGGGTGAGCACGCCGGTGGCGATCTCCAGCCGGTGCAGCCTGGCCTGGCCCTCGATGGTCCAGGGCAAGAGCAGGCCCTTGCCATCCGGGGTCCAGTCCATGTGCGTGACCAGCCGTGGCGAGCACTCGCCCACCACCCGCTCGGCGCCGCCCAGCACGCTGGCGATCACGATGCTGCAGGAGCCGTCCAGCACCCGCTGCAGCATCAGTTCGCGACCGTCGGGCGAGAACACCGGGTAGAACTCGCTGTCCGCGGGCGCACCAGACAGGCGCCGCGCCGGCCGGTCGGCGCCCGGCACCTGCAGGTAGATGCGCGGGCCCTTGCCGTCCGGATCCGCGGAGAAGGCCAGCAGGCTGGCGTCGGGCGACAGTGCCGGGAACATCTCCCCGCCCGGGAGGGAGGTGACCAGGTCCGGCTGGGGCGGTGGCACGGGCGACGGCGACGGCGCCGAGCCGGGTCCGGCCGCGCCCCACCACCAGGCAACCACGGCGACCGCCAGCAGCAGCACGCCGGCCAGTACCGCCGGCAGCCAGCGCTGGCGCGAACCGGGACCGTTCGCCGGTTCGGCCTGGGCCGGCGCCTCGGCCGCCGGCAGCGTTTCCGGCTCCAGCGGGCCGACCGAGGCCACCAGGGCATAGCCGACCCGGGCCAGGGTGCGGATGTAGGTCGGCGCCCGGGTGTCGTCGCCGAACGCGCGGCGCAACTCGCCGATGGCGTGGGTGACCACGTCTTCGGTCGGGAACTCGCCGCGCCACACCTCGGCCAGCAGCCGTTCCCGCGATACCGGTTGGCCGGCGGTGCAGAGCAGGACCTCCAGGACGCCGGCGGCCTTGGGCGTCAGGCGGCTGGTGCGGCCCTGCGCCTGGATCTCGTTCAGCGCCAGGTCCACGGCGCAGTCGCCGACCCGCAGGCGGCGGCCGCCACGCAGCAGCAGCTCCGCCTGGTTGTCCTTCCCCATGCAACGACTCCTCGCGGCCGCGCATCACCGGGCGATAAGATACGCTGCATGGACGCGCAAAAGCTCCAGCACAGCCAGTACCTCAATGATCATTTCCTGATCGCCGCGCCCAGCCTGCACGATCCGAACTTCTCCCGCGGCGTGACGCTGATCTGCCAGCACACCGCCGAAGGCGCCATGGGGCTGGTGGTGAACCGGCTGTCCGACTACAGGCTGGGCGACGTGCTCGAGCAGATGAAGATCGAGGCCACGGTGCCCGGCGTGGCGGACGCCCCGGTGCTGCTGGGCGGGCCGGTGCAGCAGGAGCGCGGCTTCGTGCTGCACGACCCCGGCGGCCAGTGGGACTCGACCTTCGTGGTCTCGCCGCAGATTTCGCTCACGACCTCGCGCGACATCCTGGTGGCGATGGCGCAGGGCAAGGGTCCGGCGCGCGCGGTGGTGGCGCTGGGCTACGCCGGCTGGACCGAGGGCCAGCTGGAAAGCGAGCTCTCGGAAAATGCCTGGCTCACCGTACCGGCCGACACCGAAATCGTGTTCCGCACCCCGATCCCCGAGCGCTGGATGGCGGCGGCGCGGCTGATGGGCGTGGACCTGCGCTTCATGACCGACTACAGCGGGCACGCGTGAGCGGCCTGCCCGGCATCCCACCCACCCGCTGCGTGCTGGGCTTCGACGTCGGCCGCCGCCGCATCGGCGTCGCGGTGGGCAACACCATCTCCGCCAGTGCACGCGCCGTCGCGGTGGTGGACGCCCGCGACGACGGTCCCGACTGGGATGCGGTGGAACGCCTGCTGCGGCAATGGAAGCCGGACCGGCTGCTGGTCGGCGACCCGCTGACCCTGGACGGCGAGGTGCAGGCCATCACCCGCCACGCCCGTGCCTTCGCCAGCGAACTCGGCGCGCGCTTCGCGCTGCCGGTGGACCTGGTGGACGAGCGCAGCAGTTCGCGCGAGGCCGACCGTCGCTTCGCCGAGCGCCGCCGCGCCGGCGCGGCGCGGCGCAAGGACGCCGCGGCGCTGGACGCGGTCGCGGCCGAGATCATCGTCGAGCGCTGGCTCACCGAGCACGGCCACGCCCATCCCTGAACGACCGCCCGCCATGACCGACCAGCTCCGCGACGGCCGCCTGCACCACCTGCTGACCCTGGAGGGACTGCCGCGCCCGCTGCTGGAGCGATTGCTGGAGCGCGCCGATGCCTTGCGCCCGGACGCGCTCCACGGTCGCGCCGCGCGGGGGATGCTCGCGGGGCGCACTGTGGTGAACCTGTTCTTCGAGCCGTCCACCCGCACCCGCACCTCGTTCGAGCTGGCAGCGCGGAGGCTCGGCGCCGACGTCGTCAACTTCGACGCCGGACTGTCCTCCACCCGCAAGGGCGAGACCCTGGGCGACACCCTGCGCACGCTGGAAGCGATGGGCGTGGATGCATTCGTGGTGCGGCACGCGGCCGACAGCGCGCTGGCGGAACTGGCGGCACAGGCGGCCGGGCGCACGCGCCTCGTGAACGCCGGCGCCGGCAAGCGCGACCACCCGACCCAGGGCCTGCTCGACATGCTCACCCTGCGGCAATGCAAGGGCACGGACTTCAGCCGGCTGCGCGTCGCCATCGTCGGCGACATCCGCCACTCGCGCGTGGCGCGCTCGGACCTGCACGCCCTGCGCACGCTCGGCACCGGCGAGATCCGTGTCTGCGCCCCGCGCGCGCTGTTGCCGGAGCCGGCCGAGCTCGCCGGCTGCGAGCGCGTGGAACGGGTGGACGACGCCGTCGCCGGCGTCGACGCAGTCATGCTGCTCCGCTTGCAGCGCGAGCGCATGGAAGACGGCCTGGTGCCTTCGCTCGATGCCTACTTCCGCGACTATGGCCTCACGCCCGAGCGCCTGGCCCTGGCTGCGCCCGACGCGGTGGTGCTGCACCCCGGCCCGATGAACCGCGGCGTCGAGATCGCCGACGCCGTCGCCGACGGCCCGCAGTCGCTGGTGCTGCAGCAAGTCTCGAACGGCGTCGCCGTCCGCATGGCCGTGCTCGAGGCCCTGCTCGGCTAGCGCCCCGCAGGCCGGGCGCGAACGCGCTTGCTCAGGGGCCGTGGAAGCCGTCGATCTCGACCAGCAGCTCGCGCCGGCACACGTGCGCGCGCAGCAGCAGGGGCGCGGCACCGGGGAAGCGATGTTCCAGGAACGCGCGCGCCGCCTCCGCATGCTCCGGCTGCTGCAGGTAGACCTTGAGCAGGCTGCCCGGACCGAACCGCTCCGGCAGTGCCGGGCGTTGCTCGCGCGCCGCAGCGAGCAGGCGTTCGAGGTTGGCGCAGGTTTCCTCGAGCTGCGCCAGCACGCTGCCGGCGTGCGCCGACGCGTGGCCGACCACGCTGGCCGTGCCCGAGACCAGTAAGGGCAAGCCCGGCGAGGGCCCCAGCATGGCGCGGGCGAAGCTCGGCGGTTGCGGACCGTACTGGCGCGGATAGCGCCAGGCGCTGACCTGGCGCGGATTCTCCACCGGCACGCCGGGGGCGCTGGCCGAGAGCACGTACACCTGCAGGCGTCCGGGCGGCAGCACGCTGCCGACCGCGGTGGCAGCCGGAAACGGTCCCCAGTCGCCGGCCATGCCCTCGGCGCGGCCGACGCAGAACTGCCGATAGCGCTCGGCGTCGCCCTCGCCTTCGGTGATCGCGGCGATGGTGTTCCAGACCCTGAGCGCGTGCGGCCAGGCGCTGGCGCGCAGGAACGCGCGGGCGGTCGCGTAGGCCTCGCGCGCGGCGCGGCGGATGTCGCCGTCGGCCTCGCCGGCCTCGATCACGAACCACTGCAGCGCGCCGCTGCGGGCAAAGCGGACGCCGCCCTCGCAGCCGCGCCGCACCGGTCCGGGTACGCGCCAGAGCTCGCAGGGTGCAGCACCAATCGGTTCCAGCGGCACGTCCACGCAGCCTGCGACGGCATCGCGGGCGCCACTGCCGAAGCGGACCACGGCCAGCGCGTGCGGGTCGGCCAGCAGCGCCGCGGCATCGCCGTGCACGTACCGCACCTCGAGCGCGAAGCCATCGGCGCCCGCTTCGCTTGCTGCAACGGGAATGGACTGCATCATGGTTCCGGTCGGTGGCACGGCCGGGCGCAGGCGGCGCTGGCGCGGTGCCGGGATACGCCGGACGCGGGGCGGTCGGCGCAGGGCCGCATGATACACTCCGCGCCCCGCGGAACGCCGCTCCGCGCGCCGCTTTTCCCCTGCTCCGCCATGAACGCCGCCACCCAGACACCCGCCGAACGCGAGCTCGCCACCCTGCTGGTCGAAGCGCTGAACATCGAGGACCTGGACCCGGCGTCGATCGACCCGGAAGCGCCGCTGTTCGGCGACGGCCTGGGCCTGGATTCCATCGACGCCCTGGAACTGGCATTGGCGGTGTCGCGCCGCTACGGCTTCCAGCTGCGCTCCGACGGGCAGCACGACCGCAGCATCTTCGCCTCGCTGCGGGCGCTGGCGGCGCACGTCGCACAGCATCGCACCGTGTGAAGCCGCTGCTGGCCGCCGCCGCCGGGCTGGCGGCGCTGGCCTACCCGCTGCTGGCCCACGGCGCCGCCGCTCTCGACAGCGGCAGCCTGGCCCTGGCAGCCGCCGCCCTGCTGCTGGTCCTGGCGCTGCTTCCCGCGCTGCGGCGCGGCGCGCCGCTAGCGTGGCTGGCGCTGGCAGCGATCACCACCCTGCTCGCGTGGCTGTTCCACCGTGGCCAGGCACTGCTTCCGCTGTACGCCGCCCCGGTGCTGCTGAACCTGTTGGCGGCATGGCTGTTCGGGCGCAGCCTGCGCCGGGGGCGCACGCCGCTGGTGGAACGCATCGCACGCTTGCTGCACGGTGCGCCGCTGCCGCCGGACGTGGTCCGCTACACGCGCCGGGTGACGCTCGGCTGGACCGTGCTGCTGCTTGCGCTCGCGTTGCTGAATGCGGTGCTAGCGCTGCTGGCCTCGCCCGACGGGCTGCTGGAAGCCGCCGGCCTCGTGCCGCCGGTTGCGGTCCCGCGCAGCGTGTGGTCGCTGTTCGCCAACCTGATCAACTACCTCGTGCTCGCGCTCGCCTTCGTCGGCGAGTTCCTGTGGCGGCGCCGTCGCTTCCCCGAGCACGCGAGCGGTGGCCTCGCCGCCTTCGTTGCCGGCGTGGCGCGGCTCGGCCCCGGCTTCTGGCGCGCATCGTGATCAGTCACCGTGCCAGCTTCCGCGTGCCTGCCACGCACCCTGCCCTCCCCGGCCATTTCCCGGGCCGGCCGGTGGTGCCGGGCGTGCTGCTGCTGCACGGCGTGCTGGCCGCCGCGGAAGCCTGGCTGGGCGCGCCGCTGGCCGTCGCCGGCCTGCCGGCGGTGAAGTTCCTCGCCCCCCTGTTGCCCGAACAGGACGCCGAACTGCTGCTGGAACGCAAGGGCAACACGCTGCGCTTCCAGGCCGTGCACGCGGGCGTGTTGCTGGCCCAGGGGACGCTGGAGCTCGCGCCATGAACGCATCGGCCTGGCAGGCCCGGCCGGAAGGCGGCGGCCGCTTCGCCATCTGGCTGATCCGCGGCATCGCCCTGCACCTCGGCCGGCCGGTGGCGCGCGTCCTGCTCTACCCGATCGCGCTGTACTTCCTGCTGGCACGCGGTCCGGAACGGCGCGCCTCGCGGACCTTCCTGTCGCGGGTGCTCGGACGACGCGCCCGATGGCGCGACGTGGCCCGGCACATCCACTGCTTCGCCGCCACCATCCTCGATCGCGTATTCCTGCTCACCGGCCGCGACGCCGCCCTCGACGTGCGCGTGCAGGGCCTGGCGGCAGTGGCGGCGCTGCTCGATCGCGGCCAGGGCATGCTGCTGCTCGGCGCCCACTTCGGCAGCTTCGAGGCGCTGCGCGTGCTGGCCCGCGAGCGGCCCGGGCTGGAGCTGCGGGTGCTGCTGCACCGGCGCCAGAACCAGGCGCTGACCGCGCTGCTGGACGCGCTGGACCCGGCCATGGCCGGCACGGTGCTGGATGCCGGCCAGCCGGCACCGGAGCTGGTACTCGACATCGCCGCTGCGCTCGGGCGCGGCGCACTGGTGGGCATGCTGGCCGACCGTTCGCGCCCCGGCGAGGCCGTGTGCCGGCACCGCTTCCTCGGCTTGCCCGCACCATTCCCGCTGGCACCGATGCGGATCGCCGCCGCGACCGGCGTGCCGGTGGTGGCGGGGTTCGGCCTGTACCGTGGCGGCCGGCGCTACGA
>Ga0079224_100013338_pt1 | contig 11440 bp, 12 predicted proteins | sample Stecom2015_FD_80414 | JGI IMG/M metagenome (GOLD analysis project Ga0079224, IMG submission 80414) | Agricultural soil microbial communities from Utah to study Nitrogen management - Steer compost 2015 | ecosystem: Environmental > Terrestrial > Soil > Agricultural land | place: USA: Utah...
ACGAACACGACGGCGCCGCCGAGGGCGTCGACGAGCCCCTGGGTGAGCACGGCGTACAGCAGCGTCGTGTCGCTGCCCACGCGTGAGACGAGGTCGCCCGTGCGTCGGGTGTCGAATTCGCTGATCGGGAGACGCAGCATCCGCTCGACGAGCGCGCGACGCGAGGAGTACACGACGCTCGTGCCGGCCCGCTGCAGCAGGTAGTGCTGAACGGCCCCGACGATGCCGTTGCCGATGACGAGCGCGACGAGCACCCAGGCGAGGGTGCCGACGGCGCCGCCGTCTTGCACGACGGTGATCACCTGGCTGACGAGCGCCGGCTGGGCGAGCGAGAGCCCCGCCGCGACGAGGCTGAGCACGACGGCGACGCTGAGCAGGCCGGTGTGCTCGCGGAGGTAGGGGAGCAGTTCGCGGAAGGATGCGCGCGGCCCGGTGTCGGGGGGCCGGCGGAGGAGGGGGCGGCGCGCGGGGGTGTCGGTTGTCGTCATGGGGTGGCTACCTCGGGGGATGGGGCGCGTCAGGCGCGCCCGTACTTCTTGTGGACCGCCTGCTTGCTGACGCCGAGGCAGAGGGCGATGAGCTGCCAGGAGGCGCCGGCGTTGCGGGCCCGTCGGACGGCGGCGGCTTCGCGCCGGTCGAGTTCTCGCCGCAGTTGAGCGACCGCGCGGAGGGCGACGATCGGATCCTGCGATCCGGCGTCTCCCGCGAGGGTGTGGAGGTCGGTGCTCATGCGTCAACCGTAGTTGACGCGGGGCGGTGCGTCAACCTGGGTTGACCTGCGGGACGCCGCGGTGACCGCGCGGCGCGGATGAGGGCAGGATGGGGGAGGAGGCACTCATGGAGAAGCTGAACGGATCGTGCTGCGCGCCCGGGCGGGGCGCGTTCGCTCCGGCCGCGCCCTCGGCGACGCGTCCCGCGGACGACGCGGCCGAGACGGAGTCGGCGGAGAGGTCGTGACCCCGCGGCATGACGCCGAGGTCGTGACCATCCCCGCCGGAGTGTTCCGGATGGGCGACGCGCGCGGCGTCGGCAATCCGGGCGACGGCGAGACGCCCGTGCACGAGGTGTGGCTCGACGCGTTCGAGATCGACGCCACGAGTGTCACCAACGCGCAGTTCGCGCGCTTCGTCGACGAGACCGGCTATCGCACCGAGGCCGAGACCTTCGGCTACTCGGCGGTGTTCCACCTCGCGCGCACGGCGCCCGATGAGGATGTGCTGGGTCAGCCGCCGCAGACGCCATGGTGGCTCGGGGTGCGGGGCGCCGACTGGCGCCACCCCGGCGGTGCGGGGTCGTCGATCGAGGGTCTCGAGGATCATCCGGTCGTTCACGTCACGTGGAACGACGCGCAGGCCTACTGCGCGTGGGCCGGTCGCCGGCTGCCGAGCGAGGCCGAGTGGGAGTACGCCGCGCGCGGCGGCCTCGACGGGGCCGTCTACCCGTGGGGGGACGAGCCGCCGGATGCCGACGGCGAGTGGCGCTGCAACATCTGGCAGGGGGTGTTCCCCACCTCGAACACGCTCGCCGACGGCTGGCTGACGACGGCGCCCGTGCGCAGCTTCGCCCCCAACGGCTACGGGCTCTGGCAGACGGTCGGCAACGTGTGGGAGTGGTGCGAGGACTGGTTCGCCCCCGACTACTACGCACGCTCGCCGCGCGAGCGGCCGCGCGGGCCCGAGAGCGGCACGGCGCGCATCCTGCGGGGCGGGTCGTTCCTGTGCCACGACTCGTACTGCAACCGCTACCGCACCTCGGCCCGCTCCTCGAACACGCCCGACTCGTCGATGTCGAACGCGGGCTTCCGCACGGTCGGCCTCTGACGCTCAGCTCGAATCGCGCACCACGAGCTCGGCCGCGAAGGGGGTGAGCCGCGGGGGAGGGGCGTCCGGGTCGCGCAGCTGCGTGAGCAGCAGGCTCGCGCCGGCGCGGCCGATCTCGTAGCCGGGTTGGCGCACCGTCGTGAGCGGCACGACGGTCTGCCGGGCGAGGGTGATGTCGTCGAAGCCGACCACGGCGATCTCGCCCGGCACGTCGACGCCGTGACGCAGCAGGCTCGTGAGCGCGCCGATGGCGACCATGTCGTTCGCGGCGAAGAGCGCGTCGGGGCGGTCGCGGGGGCCCAGCGCGAGCAGCCGCGCGGCCGCCTCGGCGCCCGCCTCGACGTTGAGCTCGGCGATCGGGAGGGTGTCGACGCGCACGTCCCTCCCGGCCGCCGCGGCCGCATCCCGCAGTCCCGCGAGGCGCTCCGCCGACTGCACCACGGCATCCGGGTCGCCGAGGAACGCGATGCGGGTGTGCCCGCGGCCGATGAGGTGCTCGCCCGCGAGTCGCCCGCCGCCCCGGTCGTCGAAGGGGGCCGAGGCGAAGCGCCCGGATGCGAGCGTCGGCCCGACGACGACCGACTTGATGCCGCGGGCGGCGAGCCGTTCGAGGCGCTCGGTCACCTCGCCCTGGGGGTAGATGATGAGGCCCTGCACGCGGTGCGCTTCGAACATGTCGAGGTTGTCGCGCTCGCGCTGCTCGTCGCGGTTGCTGTTGCTGAAGACGAGCGCGTACGGGGTGTCGCGGAGGGCGTCCTCGACGCCTCGCGAGAGCTCGGCGAAGAAGGGCTGCCAGGCGTCGATGAGGCTCACGGCGAGGAGCTTGCCGGTGCCGGCACGCAGCTGACGGGCCGATTCGTTGGGCACGAAGCCGAGCGTCTCGATGGCCTGGCGCACGCGCTCGCGGCTGGCCTGGCCGAGGAGGTGGGGGTGGGTGAGGTAGTTGGAGACGGTGGAGGCGGAGACGCCCGCGAGCGCGGCGACGTCTTTGACGCTTGCCGGCATGCCTGCTCCTGACGTCTCCATGGGGTGCAGGGTCAGGCTACTGAGCGACTTGACACGTTGCAATCCGCGCACCTACTCTCGCCGGAGACCGAATTGCAACGTGCCAAGTCGTCGGCTCGAGAGGATCCCGCCATGACCATCGGATGCCACGGACTCGTCTGGACGGGGGTCTTCGACGCGGCGGGCATCCGCCTCGCCGCCGAGAAGACCAAGCAGGCCGGCTTCGACCTCATCGAGTACCCGCTCATGGATCCCTTCGGCTTCGACGTGGCCGCCGCCCGAGCCGCACTCGACGAGCACGGGCTCCAGGTGAGCGCCTCGCTCGGCCTCTCCGAGGCCACCGACATCTCGAGCGAGGCCGCCGCCGTCGTCGCGGCGGGCGAAGCCCTGCTGCTGCGGGCGGTCGACGTGCTCGCCGAGCTCGGCGGCACCCACCTCTGCGGCGTCATCTACAGCGCCATGAAGAAGTACCTGGAGCCGGCGACGCCGCGCGGCATCGCCAACAGTCAGCGGGTCATCGGCCGCGTCGCCGACCATGCCGCCGAATGCGGGGTGCAGGTGTCCGTCGAGGTGGTCAACCGCTACGAGACCAACATCCTCAACACCTCACGGCAGGCCCTCGCCTACCTCGCCGAGGTGGATCGTCCGAACCTCGGCGTGCACCTCGACACGTACCACATGAACATCGAGGAGTCGGACATGTTCGCGCCCGTGCTCGATGCCGCGGCGGCGCTTCGGTACGTGCACATCGGCGAGAGCCACCGCGGCTACCTCGGCACCGGCACGGTCGACTTCGACACCTTCTTCCGCGCGCTCGCCCGCGTGGGCTACCGCGGCCCCATCACCTTCGAGTCGTTCTCGTCCGTCGTCGTCGCGCCCGACCTCAGCCGCATGCTGGGCATCTGGCGCAACCTGTGGGCCGACGGCGACGAGCTCGGCGCGCACGCCAACGCCTTCATCCGCGGCAAGCTCACCGCCGTCGACACCATCCGCCTGCACTGACCGACCCCCGCACCGAGGTACACGACATGACTGTTCTGGTGATCGGCGAGGCCCTCGTCGACGTCGTCAACGGCGCCACCCACGTGGGGGGCAGCCCGCTCAACGTGGCGGTCGGGCTCAGTCGGCTCGACCGCGTGACTCGCCTGCTCACGCGCTTCGGCGACGACGAGTGGGGGCGCCTCATCGCCGCGCAGCTCGAGGCCAACGGCGTCGAGCAGGCGCAGGCGCCGGATGCCCAGCGCACGAGCTCGGCCAAGGTGACCCTCGATGCGGCGGGCGTTCCCAGCTACGACTTCGACATCCACTGGGCCCTTGACGAGGCCGTCGCCGCGGGAGCGCTCGACGCACCCACGCGCGTCGTACACACCGGCTCGATCGCGACCGTGCTGCAGCCGGGAGCCGACGCGGTGCGGCGCATCGTCGAGGCGGCCCGCGGACGCGCGCTCGTGACCTTCGACCCCAACTGCCGCCCCACGGTCGTGCCGGATCGCGTGCTCGCCGTGGCCCAGGCCGAGGCGTTCGTCGCGCTGAGCGACGTGGTCAAGGCCTCCGATGAGGATCTGAACTGGCTCTACCCCGACCGCAGCATCGAGGACGCCCTGCGCTGCTGGCTCGAGCTGGGGGCGAGCCTCACGGTCGCCACCCGCGGCTCCGAGGGGGCGATCGCGCTCACGCGATCGACGGCCGCCGCCGTGCCGGGCGTCACGGTCGAGGTCGCCGACACGGTGGGCGCCGGGGACTCGTTCATGGCCGCGCTCATCGACGGCCTGCTCGGCCACGTCGGCGAGGGCGCGGATGCCGCCGAGGCCGTCGCGGCGCTCACGACGGCCGAGCTCGAGCGGCTGCTCGCCTACTGCGCGCGCGCCGCCGCGATCACGGTCTCGCGCCCCGGCGCCGACCCGCCGCGCCGCGACGAGCTCGCCGCGTCGGCCTGAGCCGGCGAGATCATCCTTCGGGTGCCCGGTGGGCCCGGCCGGTCGCGCCCACGGTGATGCGCTCGGGGTTGAAGACGAGCCGTCCGAGGGCCACGGTGGCGAAACCGTCGGCTTCGGCGGACTGCAGCTCGGCCTCGACGAGCAGCGCCGGCGTGCCGGCGGGCATGCGGAACTCCTGCGCCATCTGCGGGTCGAGGGTGATGGGCACCACGGTGTGCTCGACCACCTCGACCGGGATGCGCTCGATCTCGCTGAGGAAGGTCGAGACCCCGTAGGTGAGCTCCTCGATGTGCACGGCGTGCCCGCGCAGCACCGTGGGGATCAGGTGCTCGCCGACGGCGACGGCGACGCCGTCCGCGTCGTACACGCGCCGCACCCGGTAGATCGAGGCCCCCGGCTCGAGGTCGAATCGGGCGGCCACGGCGGGTGAGACCGTCTCCTGCTGCACGGAGACGGAGCGGATGGCGAACCCCAGCCCGGCGCCCTCGAGGAAGGCCGCGATCGAGACGATGTCGTCGATGGGGTACCGCGGGAGCCGTCGCGACGTCGGCGCATCGCTCGGGGCGGCGTCGACGATGAAGGTGCCGAGGCGGCGCCGACGCTCGATGACCCCGTGCGCCTCGAGCCGCGCGAGGGCCTCGCGCAGCGTGTTGCGGGAGATGCCGAGTTGGGCGCTCAGTTCGGTCTCGCGCGGCAGCCGCATGGTGCCGGCCTCGCGGTGCGCGGCGATGAGGGCGTCGAGCTTGTCGCCTGCTGCGGCGACGTGCGGGCGGGGGGTGGCTGCCATTCGTTCCTCCGGGTCAATTGTTGAACCTATCGAAAAGTGAGTGGATCGTCCAGTCCCTCGCTTGACATTCGCCTCCGGCTTTCGCCACACTGTCATGGCACCCACGCCCAACCTAAGAACCATTAAAGGTTCAACACAAGAGTGAGTCAAAGATGCCCACATCGGATACAGCAGCTGTGCCGGCCGGCGCAGCGCCGGCGCCTCCTGACGCGCCGGCTCCGGACGGCGACTCCGTCGCGCGGCAGGCGCGGCGCATCGCCCTCAACACCGCCCTCGGCACGCTCGGGTTCGTCATCATCATCGCGGTCTGGGCACTCGTCTCCGCCGCGGGGGGCTCGCGGCCCGGGCTCATCCCCACCCCCCTCGCCGTGGCGCAGGTCATGATCGACGGCCTCGTCTCGGGAACCCTCCTCAACGACCTCGTGGTGAGCACCCGGCGCGTCGTGATCGGGCTCGCGATCGGCATGGTCGCCGCGATCCCCGTCGGCTTCGTGCTCGGATGGTTCCCCAAGGCGCGCGTCACGTTCAACCCGCTCGTCAACTTCTTCCGCGCCCTGCCGCCCATCGCGCTCGTGCCGCTCGTCGTCATCTACTTCGGCATCGGCGAGGTCGGACGCGAATCGATCCTCGTCTACGGTGCGTTCTTCGCGACCGTCATCATCGTGTACGAAGGCGTCGCCGGGATCGAAGAGAAGTACGTGCGTGCGGGCCAGACGCTCGGCACCAACCGCTTCGAGCTCTTCGCCAAGATCGTCTTCCCGTTGTCGCTGCCCCACATCTTCACGGCGGCGCGGGTCTCGCTCGGCATCGCCTGGTCCTCGCTCGTGGCGGCCGAGCTCGTCGCCGCCCAGGACGGGCTGGGCGCGGCGATCCAGAACGCGAGCAACTTCCTCGAGGTCCCCAAGATGTACGCCGGGATCATCCTCATCGGGGTCGCCGCTCTCGCCATGGATCTCATCATCCGCATCATCGGCGCGCGCGTTCTGCGCTGGCAGGACAGGGGAGAGCGATGACCACGACATCCACGCGCGGAGTCTCCATCCGCGGTCTCAGCAAGGCGTTCGGCAAAGGCGCCAACCGGGTCACGGTGCTCAACGACATCTCGCTCGACATCCAGGACGGGGAGTTCATCGCCGTCGTCGGACCGAGCGGCTCGGGCAAGAGCACGCTCCTGAACGCCATCGCCGGGTTCATCACCCCCGACTCGGGAACCATCACCGTCGACGGCGAAGCCGTCACCCGGCCCGGGCCGTCGCGCTGCGTCGTGTTCCAGGAGTACGCCGTCTTCCCCTGGTTGACGGTGGCCCGCAACATCGACTTCGGCACACGGCTGGCGGCCTGGAAGGGCGACCCCCGCACGCGCGAGGGGATCGTCGACCACTACCTCGAGCTCATGGGGCTCACGCCGTTCCGCGACGCCCTCCCCAAGACCCTCTCGGGCGGCATGCGGCAGCGGGTCGCCATCGCCCGCGCCTACGCGGTCGACCCCGGGATCCTGCTCATGGACGAGCCCTTCGCCGCGCTCGACGCGCAGACCCGCGAGCAGATGCAAGAGGCGCTGCTGGCGCTCAACAAGCAAGAACGGCGCACGGTCTTCTTCGTCACCCACCAGGTCGAAGAGGCGCTGTTCCTCGCCGATCGGGTCGTCGTGCTGGGCGCACGCCCCACGCGCATCCAGGAGATCGTCGAGGTCCCCTGGGGCAGCGCGCGCACGCACGACATCAAGCTCACCGACGACTTCATCAGGCTCAGACGCCGTGTCGAAGACCTCCTGCACCACGGTGGTCAGGAGAAAGGAACGAAGGAATGAAAGAAGGAAAGCACATGAAGAGGTATGGCATCGCAGCCGTCGCCACTGCGGCTGCGCTCCTGCTCAGCGCATGCGCAGGATCCGCGGAGCCCACGCCGGGTGAGCCCGGCGACCGTGAGCGCGTCACGGTGCGCGTCGGCTACATTCCGGGGGCGCACGACATCGCGCAGCTCTTCCTCGCCGAGCGCGCCGGATACTTCGAGGAGCAGGGAATCGCGATCGAGACCACCTCGTTCCAGACGGGGATCTCGCTCGCCCAGGCACTCACGGGCGGCAGCCTCGACGTCGGCGTCATGGGCGCCGTCGTCGCGAACTTCCCGGCCAAGGGTCAAGGCAAGCTCTTCGTCCTGAACAACCAGCAGGTCGACATCCACCAGATCTGGGCCTCGCCCGAGTCCGGGATCACCTCGGTGGAAGACCTCAAGGGGAAGACCATCGCGACCACGAGCGGCACCGCCTCCGACCTCGTGCTCCAGGTCGCGCTCGACAAGGCCGGCCTCACCCGCGACGACGTCGAGGTCGTCAACCTCGACATGCCCTCGGTCGCGAACGCCTTCGTGACGGGCGCCGTCGACGCGGCGTCCCTGTGGTCGCCGTTCGACCAGCAGGTCGCCGAGCACATGCCCGACGCGACGCTCGTCGCGACCGCTGCCGAGCTCGACTCGCCCATCTCGGGGGGTTGGGTGGCCAGCAACGCCTTCTACGAGGAGCACCCGGAGTTGGTGCTCGGCATGATCCGCGCCTGGCAGGCCGCCAACACCGACCTGCTGGCAGACCCGCAGGCGTCGTTCGACATCTTCTGCCCGCGCATCGAGCAGCAGATGAGCCGCGAGCTGTGCGAGGAGCTCTACGGCAAGACCGACCCGCTCTCGAACGAGGACTGGGTCACCGTCTACACCGACGGCACCGCGCTCGGCTGGCTCGAGAACATGCAGTCCGTGTTCGAGCAGATCGGAGCGCTCCAGGGCGCCGAGCTGCGGCCGAAGGACTACTTCGACACGCAGATGTTCATCGACGCTCTGGCCGACTGACACGAGACGGGGGCGGCGACAACGCCGCCCCCGTGCTCTCGAGGGGATCACATGAATCGGGATGCGTCGCCGCTCATCGGCGTCAACTCGCAGACCACCCCGCGCGCCGCCGTCGACGAGTTCCTCACGGCGGCGAGCGCCGCGGGTCTTCCGCTCGTGGAGCTTGCGGCCGACATCATCGACCGACCCGTCGACGAGCTGCGTGACCTCATCGCGGCGAGCGGCACGACGGTGCTCGGCGTCTGCCCGAGCGCCGAGGTGCTCGACTGGCACTGGCGGTGGGACGCCACCACGGCGCGCGCCCTCGAGACGGAGCTGGTGCGCGCCCGTGAACTGGGCGCGTCGTACTTCGTGATGCCGTTCATGCGGCCGAACGGCACCGCGGAGTCGGTGAGGTTCGGCCTCGAGCGCGCTGTTCCCCTCGCCCGCTCTCTCGGAATCGCCCTCGCCGTCGAGCCCATCGGCCATTTCGATGTGCTCCGCACCGCGCGAGACCTCGCGCCCGTGCTCGAATCCCAGGATCCCGACACGGTGGGCCTGCTGCTCGACTCCTTCCACTTCTTCCGAGCCGGCCAGACCCTCGACGACCTCGCCGCCTACGACGATGTGCCGATCCTCGCGCTGCAGATCTCGAACGTGAACGACGTGCCCCTCGAGCACGCGCTCGGCTACCGCGACCGGCGCTTCCCCCTCGACGGGCACCTGCCCGTCGCCGAACTGTGCGCCCGCGTCCGCGCCGAACGCCCCCACGTGCCGCTCATCGTCGAGGTGATCGGCGACGTCGCGCAGCACACCCCGACGCTCGAGGGGATGGATCGTGCGCGGACCCAGCTCGACACGATCCTCACCGCACCACCCTCCACTCCGAAAGCCGACAATGCCTAGCACTCCCAACATCCTCATCGTCATCGCAGACCAGCTCGTGGCCGACCTCACCGGCGCCTACGGCCACCCGGTGGTGCGCACGCCGAACCTCGAGCGTCTGACGGCGAAGGGCGTGCGCTTCGACAGCGCCTACTGCCCCTACCCGGTGTGCTCGCCGTCGCGCAGCTCGCTGCTCTCGGGTCGCTTCGCATCGACGAACTCGGCGTGGGACAACGCCGCACCGATCTCGTCCGACATCCCGATGCTTCCGCACTACCTCTCGACGGTCGGCTACGACACCGCGCTGAGCGGCAAGATGCACTTCGTCGGCGCCGACCAACTGCACGGCTTCGCGAAGCGGCTCACGACCGACATGTTCCCCAGCACCCTCGCGTGGACCCCCGACCGCGAGCGAGTCGGCCGATTCGTGCACCCGGGCAACCCCGACGGACCGCCCATCGCCATCGACTACGTCGATGCGGGGCCCGTGCAGTGGACCGACCAGCTGCAGTTCGACGACGAGACCCACTACCGCGCCCTCGAGTTCACCCGCCCGAAGCGCACCGCCCCGCGCGGCTCCCTCCAGGTTCCGCAGGCCGAACGCGACGAGCGGCCGTGGCTGCTCATCGCCTCCTACCACCACCCCCACGAGCCCTTCCTCACCCCCCAGAAGTACTGGGACATGTACGAAGACGCTCCCATCGACCCGGTGACCGTGCCCGCCTCGGCCGAGTTGCCGTCGACCGTCATGGACGAATGGGTCAACACCCTGCACGGCGTCGACGGCGTCGACCTCGGCGACGACGAGGCCGTGTACCGGATGCGCCGCGCCTACTTCGGCTTGGTGAGCTACATCGACGACAAGCTCGGCGAGCTGCTCGACACGCTCGAGGAGACCGGCCAGAGCGAGAACACGATCGTGGTGTTCACGAGCGACCACGGCGACATGCTCGGCGAGCGCGGCATGGTGCAGAAGCGCACCTTCTACGAGTGGTCGGCACGGGTGCCGTTCATCGTCGGGGGTGCGCCGGTCCGCGCCCAGGGGCGTGTCAGCGACACACCCGTGTCGCTCATCGACCTCGTTCCGACCGTGTGCGAGATGGTCGGGATCGCGCCGATCCGTCCGGATGGGCGGAGCCTTCTGCCCGAGCTCGGCGGTGTCGAACTCGAGGAGGCGCCGGTCTTCGTCGAGTACCACTCGGAGGGCGTGTACGCACCCTGCTGGCTGCGCCGAGAAGGCTCGCTCAAGTACGTCTACATCCACGGACACGGCGAGCAGCTGTTCGACCTCGCGACCGATCCTCTCGAGCTGCGCGACCTCAGCGCCGATCCCGCCTACGCCGAGCACCTCGCGCGGGCCAAGGCCGACATCCTGAGTCGCTTCGACCCCGACGACATCGAGGCGCGCATCCGCGACAGCATCGAGGATCGCCGGCTCGTGCGCTCGGCGATGGCGCGCACCAAGACCGTGTGGGCGTACGACCCGGATCCGTCGCTGTTCACGCAGTACTGGCGCGAGACCTGAGCCGGCGCCCCGGAGGCGCGGCTAGGGAAACGGCGCCGGGGTGCCGTCCTCGGCATCTTCGAGCGACACGTCCTTCGTCTCGCGGCCGACGAGCAGCGCGATGAGGGTGAGCGTCGACATCACCGCGAGGTAGATCCCCACCCAGAAGGGGCTGCCCTCGCCGAGGCCCCACAGCCACACGGCGATGAAGGGGGCCACGGCCGCCCCCAGGATCGACGAGACGTTGTACGAGATGCCCGAGCCCGTGTAGCGCAGGGCCGTCGGGAACAGCTCGGGCAGCAGGGCGCCCATCGGGCCGAAGGTGAAGCCCATGAGGGTGAAGCCGATGACGAGCCACAGCACCACGCCGAGGGTGCCGAGCGACAGCAGCGGCACCCACAGCAGCGCGAAGGCGATGATCGCGAGCGTCACCACGATGAGGGTCGGGCACCGGCCGAAGCGGTCGGCGAGCGGCCCCGATACGAGGGTGAAGATGCCGAAGAACACGACGCCGAGGATCATGAGCAGCACGAAGGTCGTGTAGTCGTAGCCGAGGCCAGGCACCGCGGCGTCCGTCGGCGCGCGCCCGAAGCCGAGCGAGAACGTCGTCATCAGGTAGAAGAGCACGTAGGTGGCGAGCATGTAGAAGGTGCCGAGGATCAGCTCGCGCCAGTGCGTGCGG
>Ga0079224_100013339_pt1 | contig 11440 bp, 9 predicted proteins | sample Stecom2015_FD_80414 | JGI IMG/M metagenome (GOLD analysis project Ga0079224, IMG submission 80414) | Agricultural soil microbial communities from Utah to study Nitrogen management - Steer compost 2015 | ecosystem: Environmental > Terrestrial > Soil > Agricultural land | place: USA: Utah...
GAAGAAAATCTTACTTTGAGTCTGCCATTGAAGATCTACCGAACGATTGAGCTTCAGCATTGCAGAATGGAATTTACTTTTTTTAAAACCCTCTCCAGTCAGCTTCCGGAGAGGGTTTCGATCTTAAGCGATGATAGACTTGACCGACAATGAAGATAATTCGCGATCAAGCTCATGCAGTAACGCGGTGGACGCTGGTCCTAGGATAGCTGACATGAGTTTATAGTAGGCAATACCCTTACACAGGTTATCTTTAAACGCTTCTAAATATTTTTCCTTTTTCACCGTCATGGTATTCAAACTCTCTTCCAGATCTTTTCGGAAATAATCTAGATAAATTTTCAGCTCATTGATGAATACATGAGGCCGGCTGAGCTGGTTGAGAATATCCTTCCTTCCATAGATGTGGTCCACCATCTCTCTAAGCGAAAAGATTCCGGAAAAATATGCCAAGTTGGGTCCTGGACAAAGCGAAACTGCTTTTAGGTTGTGTGCCGGTAAAAGCTTGTTTTTCAACAGTGCGGGCGCTCCTAAACCTTCGCAGAGACAGTCTTTTTCTTCCACTCTTTTAATCTCCACCTGCTTGACCTCCGGGGGCAAATTGCTTTCGGACAATTGCTTTATTTTAAGGTGTTGGTATTGCCGTGAGGCGGTGCAAATAGGCTTTTCGGTAAACTCCCTGTTAGAGGATAGAAATTTTTTGTAACATGGACTTCCGGGTCTGTTCTTGTCGATTCGCATTTTTCTTTGTACCTCGGAACTGCTTTTTCGGAAGTTGTTGAAAGGGACCCCTAGCGGGGAAGCGTGACTTAGATAATAATCAGAAGGACGGGCGTTGGCAAGTTGTTGTAAAGATTCTTCATCCAGGTTGGTGGCTTCGGGTACGAGTAGGAAGGGGCTGCCCCACCCCACACTGTCCACTTGGTAATAACTCAGCAGCAACCGATTTTCTTCAAAGGTTCCTAAACCTCCTTGTGCAGTAATTTTCAATGGAGGCTTTTCTTGGTACGGGATTAGGCCTTTACTTTCTAGGCTTTGGTTGCAGAGCAGGTAGAGTTCATCCTGTAGCTCCTTTCTTTTTGTTTTAAACTCTTCCAGTATGGGGCCCATCAGCAGTCCCTCGGTGGCAAAGGCGTGACCGCCGCAGTTCAAACCGGACTCCATCCTGAATTCGGACACCAACAGTCCTTTTTTTGCAAGGAATTTTCCTTGGATCAATGCCGACCGATAATCACTGACTTTTAAAATGATCTTTTTCTTCGGAAGCTGGCCTTCAGAAGGGAAAAAATCCTCAAAGTCCTCGCAATAGCTGTATAGCCGCGGATTCATACCTGCCGAAAAAACAACTGATGAACGCAAATTGCTTCTGGCATAACCTCTCAACGCCGAAAGCGCATCCGAATACTCCTGTGGTAGAGGGTCACCATTCTGGTCGTAATTGGCCTTGTCCACCTTTGTCATGATATTAACATCAATATCTCCGGCCTTTATATGCCGACGCAGCTGCGTTTGAATTCTCTCCCGTTCCATTCCTGTGGTTGGCATCATGGACTCATATAATTTTTTCACCGGAGAATGCTCAGGAAGCATTTCAAAGTACCGGGTGATATCTTTCCCTGGCGCAAAGGGTTCCTTTCGAAGCCGTTCGACTTGTTTGGCGACCAGGTTGTCCAACAGGTTTAGATAGGCGGTAATTCGCTTCTCTCTTGCGTCGATGTCTTTGTCAGGAAAGGGTTCGAATGGTAGATTCTCAGCGGTGCAGTAGAATTCCCGCATTCTTTCCAGAAGCTCATCCTCTACAATAGACAAAACGGAAGATATGCCGAACCGGGCCACTTTAAGTGGGGTGTCAATGGTGAAGCCCAATCCCATCACCGGGATATGGAAAACGTGTGGGGCAGCAGAATTCATTTATGCGGGGTAAGTTGATACTTTATTGAAACCTAAAAGTAGTTGGTTTCTCCCGCCGTAAACATGACAGCCGTCATGCCGTCAGCTGACTTGCACAAGTGAGTTACTGTAGCGCGTCCCTAGCTGGTGGTATGTTCTCTTCTTTCCACCACCAGCACTAACCCTATAAAAGTGATAGCAGCATTGATCAGTAGAATTTCAAAGCCGAACTGATAACCGCCAAACCAAGCGGAGGCGTTTCTATCAAGGATGTAGGAGGCGAGCGGGCTGAGAATGCAAATGGCCGGCACCCATTTGTCCTTGATGATGAGCTTATTGCTAAGGCCGAATATGTACAGACCCAGTAAGGGACCATAGGTAAAACCCGCTGCTTTGAACACTGCACTCACCACACTCTTATCGTTGATCTGGTCAAAAAGAACAATGGTGCCAAACATGATCAAACTAAACATGATGTGGACGCCTAGCCTTATCCGTTCCTGATTGACGCCTTTTCGGTCAGGCAGGTTGAGGATGTCAATACAGAAGGCAGTTGTGAGGGCTGTGAGCGCAGAGTCGGCACTAGAGAAGGCAGCGGCAACAATCCCGATCATAAATATAACTCCCGCAATAGCCCCAAAATGATTTAATGCCAAAAGGGGATACAGCTCATCTGAAGCGGCTGGAATTTGAATATTATTTTGGAACGCATAGTGATAAATCAACACACCTAAGGCCAGAAAAAATATAGTGGAGATAAAAAAGGAGATCGAAAACCACAAGATATTTTTTTGGGCTTCCTGTTGATTTTTGCAGGTGAGGTTCTTTTGCATGATGTTCTGGTCCAACCCGTTCATGGAGATGGTTATAAAAATACCTGCAATGAACATCTTAAAGAAATTTTCACTGGAGAGGCCATCCCAAACGAAGATGTCAGAGAGATCGCTTTCAACCACCAGGTTTAACATTTCCCTTCCACTAAGATCAAGATGGTTCGAGATAATCACCATACTGATAATCACCGCCAATAGTAGGAAAGTGGTTTGAAGTGTGTCTGTCCATACGATGGTTTTGATGCCACCTTTAAAAGTGTAAAGCCAGATCAAAACAATGGTGGTGAAGACAGAAACATAAAACGGTATCCCAAAAGCATCAAAAAATGCGATCTGTAGAACCGCGGCTGCCAGGAAAAGCCTGAATGAAGCACCGATCGTCTGCGATACCAGAAAAATCACGGATCCGGATATGTAAGACCTGGGCCCAAATCGATCTCTCAGGTATTCATAAATGGAAATTAGGTTCATCCTGTAAAATAATGGGATGAGAATCAGGGCGATGACGGCGTAGCCGACCATGTTGCCCATCACAAATTGGAGATAGGCCCAACTGGTATTGCCTACTTCTCCTGGCACAGAAATGAAGGTAACGCCCGAGAGAGATGCGCCAACCATACCAAAGGCGACCAAATACCAAGGAGACTCCTTGTTGCCATTATAAAAGGTAAGACTATCGGACTTCCTAGAGGTCAGGTAGCCGATCAATATCAACAATAAAAAATAAGATGCGATCACGCCAAAAACTAAAAGAGGACTCATACGGTTTTAGGTTGGAGTATCAATGAAAAATAGCCGACAAGGATCCTCCTTGCCTGCCAAACACAAGATCGAATATAGCGAATCGATCTTTAAATTTACCCCACTCAAAAAAACTTCTCCAAGAAATGATCCCAATAATAAAAATAAAGCAGGACCTTATCAAGGAATGCCAATTCTCTGCTTCAAGAAGTTCAGGACCGGGCGGACAGAATGTAAATAAGGTTAATACCCAAATTACGCTCCGTTTCGACATACAAGAGTCCCAACTGTTGGATGAAGAGGCAAAGAAAGTAGTCTTCCAGAAGCTATCTTCCTTTGTCACTAAAGAGAGAATTTTGTTATTACATGCACAAAGCCATCGTTCTCAGTTACAAAATAAAGAAGAGGTCATTAGGAAATTTACGGCCTTAATAGAAAAAGCCTTCGCACCTCGAAAGGCTAGAAAGGCCACCAAACCCAGTAAGGCAGCCATCCAAAGACGTATCGATGCCAAAAAAATACAATCACAGAAAAAGCGGTTAAGGCGAAATGAAGGCGGGTTCGGGTCCATTGGACATTAGCTGAGCAGCTTTGCCTTTAATTCTTTCATTTTTTCGATAGTAATCGGCTTGTAAATATAATCAGTCACGATATCGTAAGATGAAGATTTACCTGTGTCATAGGGGTCGATGGAGGAAGATACTATGAAAATTTTGGATCTTCTGATCCGCGGATACTTTACCAGATGATCCAGCAGTTCCCATCCATTCATCAACGGCATACTGATGTCTAGGAAAATAACATCAGGTAAAGTACCCTCCTCTAGCTGCGGAGTAAGCTCATCAAGTGCCTCTAGACCATTTTTGAAAAATTTAGCTTCGTTGCAAAACTCGGTGAGTTTCAGTACCTTTTTCATGCTGAATATATAAAGAGGATCGTCATCGACGACATACACGAGACCGATATTATCCATAGGGTATAGAAATATTACTTTTTATAAAAATCTTCCTAATAATAGCGAACTTTTAGCTGGAATAACAGAAAATTTAAATTTTTTTGACTTTCCAGCTTTAGGCGCGTTGTTTTTTGTTAATTTGTGTTTCAACCAATTATTCTGAGAGAACTATGAAACATCTTTTTCTATTTGCATTTCTTTTTCCGCTATTGCTCTCTTGCAATACCGAGACTGCTTCAGTAGAAAGCGGATCTAACGAAATTACCGAAACAAAAAAAGAACCTAACATGGAAGAATTGTTGCGGCACGTGGTGCTGATCAAATTTAAAGAAGGAACATCCCAAGAAGACATCAGAAAAGTAGAAGATGCATTTCATGCCTTAGAGAGTAAAATTCCAGAAATTAGAGATTATGAATGGGGAACCAATAACAGCCCTGAGGGTAATGACAAAGGGTTCACCCATTGCTTTTTCGTCACCTTTGGTAGCGAGCAAGACCGGGATATCTACTTGCCTCACCCAGACCATCAAGCTTTTGTCCAAGTATTGGTGCCTCATTTGGAAGATGTATTGGTAGTGGATTATTGGGCAAATTAAGACTCAGTTTTTTATGATGCTTAGCGCCTCCTTAGATTATCTAAGGGGGCGCTCTTTTCTTGAAAAAGTTGTTACTCTCAGAGTAATTTTTTTTTTACCTTCCGTCCCTACTGCTTTGGCACCCATCCCATGACCTTTAGCTGATAATCCTTATAGGTCTTATATCGGCCTTTTAGCCAAAGCACCACCTCTTTGTCCTTATATTCCAAAACAATCGGCCGGATGTTGTCTTCCTCCGACTTACGGGTAATGGATTTCCAATTCCAGGTTGCACCGCCATCCTGAGTTGTACCACGGAATATCTCCCTCCGCTGTTGGCTTTTGCTCATCAGCGGCTTCCCGGTCCTAGGGTGGACATCGGTGGAAATATAAACCACGTCGGGATTCGAGGGATGAAGGCTGATTAGCCCCGTATATTCATTTTCGCCCGGATAAAGACGACCTCCGGCGAAGGCAATTTCGTATTCATGCCATTGGTTGCCGTCCCAGCGGGCATAGTGGTAGCGGTGGTCAAATCCGCCGAGTTGGGTGTTTTTGGTCTCACCTAAGGTAATGGGGTCTCTGGTAACCGAAAATGCGACGTAAGGATAACCATTGTTGTCGAGTTGGATATCACTGGTCCATGCTACATCAGTTCTTACAGCCTTACTACCTTCAAAAACCGTGGTGAAGTCTTCCGGCTTCAGGTTGCTGCTGGATGTTTTACTTAAAGGTCCTACTACTGTGCCATCTGAACGGAATACTTGTCCATTTTCTATATAGGCGTGGTAAATGCCATTATTGTAGTGCCTCGGGTGCTCTTCCGTGGTGATAAAATGAATCCTGCTTTTATGGTCTGAGGCATATCTAACGTAGGGTCTTCCTTCAAATTCAAACAATCGCCCACCATAGTTCCAGCTATTGCCGTCGTCATCGGACAGCATGTAGTTCGGGTTTCTGTCTATTCCACGATGGAAATTATAAGTAGTGCCTGTGTCGCCCAGCCGATAGACATTGGAATAGGTTACTCGCCCGCCGACATCAATCAGTTGCTCCGGCTCCCAATTGCGGATATTGCCGGGATGAGAGGATATCCTGTACCGCATCCACTGATCGACACCGTGTCCGGCGAACACACTTAGATACTTTCCATCAGGCCGGATCATCAAAACACCCACGTTGTGGTCATCGGGTGGGAGGGAGTCATGGTTCAACGTGACAGTGAGGGTGTCACCAGTCTTCAGATGGTAGCTAGAGACGATATTGGCGCCTATGGAGGTGACGCCGGAAAAAATGATCTGATCGCCATCCACAATGGCCCGGTCATCCTGAAACCAGCACCAACTCGAATCGTAGGCCAGTTGGGTGATTTTATGGGATTGGCAAGATGACCCCGCTAGAGACAAAAAAAGGCAGGAGAGCAAAAGGGGCTGGAATTGTTTCATGGGGTGCTTAATTCGTGATCTGTCAGGTAAATGAAGATGGTTTGTGTGGACGGCTTACTGATGTTTTTGACGAGAGCAATATGGTGGCATTAATGCTCCAATGTGGTTTTATTTGGCTGGTGCTGTAGTATGCGATCAATAAATGCATAAGCGGCAAGACGCGTCTCCAACGGAAAATCGTGCCCCGCATCTGGGTAATGCGCCTGAAGCTTGTCCAAAGCGCCTTCCTTATGATACGCCGCAGTGATGGTGGTCATCCCTTTGTGAACTCCTTGTACATCGAAGTTGCTGTCGTTTTTCGGGGAATTGGTAAAAAATGCCCGAGGGGCAAGAGAAGCAATTATCTCAGGGAAATCAAATGGGAGTTTGTTTTCATCCAGATCGAATTTGTCCCTTATCAAAGGCATATACCGATCCTGAGCCCAAGGGCCCATCCTTCCTCCGTATCTTTTTGAGGCTTCTTCCCCAATATCGTAGTGGCGAAAAGGGGTCCAGCCACAACTACTAACCACCACCTTCAATCTAGGATCAAAAGCTCCTACAAAAATAGCATTATGGCCACCTAGCGAATGACCGATCACCCCAATCCTTTCCGGATCCACCTCAGGTCTTTCGCTCAAAAGATCTACGCTTCGCATATGGTTGAAGATGGCTTTCATCGTACCCGACTCATAGCGGTCTGCATCAAAATCATAATCTTTCAGGTCGCCCATGCTTGGATAATCTGGGGCGATTACCACGTAACCTCTTTCTGCTAGTTCTTTAGCCAATGCCCGGTTGGGCAAGTGGCTCTTACCATCGACCAGTTGCTTTCCTAAGGCACCGGTACCGTGGAGCACGAGCATGGCCGGTAGTTTTTTTGGAATTCCCTCCTGGTGGGGAAGGTATAAATACGCTGGCAGTTGTTCGCCATCGGCTACTGTAAATACAATGGATTCGCGGGTGTAGCTGTCTTCTCGAATGCTTTCCAGCACCTTTACATTTATAGGGAGTAGGTTCTCTCTGCTGGGAAGGGAGCCCATTGCTGCTTCCATTCCACGCAAGATTTCATCCTTTGTTTTAGAATGTCGGCGGGTATAAGCCCCATCCCCGCGCAGTAGTTCCCGGATCGCCCCCATTAGAATTGGTTCAGCTGCTGCTGTTACCGGGCTTGTAAGTGCCTCGTAGCCTCCTTGATCATAGGCTGCCGAATCGCCGATATAAAAGGGGCCATAATCGCCATAGGCAGCCATGGCCACAAATAAATCCGGCCGCTCAGCCTTGGCTGCCAGTTGATATTCTACAAATAATTCGCCGGGCATATGTAGAATGCGGACTGGGCCTAGTTTTAGACAGGAGATATCAATGGTTTTACCCGCTTCCGCTCTTTTCAACCAAGATAGCTTGATCATGTTGTTGGAAAGAAAACGGTAACCCTCCTTGGCTATTTGTTCTTCCAACTGATGTAGATCAGGACGGGGTTTTAATGCGACCGGCTCCACTGCCCATCCGACGTCCTCAGCATTGATAGGGTGTTTCTCCGTTAATTCCCATGCTTTTTTCATTCCCTCGGCCATCCGCTCAGCTAGGATCAAACGGTTTTCATGTGAACCGTCATTATATTTACCAGCCGTAATATTCGCTCCGGCCCCGTTAAAATGAACATGAAGGGCATCCGGAACAGCCAGTTCCCGGAAGAATCTGGCTACACCGGGGAAGTCAGGGTTGGCCACTTTGGTGAGATAATAGCTTTGAGGATGCACGGCATAATAGCTCAAAACGGATAATGGTTTGTCTCCATTCCAAAAGCTGATCAATTGAACCATTGGATCAATCAATCCCTCGGGTTTGGCTCTCATGGTCGAATCCTTGGTAGAGGAGGTTCGGGAGAAGATGGCTTTTCCGTCCGGCCCCAGAATCCTTCGGTTGGAAGCAACTTTTTCGACAGCGGCTTCACCCGTACCGATATGCGTGACCGGCTGGGCTTGCGGAAGGGAAACCCGAATAGCAGCCTGTAGCCGCCGAATCACTTCTTTGTCAAAGCTGCTCTCAAAAGCCGCTGGATCTAACCCCGCCTCCAAAAGGATTTTTTCTGCTCCAAAATCCGAAATTGGCGCATCATGCTGATGAAGGGCATGCACAGCAACCCGTTCAGGTACGGTGTTAGCGGCCTCGGCTAAAGCTTCTTTGAAGGCGTCCTGGCTGTCATTGGCGATGCCGATCCAATCGACTGCGACCAGTACAATGGGCTGGCCCGCACCTTGAAGTACAATTCCTTTGGCCCTTAAGCCCAAATCCCAGCTATTCGCGGTGGAATCATAGGTCAGCGGATTACCGATAGGGGGGGTGGCGTCTACATCGAAAGTGGAGAGCCGCAACCCTTTCGATGATCCAATTGCTTGGGCATAAAGCTGGGTTGTACAAGCGACAACGCAAGCCACAAGCAGGATCAGCCTGTATGGGTAGGGGAGTACAAAAGGTCTCATGGTGTTCCGGATTGATTTAAAGCTGAGGAGCCCAATAGGTGCAATAAGCTTCTGCATATACCGGCCCTTTGAATAACATGCAGCCACCGCACTCTTTATCTGATTTGGGAGGAATGTAAAGCTGGCAATTGTCACAGCGGCTTTCAGGAATCGGGCTTTTGTCCACATATCCCAATTGTTTTCTTTTGGCAAGCTCCTCCTCAGTGATCCCTGTCATATTTTCACAAGGATCTCCTGTGAATGCCTCTTCTTCCTTATCGTTCTTCGTCTCGCTGGATCCGCAGGAATTCAAGATCAAACCGGCGCTGACAAACCCTATACAGGTATGGATAAATTGTCTTCTTGTGTTTTTCATTCTACTTAGATATTTAAACTTTAATTTGGTCAGTTATCAATGACCGACTTTTCTTCTAAAGTCCACTGAATTCCATTGATAAGCAATTGCCGGAACCCAGCATTTTTAAAGTCGCTGGGATAACCTAGGGAGGTATAAAATACCCGGTTTTTTCCCGCCATTCTGGTCCAAGCAATGGGTTCTGTCTTGCCATCAGCTTGGCCTTCCAGTAGTACCGCGGCGCTTTTGTCCAGTAGCGGAGCCACCAGATACAAGTTCCCTTCGCTATGCCAACTGTCTAAATTTGTCCCCTCTAATACCGGGTGATTTTTTGCTGTTGGCACCACCTGTACCTCCGTACCCGGCTCTACGGGACCATAACCTCGGTTTTCGCAGCCCAGGATATCGGGAACAAAATCCCACCAGTCGGTATGGGTGGAGGGAATATTCCCTTCGCGAACCGAAAAAGCATGGTTGGCCGTCCGGATTCCTACCAGCGGATTTCCCTTTTTTAGATAACTTTTGAGCAGCTTCATCTGCTTTTTAGGCAGGGCTAATCTTCTCGCAAAAACCACGACCAAATCCGCTTTTTGGAGTACTTCCAATTTGGGAAATTTATAAGCGTGGCGTTCCCCTGTACCTTGCAAGACCGTTACCTGGTACCCTAGCTCCGTTTCCAACTGCTTCGCAAAAACGGGAATGGTGAGATGCGCCTCATAGTTGTCGGGGTCTTCACTGATCAGAAAAACAATATGAGGTGGTTTAGTGACATGGTTATTTTCCTTTTCCAAAGGTTGATCCATCGCTACAGCTCCCCACGAAGGGAGAATGATGCCGCACCATACCAGATAGATTTTCAACCAGTTGCTCATCAATACCTATTTTTGTTTCAGTTCTTAAGTTTATACTCCGAGTGCGGACCTGATCTCTTTAATCGCTTCCTGAGGATTCATATCTTCATATTCTTCCGTAGTTTTCAGCTTTTCTTTTAGCTCGGCTGTTTTAGTTTGGCCGACGACAAAGCCATTAAGGCCAGCTTTCTGGAACTCCTCAGGTTGTAAGGAAAGAAAATCCAAATAAGATTTTACCTGATCGGGTTGATTTCTCGATCCAACTACATGGGAAAACGCGGTAAAGAACGCTTTCTTCTCCTCATCATATTCATTGAGATAATTATTTTTGGCCAATTGCTCGATCAACTCCATGGAAGAGCCAATATCAGAGCTGAGAATAGCCGTTCTAAACCAGTTGTTTCCGCCCCGATGCTCCGCCACCTTGGCCAAAGCCGACACTACTTCTGCTCCACCAAATTCTCCCAAACTTAAAGTGGCCTGAAAAACAACTTTGGGATTTTCATCATCAATGGCCTCGATGATTTGGGGTAGATTCTCAGGATGTCTTTCTGCCAATCTGATCCCATGCTCACGTACACCTGAATGGGCATCTTTTATAGCCTGTCCCAAGATCCCGCCGTCAAGGGCTTCCATTCCTTCAAGCACGTAAAGTGCGTGCAAGCGGGTTCTTGGATCTTCACTTTCTTCCCAGAGTGCCCTTACCTGAGGAATTGCCTCTTTATCCTGTGCCTCCAAAAGAAGCCTTTGCACATGGTTTCTCCACCAGTGGTTAGGGTGCTTCAGCAGCTCTACCCACTCGGCGACCGTTTTACTTTTGATATTAGTATCTGCCAATGTTCGCGAATTGTCGTTTTTAGGTTTGATCTTATAGATCCTTCCATGCTCTTTGCCGTAGTCAAAGTCCATGTCTTCTTTTAGGTCATCGGGAATGGACACGGGCGTTTCGATATGTTGTCTATACATGTCGATCACATATAAGTAGCCATCTGGGCCTACAGTAAATTCAGACGGACGGAACCAAGGATCGGTGGAGGAAAGAAACTCTCTGGCGGTCTCCTCAGAGGCCCTGCTAGCAATGAAAGTTGGATTTTCAGGGTGTGGCGTGAGCACATCGCGATGTACTAGATTTCCAGCCACTTCGCCTGTAAAGACATTGCCATAAAACTCCTCGGGGAAGGCATCTCCTAAATAAATCGTTCCGCCAGACGCTCCGGTAAAATGATCTTCCGCATGTTCTACCCGGTCCTGGTTCTGTTCCTGATAGGTCTCGTTTCTCCCTCTGGTCCTTTCTGCCCTCCAGTAGGGTGGGGGAGTTTCCTGAAACATTTCCAGTTCATGATCTGAAATA
>Ga0079224_100013340_pt1 | contig 11440 bp, 8 predicted proteins | sample Stecom2015_FD_80414 | JGI IMG/M metagenome (GOLD analysis project Ga0079224, IMG submission 80414) | Agricultural soil microbial communities from Utah to study Nitrogen management - Steer compost 2015 | ecosystem: Environmental > Terrestrial > Soil > Agricultural land | place: USA: Utah...
CAGGGAAAATTAGGCGGACAAAATAAAGTTCCACGCCTGAGTAACGACAGAAAAATAGCAGAATTATTAACTGCATATTTAGCATGAATATTACAATAGCAGATGGAAGAAACAATTAAAAAGAGAATAGCCATATTTGGCTCCACAGGATCGATAGGAAAACAGGCCCTGGAAGTTATTGAGGCCAATCCGGAATTATTTTCCGTAGAAATACTTGCTGCTCATCAAAACGATGAATTACTCATAAAGCAAGCAATTAAGTTTAAGCCTAATATTGTGGTAATAGGGGCAGAACAGAAATATCAAAAAGTGAAGGAAGCACTTTCTCCTCACCATATTAAAGTTTTTGCCGGAGAAGCTGCATTGGAAGAAACAGCAGGAATGGATTGTTACGACCTGATGATTGCTGCCATTGTGGGATTTGCCGGCCTGAAACCAACACTCAGAGCTATTGAAGAGGGTAAAACTATTGGACTGGCAAATAAAGAAACTCTTGTGGTTGCAGGAGATATTGTAATGAAAAAAGCCGTAGAATTCCGGGCTCCGATTATTCCCGTAGATTCTGAACATTCAGCAATTTTTCAATGTCTGGTTGGAGAAATCAGAAACCCTGTTGAAAAAGTTATACTAACTGCCTCCGGGGGACCTTTTTTAGGAAGAAAACCCAATTTTCTTGTTAATGTAAAAAGAGACCATGCATTGCAACATCCAAACTGGAGCATGGGTCCGAAAATTTCTATCGATTCTGCCACATTAATGAATAAAGGCCTTGAAATGATAGAGGCTAAATGGTTGTTTAATCTTGAGCCCTCGCAGGTTGAAGTAGTTATCCATCCGCAAAGTATAATACACAGTATGGTGCAGTTTGAAGATGGGAGCATTAAAGCTCAAATGGGACTTCCAGATATGAAATTGCCCATACAATACGCTATGTCGTTTCCCCAGCGTCTGCCAAATAATTTTCCCAGGTATAATTTTCTCAAACCCGACAGTCTGAGTTTTGAAGAACCGGATATTAAAACTTTCAGAAACCTGTATCTTGCTCAGGAGGCTTTAAGCAAAGGAGGAAATTTACCCTGTGTATTAAATGCTGCCAATGAAATTGCAGTATATGCATTTTTAAGAAACAGAGTGGGTTTTCTTGATATGACAGACATTATAGAAAAAACTATGTCTGAAATAAAATACCTGGAGCACCCCGACCTGGAAGATTATTATAACAGCGATGCAGAAGCAAGGGAATATGCAGCATCCTTAATTAATTTATAATAGAAAACGGGTGTAAATACCGGAATAATTACGCTGAATTTCCCAAGTTTCAATTTTAATAAATATTTCACCGATTTTTATTCGATATTTGGCATCTTTTATTTTTTCATATAATACCTGAATTGGGATAGTCTCTATGACAATACTTGCGATAGACTGGGCAACGGTGGGAGTTAAAGCCGGACAACTTATTTTAAGCCTTTCAATATTGGTAGTGCTTCACGAACTGGGGCATTTTCTTCCTGCAAAATGGTTTAAATGCAGAGTAGAAAAATTCTATCTGTTTTTTGATCCCTGGTTTTCATTATTTAAAAAGAAAATCAAAGACACAGAATATGGAATAGGCTGGTTGCCATTGGGAGGATATGTAAAAATATCCGGAATGATAGACGAAAGTATGGATAAAGAACAAATGAAGCAACCTCCTCAACCCTGGGAATTCCGTAGCAAACCGGCATGGCAAAGATTAATAATCATGAGCGGCGGGGTAATTGTAAACCTGATACTGGGATATCTTATATTTTCCATGATCTTATTTGTATGGGGAGAAAGAACCCTTCCTACAGCAGGAATGGAACATGGTGTTGCAGTAAATCCGATAAGTGAAAATGCCGGGCTGATAAACGGTGATCATATTGTGGCATTAGATGGCAAACCAGTTACAGATTTTTACAATATAAACAGAGATCTTATCCTCAACGAGGTAAAGTCTATTCAGGTAAACAGAAATGGCGAAGAAATATCATTACCCGTACCTGCAGGAACGGTAAAAAGTCTTATTAAATCCAAATCACCATTTGTAACACCACGAGCTTATGCAGTGGTAGATACCGTATTTGATAAAATCAGCAATTTTACTGAAGGCGAGTTGCTAGCCGGAGACAGGATTATAGCAATTAATGAAGAGAAAGTTGAATTTTATGATGAGTACTGGAAGAAGAAATTTGATTACCCGGAGCAGGAAGTAACCTTACATGTTTTAAGAGGTGCAGACACTGTTCAGGTAAAAGCAATGACAGATTCTATTGGTTCAATAGGGTTTTATGTAAATGTAGATAAACTGGCAGGTGCATATTCGCAGAAATCAGGTTTTTTTGAAGCCATTCCCAACGGTATAAGCAAAGGATGGGAAACACTCATAATGAACATTCAGAATTTCAAATTGCTTTTCACTTCAGAAGAAGTAGAAGCAAAAGAATCATTGGGTAGTTTTTTAAGCATAGGAAATATGTTTGGAGCCGAGTGGGATTGGGAGAGATTCTGGAACATGACAGCCCTGTTGAGTATTATACTGGCCTTTATGAACTTCCTGCCAATACCTGCATTAGACGGAGGTCATGTATTATTTACCTTATATGAAATGATTACCGGCAGAAAGCCGGGAGATAAGTTTCTGGAATATGCTCAGGTAGTAGGGATGATTATTTTATTAGGATTAATGGCCTATGCCATAGGATTAGATTTCTGGAGGTTTTTTAAGTAAGAATTTAACAGGAACAGCATACAAAAAAGGTTAAAAATTGAGTATATTTGCAGACTTGCAGAAGAAATTGGGGGTGCCTGGTTTTGACAGCATAGGTCTTTGAAGGTGTAAGCATGCCGAGCGTTGTATAATTAGCTCGATAATCTGAATATTCAACACTATAAATGGCAATAATCAATATGCCATGGCTGCCTAATCAGTGATTAGATAGTCATTCGGGCCGCGATAAAAGGTTAGTTTCTGTACCTTGGTCGTCGCCGACTCAAACCAAACGGAAATGCGGTGCAACAAGGCTGTGAGTTGCACTTAAGACCATACAGCTAAGAATGAGATTGGTTTGTTTCTTCCCTGTCCCATTCCGACAATCAATAAGAAAATAAGCATGTAGAAAGCTTTTGGGGAATATGTTTGGACACGGGTTCGATTCCCGTCACCTCCACAATTAAATTTTTTCTATTAATTCTTTCCCAGTTTCAGTTTCACAAAATACTTTAATTTATTTTACCTTTCACACTAATTCAATTGGCTAGAAATGAACATTTTAATTGATAAAATGTTTTGTTCTATAGAAAGTTTTCCTTCTAATTCTTACATTTACTTTCAATTTGTTTAGAATTTTTATTAATTTGATATCTTAAATTATAATTTTTCATTTTCAACTTAGGTCTATGGGCTTGTGTCAATTAAAAAAGCAGGGGTCTTTTTCTCTCAGATTCATATTAATTCAATCAATGTTATTTTTCTCCCTCTTGTGTTCAGCACAGAAAAAACCTAATATAATATTTATACTCGGAGATGATATGGGCTATCAAAGCATTGGTGCCTTTGGACAAAAAATCATCAAAACCCCCAACCTTAACCAACTTGCAGAAGGCGGTATGATATTAACAAATTTCTATACCAATCATATTTGTTCCCCTAGTCGCGGTAGTTTATTAACAGGTATGCATACTGGAAATGGTATTATAAGAGGAAACTATGAATTAGGAGGTTATACAGAAGAAACCGAACGTGGACAAATGCCTTTACCTTTCAATATAAAAACTTTGGGCTCTGAGTTGAAAAAAGAAGGATATGTAACTGCTGTAATGGGCAAATGGGGGGTAGGAGGACCACAATCATCAGGTATACCGGGTCTTCATGGCATAGACTTATTTTATGGTTATCTTGATCAAAAACTTGCCCATAATTATTATCCGGGTTATTTGTGGCGAAATAACGAGAAAGAGTACCTGCCTAATCCTGTATTTTTTCCTCACCAATTATTGCCTGAAAACAAAAATCCCCACGACCCTGATTCCTATTTGGCATATACCGGAAAAGTTTATTCAGGAGACACCATTAACCAGGAAGCTATTAAATTTATTAAACAAAATAAACATCAGCCTTTTTTTCTTGAACTAGCTTATACATTGCCACATATGGCATTGCAAGTTCCGGAAAAAGCTTTAAAACAATATAAAGGCAAATTTGATGATAAGCCATATGATGGTTCGAATGGATATTTACCCAATCAATATCCACGTGCAACTTATGCGGCTATGATAAGTCTTTTGGATGAATATGTGGGAAGTATAGTTCAAACTTTAAAGGAAAATGGTTTACTCGAAAATACACTAATAATATTTACTGCTGATAATGGAGCTGCAAGGGTGGGAGGTTGCGATCCGGATTATTTTAAATCCAGCGGCGACCTTCGGGGAAGAAAAAACTCCCTTTATGAAGGAGGTATAAAGGTTCCCTTCATTGCTTATTGGCCCGGAGTTATTAAACCTAATAGTTCTTCAGATCATCTATGTGCAATTTGGGATATCTTTCCTACCTTTTTAGATGTTGCAGCCGGTAAGCATTTAAATGGAATTGATGGAATATCTTTTCTTAATACCCTAAAATCAAACCCTCAACATCAAGAGCAACATGAATATCTTTATTGGGAAAGACATTGGAGAAATGATACTCACCAACAGGCTGTTAGGTTTGGAGACTGGAAGGTTATTAAGCATATAGGAACAGATAAAATTGAATTGTATGATTTAAAAAATGATCCAAATGAAACAAACGATATTGCTGGTAAAAACCCTGATATCATAGAAAAAGCACAATTGTATTTTTCTAGAAGAAAGCTTGCTCCCCTTGCAGAATGGAATTTTGAAAAACCAGTGGAATTAAAATAACGTAGTTATCATAAACTTAAGCTATTATTACTTTTACTCCAGCTTCCTCCACCTTTTCAACAATTTCAGAGGAAACACCGGAATCTGTAACAATATATTGAACATGGTCAAGCGGGCAAATCCGGCCCAGTCCGCGTTGTCCAAACTTTGAACTGTCCGCCATAATCACAGTGATTTGTGATGCCTGAATCATTTTTTGACCCAGGCTGGTTTCTTCCAGGTTTGTAATAGAAAATCCAAAGTCCATATCTATGCCATCCACCCCAAGGAATAGTATTCCAGAAGATATTTCGTCCAGGATCTTTTCTGCAAATAAACCGGTAGCTGAAGAAGAAGAGGGTCGAACCATTCCACCTAACAATAAAACATCCACGTTAGGTTTATTGCATAATTCCAAACCCACTCTAAGAGCTGGGGTTATTACAGTTAATCTCTGCTGAGGCTGAATGCATCTGGCTAGCTCAAATACTGTTGTTCCGGAACCAATGATTATTGAATCGTTCTCCCCAATTAAATTTAATGCTGCTCTCGCTATTTGCTGTTTTTCTTTAACTTTTAGCAATTCTTTTTCCTGGATAGGTTTTTCAATTTTATAAGGGTTAGTTAAAGAAGCACCCCCCCAGGTTCGAAACAATAGGTTTTTTTCTTCTAATAATTTTAAATCTTTCCTAATAGTAACACCTGAAACCTGCATTTCTTCTATCAGTTCATCAATTGATATTCTTCCGATATTTTGTAATTTTTTTAAAATTAGTTCATGTCTAACTGCAATATTTTTAACTGGCTTTTTCTTCATAAATAAGTTTATATTTTTTTGAGCGCTTCAATTTCAGAAAGTTATGATTTCGAACATTCAAATTAAAATTTATTAAACCATAAATTAAACATCCATATCATCAAAAAAATTGCAATTTATAGATTAAATTTTATTTTTTTTAATTTCAACTACTTACTATATTTGATTTCGAATTATTTCAAATAATTTCATATTGAAATAAAGAATAATTGTTTTGAAAAGAGTGTTTTGAAAAAATCAGTTCCATCAGGTATTCTATTAAGGTCTAATAGTGAAAAGGATGCAAAGTGTTCTGTGATAGTTTTAGCTGATCAAACTTACGATAACTAACTATGCTTTATGAATAACAATGTGAATCTTTCATTTAAAAAAGACCATTCTTTTTTGGGTAAAATAGGTATTCCGGGAAATTTATCCTGGGGATACCTGGGTATTCTAATCTTTATGATGGGAGATGGAGTTGAGCAAGGGTGGTTGAGCCCTTACCTGTTAGAAAGGGGATTGAATATTCAGCAATCTGCCGCTTTGTATACAATTTATGGAGTTACTATTGCAATAGCATCCTGGTTTTCCGGAGTATTAGTAGAAGGATATGGTCCTCGAAAGACCATGTTAATGGGCCTTTTATTATACATTATTGGAACAATTGGTTTTGTAGGTTATGGGATGCCGAATCTGAATTTTCCTGTTATGATGTTTACCTTCGCATTGCGCGGATTTGGATATCCTTTATTTGCTTATTCATTTTTAGTTTGGATCACTTACAAAAGCCCCAAAGAAAAACTAGGCAGAGCAGTGGGTTGGTTTTGGTTTGCGTTTACCGGTGGATTGAATGTATTAGGTGCATATTATTCCAGTATTACAATTATTCATCTTGGCTATCTAAATACTTTATGGAGTTCTATTTTCTGGGTATTATTAGGAGCTTTTTTTGCACTTGTATTAAATAAAGATAAATTTACTACTACTACAGTATCACCAGAGCGCAGCAAAGCAAAGGAACTTAAAAAGGGCTTCACCATTATAAAAGAAGAACCAAAAGTTTTATTAGGTGGAGTAGTGAGGGTAATCAATACTACAGCTCAATTTGCATTCCCGGTTTTCATGCCTGTTTACTTAGCCCAGCATGGATTTTCAACTACTGAATGGTTGCAGATTTGGGGAACTATTTTTACTGCAAATATTTTATTTAACCTGGTTTTTGGTTTTATTGGAGATAGTCTAGGATGGAGGAATACCATTATTTGGTTTGGTGGAATTGGATGTGCAATTACCACCTTATTATTTTATTATTCTCCTCAGTTATTTGGTGAAAGCTTTTGGTTAGTTATGATAACCGGGGTTCTTTGGGGAGCCTGCCTGGCAGGATATGTACCGTTATCTGCCCTGGTTCCTTCTTTAGTTGATAAGGACAAAGGGGCAGCTATGGCAATACTTAATTTGGGAGCAGGACTTGCAGTATTTGTTGGACCTGCGATCGTTGGAATATTTATAGGTGGTCTGGGAAATGAAGGAGTAATATGGATTTTAGCAGGATTATATCTTTTAAGTGCTTTTCTTACGAAATTTATTACCCTTCCCTTAAATGCCAAAACATCTTATAAACTGAAAGAAGAAACTACAGTAAACGAGAAGGTTTATTAATTCAAAATACAAGTATAGATGAATATATTAATTACTGCACCTTATACTGAAGAAGGTCGAAAAATTTTAGAAGAAACTTTTGGAAAGATTTTTTATAAACCCTGGAAAATTCATGGAAGGGCCTATAATGAAACTGAGTTAATGAATTTGTTAAGAATAACAGAAGCGGATGCATTAATAACTGAGCATGATCATGTTACAGCTAAAGTGATTGAAGAGTTTTCGCACTTAAAGTTTATCGGTGTTTGTCGCGGTACACCATCTAATGTATCCCTGGAAACTGCGGCCATTAAAGAGATTCCGGTATTTCATACACCTGCAAGAAATGCTCAGGCTGTAGCAGAAATGATTATTTCAAATGTTATTGCAGTGTTAAGGCATACAGTTGTTGCGAGAAAATCATTGATAAATAAAAACTGGAACAATGGTGCTCATGATTCCTACCTTGAATTTAAAGGGAATGAATTAGCAGGAAAAACTATAGGAATAGTTGGATTGGGTGCAGTAGGGCAGGTGATTGCCAAACTATTAGAACATTTCCCTTGTTCTATCCGATATTATGATCCCTATTACACATCAGATAATGAAAATTACATTAAAACTTCAATTGAAGATGTTTTTGAAAATAGTGAAATAGTTTCTGTTCATTTACCTGAAAATAAATTTACAAAAGGGATGATTGATAAATCACTTTTTTCTCTTATGAAAACTGATGCAATCTTCGTTAATACCGCGCGTGCTTCTGTTGTTAAGCGTGAAGACCTTTTAGATGTTCTGATAAATAAAAAAATTCGTGGGGCTGTGTTAGATGTTTTCGACCATGAACCACCAGATGAAACTGATTATCAAATTATTCAACTGGATAATGTACTGGCAACACCTCACATTGGAGGAGCTACCTATGAAGTAGAAACCCGCCATGTTTCAATAATGAATGAGCATCTTTTAAAATGGGTAAAAACTATAGAAGGTAATTCAGGAAGAGAACTTCAGAATGCTGGTGAATTATAAAGTGTTTTTTAATGAATGAATCTTTTCTATCATAATGAAAAATTAATCTGGGATTTCAGCTAACTTTTATATATGAAGATTCTTATAATTTTTACATCTTTGTTATTTCTATATTTCCCTATTTGTTTCGCACAGAATGAGGTTTTAAATAATTTTCCTGATTCAATTTATTCGGGAAAACAAAGTCGTTTTCATGTTCAGGGGATTGCAATTGATAAGAGAAACGGATTTGTATATTTTTCCTTTACAGACAGGCTTATAAAAACCGATCTTTCAGGAAAAATATTAGGAAGTGTAACAGGTATTGTTGGACATCTGGGCGATCTGGCTTTTAATGAAGAAACTGAGGAAGTGTATGCCTCACTGGAATATAAAAATGATGCTATTGGTAAAGGTATATCTAACACTATAGGTAATCAGGAAAATAAGGAGAATGCCTTTTATATCGCTATATTTAATGGCTTGGGTATCATAAGGGAAAATATGAACGCTGAGGAAAATGGGATACTTCGAACTGTATTTTTAAAAGAAGTTGTAGAAGACTTTGAAGCTAAATCTCTAATTAAAGGCAATTTGGTAAAACACCGGTTTGGATGTTCAGGAATTGATGGAATTACATTTGGTACTGCCTTTGGAAATAAAAAAATTCAAAAAAAATATTTATATGTTGCTTATGGAATTTATTCCGATACTTCCAGAGAAGATAACAATTATCAGGTTTTATTGAAATATGATATTTCAGATTGGATGAAATATAACAGTAAATTATCTCAGCGTAGTCTGCACCGTTTGGGCCCGGATAAACCACTTCAGAAATATTTCATTAAAACCGGAAATACCAGATATGGTATTCAAAATCTTGCATTTGATGATTATTCCGGAAACTTTTATGCTGCTGTTTACCCCGGTATTAAATCAGAATTTCCTAATTATAGTTTATTTGTTATAGATGGTAAAAGAAGTCCGGTGAAAGAAAAAATAATATCTTTTGACAAATCAATTGAAGTAGAGACTTTAACATTGGCGCATCAAGGATTGGAAGATAAAACTTCAGGTATTCGCGGATGGTATTTTAATAAAGGAGCTACAGGTATATTTCCCTTGGGAGAAGGTTTATTTTATATTTCCCATAATAACAAAAGCGAAGAAGGTGAACATGAAACTATGTTGTATAAGTATAAATGGACAGGTTCTGCTGAAAAACCTTTTTTGAGAAAGGATGATTAATTAGCTATAAAAATTTACAACAAGAAACAATAAATAATTCAAATTCCCCATTATGGCCATACAATTAGGTTATCTGATTATTGATATTGGTACTGGAAATGTAAGAGTAGGATTGTCCAATACATTTGGTGAATTGATTGGTGTAGAGCGGGATAATGTAAATTATTTAAAAGATAACCTGTATCCTGATGCTCTTAGTTTTAATCCAGATGAACTATGGTCTCAAATTGTAGTTTTAATCCAGAGGATTCTCAAAAATCACCCTAATTTCTCCATTCAGGCTATAACAGCCACCAGTCAGCGTGAAGGAATTGTAATTATGAACTCAAAGGGAGACTCTTTAATAGGATTGCCTAATCATGATCATAGGGGAAGGGAATGGGAATCTGAATTTTCAAAAGAAGATAAAGAAAAAGCATATAAAATTGCAGGACGATACCCTTCATCTCTTTTTTCTGCAATGAAAATAATTGGAATAAAAAATCGCCGCTCTGATATATATAATCAAATGGCCTCTATTCTAAGTATTAGTGATTGGGCGCAATTTAAATTTACGGGAGTTTTAGGATATGAACATTCTCAGGCATCAGAAACTTTGCTGTATGATGTAAGAAAAAAAGAATGGTCTGATGAACTTTGCTATTTATTTAATATCAATAAATCTATACTTCCTCCACTCAGGCAATCAGGTAGTTTAGTGGGTTCACTCTCTGATAATATTAGTACCCAATTGAATATAAATCCAGAGGCAGTAGTATTAGTTGGCGGGGCCGATACTCAACTTGCTATAAAAAGCACTCAACCTGCTTTGAATAATATTGTTATCGTTTCTGGAACTACCACACCAGTAGTAAAATTAATCAAAGAATATAAAATAGATGAAAAATTTCGCACCTGGACAAATAGGCATGTGGATGATGAAACATTTATCCTGGAAACAAATGCCGGAGTAACTGGCCTAAATTATCAGCGTTTAAAAGAAATTTTCTATCCAAATGAAGATTATAGCATAATAGAAAATGAATTACAATCTTTAACAGAAAATTTCCAGTGTGTTGCTTCATTAGGGTCACTTATTTCTGATGAAAAACAATCTTTGAAACAAGGTGGTTTCATCTTTGAAGTACCCATTTCTCACCAGCTTTCACGTGTGCATTTTGTATGGGCCGCTTTATGGGATATTGCATGTAGTATAAAAGAAAATCTAGATTGTTTGGCAAAAGTTGATAACTATCAGGAAGATTATTTTTGGGGATGTGGAGGAGGTTTTCAAAGCAGTGTTATCAGGCAGGTTTTGGCATCTCTTACTAATAAAAAAATTTTTATCAGGGAGGGATATAATCAGGCATCAGTATCTGGCGGATCGATGATTTGTAATGAATATTTTGGAATAAATCATCACAAGAATAAAAAAATATCTATTACATACCCTCAAAACCAGGCTTATTACCACTCGCTTTATTTGCAATGGAAAACAATGCGTTCCGGTTTAAGAGAATTATTTAATATATGTTAGCTCCACTTTTTTTAGGTATTGATGTGGGTACCCAGGGAGTTAGAGTGGTGCTGATCGATGCTGAAGGAAATATTGCAGGTAGTTCGGAAGAAAAATTTGAATTAAATAATCAATCCAGAATAGAACAGTCTCCTGAAGGGTGGTGGAAATCTGTCTTCACTTCTTTGAAGCATTTATTAAATGATTCCAAAGAGATTATCGATCCCGGTACCATAAAAGCTGAGTCTGTAACCTCAACTTCCTGCACTGTAATTCCTATAGATGAAAACCACCAACCTATTCATAATGCAATTATGTATAGCGATAATCGGTCAGAAGAG
>Ga0079224_100013342_pt1 | contig 11439 bp, 6 predicted proteins | sample Stecom2015_FD_80414 | JGI IMG/M metagenome (GOLD analysis project Ga0079224, IMG submission 80414) | Agricultural soil microbial communities from Utah to study Nitrogen management - Steer compost 2015 | ecosystem: Environmental > Terrestrial > Soil > Agricultural land | place: USA: Utah...
TGCTTTAGACAAAAATGGCAATTTGGCTGCAGGCACTTCAACAGGAGGTATGACTAACAAACGTTGGGGACGTGTTGGAGATGCACCAATTATTGGAGCAGGAACTTATGCTAATAATAATACCTGCGCTGTTTCTAGTACAGGCTGGGGAGAATTTTTTATTCGGGGTATGGTAGCTCACGATATTTCTGCATTAATGGAATATAAAGGACTTTCGCTTCAAGAAGCTGCTCGTGTAGTTATTCAAGAAAAAATTCCAGATCTTGGGGGTGATGGCGGGATTATTGCCGTTGATAAAAATGGGAATATGGTCATGGAGTTTAATACAGCTGGTATGTATCGAGCTGCTATGAACGATAAGGGAGAACTTAGCATAGGCATATATAAAGACTACGAAGATTAATTGTAAGAAATTTTAAATTGGAAACCTGCAAAAGTCCCATTAATTTGCCCTACCTTATTGTGAAATTGTATCATGCTTTTACCCTTTTAATATAGCTTGTAAATAAATATTATTTTATGTCCTTAAAAAAAATTATTACACTTCTTGTAATCATGTCTTTTATTGCTTCTTGTAAAAAGAAGGAAATAGAAACCGACAATATTTTTAAATTCCGTGATTATATTAGTTATACCACTTCTGGTTTAGTTTCTATTGCAGAACCTATTCAAATTAAATTGGCTCAAGAAGTTGAAACATGGGAAGCTGGGCAAGAGTTAACCGATAATACAGTCACTATTTCTCCTCATGTTTCAGGAAAATTAATGGTTATTAATAAACAGACTTTACTTTTTAAACCAGATGAAACTCTGGATCCTGCTACAGAATATACTGTGACTCTTAAGCTGGATAAAATTTACAAAAACCTTCCTAAAGATTTAGAAAATTATACATTTCAGTTTAAAACTATTACACCTAATTTTACCATTGTTACTAATAATTTGCAATCCTATAGTAAAGAATGGCAATATGTGGAGGCAGTTTTGCGCACATCGGATGTTATTTCTTTAAACCAGGCCAAACAACTTGTTGAAGCTTCGCAGAATGGCAAAAAATTGGCTGTTGTTTTTAATGAATATAATGAGAAAGCAAAAAGGTTCGACTTTAAAATTGATAGCATTCACAGAGAAGTTGAAGATTCGGAAATCCTTGTAAAATGGCAAGGAAAAGCTATAAACGCCGATAACGTTGGAGAAAACACCGTACTAATTCCTGGTATAAATAATTTCACCATTACAAAAGTGGAAGTCATTCAATCTCCAGAGCAATATGTCACATTAAATTTTTCCGACCCTCTTAAAAAACAACAGAATTTTGATGGTTTGGTGACTATAGAAAAAGTGAAAAATCCAAAATTTATTGTGGATGGGAATATTTTAAAAGTTTATCCGGAATCTAAGTTAGTTGGCGATATTCAGGTAGATGTTTTTCAGGGAATATCCAATAGTGATGGATTTAAATTGAAAAAGCCATTTTCAGAAAAAATCACTTTCGAAATCCTAAAACCTCAGGTTAGATTAATTAGTAATGGCTCTATTCTGCCAAATTCAAAAGAACTTAAATTTAATTTCGAAGCTGTAAATTTAAAAGCAGTAGATGTAAGAGTTATTAAAATTTTTCAAGATAATATTCTTCAGTTTTTACAAGACAATTCATTAAACAGTAATAACGATCATGCGGTTAAACAAGTGGGGCGTCGAATTGTTAAACAAACCATAGAACTTCAAACAGAAGCTGAAAACACGGGAAAATGGAGAGCCTATAGCATCGATCTTTCCAAGTATTTTAAGGCCGATCCAGGCGTAATTTATCGGGTAGAACTAAGTTTTAATAAAGATTACTCCTTGTATGATTGTACGGCAAATACAACTTCTAGTAGCGAAGATGTATATGACGATTACTATTATGAAGAGGACTTTTACGGAGACGATTCGACTGATGACACCTATTCTGAAGACGATGATTTAAGAGAAGAAGCCTATTGGGATAATATTACTTATAGCTATAAAAACTATGCCTATAATTGGAGCGAACGTGACAATCCTTGCCATAACGCTTATTACAATGCAAACCGTGTGGTATCACAAAATTTATTGGCTTCCAATCTGGGTGTTATTGCTAAACGAGGTGAGAATAATTCGTATTATTTTGCAGTCACCGATATTCTAACCACACATCCAGAATCCAATGCTTCCATTACACTCTATAACTATCAGCAACAAGAAATAGCGACACTCTTTACAGATAATGATGGTTTAGTTACTTTCGATATCGATAAACATGCAGTATTTGCTATTGTTAAAAAGGGCAGCAATTCCACTTATGTGAAGTTAACCGATGGAAACACGCTCTCCTTAAGTAAATTTGACGTTTCTGGAAATAAAATGCAACGTGGACTAAAAGGTTATTTATATGGCGAACGTGGTGTTTGGCGTCCTGGAGATACTTTGTTTTTAACTTTTATGCTGAACGACAAAGCGAATAAAATTCCCTTAGATCATCCCGTAAAACTAGAAATTACAGATCCTAATGGAAAACTGACTTATAAAAACATCACCACGGAACAACTCAATAATTTTTATAAATTTACTGTACCAACCAATCCAGAAGATAAAACAGGAAATTATAATGCTAAAGTATCTGTTGGAGGAGCTACATTCCATAAAACTCTAAAAATTGAAACAGTTAAACCAAATCGACTTAAAATTAAAATCGATTTTGAGAATGAAATTCTTACCAATAACGAACCTCTAAAAGGAACTTTAGATGTAAAATGGCTTCATGGCGCTTCAGGAAAAAATTTAAAAGCAGAAATTAAAGCGAAAATTAACAGTTCGGATGCCGGTTTTAAAAATTACAAAAATTACATTTTTTCCGATCCCACACGTGAATTTAATACGGAAGAAATCAATGTGTTTGAAGGTTCTGTTAATAGCGAAGGGATTGCAAAAATAGACAATAAGCTTAAAGTTGGTAAAAATGCACCAGGTATGTTGAATGTGCAATTTTTAGTACGTGCGTTTGAAAATGGAGGCGATTTCTCTATGGATGCCTTTACCATGCCTTATGCTCCTTACGAGTCTTTTGTTGGGCTTCGCGCTCCGGAAGGAAATGATTACGGTTCTTTATTTACTAACGAAAACCAAACATTCGATGTGGTTGTAGTCGATAAAGATGGAAACCCCGTTCAGCGTAAAAACTTAGAAGTAAAAATCTATAAAATTGAATGGCGTTGGTGGTGGAATTCGTCTTACGATAATTTATCAAGCTATGTATCTAGTAATTATCACAGACCATATTTTGATACCAAAGTAAATACAAATGCTCAGGGAAAAGGCAGTTTTAGTTTAAATATTCCTGACGAGGAGCGTGGACGTTATTTAATTCGAGTAATCGATCCAGAAAGTGGTCATGCTACAGGGCAAACGGCTTATTTTTATAAAAATTGGTGGCAAAATGCGCCTTCAACAGATAAAGAAGCTGCAAAAATGTTGGTTTTTTCAGCCGATAAGGAAACTTATAATGTGGGCGAAACGGCTAGTATTACCTTCCATTCAGGAAATGAAGGACGTGCTTTAGTTAGTGTTGAAAACGGCACAGAAGTTTTAGAAACCAAATGGGTAAAAACAGAGCAAGGGGAAACCATTGTTAACATACTAATTACACCTGAAATGGCACCTAATGTGTTTGTTAATATCTCTCTGTTACAACCGCATGCTATTACGGCAAACGATCTGCCAATTCGTTTGTTTGGAGTTATTCCAATCATGGTCGAGGACCCAAATACCATTCTTGAGCCACAATTGAAAATGCCAGATGTTTTGCGTCCTGAACAGGAATTTAAAGTAACGGTTTCAGAAAAAAATAATAAAACTATGACTTATACCATTGCTATGGTAGAAGAAGGCTTATTAGATTTAACACGTTTTAAAACTCCAAATGCTTGGGATGAATTCTACGCTCGTGAAGCTTTAGGTGTAAAAACCTGGGATGTTTTTGATGATGTTATTGGCGCTTATTCCGGTAGTATAGATCAGGTATTCGCCATTGGAGGAGATGCCAATGCAGTAGCAGGAAAAAATAAAAAAGCCAATCGTTTTAAACCCGTGGTTACTTATTTAGGACCGTTTAAATTGAACGCTGGCGAAAACCAATCTCATACTTTAAAACTACCAAATTATATAGGTGCAGTTCGCACTATGGTAGTTGCCGGGAATGCCGAAAATGAAGCTTATGGAAGCACCGACAAATCTGTTGAGGTTAAAAAACCATTAATGGTATTAGCATCGCTACCACGAAAATTAAGTCCGGGTGAAAAAGTGACTTTACCAGTGACTGTTTTTGCTATGGAAAACAAAGTAAAGAATGTAGAAATCAGTTTAAAATTAAGCAAAGGAATTTCAGTAGTTGGCGAAAAAACAAAATCCTTAAGTTTTGCTAAACCTGATGAACAAATGAGTTATTTTCAACTAGATGTAAGTCAGGCAAAAGGCTTTAATACCATAGAAGTTATTGCTACTGGAAACGGTGAGAAATCTTCATATAAAGTGGAGATAGATGTGGTAAATCCAAACCCAATTTCAACAAAATCTCTTGATAAGGCGGTTACAGCTAATGCTGAAGCATCACTTACTTTTTCAACTTTTGGAGAAGTTGGAACGAATTCGGCAACCGTGGAATTCTCAACTTTACCTCCAATGGATTTTACAAGACGTTTACAGTTCTTAATTCGTTATCCACATGGGTGTTTAGAACAGACGACTTCCGGTTTGTTTCCACAGTTATATTTAGGAGATATTTTCGATTTATCTGCCGATAAAAAACAAGAGATTCAGAAACATATTGAAAGCGGTATTAAGCGTTTGGCACAATTTCAATTACCTCATGGAGGAATGAGTTATTGGTTAGGTGAAAACACTACAAACGATTGGTCCACAAGTTACACAGGACACTTTATGTTAGAGGCAGAAAAGAAAGGTTATGTCTTGCCTTTAACTTTTAAAAGTAACTGGTTGGCATATCAAAAACAAGCTGCCAGAGATTGGCGTCCAAGTTATAGAACATATAATTCAGATTTAGCACAAGCTTACCGACTTTATACGTTGGCCTTAGCCGAAAGTCCAGATTTAGCCGCTATGAATCGTCTGCGTGAGTTTAGAGAAATATCCAACGAGGCCAAATGGCGTTTAGCTGCTGCCTATGCTTTAGCCGGGCAGAATGAAGCAAGTACAGCCATCTCTAAAACGGCAAATATTAATTTTCAATCGCCAGAATATAATTATTACACCTATGGATCGGTAGATAGAAATCGTGCTATGGCATTAGAAACTATGGTGCTTACTAAAAACCCAAAACAACGCGAGTTAGCAGAATATCTAGCAAAAAACTTATCAGGTAATCGATGGATGAGTACGCAAACCACGGCATATAGTTTATTGGCCATGGCAAAAATGGTAGAAGCTAATGGTGGAAAAGAATTGAATTTAGAATATACTATAAATGGGAAATCGGAAAAAATCAATTCAAAAAACGCTATCGCTCAACGTGATTTACCAATAAATGAAGGCAGCAATCAATTGATTTTTAGCAATAAAAATGCTAACTTAGTATATGTACGTGTTCTCAATTCTGGAAAATTACCATTGGGACAAGAACTTGTAGAGCAGCGTGGTTTAAGTGCTTCAGTGATTTATAAAGATTTAAATGGGAATAAAATAAATATCTCAACCTTAAAGCAAGGTCAAGATTTTGTAGCAACTATCAATATTAGTAATCTTAAAGGTGAAAATATAAACAATGTAGCATTAACCCAATTATTCCCATCAGGTTGGGAGATTGTCAACACACGTTTTACAGCTTTTGGCGAAGCAACAACCAGCCAAGCCAGATATACGGATATCCGAGATAACGAAGTGAATTTTTATTTTGATTTATCAGAAAAAGGAAAACAAGGAAGCAAAACATTTCATTTGATGCTGAATGCGTCCTTTTTAGGAACCTATTATTTACCGGGAATTCAAGCAGAAGCCATGTACGATAATGATTATTTAGTTAGAACTAAAGGCCAATGGATTACAGTTGAGAAATAGAATATCTGCGCCTGCCTGTCGGTAGATAGGAAAGCAGGAATCTTTTAAATTTTAAATAAAAATGAAGTATTGAGTTGATAAATTACTCCCCAAGCCGTTTAAACTTTTAACAAGATTCCTGTTTTAATAGGAAGTTATTATGAAAGCAAAAAGCATTTTAAAACAAACCAGGCATAGAACATTTAATGTGCCGTCGCGTTCTTGGAAATTTTACCAAGAATGGAATAATGCTATTTTTTTACATTGGAAAGTAGAGCCCGAAACTGTAAAATCTTTACTTCCAGATGGTATAGAGTTGGATATTGCCAATGGAAAAACCTGGGTGAGTTTAGTGGCTTTTAATATGAATCATATCGGGATTAGAAGTTTGCCAAAATTACCACATATTTCAGATTTTCATGAAATAAATATTCGCCTTTATGTAATTTGTAATGGTAAGCCAAGTGTTTACTTTTTAAATATGGAGGGCAGTAAACGTTCATCTTGTAAGGTTTTAAAAGCCATGTCGAAATTCCCATATCAGTATTCTAAAATGAAACGTACAGATTATAGCTTTGAGTCAAAAAACAAAGATTATAAAGATTCATTTTATATAGAATATCGCATACAAAACGAACCTATTATCAAAGATGATACGGATGTTTGGTTAACTGAACGCTATGCCGTTTTTCAAGATTATAAAAGCCAAATAATTGAATACGATGTACACCATGTGGAATGGCCTATGCAGGCTATAATTATTAAAAAACTAGAATTGGATTATCCTAAATTTAATCATATAATCAATACTAAACCAAATAAGGTCCATTATTCGAAAGGAGTTCAGGTTTTAACTTGGGATAAAAGAAAATTTAAACCATGAATAAACTTTTAAAACCTTACTATGCTGTAATTTTCACTTCAACTTTAACAGAAAATACTGAGGGATATTCTGAAATGGCCGAAAACATGGAAGCTCTTGCCAAACAGCAATCCGGGTTTATAAGTATGGAATCTGCTCGGGATGGTTTAGGAATAACCGTTAGTTATTGGGATAGTTTAGACGCTATAAAGAGCTGGAAACAGCAAAGCGATCATTTAGTGGCACAACAAAAAGGGCAAGACACTTGGTATAATTGGTATCACATTCGTATTTGTAAGGTAGAACGTGAATACCAATTCCTCCAAAAACAAAAACCTAACAAATGATTCTAGAACGACCTCAAATCCAGAAGAACCCATAATTAAATTGCAAGATTCAGGCTTTTCACTAGAATTTAACATGAACAGATTCATCTCCTACATAAAAGCAAACAAAGTTAAATCGGGTATCGTATGTATGCTGCTTATTGCTTATTATTTCTGTTTGCCAAAAGACTTATTTACAGACCCTACTGCAACGGTAATTACCAGCAAAAACAACCAACTTTTAGGTGCCCAAATTGCTACAGATGGGCAATGGAGATTTCCTCAAAACGACCAGGTTCCAGAGAAGTTTAAAACCTGTATTATTGCTTTCGAAGATGCTTATTTTTATAAACACCCAGGCTTTAATCCAGTTTCTATCTTTAAAGCTTTTAGAGATAATTTAAAATCAGATGGTATAAAACGTGGCGGTAGTACTATTACCCAGCAAGTTATTCGTTTATCTCGAAAGGGTCAAAGTAGAACGTATGTTGAAAAACTCCTTGAAGTTATTTTATCTACACGTTTAGAATGGCGTGAAAGTAAAGATCGAATTTTAGCTTATTACAGTAGTCATGCACCTTTTGGTGGAAATGTGGTAGGATTAGATGCAGCTGCATGGCGTTATTTTAATCGAGATGCTACACAATTATCATGGGCCGAAAGTGCTACTCTAGCTGTATTACCAAATGCACCAAGCTTAATTTACCCTGGAAAAAACCAAGAACAATTACTTAAAAAACGCAATCGCCTGCTTGCAAAACTCTTGGATAATCACAGTATTGATTCTCTAACCTATCAATTAGCTCTTGCTGAAAATTTACCACAGAAGCCTTATGCTTTGCCACAAACAGCGCCACATTTATTACAAAAAGCAGCGCAAACATATTTGGGAAAAAGAATTCAAACTACAGTCGATAATCATTTACAAGAACGGGTAAATCGAATAGTAAAAACACATTATAAACAGTTAAAACAAAACGGTATTTATAATGCTTCGGTTTTAGTATTAGATGTTAAAACTCGGGAGGTTATGGCTTATGTAGGAAATACTCCTACCGATAAATTACACCAAAAAGATGTAGATATTATAGACAAGCCACGAAGTCCGGGTAGTATTTTAAAACCCTTTTTATATGCGGCTATGTTGGATGCCGGAGATATATTGCCTAACACATTAGTAGCCGATGTGCCTACGCAATTTGGAAGTTATAATCCTGAAAATTATAATAAAGGTTATGACGGTGCTGTACCTGCCAGTCATGCTTTATCGCGCTCACTTAATGTACCGTCTGTTAGAATGCTACAAGAATTTGGACTCGATAGGTTTTATCAATATTTAAAAAAATTGAAATTAAAAGATATCTCACAGTCTGCCAATTATTATGGTTTATCACTTATTTTGGGTGGTTCCGAAAGCAATCTTTGGGATTTATGTAAAAGCTATGCAGCGCTGTCTTCCACTGTAAATCATTTTTCTGAAACGTCTAGTGAATATTATACTAAAGAATATACCGAACCTGTATTTATTGCTTCTGAAAAAGTTGATTTCGGAAAAAAAACATCCGAAAAAACACTGTACGATGCAGCTTCTATTTACCTTACTTACGAGAGTTTAAAACAAGTAAATAGACCAGAAGGAGATGATAATTGGGAATTTTATGATGGTTCGAAACAGATTGCCTGGAAAACAGGAACTAGTTTTGGTTTTCGTGATGCTTGGGCTATTGGTACAACCAAAGACTATGTAGTTGGGGTGTGGGTTGGAAACGCCGATGGTGAGGGAAGACCAGGTTTAGTTGGGGTGCAAACAGCTGCTCCTATTTTGTTTGATGTGTTTAATTTGTTGCCTAATAGCGATTGGTTTGCAAAACCTTTCGACGAGATGCGAGAGATAGATATTTGTAAAAAAAGTGGACATCGAGCCACACAAAACTGCAAGGACATAGAACAAAAATTTGTCCAAGTTGCAGGCTTAAAAACCAAACCCTGTCCGTATCATGTGTTGGTACATGTAGATGCTTCAGAGCGGTATCAAGTAAATTCTTCCTGTGAAGAAATTACTGATATAAAACATAAATCGTGGTTTGTATTGCCTCCTTTAATGGCTTATTACTACAAAGCGAAAAATCCGTTTTACAAATCTTTACCACCATTTAGAGCAGATTGTTTAGGCGATAATTCTATGTCTATGGACTTTATTTATCCAAACGATAATAATAGTGTTTTTCTGCCTAAAGATTTTGATAGAACTACAAACGAATTAATTTTAAAAATTGCGCATTCCAAACCAGAAACCATGGTTTTTTGGTATTTAAATGAGAGGTTCTTAGGTAGTACCCAGGATATTCATGAGTTTGCTATAATTCCAAAAAAGGGAAAACATCTTATTACAGTTGTCGATGCTTTTGGAAATGAAGCGAAACGATATATCACTATTTTAGAATAAGCTAGCGTAAAGAATTTCCTTTAGGAGCCCACCATGGTCTAACTTCAACCGTCAGTCTTCCTGCCTCTACCAAAGGATCTGCATTGGCCAAACTATCTGCCATTTTTAGAGTGGGTACATTGTAAATAGTAATACCACGTATCTCACCATCATCTCCAAAAGGTCCAATTAAATCGGCATAACCTTCTTGGTACATTTTAGATAAATGTTCTAAATGTGCTTCTTGTAACATGGCAGCTTCTTCTTCATTTTGATTCCTTATAGGACCACTTTTTAAGAAGGCCATAAAATATTGCTGCATTAAAACAGTATCTTGAGTTTTAGGATTAACATAATTGAAGGTTTTAAAGCCTTTTGCATCTAATTCTTCTTTAAGGTCTTTATCAGATTTTTCAATAGGAACAACTACAACTTTTTCAATAATACTGTCAATTTTCACGATACTATCAACAGTTTCAATGCTTGTAGAGCTCTCCTTAATATCTGTTATGCTGTCTTTTTTATCCTGTTTACAAGCTGAAAAAGCTATAAAACATAAACAAAGTAGGATGAGGTTTTTCATAAGATAAGTTATTTTATGGTCCAATTTTTATAGGGGTTTTTACTTAATTCAGAGTTATAATATTTAGCATCGCCAGTAACTTCTGTGTCTAACCAGGGAGGCTTTGCAAACGGTTCTGAAACTTCATTTAATTCAATCTCTGCTACAACTAAACCTTCGTTTTCACCGTAAAACTCATCCACTTCAAAGGTGTGATTCTCAGAACGGATTAAGTACCTGGTTTTTTCAATACGGCCATCTTCACATAAATTAAAAAGCGCTTCGGCATCTGTTTTAGAAATTTCTTTTTCCCATTCAAATCTAGATATTCCATTATTCGAGGGAGCGCCTTTTACAGTAATAAAACCCGTATTGTCTGTAAGTCTTATCCGTACAATTCTCTCTTTTTCCGAGCTTAAAAAGCCTTGTTTTATTGAAATTTCTTTAAAGGCTTCTTTTTTAAAATCTGTATTTTTTACTAAAAATTTGCGTTCAATTTCTACCATAATAATGTCCACAAAAGAGGAGTATTTTTAATTATTATTAGCTATTTTTCTTATTTCATCTGATGGAATTCTTACAGTAGGATACAAATTATTTGCAAGAAAAACCATGCATTTAACGATATCTATGGGATGAATAGATTTGTATTTTGATAAGGAACCAAATAGAAATGGATTCACCACTTTCATGACTAGTTTTGCTACAGATTCTCCAAATCTCTTTTCGCTTCTATCTCCACCAATTAGCGCAGGTTGCAAGATATAAGTGTTTGTAATTTTTTCTCTAAGAACAGCTTCTTCCATTCTGCCTTTTGTACGGTTGTAAAACATTTTACTTTTACTATTGGCGCCTAATGCCGAAATAACAATAAAGGTTTGAATGTTATTCTCTTTACAAAGTTGTGCAGCCATTACTGGAATGCCATAGTCTATTTCAAGATACTGTTCTTCGTTAGGTGTCTTAGCATTTGTGGAGCCAATACAACAATACACTTCATCTGCTAGAAACTTAGTTTTATGTGAAGTTAAATCTAATAAATCCACGAGATGTTCTTCAATTTTATTATGTTTTAAGCCGCAAGTTCTTCGTGAAAACAGAATTATTTTTTCGTATCTACTGTCGATTAAAAGTTGTTCTAATAGTAAACCTCCAGTTAATCCTGTTGCTCCTAAAATGATGGCTGTTTTACCCA
>Ga0079224_100013343_pt1 | contig 11439 bp, 24 predicted proteins | sample Stecom2015_FD_80414 | JGI IMG/M metagenome (GOLD analysis project Ga0079224, IMG submission 80414) | Agricultural soil microbial communities from Utah to study Nitrogen management - Steer compost 2015 | ecosystem: Environmental > Terrestrial > Soil > Agricultural land | place: USA: Utah...
ACGTTGACGCCGGTGGCCTGGATGGAGCGGATGGCCTGCTCACGACCGGACCCGGTGCCACGGATGATGATGTCGACCTGCGACACGCCCATGTTCTGCGCCTTGCGGGTGGCGTCGGCGGCGGCGAGCTGCGCGGCGTAGGGCGTGCCCTTCTTGGAGCCCTTGTAGCCGATCGAGCCGGCCGACGACCAGGCCACGGTGTTGCCGTCCATGTCCGTGATCGTGACGATCGTGTTGTTGTAGGAGGCGTGGATGAACGCCTTGCCCTCGGAGAGCGAGCGCTTGACGCGCCGCTTCGCGCTCTTGTTGGCTGGTGCCTTGGCCATTCGTCAGATCCCTTACTTCCTCGGGGCCTTCTTCTTGCCGGCCACGGTGCGGCGCGGGCCCTTGCGGGTGCGCGCGTTGGTCTTGGTGGACTGTCCGCGCACGGGCAGGCCGCGGCGGTGGCGCAGGCCGCGGTAGCAGCCGATGTCCATGAGGCGCTTGATGTTCAGCTGCACCTCGCGGCGCAGGTCGCCCTCGACCTTGTAGTCGCGGTCCACGACCTCGCGCAGGCGGGTGACCTCGGCCTCGGTGAGGTCCTTGACCCGCGTGGTGGGGTCGACCTCGGCCTTGGCGAGGATCTCCTCGGCACGGGTCCAGCCGATGCCGTAGATGTAAGGCAGCGCGGCCACGACGCGCTTCTCGCGCGGCAGGTCGACACCTGAGATTCGAGCCATGCTTATCCCTGCCTCTGCTTATGGGTGGGGTTGGCGGTGCAGATCACGTAGACGCGGCCGTGCCGGCGGATGACCTTGCACTTGTCGCACATGGGTTTGACTGAAGCCCTGACCTTCATGCTTCTTCTCTCCTACTTACGGTAGACGATGCGGCCCTTCTCAGGGTCGTACGTGCTGATCTCGACGACCACCCGGTCGCCGGGAAGGATGCGGATGTAGTGCCGGCGCATCTTGCCGCCTACGTGGGCAAGTATCTCGGGCCCCGCGTCCAACTGGACCAGGAAGGTCGTGTTGGGGCGCGCTTCCAGGACCACGCCTTCGGTACGGATCGTGTCTTGCGTCGTTTCCTCTTGGCGTTGCTCGCGTGGTTTCCTGGGCGGACCCGATCGTCTACGCGCCATGCACACCTCCTCCTGCGGCGGGGCTCTCGCCCGCGTCGCGTCCTGCAGTCAGCACCCATGGGCCGCTCTCCGTGATGGCCACGGTGTGCTCGAAATGTGCCGCCAGGCTACCGTCCTCGGTGGAAGCCGTCCAGCCGTCGTCGGCGATGACGACGCGTGCGCGCCGCTGAGCCACCATGGGCTCGATCGCCAGGACGAGGCCGGGACGGAGAACGGGGCCGGTTCCGGCACGACCGAAGTTGGGCACCTCGGGACCTTCGTGGAAGTCGCGACCGATGCCGTGACCCACGAACTCCCTCACTACCCAGAAACCCGCCGCTTCGACGACGTCCTGGATGGCCGCGGAAACGTCGCCTAGGCGGTTGCCCGCTACGGCCTTCTCGATGCCAGCGGTCAAGGACCGCTCGGTGACCTCGAGCAGGCGGCGGACCTCGACAGGGACCTCACCGATCGCGTACGTCCGCGCCATGTCGGCGTGGTAGCCGCGGTAGTGGGTCCCGATGTCGACCGACAGTACATCGCCTTCCACCAAGGGGGTGGCGTTCGGGAAGCCGTGAACGACCACTTCGTTGGGGGAGGCGCAGATCGAGGCGGGGAAGCCGTTGTAGCCCTTGAAGGAGGGCTTTCCGCCACGTGAGAGGATAGCATCTTCGGCCACCGCGTTCAACTCGGCGGTGGTGACGCCGGGCGCGATCGCTCGCTCGACGGCCTCGAGCGCCTCGCGGTTGATGCGGGCGGCCTCGGCCATCACCTCGAGCTCGCTACGGCGCTTGAGGATCATCGGCGCTCCTGGTCCAGCGCGTGCTGGACGCGCTCGAACACCTCGTCGAGCGAGCCGACGCCGCTCACCGAGGCCAGCTTGCCGCGCTCGCGGTAGTAGTCGAGCAGCGGCGCGGTCTGGTCGCGGTAGACGCGGAAGCGCGTGCGGATGGTCTCCTCGTTGTCGTCGCTGCGCCCCTCCTGCTGGGCGCGCGAGAGGAGCCGGCGCACTAGCTCCTCCTCGTCGACCACGAGCTCCACCGCGGCGTCGATCTGGCTGCCGTAGCCGGCGAGGAGCTCGTCGAGCGCCGCCGCCTGGCCGGTGGTGCGCGGGAAGCCGTCGAGCAGCGCGCGCACGGGCTGCTGTTGGTCGAGCTCCGCCTTGACCATGCCGATGATGATCTCGTCGGGCACCAGCACGCCCTCGTCCATCAGCGCCTTGGCCTTGACCCCCAGCTCGGTGCCGCGCTTCACGTGGTCACGCAGCATGTCGCCGGTGGAGAGCTTGGTGAGGCCGCGAGCGGCGGCGAGGCGATCCGCCTGGGTGCCCTTGCCGGCGCCCGGAGGGCCCATCAGCAGCACGACCTCGCCCTTGCCGCTCGTCACCTAGAACCGCCTCCCCCGACCGCGGATACGGCCCTTGGCCACGAACCCTTCGTAGTGACGCATCATCAGCTGCGACTCGAGCTGGCGCAGGGTGTCGAGCGCCACGCCAACCATGATCAGCAGGCCGGTGCCGGAGAGGGCGAACTCGAGGCCCTGCACCCCGGTGATCCAGGCGATGATCGTGGGCAGCGCGTTGACCGCGCCCAGGAAGAGCGCGCCCCACAGCGTGATGCGGTTCGTGATGCGCGTGAGGTGGTCGGTGGTCGGCTGACCGGGGCGCACGCCCGGCACGAAGCCGCCGTACTCGCGCAGGTTCTCGCTGATCCGGCGCGGGTCGAACGAGATCTGCGTGTAGAAGTAGGTGAAGCCGACGATCAGCAGCGTGCTGGTGACCAGCCCCTGCCAGCGCATCGGGTCGAACCAGGCGCCCACGTTCTGCAGCCAGACGGTGTCGGGGAACGCCCCGATGATCGTCTGCGGCAGGATGAGGATGGCCACGGCGAAGATGATCGGGATCACGCCGGCGGCGTTGAGGCGCAGCGGGATGTAGGTGGTCTGGCCGCCCATCACCTTGCGCCCCACGACCTTGCGGGCGTACTGCACCGGGATGCGCCGCTCGGCCTGCTGCACCAGCACCATCCCGGCGATGGCGAACACCAGCAGGATGACGTAGAACAGCAGCCCGAAGATGTTCGACTCGCCGGCGCCGATCAGCTGGAACTGCTGGCTGAAGGCGGTCGGGATGGCCGCCACGATGCCGGCGTAGATGATCAGCGAGATGCCGTTGCCGATGCCGTACTCGGTGATCTTCTCACCGAGCCACATCACCACGGTGATGCCGGCGATCTGCGTGAGCAGCACCACGAACCAGAAGAACGGCCCGTTGCTCCAGCCCACCTTGAGGGCGCCCGAGGGGCCCAGCAGGGCGATGGCCAGGAACAGCGCCTGGATGGCGCCCAGGGCGGTGGCGCCCAGGCGCGTGTACTGCGTGATCTTGCGCCGCCCCTCCTCGCCCTCCTTCGAGAGCTTCTCGAGGGGCGGGAAGGTCGACGTGAGGAGCTGGATGATGATGCTCGCGGTGATGTACGGGATGACGCCCAGCGCGGCGATCGAGAACTGCTCGAAGTTGCCGCCCGAGATGAAGTTGAGCAGCCCTAACGCGCCGGTACCGAACCCGCTGGCGCGTAGCGCCTGGATGTCCACCCCCGGGGTCGGGATGTGGGCCATCAGGCGGTACACGGCCAGGAGCCCGATGGTTACGAGCAGCTTGGCCCGCAAGTCCGGTATCACCAGAGCATTGCGGAAGGCCTTGAGCATCCTTAGTTCCCCTCGTCAGCAGCGGGGACGACGGGGAGGACCACCTTGCCGCCGGCGGCGGACACGGCCTCGAGCGCGCCCTTGGAGGCGGCGTCGACGTTGATGACCAGGCCCTTGACCTTCAGCTCGCCGTCGGCCAGCAGCTTCACCGGGTGGTCGGCGCGGCGCACGAGGCCGTTGGCGGCCAGCTTGGCCGCGTCGATCTCCTCGCCCTCGGCGAAGCCGTTGAGGTCGCGGAGGTTGACGAGCTGGAGCGGCTCCTTGACGCGGTTGAAGCCGCGCTTCGGCAGGCGCATGATCAGGCGCGAGCGCCCGCCTTCCCAGCCGGCCCCCTGCGAGAAGCCGCTGCGGCTCTTCTGCCCCTTCTGGCCGCGGCCCGCGGTCTTGCCGCTGCCGCTGCCGATGCCACGCCCGACGCGCTTGCGGCTCTTCTTGGAGCCCGGCGCGGGCTTGAGTTCGTTCAGCTTCACTGCTGGTCCTGCCCTTCGATGGTCACCAGGTGCTCGACCTTGCGCAGCATGCCGCGCGTGCTCTCGTTGTCGACGACCTCGCGCACGTCGCCCGTCTTCTTGAGGCCCAGGGCCTCGACGGTGGCGCGGATGTCCTTGCGGACGCCGATCAGGCTCCGCTTGAGGGAGACCTTGATCATTCCGCCGACTCCCGCAGGCGCTTGGCCTCCTCGTAGGTGCGCAGCTGCTTGAGGCCGTCGATCACGGCGTAGGCGACGTTGGTCTGGTTGCGCGAGCCGAGCTCCTTGGTGAGGAGGTTGCTGTAGCCCGCCAGCTCGACGATGGCGCGCGGCACGGAGCCCGCGATCACGCCGGTGCCGGCGCCGGCCGGCTTGAGCATCACGCGGCTGGTGCCGTGCTCGCCGATGACCTCGTGCGGGATGGTGCCGCCCTCCTCGATGGGGACCTCGATGAGGTTGCGGCGCGCCACGTACTGGCCCTTCTGGACCGCCACGGGCACCTCGCGCGCCTTGCCGAGGCCGACCCCCACGCGACCCTGACGGTCGCCGATGACCACCATGGCGCCGAAGCGGAAGCGACGGCCGCCCTGGTAGGTCTTCGCGGTGCGGCGGATGAAAATGACCTTGTCTTCGAAATCGGTGTCAGCCATCAGAAGTCGAGGCCTCCTTCGCGGGCCCCTTCGGCCAGGGCCTTGACGCGACCGTGGTACTTGAAGGACCCGCGGTCGAACACGACGCTCTTGACGCCGGCGGCTTGGGCGCGCTCGGCGAGCGCCAGCCCCACCTGCTTGGCCTGCTCGGTCTTGTTACCCGAGAGCCCGAGGCCCTTGCTGTTCGCTTCGGCGACGGTGATGCCTTTGGCGTCGTCGATGATCTGGGCGTAGATGTGCTTGGCGCTGCGGAAGACCGAGAGGCGCAGCCGGCCCGTGTCGACGGGGCGGCGGAGGCGCCGGCGGGTGCGGTTGGCGCGCCGTTCCTTGCGGATGATGGAAACCATGCTCATTCCTTATGCCTCGGCTCTCAACGCGCCGCCGTCTTGCCGGCCTTGAGGCGCACGAACTCGCCTTCGTACCTGACGCCCTTGCCGTGGTAGCTGTCGGGCGGCCGCACCGCGCGGATGTCCGCGGCGACCTGGCCCACCAGCTGCTTGTCGATGCCGCTGACGGTGATGTGGGTCGGGTCGGTCACCTGGATGGTGATGCCTTCCGGCGCCTCGATGGTCACCAGGTGGGAGAAGCCCAGGTTCAGCTCCAGGTTCGAGCCCTTGTTCTGGGCGCGGAAGCCCACGCCGTGGATCTCGAGCTTCTTCTCGTAGCCCTGCGTGACGCCGGTGATGGCGTTGCTGAGCAGCGTGCGCGCCAGGCCGTGCTGGGCGCGGTCGAGGCGGTGGTCCGAGGGGCGGACGACCGTGACGGTGCCGTCCTCGACCTCGACCTCCATGCGCGGGCTGTACTCGACCTCGAGGCTGCCCTTGGGGCCCTTGACGCTGGCGCGGCCCGGCTGGGAGATCTTGAGCTCGACGCCCTTGGGCAGCTCGATGGGTGCGCGACCGATGCGCGACATCACCACACCTCGCAGATGATCTCGCCGCCCACGTTGTGACGGCGGGCTTCCCGATCGGCCAGCAGGCCGTTCGAGGTGGAGATGACCGAGATGCCCAGGCCCCCACGCACCACGGGCACGTGCGCCGCCTTGGCGTACGCGCGGCGGCCCGGGGTGGAGACGCGCTGGATGTGGTGGATCACCGGGGCGCGCTTGTGGCCGTACTTCAGGCCGATGCGCAGGACCGGCTTGCCGTCCTTCTCGGTCTCCTCGACCGACTTCAGGTAGCCTTCCTTCACCAGAAGGTCGGCCAACGCCTTCTTGAACTTGCTCGCCGGCACGTCGACGCTGGCGTCGGTGTTAGCGACCGCGTTACGGATGCGCGTGAGCATGTCTGCGATTGGATCCGTCTGCATTTACCTTCCTCCGTGGGTGCGGTTTCCGCGCGTGCGCGCCGACCTTCCACCCGATATTGCTGCTTCTCGCTTCGGTACCCCGGTGGGCGCGAGCGGGTGACTCACCAGCTGGACTTGACGACGCCGGGGAGGTAACCCTGGTGCGCCAGCTCCCGCATGCAGATGCGGCAGACGCCGAAGTCGCGCAGGAACGCGCGCGGGCGACCGCAACGGCTGCAGCGGTTCTCCTTGCGCGTCGAGAACTTCGGGCTGCGCTTCGCCTTGGCGATGTGGGCCTTGGTAGCCATCTTCCCTCCTCCCTTACTTCCTGAACGGCATGCCGAGGAGCTCGAGCAGGCTGCGGGCTTCCTCGTCGGTCTGGGCGCTCGTGACGATGGTGATGTCCATGCCGCGGGTCGCGTCGACCTGGTCGTAGCTGATCTCGGGGAACACCATCTGCTCCTTGATACCGAGGCTGTAGTTGCCGCGGCCGTCGAAGCTGTTGGTGGGCACGCCGCGGAAGTCGCGCACGCGCGGCAGGGCGATGTTGATGAGGCGGTCGAGGAACGCCCACATCTTCACGCCGCGCAGCGTGGTGCGCAGCCCCACCGGCATGCCGGCGCGGATCTTGAAGTTCGACACCGACTTCTTGGCGCGGGTGACGGCCGGGCGCTGCAGCGTGATCTGGGCGATCTCGCGCGAGGCCTTCTCGAGCACCTTGGAGTCGTCGCGCGCCTCGCCGAGGCCCATGTTCACGACGATCTTCTCGATGCGCGGCACCGCCATCGGGTTGGTGTAGCCGTGGCGCTCGGACAGCTGCGGCAGGATGGCCGCGTAGCGCTTCTTGATGGGGAGTTCTACTTTCTCCATGCTCCTCACTCGTCCAACACGTTGCCGGTCTTGACGGCGACGCGCACCTTGCGGCCGTCGTCCTGGAACCGGTAACCGATGCGCGTCGGTTCGCCCGTCTTCGGGTCGAGCAGCTGCACGTTGCTCAGGTGGATGGGCGCTTCCTGCTCGACGAAGCCGCCGCGCGGGTTCTCCTGGGTGGGGCGCTGCGCCTTCTTGATGATGTTGACGTTCTTGACCAGCACGCGGCTCTTCTCGCGGTCGACGGCGATGACCTCGCCCTCGGAGCCCTTGTGCTTGCCGGCGATGACGCGGACGTTGTCGCCCTTCTTGATCCGGCTCTTGGCTTGCATCACAGCACCTCCGGCGCCAGCGACACGATGCGCATGAAGCGCTTCTCGCGGAGCTCGCGCGCGACGGGGCCGAACACGCGCGTGCCGCGCGGCTCGTTCTGGTTGTTGAGGATGACGGCCGCGTTGCTGTCGAAGCGGATGGAGGAGCCGTCCTTGCGGCTGACCTCCTTCTTGGTCCGCACGATGACCGCCTTCACGACGTCGCCCTTCTTCACGGCGGCGTGCGGGATGGCGTCCTTGACGGAAGCGACGATGACGTCACCCACGCTGCCGACCCACTGCTGCCCGGTGCCCAGCACGCGGATGCACTGGATGCGGCGGGCGCCGGAGTTGTCGGCGACGTCTAGGTAGGTTTCCTGCTGGATCATCTCAGTGGTCTCCCGGCCTCAGGCGCGCGCCTTCTCGATCAGCTTGGTCACGCGGAAGCGCTTCCGGCGGCTGATGGGGCGGCTGGCGGAGATCTCGACGAGGTCCCCGACCTGGTAGGCGTTCTCTTCGTCGTGCGCCAGGTAGCGCTTCGACACCGTCACGACCTTGCCGTAGAGCGGGTGCTTGAAGCGCCGCTCGACGTTGACCGTCACGGTCTTGTCGGCCTTGTCGGACACGACGCGGCCCTGCATGGTCTTGATGATCTTCACCGCTTCTCACCGGCCTTCTTCTCGTTGGCGATGGTCAGGAGGCGCGCGATCTCGCGCTTGGCGGCGCGGGTGCGCCGCGGGTTCGAGGCGTGCCCGACGGCCGCCTGGATACGCAGGTCGAACAGCTCCTGGCGGCGCTTGTCGACCTCGGCGAGGATCTCGCCCTCCGACATGTTCCTTATCTCATTGGGCTTCATCGTAGATCTCCCGCTTGACCATCTTGGTCTTGATGGGCAGCTTGTGGGCGGCCAGGCGGAAGGCCTCCTTGGCCTGCTCCTCGGTGACGTTCGCGACCTCGAAGAGCACGCGGCCCGGCTTCACCACGCTGACCCAGTACTCCACGGCGCCCTTGCCCTTACCCATGCGCACTTCCTGCGGCTTCTTGGTGATGGGCTTGTCGGGGAAGATGCGCACGTAGATCTTGCCACCACGGCGGAAGTGACGGCTCATCGTGACGCGGCACGCCTCGATCTGGTTCGACTTGATCCAGGCCGGCTCCAGGGCCACCAGGCCGTAGTCGCCGAAGGCGACGTAGTCGCCACCCTTGGTCTCGCCGGTCATGCGACCGCGCATCTGCTTGCGGTACTTGACGCGCTTCGGAAGCAGCATCGCTCAACGCTCCTTACGCGCGCGCGGACGCGAGTCCCGCGCGCCCGGACGGGCACCGTCGCGGCGACGAGCCTGCGGGCGACGGCGACGGCCCTTCTTGTCGTCATCGGCCTTCGGGCGCGGGAGCACCGCGGCCTTGCGCTGCCGGTCGCCGACGATCTCGCCGTGGAACACCCACACCTTGACGCCGATGACGCCGTAGGTGGTGTTGGCGCGGTGGGTGCCGTAGTCGATGTCGGCGCGCAGGGTCTGCAGCGGCACGCGGCCGTCGGAGTACCACTCGGGGCGCGCCTGCTCGGCGCCGCCGAGGCGGCCGGAGCAGCGGATCTTGACGCCCTGGGCGCCCGACTCCATGGTGCGCTGCACCGCCTGCTTCATGGCGCGGCGGAACGCGAAGCGGCGTTCGAGCTGCTCGGCGATGCGCTGCGCGATGAGCGCCGCGTTGGTGTTCGGGTTCGGCACCTCCTGCACGTTGACCGCGATGGTGCCGTCGATCTTCTCGGAGAGCTTGGCGCGCAGGGCCTTGATGGCCTCGCCGCCACGCCCGATCACCACGCCCGGCTTGGCCGTGTGGATGGTGATGTTGACGTTGTGCGCGGCGCGCTCGATCTCGATCTTGGCGATGCCGGAGTGGCCGACGTCCTTGGTGACCACGTCGCGGATGAGCTCGTCCTGCTGGAGGAGACGCGGGTAGTCGGCGGGCGAGGCGTACCAGTGCGCCGAGGCGTGCTTGTTGACGCCGAGCCGGAACCCGATCGGGTTGATCTTATTTCCCACTGCGTTCCTCCAGGGTGATGGCGATGTTGCAGGTGCGCTTGCGGAGCAGGTCCGCGCGGCCGCGGGCGCGCGGCAGGTAGCGCTTGAGGGTCGGGCCCTCGCCCACCTCGATCGCCTTGACGAAGAGCGCGTCTTCGAACATGTCGTGGTTGTTCACGGCGTTCGCCTTGGCGCTCTGCAGCAGCTTGAGCATCGGCTTGGCCGAACGCTTGTCGGTGTAACGCAGGATGTTCTCCGCCTCGCGGACGTCCTTGCCGCGGATCAGGTTCGCGACGAGACGCGTCTTCTGCGGGGTCACGCGCAGCATGCGCAGGGAGGCTTTGGCTTGCGTGGCCATGCTCAACCCTTACCCGAGTGCGAGCGGAAGCTGCGCGTGGGCGAGAACTCGCCCAGCTTGTGGCCCACCATCGTCTCGACGATGAAGACGGGCACGTGCTGACGGCCGTTGTAGACGCCGATGGTGTGGCCCACCATCTCGGGGACGATGGTGCTGCGACGGCTCCAGGTCTTGATGACGCGCCGGTCGCCGGAGGCGTTGGCGGCGTCGATCTTGGCGAGGAGGTGGCCGTCCACGAACGGCCCCTTCTTCAGGCTTCGCGCCATGCTTACTTCTCCTTCCGGCGCCGCACGATGAAGCGACTGGAGACCTTGCGCTTGTTGCGCGTCTTGAGGCCCTTGGCCTGCTGGCCCCAGGGGCTGACCGGCGGCCTGCCGCCGGTGGAGCGCCCTTCCCCACCGCCGTGCGGGTGGTCGACGGGGTTCATCGAGCGGCCGCGCTGGTGCGGCTTGCGGCCGAGCCAGCGGGTACGGCCGGCCTTGCCGAGGACGATGTTCTTGTGGTCGGAGTTGCCGACCGCGCCGATCGTGGCGTAGCACTCGCCGTGGAGACGGCGCAGCTCGCCCGAGGGCATCCGGACGGTGACGTACGAGCCGTCGCGGCCCTGGATCTGGATGCTGGTGCCCGCGGAGCGCGCCAGCTGGGCGCCCTTGCCCGGCACCATCTCGACGGCGTGGACGACCGCGCCCACCGGGATGAAGCGCAGCGGCATGGCGTTGCCCACCTCGGGCTCCGACTCGGGGCCGCTGACGATGGTGCTGCCCACGTTCAGCTGGTCGGGGGCGAGGATGTAGCGCTTCTCGCCGTCGGCGTAGTGGAGCAGGGCGATGCGGGCGCTGCGGTTCGGGTCGTACTCGACCGCGGCGACCTTGGCGGGCACGCCTTCCTTGTCGCGACGACGGAAGTCGATGACGCGGTAGCGACGCTTGTGGCCGCCGCCACGGAAGCGCGTGGTGATGCGCCCGTGGTGGTTGCGGCCGCCCGACTTCTTCAGCGGGCGCACGAGCGACTTCTCGGGCTTGTCCTTGGTGATCTCCGCGAAGTCGGCCGTGGTCATGGCACGCCGGGAGGGGGTGTACGGACGGTAATGCTTAGCCATTGGTTATCCCTCCCTTCCTCAGGAGAGGCCTTCGAGCTGCTCGATGCGCTGCCCGGCCTTGAGCGTGACGATGACCTTCTTGCGCGCGGGGCGGCGACCTTCGAAGCGCCCCATGCGCTTGAGCTTGCCCTGGACGTTGACCAGGTTGATCTTGACCACGTCGACCTTGAACACCGTCTCGATCGCTTCCTTGATGGCGACGCGGTTGGCGTTCGGGTGGACGTAGAACGAGTACTTGCCCAGCGCCATGTCGCCGACGGCCTTCTCGCTCAGCACCGGCGCGAGGATCACGTCGTGGGGGTTCATGCGCTCTCCTCCGCCCCTTCGAACAGCTGCGCGTCGGCGATGACGCGGTCGGCGCGCAGGATGTCGTAGACGTTCAGGCCGGCGCCGGCGAGGACGTCGACCCACGGCAGGTTGCGGGCGGCGCGCCGCGCGAGCTCGTCGTCGGTGACGAGGAGGACGCGCTCCTTGCCGTCGAAGCCGTGCTCCTTGGCCCACGCCACGAACTCGCGCGTCTTGCCGTTGATGCCGAAGCTGTCGACGAGCGTGAGGCGGCCGTCGTTGGC
>Ga0079224_100013344_pt1 | contig 11438 bp, 8 predicted proteins | sample Stecom2015_FD_80414 | JGI IMG/M metagenome (GOLD analysis project Ga0079224, IMG submission 80414) | Agricultural soil microbial communities from Utah to study Nitrogen management - Steer compost 2015 | ecosystem: Environmental > Terrestrial > Soil > Agricultural land | place: USA: Utah...
ACTCGCGACCTCCCCCTACGCGCCAGCCGCCGAGACCGAGGCGGTCCTCCAGCGAGCCGCCGACGCCTTCGCCCGCCACCGCGCCACGTCGTTCGCCGAGCGCGCCGCGAAGCTGAACCGCTTGGCCGACCTGCTCGACGGGCGGAGCCGCGTACTCGGCGCGCTGATGACGCGGGAGATGGGCAAGCCGCTCGCGCAGGCCGTCGCCGAGGCGGAGAAGTGCGCGTGGGTCTGCCGCTACTACGCCGAGCGCGCCGAGGCCCAGCTCGCCGACGAAGAAGTCGAGACGGAGGCCTCGAAGAGCCTGGTCACGTACCAGCCGATCGGGCCGGTGGTGGCGGTGATGCCGTGGAACTTCCCGTTCTGGCAGGTCCTCCGCTTCGCCGCGCCGAACGTGATGGCGGGCAACGTCGGCGTCCTGAAGCACGCCTCGAACGTGCAGGGCTGCGCCGAGGCCATCGCCGAGCTCTTCCGCGAGGCCGGCTTCGAGGCGGGCGTCTTCCAGAACCTCCGCGTCTCGCACGACGCCTTCGAGGACGTGATCGCGGACCGGCGCGTGCGCGGCGTGACGCTCACCGGCAGCAGTGCGGCCGGCCGCTCGATCGCCGCCGCCGCCGGCAAGCACCTCAAGCCGTCCGTGCTCGAGCTCGGCGGCTCCGATGCCTTCATCGTGCTCGAAGATGCCGACCTCGGCCGCGCCGTGGAGGTCGGCGTCCAGTCGCGCGTACAGAACAACGGGCAGAGCTGCATCGCCGCCAAGCGCTTCATCGTCGAAGAATCCGTCGCGGACGCCTTCACCGAGCGCTTCGTCCGGGCGATGGAGGCCCTCACCGTCGGCGATCCGATGGACGAGGCGACCGACCTCGGCCCGATCGCGCGCGGCGACCTCCGCGACGAGATCCACGACCAGGTCGAGCGCGCGATAGAGGGCGGCGCCACGCTCCTGACCGGCGGCCGGAAGCTCGACGGCGACGGGTTCTTCTACGCGCCGACGGTGCTCGGGAACGTGCGGCGCGGGACGGTCGCGTTCGAGGAGGAGATCTTCGGCCCGGTCGCGTCCGTGATCGTCGCGAAGAACGCGGACGAGGCCGTGGCCCTCGCCAACGACTCGCCGTTCGGGCTCGGCGGGGCCGTCTTCACCGAGGACGCGGCGCGCGGCGAGCGGATCGCGCGGCGGCTCGAATGCGGCGGCGCATTCGTCAACGCGATGGTCAAGAGCCACCCGCACTTGCCCTTCGGCGGGGTCAAGGACAGCGGCTACGGCCGCGAGCTCGCCGCCGTCGGCATCCGCGAGTTCGTCAACGTCAAGACGCTCTGGATCGATTGAGCCGCGCGGCCTACCTTCTGCCTCCCCCCTTCGCCGCTCTTCCCTGCCGCCCTTCCTGCCATGGGTATCTACGTCGCCATCGTCGCCATCATCGCGTGGGCCCTCGTCTCGATGCAATCCATCCGAAGCAAGAGCGGCGCGGGCGCGGCCGAGCTGCGGCAGGAGATGGAGCGGCTGACGCGGGCGCTCGCGCAGGCCGAGGCGGAGCGCGAGCGCCTCGCCGGGCGCGTCCAGAACCTCGAGGCCATCGTCACGACGGAGACCTACGAACTCCTCCGCCATGATCCCGAGCAGGCCGCCACACGGCTCGACCTGCCCGACATCGGGGACGAGGAGAGCCCCGAGGAGCAAGCGGCCCGGATCGCCCGGAGGATGCGGACGTGAAGCGGGCGGCGCGAGTTCGACACGGGACGAACGGCCACCCCTCAATCACGAACCCCTCCCCTCTCCGATGAAGCTCACCTTCTGGGGCGCCGCCCGCACCGTCACCGGCTCGATGCACCTCGTCGAGCTCGACAGCGGCCCAAAGCTGCTGCTGGACTGCGGGCTCTCCCAGGGCCGCCGCGCCGAGGCCAACGCGCTCAACGGCACCTTCCCCGCCGAGCCGTCCGCCATCGACGCCGTGCTCCTCTCGCACGCGCACATCGACCACTCGGGCATGCTGCCGGGGCTCTACCGCGCCGGCTTCCGCGGCCGCATCTACGCCACGCACGCCACCTACGACCTCTGCGCGCTGATGCTGATGGACAGCGCCTACATCCAGGAGAGCGACGCCGCGTTCTACAACAAGCGGTTCCGAAAGAAGGGCGAGCCCGCCGTCCAGCCTCTCTACACGAAGAACGATACCGAGGCCGTGCTCGACCTGTTCGTCGGCGTCGGGTACCGCGCGCCGTTCCGGCCGGTCGAGGGCGTCGAGGTCGAGTACCGCGACGCCGGCCACATCCTCGGCTCGGCGACGATGACGCTGACCGTGACCGAGGGCGGCCGGCAGAAACGCCTCGGTTTCACCGGCGACGTCGGCAACCCCGGCCGGCCCATCCTCCGCGACCCCCAGCCGATGCTCGACTGCGACTGGCTCATCACGGAGTCTACCTACGGCGGGAAGACGCACGAGCCGGCCGGCAAGGCGAAAGAAGCCCTCGCCGACGTCGTCGGGCGGACGGCCGCGCGCGGCGGCAAGGTCATCATCCCCGCCTTCGCCGTCGGGCGCACGCAGGAACTCGTCTACGCGCTCGACCAGCTCTGGAACGAGGGCCGCATCCCCGAAATCCCCGTCTTCGTGGACAGCCCGCTCGCCGTCAACGTCACCGGCGTCTTCCAGACCCACCCCGAGTGCTACAACCATACGCTGCGCGACTACCTGATGGCGGACGGCGACCCGTTCGGCTTCGAGCGGCTCGAATACGTGCGCGACGTGGAGCGCTCGAAGGCGCTCAACGGCATGCGCGTCCCGATGGTGATCATCTCGGCGAGCGGGATGGCCGAGCACGGGCGCATCCTCCATCACCTCCGCAACAACATCGAGGACCCGAAGAACACGGTGATGATCGTCGGCTACCAGGCCGAGCACACCCTCGGCAAGCGGATCGTGGAGCGGCGCGCCGAGGTCAGCATCTTCGGCCAGCCGCACCGGCTCAAGGCCGAGGTCGCGGTCCTGAACTACTTCTCCGCCCACGCCGACGAGCCCGGCCTCCTCGACTTTATCGGGATGCTGGACCGCGATCGGCTCCGGCGCCTCTTCCTCGTCCACGGCGACCTGGAGCGGCAGGAGCACCTGAAGGCGGCCCTCAGCGCCGAGGGCTACGACGGCATCGCGATCCCCGAGCGCGGGGAGTCGGTGGAGCTGTAGGAGAGAACGTGGGCTCGATAAATCGACAGGCCTACTGCTTCGGGTGTAGGATATTAAAACACAGAGGTATATAATCCCAGAAGCGCGACCTGTAGAGCGGCCGACCTGAAGGGCATAAGCACACATCTGGGGCTCTCTTGAAGAGTCTGTGGTAGGCTGCCTTAGCCCTGGCAGAGGCATAGGCCCTGGGGTGCCGGCGAGGGTGGATCTCCCTCCCCGTCTCGTTCGCCGCCGGAGGCCTAGGGGCCGGCTGGAGACGCGCCTTTCTCGACTGATAGCGGAGTCCCATTGAAGAGAGACTAGAGGCCTGAAACACAGGGTCCCCCATCAGCCATTCCTGTTCACCCCTTTCCTATGGAGAGTGGTCTTATGAATACCTCTACACAAGCCCGAGCCATTATGCTCGGGTTGCTCGTGGCTTTCTCGGTCACCATCGTACAGGCCCAGCAAGCCACCTTCGAAACGGCCCTCGCGTACCTGCAGGCCAACCACGACGCGCTCGACCTCGCCCCTGCGGACGTCGAGGCGCTCGTGGTGAACACCCAGCACGTGAGTGCGCCCACCGGCATTACCCACATCTACTTCCAGCAGCAGATCGACGGCATACCCGTTTATAACGCCATCGTGAACGTCGGGATCGCGCGTGACGGGCGCGTCGTGCATGTCGGCAATAGCGCCGTGGCCAGCCTGGAGACGGCGTCGCGCAGCGCCGGGCAAGGGCTCTCGGCCGAGGCGGCCGTCGAAGCCGCCGCCCGCGAGTTGGGCCTCGAGGTCACCGAGCCCTTGCAGACCTTGCACTCGCGTCAGGCGCAGCAGGGCCCGTTCGAATCCCTGGACCTATCCGGCGGCGGGATCGCGAGCGAAAACATCCGCGCGCAACTCGTCTACCTCCCCACCGAGTACAGCGGCCTGCGCTTGGCCTGGATCCTGGAGTTCTACGCGGCCGAGGGCAGTCACCTCTGGCACCTCGGCATCGACGCGGCCACGGGCGAGATGCTCCTCAAAGAGGACCTCACCCACGAGGAGCAATGGCTCGCCGACGACCGCTTCCCCGAAGGTTGGTCGCAGCTGGCTCATGCGAACCACGCCGTGAGCACGGCACCGGTCTCGCTCGCGCCGCTGGCGCCGGCCAGCGCGCCCTCGCTGCTCAGCACCACCGGGAGCTACCGCGTGTACGCGTGGCCGTACGAGAGCCCGGCCCACGCGGGCGACCCGTTCGCGGACCTCCGCACCGTCGAGACGAACGCGGTCGACCTCGTGACCTCCCCGCTCGGCTGGCACAATGACGGCACCACCTCGTGGACGATCACGCGGGGCAACAACGTCCATGCCGGCGTAGACGTCGTCGCACCCAACGGGATCGATCCGGGCGGCGAAGCCGAAGGCGGCCCGGGTCTCGTGTTCGACTTCGGGTTCGACCCTGGGACACAGAACCCGGCGGCATACCGCGATGCCGCCGTGGCGAACCTGTTCTACTGGAACAACATCATCCACGACGTCACGTACCGCTACGGGTTCGACGAGGCGAGCGGCAACTTCCAGGTGACCAACGTCGTCTCCGGCCTGGGAACGGGCGGCGACCCCGTCCGCGCGGAGGCGCAGGACTTAAGCGGGACGAACAACGCCAACTTCTCCACGCCCTCAGCGGATGGCAGCCCACCGCGCATGCAGATGTTCGTCTGGAACTCGCCGTTCGCCAACGAGCTGGAGGTGGGCGCGCCCGTGAACCAGACGTTCGTCATGAGCGGCGCTGACTTCGGTCCGCCCTATCCCGTCGCGGGCATCTCCGCTCCATTGGTCCTCGTGGACGACGGATCGGCGCTGCCGCATGAGGGATGCGGCCCGCTCGTCGGCTTCCCCGCTGGAAGCATCGCGGTGGCGTACCGGGGGACGTGCCCGTTCACCCAGAAGGTCGCGAACGCGCAGGCAGCCGGCGCCGTTGCCGTCGTCATCATTAACAACGCGCCCGGCAACCCGATCACACTCGGCGGCGCCGATGCCTCGATCGTCATCCCGTCCGGGATGATCTCGCAGGATGACGGCGCGGTGGTCGTAGCGAACCTGCCGGCCTCGGCGACGGCGCGCAACCTCGGCGGCGCCGCGCTCAACCGCGACAGCGACTTCGACAACGGCGTCATCATTCACGAGTACGCCCACGGCATCTCGAACCGCCTCACCGGCGGACTCAACGTCAACTGCCTCAGCGGGCAGGAGCAGATGGGCGAGGGCTGGAGCGACTACTACGCGCTCCTCCTCACCGACGACAACACGGAGAACCGTGGGATCGGGACCTACGTCGTCTACGAGCCGCCTTCGGGGCGCGGCATCCGCCCGTCTCCCTACAGCCGGGACTTCGCCGTCAACCCCTCCACGTACGCCACCATCACTGACCCCTCCCTCGCGGCCCCGCACGGGGTGGGCTACGTGTGGGCGACGATGCTGTGGGACATGACGCGGGACCTCGTGGACCGGCACGGGTTCAACCAGGACATCTACCAGGACTGGAGCACGGGCGGCAACAACCTCGCCCTCCAGCTCGTGACCGAGGGGCTGAAGCTCCAAGGGTGCGGCCCCACCTTCGTCACCGGCCGCAATGCCATCATGGCCGCCGAGGCCGCCCTCACGGGAAGCGCGAACCAGTGCCTCATCTGGGACAGCTTCGCCCGCCGCGGCCTCGGATTCAGCGCCGTCGGCGGTACGACCAACCGCTTCGACAACACGGAGGCCTTCGATCTTCCGGTCTACTGCAGCACGTTCGCGATGGTGGAGGAGCAGATCGAGGCGCTCGTCGCCGACGGCACGCTCAACAAGGGCCAGGCGAACTCGCTCATCAAGAAGCTGGAGAACGCGGAGAGCCTGCTCGAGAAGGGCAATCTGACCCCGGCCCTCAACATGATCGACGCATTCCTGAACGAGGTCGCCGCGCTCGTGCGGAGCCGCCGGCTGACCCAGGCGCAGGCCGACGTTTTGATCGAGTACGTCAATGGTCTCCTCGCCCGCATCCATGAGTTCTACCCGGATGCGGCCCGCGGCGGCGTCGCTGGCCTCGGAGAGACGGAGGCCGCTCGTTCCGGGGCCGGCATCCCGGACGTCTTCGCATTGGACCAGAACTACCCGAACCCGTTCAGCGCGAGGACGGAGATCGGCTTCGCGCTCCCCGAGGCGAGCCACGTCCGGATCGTCGTCTATGACGTGATGGGCCGTGAGATCGTGCGCCTCGTGGATGGGCATCTGGATGCCGGGTACCATCGCACCATACTCGACGGCAGCCGGCTCGCCAGCGGGATGTACCTCTACCGCATCGAGGCCGGTACGTTCGTAGCCACACACCGGATGGCGCTCGTCAAGTAGGAAGTCAGGGAGAAGAGCAGCCGGCCGCGTCGGGACGTTTCCGACGCGGCCGGTTTCTATGCAGGGCGGCCCGCAGGGAAAGATGCGCAGCGGTGAAGGCTATGGTTGCGCGGCGCGCGGGCGGCGGCTATCTTGGTAGCTCGTTCTTTCCATACGCCTCAGGTTTCACGCTCCCCAGCGTGGATGAAAAGGGAACCCGGTGCGCGCACGCCGACGTGCGTCATTCCGGGGCTGTACCCGCAACTGTAGGCGGTGCGCCTCCAGCGGTGATGCGCCCGACCACTGCCCCCGCGGCGGGAAGGTCGGCGCGAAGCCGGGGGAATGGAGTCCACGACTCCCGCTCCGCGAGCCAGGAGACCTGCCTGTGCGCGTCCTCACCAGCGACCTCCGGGAACAGAGGGCCAGGTGCCGTGCGCCCCGGCGCGCGCTGCAGACCCGGCCCTCCGTTTGAGGTTCGGGTCTTTTCGTGCGCCTCTTTTTCGTCCTTCTCGCCGTCCTTGCGCGGCCGCTCGCCGCACAGCCGGACGTTCAGCCGGACTCGACGCTGCCGGCGGTCAGCGTCGTCGCCACGCGAACCGCTACGTCGCCGGCGCACGCTCCGGCGCGCGTGACCGTCCTCAACGCGGCCGCAGCCGGCGTGCCGTCCGTCGCCGATCTCCTCGACGCCCGTTCGGCGGTGTTCGTCCGACGCGTCGGCCCGGGCGGGCTCGCCAGCCTCTCGCTCCGCGGCACCGGCGCCGCCCAGACGCTCGTCCTCCTCGACGGCCACCGCATCGCCGACCCCCAGCTCGGCCAGCTCGACCTCTCACTTCTGCCGACCGTCCTGCTCGACCGCGTCGAAATCCTGCACGGCGCGGGCTCGGCGCTCTACGGGACGGACGGGATCGGCGGCGTGATGGACCTCCGTACGGCGCGCGCCGAGGAGGACCGGCTCACGCTGACGAGCGGCGTCGGGGCCTACGGCGAGCGCGCGGCGAGCGGGCTGGCGGCGCTCGATCTGGGAGCCGCCGGCCTCGTCGTCGCCGCCGAGACACGCGAGACCGACGGCGACTTCCCCTACCTCGACCCGCACGCGGGCGCGGCCGGCGAGACGCTCCGGCGCGCGGGGGCGGACCGGACGCTCCGCACGCTCTATGCCCGCCTCGAAGCCGCCCGCGGTCAGACCGACGCGAGCGCCGCCGTGTGGCTCGGCGCCGCCGAGCGCGGGCTGCCCGGCCCCGTCGGCAGTGCGCCGCAGGACGAGCGCCAGGACGACCGCCACCTCCGGCTCTGGGGCGATGTGACGCACCGCCTCGGCCGGGGCTCCGTCCGGCTCGGCGGGCTCGTCCAGCGCGCGAGCATCCGCTACGTCAACCCTTCGCTCGCCCTCGATGAGACGGGCCGGACGACGCTCGCCTCGGCCGAAGTCGAGGCGCAGGCGCTCCTCGGGCGGCGCTGGCTCGTCGCGGGTGGGCTCAGCGGCGGCCTCGGCACGGCCGACCACCCGAGCCTCGCCGACGACGCCCGCGAGACCCGCCTCGGCGCGTTCGTCCACGCCACCGCCGACTTCGGGCAGCTGCTCCTCTACCCCGCCCTCCGCGCCGACGTCTATCCCCGCACCGCCGGCGGCGAGCGCACGCTCGCTGCGCTCAGCCCGAGGCTCGGCCTCAACCTCCAGCCCGTCGCCGCGTGGCCGCTCCGGCTCAAGGCGAGCGCCGGCGCCGCCTTCCGCGCGCCTACCTTCAACGACCGCTTCTGGCAACCCGGCGGCGACCCCGACCTCCGCCCCGAGCGAGGCTGGACCGCCGATCTCGGCGCGCACGTCCGGCGCGGCGGCGCGAGCGCCGAGGTCACCCTCTTCGTCTCGCGGCTCCGCGACCAGATCGTCTGGCAGCCGACCGGGAACGGCTTCCAGGCACCCGAAAACCTCGCCCGCACGCGCACGCTCGGCGTCGAAGCCACCGCGAGCCACGACGGCGTCCGCCTCGGCGCCTCCACGCTAGGCGGCGGGCTGACCTACACGCTCACCGACGCGCGCGACCGCTCGCGCCCCGGCTCGTCGGCCTACGGCCACCAGCTCCGCTACGTCCCGCGCCACCAGCTCAAGCTCCACACCGACGCGTCGCGCCCGCTCGGCCCGCGCACCCGCATCGGGCTCGACCTCGGCGGGCGGCTCACGGGCGCGCGGCCCGTCCGTGCCGACGGCTCGCTCGACCTCCCGGCCGCGTTCACCCTCGACGCGCAGCTCCACCTCCGCCACCGCCTCGACATCGCCACGGCCGCGCTCACGCTCGGCGTCGAGAACGTCCTCGATGCCGAGGTCGAGATCGTGCGCGGCTACCCGATGCCGCCGCGCCACGCCCGGCTGCGGCTCCACCTCTCGTTCTAACCGCCGGACACGGCACGCCGTGACCCTACACCTTCTCGCCATGCGCTACCTCGTTCTGCTCATCCTCCCGCTTCTGCTCGTCGCCTGCGACTCGAACGACCCCGCGCCCGAGCCCGGTGCCTCGGCCGTGCTCGTCGCCAATCAGGGCAACTTCTCCGACGGCGACGGCTCCGTGACCGCTTATGACCCGGAGACCGGGACCGCCACGGAGCGGATCGGCGGCCTCGCGAGCATCGTCCAGAGCGTCGAGCTCTCCGGCGACCGCCTCTTCGTGACGGCGAACTCGGGCGGGCGCGTCGAGGTGCGCTCGGCCCGGAGCGGCGAGCGGCTCGGGCTCGTGGAGGTCGAGAGCCCGCGCTACGTCGCGAGTGCGGGCCCGAACAAGGCCTACGTCACGAGCCTGCTCTACGACCGCCCCTCCGAGGTCGTCGTCTTCGATCCGTCCACGCAGGAGGTCGCCGGGACGGTCGAAGTCGGCGGGTTCGCCGAGGGGATCGCGGTGACGAACGGACGCGCGTACGTCGCCATCGGCGCGTTCGGGGCTTCGACGGAGGTCGTCGTGCTCGACATCGAGACGGACGAGGTCGTCGAGCGGATCGACGTCGGCTGCGTCGCCCCGCGCTTCGTGCTCGCCGACGGGGACGGCGAGGTGTGGATCTTCTGCGCCGGCTCGCCGGAGGACGACGGCGAGATCGTGGTCCTCGACGGGGCGAGCGGAGACGAGGTGGCCCGGCTCGCCGTCGGTGGGCGGGTGCTGACGGCCGGGCCGGGGCAGGACGCCTTCTTCGCCCCCGACGCGCAGGAGATGTACGTGGTGAAGGACGAGGCCACGGTGCTCCGCTTCGACGCCGCCGCGAACGCGCTCCGCGACGAACTCGACCTCGGCGGCGCGCCCATCGGCGCCGTCGCCTACGACGCGCGCACCGAGCGGCTCTACGTCGGCCGCGCCGATCCGGACAACCCGTACACCGCCGCCGGCGCGGTCACCATCCACGACCGCGCCGGCGCCGAGGTCGGCCGCTTCGCCGCCGGCGTGCTTCCCAGCCACATCGCCCTCGTCGCGGACTGATGGCCGTCCGCATCGACCGCTGCCACTGCTTCGGCAAGACGTTCGCCGAACTGAAACGGACCGCCGAGCGGACGGGCGCGGCGACGGTGGCCGGGCTGCAGCAGCACGCCGCCTTCGGGCAGCGCTGCCAGCTCTGCCACCCCTACGTCCGGCGGATGCTCCGCACCGGCGAGGTCGTCTTCCACGAGATCATTACAGCGGAAGAGGAGCCGGCGAATCGATGAGGCGAAGAAACGACGGTAGGGGCTCGTCGTAGGCTCTTCGTCCCCTCGACTCCCTGACCCCTCATGGCCTCCGTCCTCTACGTCTTCCCCCACCCCGACGACGAGTCGTTCGGCCCCGGCCCCGCGATCGCGCGGCAGCGGCGCGAGGGCCACGCCGTCCACCTCCTCACGCTCACGAAGGGCGGCGCCACGAAGCAGCGCCACCGCCTCGGCCTCTCCGTTGAGGAGATGGGTGCGGTCCGCGAGCGCGAGATGCGCTGCGTCGCCGGCGTGCTCGACCTCTCCAGCATGGTCGTGCTCGACCTGCCCGACGGCGGGCTGAAAGTCCGCGACCCGCGCGAGATCGAGCGCGTCATCGAGGCCCGGATCGAGGCCGTGCGGCCGGACGTGCTCGTGACCTACGCCGTCCACGGCATCAGCGGCCACCCGGACCACCTCGTCTGCCACGCCGTCGTGAAGCGGCTCTTCTGCTGCCTCCAGGACGAGCGGCCGGACATCGCGCCGCGCCGCCTCGCCCTCTTCACCCTCGCCGACTGGCCCGACGACGGCGAGCGGCCGGTCGCGCTCAACCGCTCGAGGCCGGAGGACATCGGCGTGCTGGAGACGTTCACGGAGGACGACCTCGCCAAAGGCTACGCCGCGCTCGACTGCTACGAGACCTACCGCGAGACGATCGAGCAGCACCGCCCACTGAGCCAGATGCAGCGCGGCGTCCCGTTCGAGCTCTTCGGCGAGGGCGTGGCCGAGCCGTTGCCGAGCCTCTTCGAGCAGCTACCTTAGATCCGCCGCCGCGCTGTCGTCCGCCGGATCAGCCCGAAGCCGAGCGCGAGCAGCGCCGAGCCGAGCACGGCCCACACCACCGGGAACGCCTCGCCGCCGACGTCGATCACCAGAAACGACGGCAGCCCGAGCTGCGCCGCGAGCCACGTCCCGACGTAGGCCCCGATGAGCCCGATCACGATCGAGACGAGGCAGCCGCCGAGGTCGTAGCCGACGAGCGCCTGCCCGGCCGCGCCCGCGAGCGCGGCGATAAGCAAGAGGAGAAGAAAGCTGAGGAGCGTCATGGCCGGAAGGGCTGAGAGAAGGGAAGGGCTAAGAGAAGGGAGGGGCTTGAACCGCCTCGGCAAGCGCAGGATTCCGCGTAAGTTCGTGCGTTCGCCGGAGCCGCGGCGCGGCGCATGGGTAGATTGCAGAACCTGGTAGGGGCGGCCGGCCGGTCGCCCCTACGTTCATTTTAGAGCCCCGCTTAT
>Ga0079224_100013345_pt1 | contig 11437 bp, 5 predicted proteins | sample Stecom2015_FD_80414 | JGI IMG/M metagenome (GOLD analysis project Ga0079224, IMG submission 80414) | Agricultural soil microbial communities from Utah to study Nitrogen management - Steer compost 2015 | ecosystem: Environmental > Terrestrial > Soil > Agricultural land | place: USA: Utah...
ACGTGGCGAGGTCGTGCAGGCCGCCGAAGAAGTCGTTCAGCTTTTGCCGCCCGGCGTCGAAGAGCAGCACTTCGGCTCGCTCGATTTGGCCCGCGCGAACCGCGTCGAGCGCGAGGTAGGTCATGTGGCAGGGGGAGGCGTGATCGGGCGGAAGGCTCAAGGCGGTGCGGCTGACGGCGCCGGCCGCTTGGAACCGGCCGAGGGCGCGGAGATTGACGGCCAGGTTGAGCAGCATCCACGGCTGGGCGCGGCGGCGCTCGTGACCGCGCATCCAGAGGACGGTCGCCAGCACCCAGTTGGCGTTGGCGAAGACGAAGCTCATGCCGCCCCAGAGCAGGTCGCTTTGGCGAATGAAGGACCAGTGCCTCAAGAGGAACCAGAGCGCCCGCCCGACGCGACCGCGCTCGCCCCAATCATCCAGCATCCTGTGCATGACCGCTTCGGCGGCCGCGCCGCTCCGGCGCTGGAGCTTCTGGAGCTCGGTTCGGGAGGGCCGTTCGCCCAGCGCGAAGGTGCAGCGGGCCCAGCCCTGCGCGAGCTCTGCATACGCGAGCCCTGCTTGCACGAGCTCTGCATGCTTGGCATCGCTGTTGAAGATCAGAGGGCGCAAGATGGCTTCGGCGCGCGCGGCCCCGAGCTCGTGGGTGATGGCCTCGATGATCGGTGCGGGCACGTCGGGGGTCGTGAACGCCGCCCGGGCGGCGGCTTCGGCGCGACGGGTTTGCCCTTGTTGGCCCGCCAGGCGACACTCGAAGTAGGCGGCGTCGTACGGCTCGGCGTGCCGCGCGATGCGCCGCAGGGCGCGCTCGGCGCGTTCGAACTCCTTCGCCTCCGCGAGCAAGGTCAGGTAGCGGTCGGCCGCGAACCGATAGGTAGGGGCGATCTCGAGGGCGCGCCGGAATGCCTGGCGTGCTTCGCCAGGCTTGTCGAGGGCGGCGAGGGCTTGTCCCAGGTAGCCGTGCGCCATGGCGCTGGTTGGGTCCAGCCGAACGAGCGCTTGGGCGGCTTCCAGCGCGGTTTGTTGCTCGCCGGCGTCGTCGGCCCACTCCGCAAGCTCCCGATGCCCCCAGGCGTAGTCGGGACGCTCTCTGAGGATCTGCTTCATCTGGGTCATCGCGGACGCGACATCCCCGAACGCAGCGGAGATCCAGGCCTCACGCCCGCGCAGCGGGACGGGCGGCGTGTCGCCGAAGTGGGCTGGACGGCAGGCGGCCAACGCGACGGCGCGGTGGCCGAGCCGGGCGGCGATCTCGGCCCGTAGATCGTGCGCCTCGATGCTGGATGGATCGAGCTCGATGGCCTTGTCGATCGAGCCGAGCGCCGCGCTCGGATCTGCCGTGACCTGTAGCTCGGCGAGGCGGAGCAGCATCTGCGGGTCCCACGGCCGGCGCGCGGCGAGCCGCGCAACCATCTCGACCGCATCGAACGCGTCCGAGTGGTTCCAGGTCGCGATGCGCCGCCAGGCCTCGGCGTTGGACGGCTCGAGCTCGATGGCGCGCTGAACCGCGTCGAGGGCTTCGTCACGTTGCGCGAGCCGCCACAAGAGGTCCGCGCGCGCCAGCAAGAGCTCCGTGCTGGCGGGCTCGAAATGCAGGCCGCGGGTCAGCGTGGCGAGCGCCTGCTCCTGAGAATGTTGCCGCCCCAGCGTTTCCGCCAGCGCCAGCGTCGCCGCGACATAGTGCGGCGCGATCGTGACCGCCCGCTCCGCTGCGGCGAGCTCCGCCGCCGCGTTCCCGGCCGCCCCCTGGCAGCGCGACAGCTCGAGCCAGAGCGCGGGGAGCAGGGGGAAGCGTTCCACGGCCTCTTCTGCGATGGGAACGGCCGCCTCAGCCTGCAGGCCGCGTAGATGTTGCGCCGAGCACAGCCACACCGTCCAGCAGTCCGCGCGACGTTCGCGCAACGCGGTCAAGCGTGCCTCCAGCGCGCTGGGCTCGAGGTGCCGCCGCGCGGCGTGGTACCAGGCAAGGATCCCGTCACCCGAGGTGCTCGCCTCGGTGACCCGTCGCTCGATGTTCTGCAGCAGCGAGAGGCTCTCGTCCGCGTCCGCGGCCATCTCCACGAGCGACGAGATGGCGAGCGCGCTGTCCGCGGTCAGCTCGAGGGCGGCCTGGTAGGCAGCCTTCGCGAGATCGAACCGACCCGAAAGCTCCTGGACCCGAGCCTGGGTGAGGGTACCTTGCACCTCGTGGGGTGCGAGCGCCAGCGCGGCTTCACACGCCGCCTGCGCCTCGGGAAAGCGACCGAGGCGCGCCAGGGTCAGCGCCAACTCCCGCTGCGCCCAGGCGTTCTCGGGCTGGAGCGCCAGCAACGCGCGGAGGGCGCGCTCGATCTCGCGCGGCTCCTCGTCCTTCAGCCACTCGATCCTGAGCTCGAGCAGCGCGGCGTTCTCGGGAAATCGCGCGCTCACCTCGGTGAGGTGCTCGAGCGCGCGCCCGGGGCCGTGGATCGCGGTCAGGCGCGCGGCGAGCGAGCGGTGCGCGTCGATCGCGAGCGGCTCCGCCTCGAGGATTTCCCGCGTCAGCTCGAGCGCTCGTTGGTGTTCGCCCGCGCACACGGCGATGGTTGCCGCGCTGCGAAGCCAAGCGGCGCGCGGCGAATGAGCGCGCGCCGCTTCCAGGCGAGCTCGGGCGGGCTCGAACCGCGCGTAGCGCGCCAAGGCCTCCGCCGCAAACCGCAGAAGGTCCCCGTCGTCGGGCCGCGCGCTCAGCGCTCGGTCGAGCGCTTCGAACCCGTGCTCCGCGCGGTCCAGCGCCTCTAGCGCGTGGAAGAGCGAGATCGCCGGCGCGGCGGCGCGACGAACGAAGCGCTCCGCGCGGTCGGTCAAAAAGGTGAGCGCTTGTTCGGATTTGCCCCGCACGAGCGCCGCGCGAAAGTACGTTTGCGCCCATTGCTCGTTGGTGGGCTCGACGCAGGCCGCCAGGCGATAGAGATCGAGGGCGCGGTCGAAGCGTAGGCGCGACCACTCGCAGTGAGCGAGGTTGCCGACGGGAGCTGCGCGTTCCCGCAGTTGCCGGGCGACCTGGCGCAGGCGGCGCGACGTGGCTTCCACGCAGCGAGCGTCCTCGATGTGTTCCTGGGCCAGCAACTCTTGGAAGACGGGGTGCGCCTTGGGATCGGCGCAGATCGCCGCCAGGCGCTCGGCGACCTGGCGCGAGGGCGCCGTTTGCCGCAACACGCCGATCAAGGACAAGAGCCAGGTGGGTTCGTTCGGATAGCGCTCGAGACCGCGTTCGATGGCCGCTTGGAGCCCGAGCCAGTTCGAATCATAGGCGGCGATCGCGCGCCGCACGAGCAAGGTCAACCGGTGGTCCGGAGCCTCTGCCTCGAGCCTGGTCAGGAGCGTGCTCGCCCGCGAGCGATCGTGGGCTTCGAGCGCCGCCTCCACGGAGTCCGCAAGATCGTAGAGCTCCGCGTCCTGGAAGCGAATGCCTTCGAGCAACGCGGCGTGCGCCTTGGGGACCAGCGCGAACCCCCGCGGGCCGTGGGCCTTGAAGGCGTCCAGGAAGGCTTCAGCCTCGGCCTCCATCGTTGCAGGGAGGAAGGGGTCCCGAATATAGAGGGTGCCACGCCGTTCGTCGTAGCCGATGACCGCTTGCGCGTGCGCCGAGACGACGTGCACGGTGTCCAAGATGAAGGGCACGCGGCGGTCGAGCAGCGCGCGGGCGGTCTCCCACGTAGCGGTAAACTCCCGCGTGACCCAGCCGTTTTGCTCTGCCCATTGCCGCTCCGCGTGGGCGCGCGTGCCGTCGTAGCAAATGCGATCGGCGAGCTCGAGCTGGTCGACGCTCTGGTTCCAGTACCGAGCCAGCGTGGTGAGGGTGGCTGGGACGCAGGTCAGGTGGTGCTGGCGCACGAAGCCGACCTCCAAGAGCACGCGTGCGCCGCTACGACGGGCCGCTATCCTGTCCGCCAGCTTCGAGAAGAAGGGGGTGTCTGCCGCCCGCGCCTGCGCGATCGCGCGGCGCGTGTCCCCCAGGTGATAGGCAGCGTCCGAGCGCAACGACGCGAACCGCTGGCCGAGCTCCGCATCGGCAAGGGGGAGCAGCGCCTGCGCGCGGTCGACGGTAGGATCGACCGCGGCGTACCTCCCGAGCTCGAGCTGAAGGCGCGCGGCTTCTAGGTAAAGAGCTCCGCACTCCATCTTGGCGGCCGCTTGCAGCAAGAGGTCGACCGCCTCATCGAAGCGGCCGTGCAGCTGGAGCAGCGCGGCGAGGGCCTGGACGGAAGGGCGGTGCCCGGGGTCAGACTGCACGGCGGCCTGTGCGAGCTCCAAGGCTTCGTCATAGCGATCTTGCGCCGACAGCCAGCTCACGCGGAGCGCTCGCGTGTACGGCTGGTTCGGCTCGAGCGCATCCGCCCGGCTCAGCCACTGCTGTGCAACGGCGAAATCCCGGAACGCGATGAACACCATGGCCTTGAGCCAACACAGATCGGCGAGCGCGCCGGCCGCCGTGTCCGCTGGGGGCTCGTACTTTTGCAGCCACTCCCACGTCGCGAGCGGTCCCCGCAGCTCGAACCATTCCGTCCCCACCCAAAAGCGCGCTTCGGCGGACCGAGGAGCCCGCCGGTACGCTTTGAGCGCGCACCTTCGACCGATCAGGGGCGCTCCCAGATGGCGCGCCAGGCGGCTCGCCGTGCAGAGCGCCGGCACGGACTCCCAAGTTTCGAACGCCCCGCCCCGCTGGGCCAGCGCATGCGCCTGCATGAAGAGCGCCGCGTCGCAGAGCTCCCCGATCCGCGCGAGCGTGCCCGCGTCGGGTTCGACCATGGGAATCATGGTACCGCGTATCGACGCCGGGAGACGTCAATTGCGGAGAATGTGGCACGCGGAGCTCGGGCGAGCGGCCGCGCTCAGCCTCCCGCGACCCGATCCAGCTGGCGCATCTCTTCCTTGGAGAGCCGCAGGTCGCGCGCGCCGAGGTTGTCCCGGAGGTGGTCGGGGGAGGAGGTACCGGGGATTGGAAGCATCACGGGCGAGCGCTGCAAGAGCCAAGCGAGCGCGACTTGCCCCGGCTTCGCCTGCCGGCGCTGGGCGATCTCCGACACCGCGCTGTCTGGTCGCGCCAGGTCGCCCGTAGCGAGCGGGTACCACGGAATGAAACCGATGCCGGCGCGTTCGCAGGCGTTCAGGACGGGCTCGTGGGCGCGATCGGTCAGGTTGAAGCGGTTTTGCACGGTGGCGATGTCGACGATCTTCCGCGCCCGCTCGAGCTCGGCCACGCTGACATTGCTGAGGCCGACGTGGCGGATCTTGCCCTCCTTCTTCAGGTCGGCGAGCGTCCCCACCTGATCTTCGAAGGGCACCTCCGGATCGGGGGCGTGCAACTGATAGAGCAGGATCGAGTCGAGCTTCAAGCGACGCAGGCTGCCTTCGAGCGCGTCGCGAAGGTGCTCGGGCCGTCCGCAGCGGTTCCACTCGCCGGGTCCCGGCCGCACGAGGCCGCCCTTGGTGGCGATCACCAGGTGCTTCGGGTACGGAGCGAGGGCTTCGCCGATCAGCCGCTCGGACACATTGGGGCCATAGGAGTCGGCGGTATCGATGAGATCGATGCCGAGCTCGACCACCAACCGGAGCAGGCGCTTGGCCGCGTCCGGGTCGGGCGGCTCGCCCCAGACGCCTTCGCCAGTGATGCGCATGGCGCCGAAACCCAGGCGGTGGACCGAGAGCTCACCGCCGATGCGAAACGTGGGGGATGGCTGAGGATCGTTCACGTGCCCACCATGGGTCCGTTTCGGCTCGGGCGCCAAGGGCTCAACCTCGCTAGCCCCCGGCTCGCGAACGTCATTTCTGGGTCGAGGGGGCCAACGAGGGGTCTCCACATGTCCTGCGGCGGGGGAGAATGTGCTCCTCGGGGCGTAGGGAACCCGGCAGCGCACGGCGCGGAGGGGCACGAATGGTTGCTTGCGAAAAGAATGGGAAACAGCAGACCCTGGCCCGATCAGGGCACCACACCTTCGAGCATGGGGCGGCCGAGCCCTGCCGAAGCAGGCGGGGCTCGGCAAGAGCCGTCCTGCTGCTCGCGGCCTGTTGCTTGCAGTGGGCCTGCGGGGCAGGTGAAGAGGGCGGCGGTTCGACACCCTCGCCGCCGGCCCTGAACGAGGATCCAACCCAGGACTACACGACCTTCGAGGTAGAGTGGGCGGACGACGCCTTCGTCTTGGACGACCTGTCGGAGGTCCAGGGCGCGTTGCTTGCCGCGGACTACGAGGCGGGTGAGCTGGTGTTTTCGCCGGAGCTGGCCGGTCTGGCGGAGCTTCAGGTCGACAGGGTGGGCTTGATCGGCGGCGTGGGATTCTTCCGCGTGATCGCGCGCGAGTCGGTCGACGCGGGCGAGCTGATCCGGGTGGAGGAGGTGCCGCTCACCGAGGTGATCGAGAACGGTACCATCGCCTGGCGGCGCAGCTTTCTATCGGCGGAAGAGGACGCCAAGCTCGGGTTGGGCATCGACGAAGACCAGGTCGACACCGTTCGGAGCTTGAAGCAGCCGCTCGGCACGTTCGAACCCGGTAAGCTGACGTATTCGGGAAAAATCTCGGGCTTCGACGTCGACTTCAGCCTCACCAAGCAGAGCGCCGGGCTCGACCTTTCTCTTTCCACCAAATACAAGGCAGCCAACGCCGTCGCCAGCGCGGCGGTCAAGGGGACTGTGTATGGCCTGACCAACGAAACCAGCATCGTGGTCGAGGGGCACTCGCTCAAATATTTCACGGTCAAGTTCCTGGACGTCGAAGGGGACCTGGAAATCGAAGCGGGTGGCGTCGAGTTCGGCCTCGCTGATCTGAAGCTCCAAGTTCCGGCGCGTCTCGCCCTGCCGGTCGTGATCGGCGGCATCCCGTTCTACGTCGAGGTGGGAGGGAGCGCCGAGTGGAGCTCGACGTTGACCACGAACACCAGCGCGATCTTCAAGGGGAAGACGCGGTACAAGGGCGGCGTTGGCGTGCGCGTCAACGAGGGCGATGTTCGGCTCTTGGCAACCTTCGTGAACTCGGAGGTGGAGCTGGGAGAACGCGAGCACGTGGGCACGGTCACGGCGGGGATGGGGTTTCTGATGAACTTTCCCGAGCTGCGCGTCGGCGTCGGCCCCCGCAAGGTCGCCGAGGCGAGCGCCACCTTCAGGTTCAAATCCGAGGCGGTGTCGAACTTTCTCATTGAATACGGCGCGGCCGGCGGGGTGCCGGTGATCACCGGCAACTGTCTTAGCTCGCGCGTCAACTTCGGCGCCACGCTCTCCCAAGGCTTCACGTTCGTGGGGGTGACCTTGTCGGAGAAGGAACAGACCCTCTTCTCGAAGCTCGGAGCCGAAAAGAAGAGCGGAGAGGCCTGCGAGTAGCTGGGGCTTTCCGGCGAGTCGGGTGGCGATCACCAGGTGCTTCGGGTACGGAGCGTGGGTTCGCCGATGGCCATCAGCTCACTTCCATTCGACCGCCGGGCCCTTGGCCGCCAGCGCCCGGAGAACCGCGGTGTTGCGCGCGCTGTTCGCCTGCTGCGGCTCGGGACACTGGTCTCTGCGATCTGCACTACACTCGGATCTGCATGAGCTTGGAAGACGATCGGTTTCGGACGGTCACGACGTATCCCTATCTCGGGCAAGTCGCGGGTCTGGTCACCTGCCGTGATCTGAGTGAGCTGCCGGCGACGACCGAGGTCCTTCGGATGATCAAGCCGTACAAGAAGATCGAACGATTGGCGGAGCTCACCGAGCTGCGCCACCTCGAGCTCGATCGCCTCGAGGAGGGCTGGGTCGGTATGCTCGGGAGCCTTCCGAAACTCGAGGAGCTTCGCGTCACGGGCTCCAAGCAGGAAGCGTTCCCCGCATTGCTCCGCAAACCGTTCGTCGCTCTAGGAAACAAGACCGAATCAGACCGAGCAGACGCATTCATTCGGCGGAGCCTCACCCGGCCTCACCTCAATGGGGCCGGGTGAGTATCGAGCTCGCTGATTTAGACGATGACGGCAGTGGCGGGCATCGTCGGAACCCTGCGAAGCCCTCAGGCGCCCCAGAAGACGAGCACGTCTTCCGTGAACGCTCCGCCGAGCTTGATGACGATGGCGCATTCATCGTCGGGGTGCCCGAGCTCGTGCTGCTGCCATGGCTGCTCGTAGATCACCGTTCCGGACTCGGTCCCGCAGGTGTTCTCCCACTCCACGGTCAGGGGGAAGGCGTTTTCGCCGGGGTCGCTGCTGAAGTTGGCGATCTGAACGCGGGCGGTGCCGTCGGAGTACATCCACCACTCCGGGAGGAACTGCGGGATGATCGTCGCGCAAGCGTTGGAGCCGAGACGGTTGGAGACGTTCGGTCCTTGGATCGGCACGGCGTTCTCCGGTCCGCAGCCCTCGAGCGCCTGCTGACTCGAACCGACCGGGGTCTGTTCGCCGTCGCCGTACTCGCCCTCGGCGCCCGAGCAGCCCAGCGCGCAAAATGTCGAGAAAATCGAGGCTATAACGAAGGTGCGCGTTGATTGCGAATTCATGATCTCTCCTGAGTGAAGGTCGGCGAAGCTCAACCGAGGTGTTGGGCTCGACCGGCCGCGAACGAGACCGCTTCCTGGCGAAGGGTCTCGCTACGCTTGGAGCGATGATGGTCCGCGTACCTTCACGATAAAGTGAACCAGGGAGCGCACCGCAGCGCGGAGCGCGCTGGTCGGTCGCTCGGATGATGAGGAGGCGCTGCGGGGGCGAGCTGCGCGGCGGGCAGCTACGACTGCTCGATCACCTCGCGGGGATCAGGTAGGTCATTTCGGCCGCCAGTGTCACTCGTCGACCTCGAACGCGTCGAAATCCACGTGCCCGCCGGCAGACTGGGTCCCGAAGTTGAAGAGGGCGAACCGATAGCCCACGAAGTGGGTCAGCAGGTACTCCATCTGCAGGGTGTTGCCGATGGGCGTCCACTCGACACCATCGAGGCTGTAGTGAAACCTGGCGGTGTCGGCTCGGTCGCGAAAGTCTCCCGTGACGCGCAGGTAGACGACGTCTTGATCGATGGTGACCCGCTCCACCTCCTGCGGAGAACCGGAGCTGGCGTTGATCATCACGATCGCGCGCGTGGCGCCGCTCTGCGTGACGCCGACGAACCCGTACTTGTCCTGCAGCGCCGCCAAGCCGGCGTAGTCCCCGTCCTGCATGCCGCTGACGTCGACCGCGACGCTGCCGGTGCAGGTCGGCCCGAACATGCGCTGGGTCAAGGTGTTGCGGGTCTGCACCAACGTTTGGTCGACGCGCGTGTTGGTGATGCGCATGAAGCCGGGCCGCTCGCTGAGCGACCACCCGCTCGGATCGGGGTTGTGGTTCCACTGCCAGACCAGATCCAGCTCCCCGTCGGAGAAGTCGTCGGAGTGGATGATGCCGCGCAAGCCTCGGTCCTCGACCTCGAAGCCGAGCGTCTCCGGCACCCGGCCATTCACGCCCAGGATGGGCCAGTCATCCTCCCAGCGGACCGGGACCAGGTAGGGGATGCGCCCCACGGCGCCGCTGTCTCTGAAGAGATAGGCCCACCACTCGCCCGTCGGCGTGTCGATCAACGAGCCCTGCGCCGTGTTGTCGCTGAGGACGACCCGGCCCTCGTACGGCCCGGTCAAGTTGCGGGAACGGTAGAGCAGCTGCGTTCGGCCGCTGCCGGCGGGCCAGCTGATGAGGTTGACGTAGTACCAACCGTTGATCTTTTGGACCTGCGAACCCTCCGCCGTCACGTAGAACTGGTTGCCCGCGATCGACGACGATTTCGGGATCAGGACCTGGTTGAGTCCCCCTTGCAGGATCGCGGTGGCGTCCGCGTTCAGCTCGACGATCCGGATGTCGTCGACGCCGTAGATGAAGAACACCCGGCCGTCGTCGAAGAACAGCGAGCTGTCGTGCAGGTGGGAGTTGATGACGGTGGTCTGCCACGTGCCATTTTCGATGTCGTCGGTCCTGTAGATGTAGGTCTTGCCCGTGGTGTTCGAGAACGTGCTCACGTAGAACGTGCCCTCATGGTAGCGAATGCTGCTGGCCCAGGAGCCCTGGCCGTAGGCGTCGTCGCCGTTGAGGTTCAGCGCGTTGCTGTTGGCGTCCAGTGCCTGGTGGGCGTAGCTGACGACCTCCCAGTTGACCAAGTCCTGGGACTTCATGATCGGCACGCCCGGGTTCATGTGCATGGTCGTGCTGCTCATGTAGTAGTCCGACCCGACGCGGACGATGGACGGGTCCGGAACATCGGCCCACATGTTTGGATTGCGGGCTTCCACCTTGGGATACACCGGGTCCGGGGTGTCCGAGCCACCCGCTCCGCTGGCCCCGCTGGCGCCACCGGTCGCGCCGCCGCCACCGGTCGCGCCGACGCCGCCCGTCGCGCCGACCCCACCGGTCGCGCCCACGCCACCGGTCGCGCCGACCCCACCGGTCGCGCCCACGCCACCGGTCGCACCGACGCCCCCCGTCGCCCCCGCGCCGCCGGTCGCGGCTGCGCCACCCGAGCCGGACGGAGTCCCTCCGCTGCCGCCTGACCCACCGATCGAGGTATTGCCTCCCGATGCCCCGTCGGTTCCCGGCTCGTCGGAGCAGGCCGAAAGTTGAAGGGCGCAAAGACTCAAAACGAGCGCCGAAGGCACGGCTCGCCCGCAGCTCGAGTGGCGAAGGACGTCGAACAGGGATGTAGACACGGCGAATACCATTCGTTGGGACCCAAAATCTCGATGCCGAGAGCGGCCCCGCGGGTGCTCCCGATCAACGCTCTTATGATTGAGTGCCATCGCTCAGAGTCTGGACCCAGAGGAGGTTTTTCTCCCCAGTGTCGTGAAACTTTCAGTTGGCGTTGCACGTCGCGGCCCCAACATCTGCCGACTCGCTGGCGTGATGGACGTCAGGGCGTGCGTCCCGCGGGCGACGGGAACACGACGCCGGCGCCACTGTCTGAGCGTGCACCCATCGACACCACCGCGCATCGCTGCCGTCACCCTGGGCGTCGCCTTTGCCGTCGCCGCGTGTAGCCCCGAATCGAACCAAGGCTCCGGGGCCGGCGGGTCGGGCAGCGGCGTCGGCGGAATGGCCGCCGGTGGAGCCGGCGATGGTGGATCGAACACCGGCGGCGCTGGGAACGCCGCCAGCGGCGGCGCACCGGGCGGCGGCGCACCGGGCGGCGGTGCCTCCGGCGGCGGTGCCTCCGGCGGCGCCGGGGGCACCGCTGGATTCGCGGGGAGCTCGGGCGGGGCTGGCGGGCTTGGCGCCAGCGGAGGTGCGGGCGCCGCGGGCGTGACGGCGTGCAGCTCGGGCAGCGCCGAGCCAGGGGATGTGACCGTGAGCCTCGCAAGCCTCGAGCAGAAGATCTCGGGTTTCGGCGTGTCGTCCGCGTGGGCCGGGGACTTCCGAGATCCCGACCGCGACCCCGACGTGCTCTGGTCGACCACGACCGGCGCCGGCCTCTCGCTACACCGCATTCGCATCGGTGCGGGCGACACCTCGGAG